>Ga0315901_10001431_pt1 | contig 34663 bp, 24 predicted proteins | sample LakEriMetagenome_10_FD_203761 | JGI IMG/M metagenome (GOLD analysis project Ga0315901, IMG submission 203761) | Freshwater fungal communities from buoy surface, Lake Erie, Ohio, United States - Buoy 2 MA116 | ecosystem: Environmental > Aquatic > Freshwater > Lake | place: USA: Lake Erie, Ohio...
GCGGCTTTTCAGATCTTCGCCCATCGGAGCGGACACAGAGGTCCGCCCCCCCGCGACCCATTGGCCGGGCCCTTGCGGCGCGGTGAGTGGAGGACGCGGATTGGGGGTTACGATCCAGGGGGTTGGGTGACCCATGGAGCGGTGTTTGTCCGACCCAGATCCATTGGAGCGGACACAGAGGTCCGCCCCCCCGCGACGCGGGTTCTGGGCCCTTTCCGCGCGATGCCCTGGATGGGCGCGGACTGGGTTTCCGGCCCGAGCTGTTTGCCTGCCCATGGGAACGGGGCTTTTCAGATCATCGCCCAGCGGAGCGGACACAGAGGTCCGCCCCCCCGCCATCCGGGTGCCTCAACCTCACCCCGCGGCAGATGGCCGAGTGAGGGGAACGTGGGAACGTCGAACAGAAAAACACACGCTGCGGATGCCGGTGAGTGGCAGCCCTCACCGTTCCGCATGAGCCGTGCTGACCGTCACTCCCCGGGCGTCTTTGACCGCCAGGTAGTAGACCAGCGGGCCGGTGCCAGGCAGTTCGGCCGAGATGGTCTCGCCGTCGATCTTGGCCGGAAGCGATTTCCATGCGCGGTTCTGCCAGGCTCCGCCATCGGTCGTGTAATGCAACTGCGCCTCGCGCAGTTCGGTGGGGCTCTTGACCTTGGCCGAGGCCCGGCCCCCTTCGGTCTGCAGCTTGCCCACCTGGGCCAATCCGGTTCCTTCACGCAACTGGCTGTCGAGGAACAGGTCGACCTCGGGGAAGGTCCAGATATGCCCGTGCGGCAGGCGGGGAATGACGGCGATGTGCCGGTGTGGCTCTGCGACCAACTGGTACGACTTGCGATAGCTGTCGAGCGGGTAGGCGAAGTCGTTGGTGCCGTTGAGGAACAGCGTCGGGCAGGTCACCCCCGCCAGATACTGCGACGGATCGAACAGCCGAACCCACTGGGCCCGCTGGTCGGCCGACATCGGCTGAAACCGCGGTTCGAGCCAGACGCTGTTTTCGGCCAGAAAGCCACAGCCATAGACCGGCACCGAACCCTTCAGCCGATCGTCAATCCCCGTGACGATACAGGTGAGGTAGCCTCCCCAACTGATCCCGGTGATGCCGATCCGGTCGCGGTCGACACCCGGCTGGGCGGCGAGCAACGAGTGGCCGCGAACCACGGCCGCGACCGCGTGGTACGTCCACATGTCGCGCAGCGTGCTGTTATCGAACGGGCGGAACTTCGTGTCGTCTCCCTGGTCGGGCCCGCCATCGGGGAGGCGACCGTTCGGCCCGTGCCCGGCGAGGTCCATCGCCAGGGCGGCATAACCCCGCTCGGCCCAATGCTGGGCCCATTCGCGAAACGCCTTACCCCCTCCGCCATGCACCAGCACCACGCCGGGGAATCGCCCCTCCCCTTTCGGCCGGCCGTACCAGGCGAAAACGCGGGTCGGGCGATTCTGATACGGCTCACCGGCGTAAAAGACGGGCTGCACCAGACCGTCGGCCTCGCCAAAAGTGGCGGCCGGGGTCTGCTTCAACTCGGTCATGTTCCAGGGACCGGTGTTCCGTTCAGCCGAGATCGCCGTCAGGGAACCCACCCACACGAGCGCCAGACACCCCACCAGAGTCCGCCAGCCGATCATTGCCTGCTCCTTCCCGGTCCCAAAACCGTGGTTCACAACAGCCGCACTCGACAGAACACACCGTTCCCCAACCGAACCTCATCCCCAACCCACCTGGGCGGGATGACCAAGGTCGCACCGCTTGGTGACCGATATCGACCCCGTTTCAGTCCGCCGCAGGACTTAGCGGGCCCGTTCCAGCAAAGCCTGGTACACATCCCGGGCCTGTTCGAACTCGGCCAGCGCCTCGGCGGGGAGAATGCCGCGGTTGCGTTCCAGCTCGGCCGAGACCTGCTCGACAAAGTACTGCACCTCTTCCCGGCGGGGCCGGGGAGCTGTGCCGCCGATGCGAATGTACCACGGTGCGGTGTGGGCGAAGCGTCGGCGGCCCCCCTCGCGCGGTTCGACCGACCGGACGGCGACCCAGGTCGACTCCGGCACAATCACCCGGGGCCGCCAGGTACCGCGCCAGGCCCCGGTCGAAGTCCGTTCCAATTCGGGGACCGTGCGGGCGACCACTTCCCCCCCAACCAAGAGCTCCAGAGCACTGACGGGCTGCTCGCTGATGGTCTCGATGTTCAGCTCCACCTCATGCGGCCCGGCCGGCACCTCGAATCGCTCGCCGGGAAGCTGGTCCGCGAGGGTGGCGAACAGCATCGGTCCCGTGGTGACAAAACTGCGTCCCTGTTTGAGCCCCAGCCACCACGACTCGAGGTCGAACGGATCTCCCGTGTGCACATACACCCGGCTGTGGCCAAGCGGCACCGGATGGACGCCCGACGCGGTGCCCGCCGTGGGGGCGATCTCAAACCCGCAATTGAGCAGGGCGTACCAGTGTTTCCAGCCGTGGTTCAGCCAGCCCCATTCGGTGAAGGTGGTGGGGCTGTCTTGCTCGACGCGCAGCCAGTCGGGAAGTTGGGCCGGGGCCTGACGAAAGCCGAATTTCGTGCGCCAGACACTGTTGTTCGAGAGTTCGAACAAGTCGATCTTCGCGACGGGAACCAGCATCAGCGACCAGGGCCAGTTGTGCTTGTCGAGGTCGAGCAGAGCCCCCTCGGCATGGGCCTCGCGGGCGATGGGACCGACGGGGGGAGCGAGGGCGGTGAAGGCCGAGCGGTGATTGAGCACGAACATCGCCCCCAGCGTGTGCGGCTTCCCGTTGACGTTGAAGATCTCGTACTCGGTGTTGCGGGGGACGATCACATGACTGCTGTCGACCCGGATCGGCTCGGTGCCGCGATCTTCCCGGGGACCGAAGGGCGAAGGCCCCTGCCGGCGCAGCGGGGAGGGCTGCAGATTGGGAGCGTCCTTCGAGGTCACCGTCCAGAAGGTGACGGGGAAGGCGACATTCAGATCTTCGGCCAGCATCACGTTGGGGAGTTCGGCCAGACGCCGATGCACGTGCGTTTCACCCGAGTACCAGCCCCGCGCCGCCGCATTGACCCAGCGTTGGAGCCGCCAGGTCTTCTGCAGCGGTTGGCTGCCCGCAGTGAACACCTCCCGCAGCAGGCGGTACTCTTTGCCCCGTTCGATTTCGATGGTGACTTCACCCTCTGGCAAATCGACCCGCCACGGATGGGCCGAGACGGTGGTATGCCGGTCGCTGGAGCCTTCGAGGGGAACCCACTGCTCTTCGTAGCGGAATGCCGAGCCGTCGGCCGTGGTGGGCTCAACGAACAGATCCTCTCCCGACGCAGTCCGGAGGTAGACGCGGACGGGAAGCGGGCGTCCCGTGTCAGCATCCACCACCCGTCCGGTCAGTTCCCCTGCCCGGATGGGGAATGCAGCGCACAAACACCACACTGCCAGCAGCAGACCGAGAGGGCCCTTGCGGAGGGCACGAGAGGTGAGATGGCCGGGGGAAAGAAAACGGCGATGAGGCCAGTGGTAGAACGGCATGCGCAATCGGCGTTGAAGGGATCGACGGACCACCGGCAATCAAGCCGACTCGGCCTGCTGGGTGACGGCCCGCATTTTCCGCAGGCCGGTCTGAGCGACTTGCAGGGGGTCTTGCTTCCAGTACTCGCGGTTGAACAGTTCGAGCGACAGGAAGCCCGAGAAGCCGACGGTGCGCAGCGTGCGCAACAGCGGCACGAGAGGGGCGACACCGTCTCCCGGGAAAACCCGGTGCGAATCGTTGATCTGCTCGGGACCGGGCTGGGCGGGATAGTCGTTGAGGTGAAAGACCTGCATTCCCAGCCCCGAGAGCAACCGCACACCGTCGAAGCCCGAGCCTCCCTTGTGCAGGTGGTACACGTCGGCCAGCAGACAGGCTTTGGGATGGTTGGCCCCAATCACGGTGAAGGCGGTCTCGGAGAGTTTCGAGAGGGTTTTCGAAAAGCCCCAGACTTCGCACTGGGGAATGACCCCCAACTGGTCCCCCAGTTCCAACAGGGCGCGGTACCGCTGGCTGATGGTGGGCAGATCGGGGCCGGGTTTGTCCTGGGCCCCGACCGGCGGGGCGGCGATGCGCTGGCCGCCAATCTGGGCCAGCAGGTCCATGTCGCGCCGGGCGTTTTCGAGTCCCTGTTTGCGGGCGTCGGCATCATCGACGATCCACTGGGCGAAGCCGATGGCACTGGGGACGACCAACCCGGCATCCTGCAGGCGTTTCTTCAGGTCGGAGAGCGAACCGCCGTCGGCCACGTACTGGTGCAGGGTGTCCATCCAGGGCTCGATCGCATCGTATCCCGCCTCGCGGGCGATCTCGATTTCCCGCACGATCCCCACCTTCTGCTCGCGGATGGTGCTGGTGTTGAGGCAGAGGCGGAACCGGGCGGAGGGAGCCCCGGGGCGGTCCTGGGCGGGGGCAGGCTGCGTTCCGGCCACCAGGGCCGCTCCCGCCAGGGCGCTTCCCGACTGCAGAAAACCACGACGCGTCGACGAACCAGACATCAGCAACTCACACAAAAGGGACAGTCTGACGAGAGGCACCGCCTGGTGAAGCGGCCCGGGACTTCAGGGATCGGCTGGAATCAGCAATTGCAGGGGGGCGGGCAGATCCTCGACCTGCAGGGCTGGTTTGGCGCGGAATGGATTGTACAACGGATCCCCCACCAGGGTGATGGCCCACGACTGCAGGGGATTGGTAAGGGCGAAGACTTCTCCCAGACAGAGCTTGCCCGTCATCAGCAGGGGAAAGAATTCGGCCGGCCGGGGAAAGGCGACGAGGTACGGCTCGAAGGTGGGACCGAGCGTGACGGCGATCCCTTCATCGAGCATGCGTTTGCACCAGACTTCGCTTTTGGGATCGCGCAGGGTGACCGCCTCGCTGCTGGCGATGTGGTAGCCAACCGCTCCCCGTTTCCATTCGAAGGCGGGCACATATTTCCCCAGCGAATACCAGCCGCAGTAGAGGGCCGCCTCGGGACAGTCTCCCTTCTGGAACAGTTCCTGCTGGTCATCGAAGGTGACGGGGAGGGCCGACTTCTCGCGCAGCAAGGTGGCCAGTTCCCGCAGCGATTGGTCGTAGTCGCCGTACGAACCGGGCCCGGTGCTGGCCTTGATTCCCCGGGCGTCGATATAGATCTTGCCGGTCAATCCTTCTTTCTCCACCGCGACCGCGTCGTTGACCAGCCGCTTGGCGATCTCGACGCTGGGGCCATCCAGCCGCGACACGATGAGCGTCGGCGGCAGAGCGCGTCCTGTCACGCCCTGGGTGTAGTTGAGCGGATTGGGGATCCAGCGCAGGACAGGATGGTCCACCCAGTGCACGAGCGAGAGTTCGCTGTCGAAGCTGGCGGTGGTCTCATTCTTCTTCCACAGCTCGGCCTGCTGGGAGACCCAGTTGTACGCCCCCAGCAGCCCCTCCATGAGGATCCGCTGCGTGATGATCATCTCATCCCGTTCGGGGCTTTCGGGAAGCTGCTGCAGCGCCTGCACAGCGAGGGACAAACCGGCCAGCTCGGCCCGCCGTCGATCGAGATCTTGCCGCAACTGGGCTTTGGGGCCGACATTCTGTTGCAACTGCTGTTCGAGCAGTTGCAGCGAACCGGTCATTCCCAGGGCGAGTGTGTAATGGCGATCGAGCTGTGTTTCAGCCCGCTTGACGGCGAGGGTTCCGGGGGATTTGGCCGCCAGTTCACGCACATTCTTCAACGCTTTCTGGAACGGCTCATTGAGGGCCTTGCCCAGGGTGGCGGCGTCGGCTCCGTCTGGAATGGGTTCCAACGGCGGGGGATTGGGGTCCAACAGGGAATGGAACTCGAGCATGACCTGCCGCAGCCGTCGCTGGAGGTCGGTGCGGGAGGCCTGCAGCCCCTCCCCGACGGCGATCCCGCGGGAGGATTTGGCGTCGACCGGTCCGATCTTGAGCGGAATATCCCAGAGCGTAACGAGACAACGGATGCGCTCCTGCCGACCCTCGGACTGCAGCCACTTGCGGACCGCAGGTCGCAGCTTGGTCTCCCAGGTCTGCCGGGGAACGACCGCGTTGTTCGACACCTCGAGCAGCAGCAGGTTCTCGGCGGGAATACCCCGGGCCTGCATGTAATGACGGGCCAGATCGGCCGATTCCCGGCCCCGGGCACTGGCGATGACCCCGACCTGCCCGGGCTTCAACTCACCCCGGGCAGAATGGACCGGGACCAGCAGGCCGACCAGCAGCCACAGACACGCGCAGAGCAGACGACGCATTTCACCAGCCTCAGGGGAAGAGCACAGGAGGCAGGGCACAGGTGCCCGGCCACTCGACTTTCCCGGCGAGACGGTGGGCCGTCAACCGAAGGTCCCGGAATTGCCAGTCCGCCCCTCGACCGCCGTCTGGTCGCGCAAGGGGCGTGCCGCCATCGGCAGCAGCCACTCCTCACCCAACCGAGGGGAGAGGGAGACCCCCGGGGACTACTGGTTCCGCACGAACTTGTGGAACCGTTCCAGCAGGTCCTTGGTGACCGGGCCGGGTTTGCCATCGCCGATGAGTCGTCCATCGAGGCTGGTGGCGGGAATGACCTCGGCGGCGGTGCCTGTGAGGAAGCATTCATCGGCCACGTAGATATCGTGCCGGATGAGGGTCTTCTCGCGCACCTCATAGCCGGCCTCGCGGGCCAGCTTGATGACGCAGTTGCGGGTGATGCCTTCCAGAATGCCGGCATCGGTCCCGGGGGTGCTGATCACACCATTCTTCACGAGGAAGATATTGTCGCCGGTGCACTCGGCGACGTGCCCGAGGTGGTTCATCATGACCGCCTCGACACAGCCGGCGTCGGCTCCCTCGATCTTGGCGAGAATGTTGTTGAGGTAGTTGAGCGACTTGATGCGGGGGGAAAGGGCCTGGGGATGGTTCCGCAGCGTGCTGGCGGTGATGAGCTTGAGACCCTGCTGATACATCTCGGAGGGATACAGGGCGATCGAATCGGCGATGATGATCACCTGGGGATCCGAGGTCTTCTTGGGGTCGAGCCCCAGCGTGCCGGCACCGCGGGTCACGACGAGCCGGATGTAGCCGTCGTGGATGCCGTTCGCCGCCACGGTCTCGTTCAGCGCCTGCGCCATCGCGGCGCGGGTCATCGGGATTTCCAGGCGGATTGCCTCGGCACTCTCGTAGAGCCGCTCGACATGCTCGTCGATCAGGAAGACCTTCCCGCTGTACACCCGGATTCCCTCAAACACGCCGTCGCCGTAGAGCAACCCGTGATCGAAGACACTGACGACAGCCTGCGCTTTGTCGACAAGTTTGCCGCAGATGTAGACCTTGGTCATGGCGGAAAGATCCAGTTCGCCTCGCGAACCCGGCCGGGAAAGGGGAGGGAATCGGGGAGGTGGAGGGTGTGGAACAGAGATGACACGAGAGAGACGTGGTGCAGCCCGCAGACCAGCACCGGGAGACTTCCCGCCGCATGTTCGGCGGAGGGTCCCTGCGGGGAGGGCTGGCACGCCGGTGAGCGGGTCAACCACGTCGCTTCAGCATTGTGGCGACTTGGGGGAGATCGTGCGAGTTCCGGCGGGGAATTTCTGCCGGAGGTCCGGGAGGAATTTCCCGGAGACGGTGGCGGTCGAGCGGCCAGTCGAGCTGGCGGAACGGGGCCCCGGTCAGGCCGCTTCGCCCCACGCCTCGAGCCGTCCTTCAGCCAGCCGGACGGTCCGATGGGCCCTCTGGGCGATCGCCTCGTCGTGGGTGACCATGATGATGGTCAGCTCGTTCTGGGCGTTCAGCGAGGTGAGCAGTTCCATGATCTCGGCCCCGGTCTTGGCGTCGAGATTGCCGGTCGGCTCATCGGCCAGGAGCACCTCGGGGCTGCCCATGAGGGCGCGGGCGATGGCGGCCCGCTGCATCTCGCCCCCCGAGAGTTCGCTGGGACGGTGGGTCAGGCGGTGCCCCAGGCCGACCTTGCCGAGCAGTTCGGCCGCCTGGTCGCGGAACGCGCTGCGGTGCCGCCAGTAGTCCCAGAGGGTGTGGCGGATCATGACCGGAGCCAGGACGTTTTCCAGCACGCTCAGTTCCGGGAGCAGGTGATAGAACTGGAAGATGAAGCCGAAGACCCGGTTGCGGAGTTCATCGCGCGAGCGGGCGGGGAGGTCATCAATGCGATGGCCGTACAGCTGCACTTCCCCCACGTCGGGCGAGTCGAGCAGGCCCAGCAGATGCAGCAGGGTGCTCTTTCCCGAGCCCGACTGGCCGATGATCGAGACGAATTCGCCCCGGCGGACCTGGAAGTCGACTCCCCGCAACACGGGAATGCGGTGTTCCCCCTTGGCGTACGCCTTGGCCACGGCCAGCGAGGCGAGGTGGGTCTGGGGCATCTTGATGGTCTCGGACATGTCGGATCGTCCTGTCGCTTGCACTGGGCAGAGATCTCTCGGCCGACGGGGTGGGGCGGGTTCGGTGGGGAATGCCGCGGCCTACTCGGACCGCAGGGCCCGCACCGGGTGCAGCCCCGCCGCCCGCCGGGCGGGCAACACACTGGCCAGCACGGCAATGGTCACCGCCCCCACGGCCACCCAGAAGACCATCAGGGGATGGATCTTCGTGGGAATCGACGGGAAGTAGTAAATCGTCTCGTCGAACACCTTGCGCCCGGTCACCCAGGTGAGGGTCCGCTCGATCTCATTGATGTAGCGTACGAAGAGCAGTCCCACGACCACCCCGACGCCGGCCCCCACGACCCCCAGGGAGACCCCGTACGAGAGGAAGATGGTCATCACGCCCCGCGAACTGGCCCCCAACGACTTGAGAATGCCGATGTCGCGGGTCTTCTCAACCACGATCATGTAGAAAATCGCGAGGATGCCAAACCCCGCCACGGCGATGATCAGGAACAACAGCACGTTGAGGATCATCGACTCGACTTCGACGGCGGCCAGCAGCGGCCCCTGCTTCTTTTCCCAGGTGCTGACGTGGAACTTCCCGGCGGGAAGCGCCGCCTTGAGCCGCTCGACCACCCGGTCGGGATCGACCCCATCCTTCAGGCGGATCTGGATCCGGGTGAAGGCCTTCTCGCCCGATTCGGGATCGATCATCCCCCGCATCCGCTGCAGTTCTTCGATGTTGCAGAAGACCAGGTGCGAGTCGTACTCACTCATCCCGCTCTTGAAGGTGTCGACAATCGTTGCGTAGAAGTGGCACGGCTGCGGCGGACGGCCGGCGGTCACCGTGCTGATCTTGATGTCGTCCCCGGGCTGGGCCATGGTCAACTGGCGGGTCTTGCCCGTCTCTTTGTCGACGTACGGGACCGAGACCAACTGATAGCCGATGTAGACCCGGGCCCGGTGGGGGGCGGCGGGATCCTGCGGTTCTTCTTCGGTGTTGCCCGCCACAAAATCGCGGACGGCGTCGTCGGTTTCACTGGCCCCCTCGGCGGCGGTCAGGCCGGTCGCCGGTTCCTCTTCGTCTTCGGGCTCGAACACGCGGGCCCGGCTGATGCGGTCGCGGCGTTCTTCCATGTAGGTGGGGTGCAGATCCCAGCCGGGGGGTTCATTCCCCGTGTACAGCGGCCCCCGGACCTCGACTCCGTTGTCGTCCTTGAGGGGTTTGTAGTTCTCGAGGTGTTCGGCCAGAGCCCCCACCTTCGATTTCGAGACCGGGTCGATGCCCACAATCGAGACGTTCTGGGTGATCCAGTTGCCGCCGTATTTGAAGCTGATCAGCCCGAACACCTCGACCGTGGGAGACATCGCGGCGATGTCTTCCCCCGCGGCCTCCTGGATCAACTGCATGTGGCGGTTGGGATCTCATTCGCCATCGAGGCTGAAGGTCTCCACCAACACGTCGGACAGCAGCCCATGCAGACGAAAACGCATTTCGGTGCTGAAACCGGCCATCACACTGTTGACCACGATCATCGTGGCCACCCCCAGCATCACGCTGATGATGCTGGCGAGAGCGATGAAGCGCGTCCGCAGATAGCGGGTACACAGCAGCAGCTTGTACATGGGCCAGTCCCTTGGCGACGAAGTCAATCTCTGACGGCTGCCGGGCACCGATGGTCCTCCAACGGCGTCAGCAGACAGTCCGTCCCCAAAAAGCAGCTCCTTCGGGGACGGACTTTTCGGAGTTTAGTCAGTCTGGCGGCTTCTGGGTAGGCCGGATTTCAGCCTGTGTTGGGCCGCCTGTGTTCCAGGCCTCAGCGTCGCCAGCCTCGGCGGGAGATAATGACCAGACTCACCGCGAGGCTGGCCAAACAGAGGGTTCCCGGTTCCGGGACAGTCCCGAACATGTAGTAACCCGAAGCAGACTGGAAACCGGTATTGACATGTGTCCCGGAAACCTCAAAGGTCACCCCGTAGTAACCCGCCTTGCTGAGACCGAAGTTGAAGTGCTGATGGCCACCTGCCGGAAGCTGGAACTGATCGGGCAGTCCGTCGAGCGTTGAGACAATCACTTGAGGACCAGACACGCCGTCGATCCAAATCGAAAACTCGCTGTTGGATGGCTTGTCGATGGCGGTCACCCGCCATGTGAGGTCACCAACCCAATCGGCGGCTGACAGCGATTGATTTGAAATCCCGACGAATGGGACCCCGGATGTGGCGGTTTCCGGAAAGACCCAGACCGAATCCCCCGCCAGAGCTCCGGTGAAAGAGAGGGAATTGTCGAGTGGGGCCAACCGGGTGGCCCCGGTCAGGAACAACAGCTCATCCGGGTTGTAGTAGGTGTCGGTCCCCACCGCGACGCCATCCACAACCGCACCCGCACGAACCAGAATCTTGCTGGTGAGTGGAGAGAAGGACACGGCCAGGTCGGCATGGCCCGAGGTCATCACGGGGGGCAAGCCAGGCAGGGTCAATGCCTGGGCAGTCGAATCCGTCAACCTCACAATCACCAGCAACAAGGCAATCTGAGCCATTTTCGGCAACCAGCCTTGGCTCGACGCAAGACGATAACGAACATCAAACATGAGCAACGCCTCCTTGAGTCAGAAGAAATGTTTCTGAGACCCGCAATCAACGCATCGCAGGTGACGAAAATATTCCTCACCAATTCAGGATGCAAGTAAAAAATGAATCCCTCAAAGGATTCAGACGCCCGCGAGTCACTTGGAAAACCAATTCCCCCTGGTCTTTTCTATACCCTCACACAATCCCCTGTGCGGTTTACCTGGTGCCCTCCAGGACAGGGTCGCTGATCGAGACATCAGCAGTCTGCTCTTCCTGGCATCGCTTTCCGGGTGTCCGCTTATCCGCACTACCTCCAATTCATTTCCGCCGGACTATCGGAGATGGAGACAGCAGCCAACCCAACAGGTCGCGCATCTCTTCGGGGGTGATCTTTTTCTCCAACCCTTCAGGCATCAGCGAGACCCCGGTCGAGTTCAACTCGGCAATCGCCTCGCGGAGGATGGTCTCCTGCACGTCATTGGGACGCTTGAGCGTGAGGCTGGTGGGGGTTTCGGTCGCGATCAGTCCGTTCGCCACCCGCCCCTCCTGCAGCAGCACCGAGTATTCGAGATAGGCGGGTGTCACTTCCCGGTTGGGATCCAGAATGTTCGCCAGGACCTGCTGGGGAGTGTGATGCCGGATGGTTTCGAGGTTGGGTCCGACTGTCGCCCCCTTCCCCCCGACCCGGTGGCAGTTGGCACATTCCCGCTCGAAGACCTTGGCTCCCCGATCGGGGCTGGGTGTTCCCTGCAGCGCCTGCTGGTAGTTCGCGATGACGTCGCCGCGGGGAGACGCTGTGTCGGACGCAAACAGAGCCCGCGCCCGATCGCAGATCGCAGGATCGGCATGCCGCATCAACTGACCCCGCCGGCTGGGAGGAAGCTGCGCCGCGCTGACCACTTTCTGCTCGAGAGCGGTGAGCAGCCGGGGGATGCGTTCGGCCCGCGCCAGCAACGCCTCGATGATTTCCCCTCGGAGCGCAGGGGTGGCCCCGGACCACCGGGCGAGCAACAACTCGGGTATTTCAGGTTCAGAAAACGCCGCCAGAGCCCGCACCGCCGAAAACTGCACGCCTCCCGGAGTGGCTGGGGCCAACGCCGCCAACAACGGCTCGCGGGCCGACTCCCAGGTCCCCAGCGTCAACAACTGAATCGCCTGCTCGCGGGCCCCCGCCGCGGCATCCGTCGACGCGGCCAACTCACGGGCATCGGCCAACAGCGCGGTGACGAGGGGAGTGGTGTCTGGCAAGGTAGCCGCCAGCGTTCGTCGGGTCCGTTGCAGCCCTTCTCCCAGTCCCTGCACCAGTTCCATCTTCCAACCGCGGTTGGCGGAGGTGAGGGTTTCCTGCATGAGCAGCGTCTGGATTTGCCGCAGTTCCGCCTCGTCTCCGCGGGCCCCCACCGATCGGGCGAGTTGCCGCAACCAGGGACGGGCGAGCTGACTGGCCGCCCAGTCTCGATCCCCCAAGAGTGCCTCCAGCAATTTTCCTGCGCGGTCTCGGACCGAACTGAGGATTGCCGGGCGGACGAATTCGTCGGCCACATCGTGCCGGGCAATGGAGGCCAAGGCTCCGACGGCCGCCGGTTCGGCGCTGCTCCCCAGAGTGAAGGCGACCTGCATCCGGACGCGCGGTTCACCATCTTCGGCGAGGGCCAGCACGCGTTCCCGGAGGGGGGCGTCACGGGATAACCAGGGCTCGGCCAGACGGACCGCGTGTTCGCGCAAATGGCCATCGGGATCGCGGGACGCCTTCAACAGATCGGCGGGAGCGAGGGCTCCCAGCCCCTGCAGCCCCCACAGCGCCAGCAACCTGCTGCGCGGCTGGGGGGACGATTCGGCCAGTTTCCTGAGTGGTTCGATCACCGTCTGATCCTGCCGTTCGAAGATCAACCGGGCCGCGGTGTCGCGATGCCACCCATTGAGATGTTCCAGCAGAGCGACCAGTTCGACAGTGCCGAGGCGGGCGAGGGGCTGGGCGGGAGGCCGGGGACTGGTTCCGGTGCGCAACACGCGCCAGATCCGTCCCCGGTCGTTTCCACTGCGCAGGTCGAGTGCGTCTTTGATGTCGTCCGGAATCGACCAGGGGTGTTCGATGGTTTCGCGGTACATGTCGACGATGTGCAGCGTGCCATCGGGTGCGTTGGTGAAATTGACCGGGCGAAACCAGGTGTCGGTCGAGCGGACAAACTCGGTTTCGACATCGATGCGCTCCGCTGTGAATGTGACCCCCGCCGGGGTCAATTGCTGGCGATGCACGAGGTTACCCGCCACGTCGGCGACGAAGACCTGTCCCACTTCGTCCGCCACTCCCCCGGCGGAGGAGTTCCAGGCATCGCCGCGAAAGACAGTGACCCCACTGGCCGAGGTGAAGTAACCCCCAGGAACCAATTCGCTGCGGGGATAGAGCTTCCCTTCGGGATCGGTGGTCCAACGGGTGGCCCGAAACGCCCGCCAGGGCTCAGGAGGGCTGCTGCGGAAGACGGGCAGGGTGTCGCCTGTTTCCGCACAGTCGAACAGGCTGCTGCGGGGAGCGACAAAGGGATTGCGGGCCAGTTCCTCGGCCGGCAGCACCACATGGATCACCGGATTGCGGATGTTGCAGAGAAACCGGTTGCCCCAATCGTCGAGGGCGTGGCCAAACCGGGCCCCCCCCGCCTGCAAGCGGAACTGCCGGGTGCGCGGGTCGAGGGCGAAGTCCTGGACTCCCATGGCGACGGGGGGCGTGAGTGGCTCGGCCACCGCCTGGATCGTGCCGCCGTTGCTGCCCCCTGCCCCGTGGATCTGATGATCGAGCCCCCACCGCAGGTTGTTCATGACCGCCTGGATGTTGAACTTGCGGAACCCGGTGTAGAGCCGTTCGCGGACATCGGCGACCCCATCGCCAGTGGTGTCCTGGAAGTACCACAGGTCGGGGGTCGCGGCGACGAAGACTCCCCCGCGCCAGAACGCGAGCCCCGTCGGCCACGAGATCCCCTCGACAAAGGTCTGCGCTTCGTCGAACCGGCCGTCGCCATCGCGGTCGGTCAGGACCCGAATGCGTCCCAGCGGGGCGTCGGCCGACTTGTCGGTGAAGGGCTTGTCGGTCGCCGGGTTGGTGAAGGGATAGTCGTGCATTTCCAGCACCCACCCGCGCCCCCACTCGTCGTACTCGATTGCGACGGGAGAGCTGATCAGCGGTTCGCTCGCCACCAGCTCGATCTCGAAACCGGGCCGGGTCTCGAACGTGTCCCGGGCCTCGGTGGGGGAGTTGGGAGCGAACCGGGGAAACTCGAGCCGGTCTTGCGCGAAGGTCACCGCCCCTGGAGGGATCATACCGGCCCACAAGAGCATGCAGCACAACACGCCACCCCAGTCCCGCAGACTGGCCCGCCACCGAACCGCCCCAGCACCCATGACGTCATCCTCTGAAAACGAAAGACATCGTCCGTCGCCCAGAATCCGGGCTTGTCTAGTTCAGGAAGCGCTCGAGCACGTTGCGCGTCATCTGCGAAACGACGGGATCGACCAGGATCGAACTGGGCCAGGTGATCGAGCCAACCGAAAAGACCTCGCCGCCGCTGGGGGTGTCATACGACACGATGTCGGCCCCCCCCTTCTCGGGATTCTGACCATGCGCGAGGATCCGCACATTCTTGGGGGAATGAGGAGAGACCTTGTCGGTCTCGTGCCCCGAGGCTCCGCCGGGAACGCGACGATGCAGGCTCGCGTGACCGAACAGATCGCCATTTTTCATCCCCGTCCCCTGGTAGGCCCAATGCGCGGCATCGGTCACCTGGTAGGGAGCGCTGGTCATGATGCCGTCGTAGGTGAAGACCACCCCCAGGAGGTTGGCCTCCGATTCGTGATAGACGGCGAACCGGCTCTCGGCCACCCCCTTGGCGATGCGGTCTCCCTCATCTCCGTTCATCACCACCATCGTCGTCGGGTCGGTGAACCGCACCTCGCAGTTCAGGCCGTTACCCCCCAGGTAAATCAGCTTCCCGCCCCGCTCGTACACCCAACGCTTCACCGCGAAGTACATCTCTTGAGTCCAGTACTCGGGATGGGTGCTGATCAGCAGGGTGTCGTATTCGTCGAGATCGAGAGTGCCGTCGTGCAGTTGGGTTTCGGCATAGTAGTCGTACGCGAAGCCTTCCCGTTCGAGCCAACCCAACAGCCGCCACTCGGCCGGAGCGAGATGACAGGCGGCCCGTCCTTCGATCGGCTTGTCGATCGATTCGTCTTCAGGAATGAGGTTGATTGCCTCGGGACGTTCGAACGACAGCGGGGCATAATCCCAGACGCCGTAGTTCTTGTAGTCGGGATCGGTGTAGCGGTGCAGTTCCTGCCGCGAGTTGACGCACGGCACCGGCGGCAGCTTGTCGGCGTTGATGTAGTTGCTGCGTCCGCCGAAGGCGTTGTAGGCGTTCCAGGTGATGTTCGACGCCAGCACCGCGAGGTTATGGCGGGGCTTGGCCGGTGCGACGATCCAGGGGAAGGAAAAGTAATGCCCCGACTTCGTGCGGGCCTGGAAGTAGTACAGCCCCGAGGGGGCCGGCGCGGTGACGTACTGCTTGAGCGCCGGGTTGGCGTAGCCGAACTTGTTCCACTCGACTCCGGTCCGGGTGTAGTCTCCATCGGGGGTGATCTGGACGGTGGCCCGGGGGCCGTGTTCGTCGTACCAGCCGAGCTTGCGAATGAGCTGCTTTTCGAGACCACAGCGGTACAGCTCGAGTTCGTAGGCCTCGGGGGAGTGAACACGGAATTCGGACTGCTCCCCCTCACGGACCCACTTCGGCCAGGGATAACCCAGCAGACAATCGGAGAGCAGACGGAACTGGTAGGGGCTGCCGGGAGAGACGGTCATCGTGACCCGTTTGCCGCCATACCCGGGCTTGTTGAGAGTCACCCGGTATTCACCCGGCGGGAGATCGAGATGCACCGAACCCGAGGCCCGCGACCGGGTCTCCCACGAGCCATGGTTGCTTTCGAACTCCAAGAGCACGTCGGGAATCGCGACGTAGCGTTCATCGCTTACGTAACCCACCAGCATCGGTTCACTCCTGCACGGGACCAGTTCGCTCCGCATTCTACGGAGGAGCATCCTCACACAACAGCGAATGCTGATGGATTTGCCAAAAGTGGCTCACGCCGCCGTGACGGCTCGAGGCCCAGCAGACCGGGGAGAGACTCTCCCCACAGCGAAATGCCCCGGCGACACCGCCCCTCAACGGACTCCTTCCGTCAAACCGGCCGGGATGGTGATATTGGCCGAGGAGGCTCCTTCGACTTCGACAATCTCCAGTTCGGGGAGACTGACCTTGGCTCCCTTACGGCCGAAGACCACCGGAATGATCTCTTTCGAGACCGCCGCGTCGAAAGTCAGACCGAAGTACTTGTGGGCCGGCGTCGAGAGGCGCAGCACCCACTTGAACAGCTCGACCCGCAGTGCCTGCCACCACGGCAGCTTGCGATGGGTGATGATTTCCTCTTCACCCACTTCGATGATCCACCGCTCGGCGGCGATGTTGATGCGTCCCTGCCGGTGCAGTTCCCGCAGTGCACCGCGGATGTCGGGCTGTTCCATATAGCCGTAGGTGACAATGACCGAGTCAATGTCATGTCCGATATTGACCACTTCGTAGCGGTCAGTGGTGGCGATCTCTGGGACCGAGACCTGGTTCACATAGAACAGGGTGACGTGCGAGGGAAGCACGCCGTACTTCTTGAGAAAGATCCGGAGGCTGACCGGAACATAGTCGTCGAGGCTGCGGATGGGACGCGAGCAGAGGAAAACTGCGGCCCGGTCGCTTTCGACCAACCGGCGGCGTCCCTGGATGAGCGAGCGGGCGAACGGCAGGTTTTCGCGCAGGGTCACCTCAAGTTCGTCGAGCATGTCCCGCAGGGCGACCAGCCATTCCAGCTTCTTCCCGTCGCGCACACCGAATTCGTAAAAGGCTTTGGCCAATTGCCGGCGTCCCCATTGCCAGGTGACCATGATGGTCACCAGCAGGGCGGCCACCAGGACCGGGAAATACCCGCCGCTGGTGAACTTCAGCAGGTTGCTGAAGAAAAACAGCAGGTCGACCAGCATCAATGGAGTGCAGACCGCCAGAACCTTCCACAGCGACCAGTTCCAGCGGTAGAAGGCGACATATCCGAACGCCAGCGTGGTGATGCCCATCGTTCCGGTCACGGCAATCCCATACGCCGCCGCCAGATTCCCCGACGTGCGGAACAGCAGCGTGACCGCCACACATCCAAAGAACATGGCCCAGTTCACGAGCGGAATGTAAACCTGCCCCTCGGTGTCGCGACTGGTGTAACGGACCGCGTGCCGGGGCGAGAACCCCAGCACGATTGCCTGCTTCACTATCGAGAACATTCCGGTGATCAGCGCCTGCGAGGCGATGAATGCGGCGACTGCCGAAATCAGCAGGTCAATGAACAGGATCACCCCGTCGACCGAGGGATTGTTGGTCATGGGCGTCAGTGCATAGAACGTGTTCGCCCTTGGCGGGACCCCCTTTTCGAGCAGGTAACCCACCTGGCCGGCGTAATTCAGTACCAGGCAGGGGAGCACAATGTAGAGCCAGGTGAACATCACCGGCCGCCGGCCCGAGTCGCGGGGGCTGACACTTTCCCCTTCGCGCAGTGGTGTGTCGGTGTGGGCGGTGAAGTGGCCGATGTCGGCATACTTCGCCTCTCCCCCGGTAATCGCCAGCACCACCACCCCCAGAATCACAAACGCCCCAATGCCGGGAAAGTTCCACAGGAACTGCAGGGCGTACAGCGGATTCAGTGCGGCGAACACCTCGGGGTGCTTCAGCATCCAGGGAAGCCCCTTGAGGGCGATCCACGGGAACCAGACGAGCAGCATGAACCAGCCGAACAGCCCGCCAATCTTGCTGGTGCCCCGCCATTGCGGCTTGAACAGCACAAACAGACTGATCAGGGTGGCCCACAATGCCATCTGCTCCCCCAGCGGCTCATAGGCCCCCAGCATCGAGATGGGTGGGGTGATAATTCCGTCGGCCGCCAGCAACCCCGCCGCGCTCACCACGAGGAACGTCAGCGTGGTCATCCCGGCAATCTTGCCGGTGTAACCCTTGAGCAGCCCCCACAGGGCGAAGGTTCCCCCTTCACCCCGATTGTCGGCCTTCATGATCAGCAGATCGTATTTGACCGTCAGGAAGATCAGCGCCCAGAACACGAGGCTGAGACTTCCGAGGGCGTCGCCTCGCGACACCAGTCCAACTCCACCCTGGGCGATAAGGGCATTGACCTCGTCGGCAGGCAGATGGTGATTCCTCAGATGAATGGTCTCGCGGGTGATTTCCATCACCGTATACAGCACGGAAGTGCCGATGTCGCCGTAAACCGTTCCGGCCGCCTCCCGCATGCGGGTCATCAGGCTGCCATGCCCATGGGAGTGCGCCTTGACGGCGTGGGCGGCATTGTCGTGCGAGGACGAAGGGGGAACTGCCGCAGGCCCCCCGGAGGAGGCCCCTGTCGACACAGACGATGGGACGGCCGACGACGAACGCGATGGATCAGACATGCCGCAGAGAACCCTGAGGGTTCTCCTCCGGATGAAAACGGGAGACCATCCTCGCCGGATGATCGACGTTTGACAGACTAATCTTCTCCACGGGTGCGACGCCAGCACACGCCCTTGGAACCTTGTGTCAACTGCTGCGATTTTCGACAGTCCCACAAGCAGCGAGGCTTGACGACAGCCAGGAGAGTTATTCCTTCCCGGGTGTTCGCCCCCAGGGAAAAACAACACACGGCATGATGGCCAATCCATCACGCCGTGTGGTTTTCAAATCGCGAATCCAGAATCCCGTCCAGCCAGACCCAAGCGTTTGGGGACTGCGGAATCAGCCCCCCTCGTCGGTGGGCGGTACTTTCGGGCCGCCTGGAAGTTCACTTCACAGGAATACCGAAGTCCCCTTCGAGATCGCGCCAGTACGAGTGGACGTGATTGGCGTTGTTCTGCGTGTTGTTGTACTCGATGAGGAACGTCGGTCCCTGCACCCGGTAGTAGTGCCGCTGGTTGCGATCGGGCTCTCCCCACCAGGCGAACTGGATGGTGTCGAACCCGGCCTTCATCAGGCGCTCGCGGCGCTTGGCGGCGACGTCGGCGGGCATGTTCTTCAGATATTCTTCCAGCAGCGTGTTCAGCAGTTTCTTCTGGTCGGCCGACATCTGTCCGGCGGCCAGACCGACGGCGGGGGTCCGGTCGGCCTGGGGGGTGTTGGCTCCCCGCAGGTCATCGGGGGCCTTGGTATCGATCACGATCGTCTTGAGCTGCTCGGGGGTCGCCAGCTTCAGCACCTGACGGGCGAGGTCTTCTTCAGCTCCCAGCACGCGGATGGCCCGCTCGGGACCGGCATCGATGAGAGCGGGGTTGGTCCCGTAGAACTCGGGGGTGCTGCCGACCACTTCGCCGTTGTTCAGCGTGAAGTTCAGCGAGAGGTGGTGCCCTTCGAGCCGCCAGCCCCACTGCCCCTTCGCCGAGGGGGTGCCGAAGAGGCTGAGGTAGTACTTCCCGGGATTGCGGCGTTCACGCCGTTCGCTGCGGTCGCCCCCCTCCAGCAGGTACAGCACTTCTTCGAGGCTCATGATCGCGAGGGTCTGCTCGTAACCCGCTTTTGAGAGACCGCTGGCGATAAACTCCTGGGCCGCCTTGAGAGCACCCCCCTCCAGTTCGCGCAGGGGGAGCCCCTTGCGTTCGCGGGGAATGAAGTGCCAGTTGAGGCGCTCGGCATCGTCGTACTTGAACGAGGCCCTTTCGAGCTGGGCGGGCGAGAGCGACTTGGTGAACTTCTCAGCCGCCTGGAACATGCCCTGGGCGGCGGGCACCTGGTTTTCAGCCTGCCCACGCAGCAGGGCCACCATGCCGACCAGCACCAGGCTGGCGGCCAGCCATTTCGAGAGGGGACGCGACATCTCGGAAACACCTCACATGAGCCAAGGGGGCGGCACGCCACGGTCGACGGAACGCTTGCCCCGCACAGACCAGGACCGGTGTCCTCCACCGGTCCCCAACGTCTCGCAGGGTAGTTGGCCCGACGTCGGGAAGTCCAGTGCTGGACGACAACCCAACCTCCGCCGCCCCTCCAAATTGCCTTGGCAATGGATCCTCACAGAGAACCTCGGCCATTGCCCCCCCGTCAGCGTCCGGTAAATACCGCCAGCCCAATCTGCCCGGCTCTCGCCGTCAGACTCACCTTGCCCTGCCGTTCGGTTCCGCATTACAAAACCGCGCTTTTGCCCGGGTTACCGCAATCCGGAATCCACACCGCGAGAACGAGTTCCGATGTTTTCCCACCCGCCGAACCGCCATCGCCTCGGGGCTCTCGCCCGCACTCTGGCCTGTCTCGCCAGCCTGCTGACAGCCACTCAACTGCCAGCGGGCGAGTCGGGTTTGATCGCCCCGGAAGGGTTCACCGTCACCCGGTATGCCCCCGATGACCTCGCGCACGACATCCATTGCCTGACGATCGATTCCCTCGGTCGGGTCGTGGTGTCGGGGCCCGGTTATGTGAAAATCCTGATCGATCGCGATGGCGACGGCCAGGCCGATGAGTCCCAGACCTTCGTTGACGGCCCCGAGTCGGGTGCCCAGGGACTCTGTTTCGTGGGGCGAGATCTGCTATGCATCGGTGACGAGGGGCTGATCCGCTACCGGGACGAAAATGGAGACGATCGGGCCGATGGTCCGCCGGAAACCTTCCTCAAGATCAAAACGGGGGGAGAGCATCACGCCCACGCCATCCGCCGCGGGCCCGATGGCTGGTGGTACCTCATCGCCGGGAACTTCACCGACGTCAACGGCAGCTACGCCACCACCGCAACCAGTCCGATCCGTACTCCCAACGGGGGAGTTGTACTGCGTCTGACCCCCGACCTCTCCCGGGGAGAAATCGTGGCCGATGGACTGCGCAACGCGTACGACTTCGACTTCGATTCGCAGGGTGAGATTCTCACCTACGACAGCGACGGCGAACGGGACATTTCCCTCCCCTGGTACCAGCCCACCCGGGTGCTGCATGTGCTGCCCGGAGGGGAACAGGGCTGGGTGACCGAAACGTGGAAACGCCCGAACTACTTCCTCGACGCGGCTCCCGTCGTGGCCGCCACCGGCCGGGGTTCGCCCACCGGGGTGGTCTGCTATCAGCACACGCAATTTCCGGCCAAATACCGGCAGGGGCTGTTTGTTCTCGACTGGACCTTCGGGCGGGTCCTCGCGGTGCCGCTGGTCCGACAGGGAGGCACGTTCGCCCCCCGTCCTGCCGAGGAATTTGTGAAGGCCGATGGGGCCGAAGGTTTCGCACCAACCGACGCCGAGGTGGGGCCCGACGGGAGTCTTTTCATTGGTGTGGGCGGACGGGGGACCCACGGTACGGTCTACCGGGTCCGGTACGACGGCGCCAGCGAGCGGGAACGTCAGCCACAGTTGCTGTCGCTCTCCGCCCAGTCGCCCCCTGCCCAAAAACTGCAGGCCTGCCTGGAACCGATCCAGCCCAATGCCAGTTGGTCGCGTGCCGTGTGGGTGCCTCTGGCCCGGCAACTGGGGGAAGCCACGTTTGTCGGCGCGGCGCTCAATGAGCAGTTGCCCGCCGAGCGACGCGTGAGGGCGATCCAGATTCTGGTGGACGAATTCGGGGGATTGACCGACCAGACGCTGAAGAGTTTGACAGCATCGAACCAACCTGCGGTTCGGACCGCGGCCGCCTGGTCGATCGGCTTTCAGACCAAACCCCGTCCCGCAGACGCAACCCTCGCGGCCTATCTCGCCGACACCTCGGCTACGGCACGCCGCCGCACTCTCGAAAGCCTGGCCCGACTGCAGCCCGATTACAAGCCGCTGCTGACACCTCTGGCCGACTGCCTCAACCACGAAGACCGGGAAGTGAGACTGGCCACGGCCCGGCTGGTGGTCCGCATGCAACCCAATGAGGTACGGGGACTGGCGGAATTGGGGCGTCCGCTGGGCTGGCGGGCCGCGCTCTCGAGCACGATCGGATACGTGTGGCGAACGCTGCAGGAAGGCGAGGGAGTCAATGCGTTTGGCATCGATTTTGGAACGCGGGTACTGGCGGGGAACCATCCCGCCTCGATGAAGCTGGAAGCCGCCCGGTTGATCCAGATGTCTCTCGGAGACCTGGGGGGACGCGGGGGAACGCCCGGCATGTTCCATGGCTACACGGGAACTGTCGCTCCCGATCTGGCGCTGCCGGAAATTTCCCGCCTCGTGACGACTCTCGAAAAGATCTTTCCCGTGGGGGATCGGGGAGTGGATGCCGAAATGGGTCGGATCATCGCCATGCTGGCCCCCCCCTCGAGCCGACTGGCCGAGGGTCTGCTCGGACAAATCACCCCGCAGAGCCACCCGGTGGACGACATCCACCAGCTGACTTGTGTTTCGCGGCTGGATGTGACCCTCTCGGAACGGAATACCCGCGAGTGTGCCGAGGCGCTGCTGGCGATTGAAGGGAAGATTCGGGAAAGGCAACTTCCGCAGGACGCCAACTGGAACGATCGGCTGGGGGAATTGTTCAGTGAACTGGTCAACCACACTCCCGACCTGGCCCAGACGCTGGTGGCATCGCCCCGATTCGGCCAGCCGTCGCACGTGGCGTTTCTCTCGAAGCTGGAGGAAGAGGAAAGCCAGCGGGCGACCGAGGCGTTCACCCGGGCCGTGCAGGCCAATGCCGACTATCCGTGGAACAATGATCTGGTGTACGTGGTGGGAGGGGCCCAGACCGATGAAAGCCGACAATTGATTCGCCCGCTGTTCGAACGGCATGACCTGCGGCTCTCGGTGCTGATGGTGCTGGCTGAGACCCCTCAGGAAGAAGACCGGCCGCTGTTTGTGGAGGGACTCGAATCGGCTCCCCCGGAAACGCTGGCCGCCTGCGTGGGCGCCCTCGAACGACTCTCCGAGACCGAGGCCACGCCGGGCGAGTGCGTGGCACTGGTCAAACTGCTGCGACGACTGGGGTCCGATCGTTCGGAGTTCCCGCTGCGGGAAAAGGTCGCCCGGCTGCTGGTGCGGCAGGCCAAGACCGATCAGGAATTCGTCTTTGGGGCGGCGGGTTACGTGGCCCAGACAGAGGTCATCCAGCGTTGGACCGAATGGGCCGCCACCACCTACCCCGACGAAGCGCGAGAACTGCTGGGATCGGGAGGGATCGACGAACAGTCGCTGCGAGAGCGGTTGGCCAGCATCGATTGGAGCGCGGGGGACGTCGAGCGGGGCGAAATGCTGTTCCGCAAACAGGGCTGTGCCCAGTGCCACGGCAACGGGCAAAGTCTCGGTCCCGATCTGTTGGGGGTGACCTCGCGATTCTCGCGCGACGATCTGTTCATCGCCATCGCCCTGCCCAACCGGGATGTCTCGCCGCGGTATCAGACGGTGCTGGTCGAGACCAAGGCGGGCAAGTCGTACTCGGGGCTCGTGGTCTACGACTCGGCCGACGGCATTCTGTTGAGAAACGGAGTTGCCCAGACCTATCGGGTGGATGCCCGCGACATTGCCAACCAGCGGACGCTGCCCAACTCGCTGATGCCGGAAGGGCTCTTGAAAGACCTCGACGATCGGCAACTGGCCGACTTGTACCTCTACCTCAAGTCGCAGTCGAATCGGACCGCCGCGAGAGGCACTGGGGAATGACATTGCGCCGAGGCTGAGGCGGTTTCCGGCAACTGGAGGATGCGGGTCAACACCGGCAACCTGCGTAGCGCCGTCACGCCCCCGGCCGCTTGGGTGTTTTCCGTTTCGGTTTCTTGCGCTGGGGTGCCTTCACCGAGCGTCGCGCCACGGGCCTGCCGGGGGACTTCGACTGAGATTCCTCCGCAGACGACGGGTCGGTCGGCGACGGCCCGGCAGTTGGCAGGGGCTTCAGGCCGACCCTGTCGCACAGGGTCAGCAGCGGGCAGTCGGCACAGCGGGGGCGACGGGCGATGCAGACCCGGCGACCGTGATGGATCAAGCGGTGGGAGAAGTTGATCCATTCCTCGGGAGGGAGCAGGTCGACGAGGTCGCGTTCGATCTTCACCGGATCCTGCTGTCGGGTCAGTCCCAGCAGCCGGGTGATCCGGCGGACGTGCGTGTCGACCACCACCCCGGTCGCCTCACCGAACGCCGTTCCCAACAGGACATTGGCCGTTTTGCGCCCGACCCCCGGTAAACGGGTCAACTCCTCGATGGTGCGGGGCAGTTCTCCCCCATGGTGTTCGACCAGGGCCTGAGCCATTCCACGCAGATTCTTCGCCTTGGCGCGGAAAAACCCTGTCGATTGGACCAATCGTTCGACCTCTTCCTGGGAAGCGGTGGCGAGGGCCTGGGGAGTCGGAAACCTGCGGAACAACCCAGGGGTCACCAGATTGACCCTCTCGTCCGTACACTGTGCGGACAAAATCGTCGCCGCGAGGAGCTGGAAAGGACTCTCGTGGTGCAGGGCGCATTCGGCGACGGGATAGTGCTGCGCGAGGGCTTGGGCGACAGCCAGTGCCTGCTGACGACGGGCCTCCTGGCGACGCGGGGCGCGGCTTCGAACCATGCGACTCTCCAGACCGTTAAGACCGCACGGAAGTTGGCGGGCAGTTGCGAATTGCGGCGCTCACTTGTGGACAGACGGCGCCGCAGACCAGTACATTGCAGGGCCGTGTTCACACCCGAAAGTGCAACCAGATGGCGGCTGACTACCCGGAACTCTATCTGCAGGGCTTGCGACTCTTCAATGACGAAGAGTTCTTCGAAAGCCACGAGGTTCTGGAAGAACTGTGGACCGAGACCCAGGATGAACGGCGCAAGTTCTATCAGGGTCTGATCCAGGCCGCAGTGGCACTCTTGCACTTCGGAAATGAGAACCTGGGGGGGGCGAAAAAGGTGTACCTTTCGTCCCGGAAATATCTGGAGGCGTACCAGCCCGAGTACGAGGGACTCGACGTTTCCGGATTCCTTCAGGCGATGCACCATTGCTTTGCGGAACTGTTGGAGAATCAAGACCTGTATCCGGCGGGAGTTGTCCTGCGGGACGACCGGATTCCCAAGGTCAGAATTCCCGGAGAGTGATTGTCACCCATGCAATACGAACCAGAGTTCAGTGCCGACCTGACCGGCTTCGAGGGACAGGTTCCGCTGTTTCCTCTCGACGGGGTGGTGTTGTTTCCGCACGTAGCGATCCCCCTGCACATTTTTGAACCGCGGTACCGGCGGATGACGGCCGACGCCCTGGAAACCCATCGGCTGATCGCTCTGGCCGTTCCGCGGCAGGATCGCCGGGACGCGGGGTTGACGCCGCTGCACGACGTGGTCTGCGTCGGGCGGATCACCGCCGAGGAACGGCTTTCGGGGGGGCGTTATAACCTGATCCTCACTGGATTGCAGCGGGCCCGCATCGAACGCGAAGTGGTGAATGACCTTCCCTACCGCATCGGGGAGCTGACTCTGCTGCCCGACAGCTACGACCCTGCCAATTCGCGGGATCGGTCCGAGCGGCAGCGCGAACTGCTGACGGGATTCAAGCGGCTCTCAGGCGCGGCCGCCAACGACACTTTGTTCCAGCAACTGCTCGACGCCCAACTCCCCCTGGGGGTGCTCTGCGACCTGCTGGCCGCCGCTATCAAGATGCCCGCCGCCTCGAAGTATCGGGCTCTGTCGGAAGTGGATGTCGATACCCGCAGCAGGTTCCTGCTGGAAACCATCGCGGCGTTGACGATTCCCTCCGACCCGACACCTCAACGCCTGCGGTTTCCACCACGCTTCAGCCTCAACTGATTTCATGTCCCAAGACAAGTCACCCGTTGACCTGGCGCGCATCGAGCGGGCGGTTCGCGAGATCCTGGCGGCGGTCGGTGAAGATCCCGACCGGGAAGGACTGCTCGAGACTCCCGCCCGCGTGGCCCGCATGTATGCCGAGATTTTCTCGGGCCTGCACTCGCACCCCGAGAAACACCTCAAGCGGGTGTTCCACGAGACCTACGATGAAATGGTCCTCGTGCGGGACATCACGTTCAACAGCATGTGCGAGCATCACCTGCTCCCTTTCCACGGCGTGGCCCACATCGGCTACCTGCCGAATGGACGGGTGGCCGGACTGAGCAAGCTGGCCCGCATCGTGGAAGACATTTCGCACCGCCCCCAACTTCAGGAGCGGATGACGCACCAGATTGCCGACCTGATGGAGCGCGAGCTCGAAGCCAAAGGGGTGGTGGTGGTGCTGGAGGCCACCCACACCTGCATGACCATCCGCGGCGTCCGCAAACCGGGCAGCCTGACCATCACCAGTGCCGTTCGTGGTCTGTTCAAGCGGAATGAATCGACCCGCGCGGAAGCCATGTCGCTGATCATGAGCCGCAAGTAACCGGGCCGACGTCCCCATGCCCGAAGCCATTCCCTTCTTCGCCCTGCGGCTCATCGCCGGTATTGGATTCATGCTGCTGGTGATGCCCCGGCAGCGGGTCACCAGCGAATTCTTCCGGATTCTGCTGCTGGTCTGTCTCGGGCTGGGGGTCGTGGCGGCCCTGACCTCCGTCGGCGGTCCGTGGGGTTCCATTCTGATTGGCGCGGTGGCGTTTGTCGGTTCCGTACTGTGGCTGCTCGAACGCCGCACCGGGGGAGAGGTTTGCCTGATCATCATCACGGCAGCCGGCCTGTTTGAGACGTTCCGGACCGTCTTGCGACTGGCGGCTCAAGGGGACATTCCCACGGGCGAGCTGGTCCTGTCGACCGCCGCCTCACTGGGGACGCTGGGGTCGACATTGGCCGGCATGCTGCTGGGCCATCGCTACCTGACTGCGCCGGGCATGCCACTGGCCCCGCTCGAACGCCTCAACAACGCCGTGGGGCTGGCTGGCCTGCTGCGTCTTGCGGTCTCGGCCGGCATGCTGGTGCTCCACGGATTTCCCAGCCTGTCGAGCGTGGCCCTCGCCTGGTGGCTGCTGCGCTGGGTGGGAGGAATCGTGGGGCCGCTGGCCGTGTGGTGGCTGGTTCGCCGCATCCTCGTCTATCGCAACACCCAGTCGGCCACCGGGGTGCTGTTCGTGGGGGTGATTCTTACCTTCCTCGGAGAATTGTCGGGAGATTTGCTCTGCTGGTCGACCCACACCCCGTATTGATGGTGTGCGGGGGACTCGCGGCTGGCACTGCATGCGCTTCTGATCCGGCAGTGCTCCCGGCTCCACGACCGCCCCTTGCGGCTACGACGACCGCGCAACCAGACGGCCGCGCTCTCCAGACAGTCGAGGTACGGGGTCCAGAAAAACAGCCGGCCGGATTCCCCGTGGGGGAATCCGGCCGGCTTTCGGTTTTGACTCTGACCGCCGTCGGGCAGAATTACAGTTTCTTCAGGCTGATGTTGCGGAACTTGACCGGATCACCGTGACCGGCGAACCCGAAGAAGCCCGACTTGAGATCCTTCCCGGGATGCGGGGAGTTGGCCATGTACTCGGTGATCTTCGACAGGTCGGTGTCGAGAATCGTGACGCCGTTGAGTTCGACCTTGATCGTCGACCCCTTCACGGTGACCTGCTCGTAGTTCCATTCACCAACCGGACGCAGATAGCCCCGGTGGGCGGCCGCCATGCCGTAGGCCGAGCCATGAGCCTGACGCGGGTCGAGACTCTTGTAGTTGGGGTGCTCGGTGTCGAGGACCTGCAGTTCACACATCCCGGCGTAAGCGGGGTCTCCCTGCCCGGGATAGCGGATGGCCAGACCATTGTTCCCCGCGGGAGGGAGCTGGAATTCGACCCGCACGATGAAGTCCTGGTATTCGTCCTTGGTGTGCAGCGCCCCCCCCTTGCCGGGCTTGCACATGATCGCGCCAGCTTCCACCTGATAGTTGTCGACGGCCCCGGCCCAACCGGTGAGGTCTTTGCCATTGAACAGCGAGACAAATCCTTCAGGATCCTTGCCCCGCAGCAACTGGTTGGCTTCTTCTGCGGGAATCTCGCGAATGAAGATGTTCTTCCACCGCATTTCACCACCGTGCGTCTGCAATTGGATCGAACCGCGGGGGAACAGCGGGAGCTTGCGGTCCCAGTAGTTCTCGAGGGGGGCCTTGTCGACAATCAGCTTGTCGTTCAGGCGAATGGTGGTCTTGTCACCCACCTGGATGATGTGGAAGCGGTTCCACTCTCCCAGCTTCTTGTCGGCCAGGACCAGCGGGTCCTTGCCAGGATTGCCAGCGGTGTTGTTCCACAGGCCTCCCGATCCCTTGTTGGCCCCCAGGTTGAACTTCTGGGGATCGGTGTAGTCCCAAATCTGGATCTGCGGAGTGGCCCGCAGGTAGATGCCGCTGTCTCCCTTGGGGACCATCTTCCAGTCGATGTAGAACTCGATGTCGCCGAACTCCTTGTCGGTCGTCAGGTAGGCCCCTTCACCGTCATTCACCAGGTCGCCATTGGCATCCACCCGCCAGTGCTTGAGAGCATTTTCCTGGTCGGCCTTGCGCTTGGCCTGCAGGTCAGCTTCCGACATCTGCTTGAACTTCCGGGGATCCATCGTCTCTTCCCCGTGCCAATTCGAAAGGTCCTTCCCATTGAACAGGGCCATGAACCCCTTGGGAGCGGTGTTGTTTTCCTGGGCGGGCACATCCCCCACCCAAGCCAGGGTCAACAGCCCCAGCGCCAGGCAGCCAATCGACAATGAACGCACAGTCGGTCTCCTCTGAAGTTGCGGGAACTCAAATTCCACTCAGCGGCATTCTAACGGCACTGCGGCGGCGTGGTAGCGAACGCCGCGGGCATCCGCCAACCCCCGACGTGCCGCCTCACGACGGGCCGCCTTATTCGGTCCAATAATCGACGACCAGCGCCTTCTCGATCCGGGGGATCGCCAGTTTCACGAACTCCTCATGCACGGGGTGCTTGAGATAGGTGTCGCGATCTTCATTGCTGGCGAAGGTCACGAAAAAGCAATGTGTGAAGCCCTGGGCCAGATTCTCGGGGCTGACGTTCGTCCCCCGTTCAAAACCCTGAATTTCGCGGATGCGGGTGGGCAAAGCCTCGAACGCCGCCTCGACCTCGGCCACCTGGGCGGGCGTGGTGTCGGACTTGAATTGGAACAACACAACGTGCCGCAGCCGCCGTTCTCCATCATCCACACCGTGCAACGCGTCACCCACCTGTTCGGCCACAAACCGGTTTCCCACGGCATTCAGGTGGACGCCATCCGAGGTCAACACCCCCTGCTCGGCATTCTTCGGATTCGCCTGCCGCAACCGGGCCACAAACCGCTTCCGCAAGTCGAGCAGCGGCGACTTGGTTTGACGGGCCACCTTGCGGCTGAGGGCGGCATACTCCTCGAGCATTTTGTCGAGCGGGTTGGAGCCGTCGGTCTTCTCGCCAATCACACTGGGAGTGCACAGCACGACCCGCGCCCCCGCCCCCTGGATCTTCTTGATCAGACGCTGCAGTCCCTGTTCGTAGTCTTCCCGCGAGGTCCCGCGCCCGTTCTGGGAGTGCCAGACGTCGTTGATCCCGATGTAGATCACCACCAGATTCGGCTGGCGCGACAGGACATCGCGCTCCAGCCGCTGCTCGAGGTCGGGCACGCGGTTCCCGCTGATTCCCGCCCCCACAATCTCCACTTTGACGTCGGGATGGGCCTGCGCCAGTTTCTCGCGGACGAGGGCCACGTACCCTCCCGGTTGCGCCCCGGCTTCGGTGATCGAATCACCCAGGAAAATCACCCGTTCACCCGGCTTCAGGAGTGGCTCTCCCGCCATCACCATCCCTCCCCTCATCCCCACCAGACCGACGAACACCCCCAACACCATTCCACACCAACGAAGCATCGGCATTCCCAATCTTCCAGAGAACAGCAGAGACGGATCAGAACCCCGGTGATCAAAACCCAATGGCCAACATCCCGCGGAGGATTTATCCCGGCACATCACGCCTACCCCGGGTTGAACTTAGCGAGCCCCGTGCCCGAAGCCAATCGCTCAGCGGGTGGTGCCGGGGCTGTCCGACTGACCGGGACCGCGGCGGTCCATGTGCGGACTACCCGTACAACGGAGTGATCACACTGCCGTTGAGCAGTTTGTTTGGACGCCCCAGCGGATCCAGAATTTCCACCTCGGGATCGACACCAAGAGAACTGAGAATGGTGGTTCCCACGTCGGCCGGCGACCAGGAACGAGACACCGGATACGCGGCGATTTCATCCGACTGACCGATGACCTGACCACCATTCACTCCCGCTCCCGCGAACAGTCCCGAATAGACGTGGGCCCAGTGATCGCGGCCGGGTTCCGTCGAGCCGGGGAGAGTGGAAATCCGCGGGGTCCGGCCAAATTCGCCCATCACCACCACCAGAGTCTCCGACAGCCGGCCGCTGGCTTCCAGATCGTCGAGCAGGGCCTCCAGGCCCTGATCGAGCTGGGGCAACAGTACAGTTTTCAACCGCCCCCAGTTGTCGACGTGGGTATCCCAGGTTTGCACGATTCCCATGGCGGCCTGAATCATGGGCACCCCGGCCTCGACCAGTCGGCGGGACAACAACAGGCTCTGCCCCAGCTTGTTGCGTCCATACCGATCGCGGGTCTCGGCCTCTTCCCGATGGATATCGAACGCCTGCGTCACCCGGGCGGAGGTCAGCAACGAAAATGCCGCCTCCTGCTGCGACTGAAAGCCGAGCGCACGCCCCCCACGATTCGCCTCCACCTCCTCAAGACCAGACAGCAGCGCGCGGCGGTTCTCCAGGCGGCCGGGTGGGACACCTTCCCGCAGAGAGAGGCTGTCGACCCGGAAACCGGGTTCGTTGGGATCCTGATTGATCGACCACGGATCATGCCGCACCCCGAGAAAACCGGCATGCTGTCCCGGCCACGTCAGGGGACCTTCAATCAGGTAATTGGGGAGGGAGACCCCGGTCGGAATTCCATCATTTCGCGGCAGAACAGAGTCCAGCGCGGCTGCAAAATTGGGAAAGTCGGTGCGGGACTGAACCCGATCGAGGTCACTCCCACCACGGGGCACCGGAGTGGGTCGCCCCGTGAGGGCAACGTGGGTCGCCAGCAGGTGATTGTGCTCGGTATGCGAGAGCGACCGCACCACCGCCACCCGGTCGGTCCGACGGGCCAGGCGGGGAAGGTGTTCGCAGATCCGCAATCCCGCCGTGGCCGTGTCGATCGAGGCGAACTCACCGCGAATGGCGTCGGGAGCCTCGGGCTTGGGATCCCAGGTATCCAGCTGGCTGGGCCCCCCCGACAGCAGCACGATCACAACCGACTTCGCCCGCCCCACCACGCCTTCGCCAGCAGCGAGTTTCCGGGCGGTCAACGGCAGCGATCCCGCCAGCACGCCACCGGCGGAAAGACTCAGGAAATCGCGTCGGGAAAGGTTCCGGAGGTTCATGGTCACTCGTGGAAACAGAAGTCTTGCGGCCAGAATCCCCAAGGCATTCCCGCCAAGAAAAGCGGGAACAACACCCAGCGGACCCCCACAGGGAGCATTTGTTTATTCTATCCGCGCCCCCCCGAACACATCAACAACATCCACTGAGTGGCGATGGCCGCTGAATCTGGTGGGTTGGGCTCCCCTCCGGTCCAGGGCTGACCAACGAGCAAGCGGGCCAGAGGTCCGGTCATCTCACGCACCGATGGGATGGCGGGGTACGGACCAGCAAAGCCGGCGCTCAAAGGCCGCAGTCGCGCATTTCCATACGGTCAGCGATCTTGGTCGGTGACCCACCGTCATCAATTCAGGTCGAAGCCTGTCAGCAGGTGCTCAATCGCATCAGCCCGGGCGGCAACTTCCAATACACTCCGGCGGATCTCCTCCGCATCGACCGTCGCGCGGGGATAGGTGTCGTGCACCATGAAGCGGGGCCGCCCTCCCTCGTCATGGATGGCGATGCTGCCGTGGGGAATCTCGAAATTCAGTCTCAAGGCCTGTTCGAAGAACGCCGGTTCGGCATCGCAGCACATGCTGGAGATCACCAGCAAACGCTCGGCTGCCGCATGGCTGCTCGCCTCGACAATGACCGTCTGTCGTCTCCCCGAGGCGAACTTCACCCGGACCAGATGGCGACGTCCCTCATTGGTCCACTCCACGGCGGGATCGTCCCGAAAGGCTTCGTCCAAAAGGCTGTCGAGATCGCGGGTCTGCCCCAGAATCGCCTGCAGCAACTGGGCCGCCTTAATGCCATCCTGCGGACGATTCGCCGGATTCTTGTCCAGCAGCAGCGACAGGCACTCGGCCATCTCGAGCGAGACCTCGGGGATGATCTTGCGGATGTTGGGCAGTGGTTCGCGCAGCACTTCACCCACCAGCACCGCCAGGGTTTCCCCATGAAAGGGAAGACGTCCCGAAAGCATCAGGAAGTAGGTTACCCCCAGCGAATAGACATCGGTCGTCGGGCTGGCCACCGCTCCATCGAACAATTCAGGGGCCATGAACTGTGGGGTGCCACAGAGTGGTTCCCCAGTGCGTCCCTCGCCATTCGAGTTCACACTGCGGGCCAAACCGAAATCGGCGATCTTGGGAATTCCCTGCAGAGTCAAAAGCACATTGTCGGGCTTCAGATCGCGATGCACGATCCCCAGCCGGTGGGCTTCGGCCAGCCCATCCGCAATACGCGCCGCCACCGCCGTTGCCTTCACAGGAGACAGGACGTGCTCATCCCGGATGATCTGCCGCAGCGACCGCCCCGCAACGAATTCCATTTCGAGAAAGTACAGATCGTCGAGCTGTCCCACGGCATGCACCGTGATGACGTTCGGATGAATCATCGCGGCCGCCGCCCGCCCCTCGTTGAGGAAGCGGTCGACGTACTGGCGGTCATCACGCACCAGTTCGGGCATCAGGATCTTGAGGGCACACAGGCGGTGCAGGTCGCGATGCCGGGCCAGGTACACCTTTCCCATTCCCCCCCGCCCGAGCAGCGAATCGAGGTGGTAGACCCCCAGATCGGCTCCCACCAGGGGATCTGGAGGTGTTGACTCGGGGGGCGTGGGCGCAACCGTTTGCGAGTGGGCAACCGGCATCCCCGGAACGAGCTCGAATACCGACGTCTCACCCACGGTGACCGGACGAGGATTGCGGATTTCGTACCCACAGTGAGGACACTCGATCACCAGGTCAACAGCCAATACCGGCTTGCCACAGCGCGGGCAGTCTCTCTGGGCATCAGGCAGTGGATTGGCAGCAGGATCGTGCGACATCTGTCTTTGACCGCGGGTTCTGTCGGAACTAGAGTTCAGTTTAACTTGTTTGATGGAAGTTCCTAGTCCCTGACGTTGTGCCCAATCCCATGAGTCGCGGGATGCACGATTGTCTGCCCAGGAATGACCATTCGACGGAAAGCACCGCCCCATGCCCACCGATCCAGACATCGAACGTGCTGAACCTCTGTTTGAGGAGGATCAGTCTCCCGGGGCGAACAGCGCAGACCAAGCGGATCCATTCGGCCAGCCCACGCCGATGTCCCACCCAGCCCCGAGTTCAGAGGGAAAGCTCACCCGACGGCGATTCGCCGGTCCGGGTTGGCTCGAATCCGTGGGGTGGGCCTCACTGATGTTGCTGCTGCAATTGTTTGTGTCGCTTGGATTCACTGCCGTCGCCATGCTGATGTCCTTCTCAGCAACGCCGAGCCCCCCGGCACCCACCCCACCCGCCTTTGAGACTGAGGCCGCCGCCGAGGCCGAGTTGGCACCCGCCGCACCGACGGAACCGGCAGAGCAAATGCTCCAGCGCATTCAGCCGCAAATGAAAATTCTGATGCCATGGATGTTCGCCGCAGTGGGGTTGATGAACTGCATCTACGCGCTCACCCTGGGCCGGCTGCGACTTGGAACCATGGAATTCCGGCAACTCGGCTGGCAGTGCCCCTCCCTGCAACATCTGATCCTGCTTTTCTTGATGTTCATCCCTCTCTCCATTGTCTGCTCATCGTTGCAAGGCTGGGCCATCCAGCTGTTCCCGAAATCAGGACACGATCTCGCCGAAATGTTTGGCAGCCTGCGACATCTGCCGCTGCCGTTGCTGATGGTCGTGCTGGCTCTCGCTCCGGCGGTTGGCGAGGAACTGGTGTTCCGGGGAGTCATTGGCCGCGGATTGCTGGCCCGCCATGGATGGTTCTGGGGGATCGCGGTCACCTCGGTGATGTTCGCCACCATTCACCTGTCACCCGCGCAGGTGATCGGGGTCCTGCCTTTGGGAGTCGTGATTCATTTCGTCTATGCCGCAACACGCAGTTTCTGGGCCCCCATGCTCGCGCATTTCCTCAACAATGCCCTGGCCTCGGTGATGCTGAAGTTGTCAGATCCGACAGCGGCGGAATCGGCGGAGTCGACAGGCGAGACCTTCGACCTGAGGTTGATCGGCCTGTCGGCCGTGGCGCTGGTGTTTCTGGTTTCCTGGCTGTGGACCACCCGGGTTCGTTTCGTGGATCCGGATGGTATCGCATGGAATCCGTCGGAGGCCGACTGCGGTATTCCCCCGCAAGGGAGCGATTTCCATCGTGAAATCACTCCACCCCGGGTCTGGGAGATCGGGGGTGCACTCGCAGCACTGGTCTCTCTGCTTTTTCTGGGCCTGCAAGCACATTGAGCCCCAGTCCGCACCTGCAGCTCCGGACGGGGAAGTTCCGCTTCCCCAATTGACCTCAGTCTCCCGGCTCTACGTCGGAGAGGCTTGTGTAAAGAGTGTCAAGGAGTTCGGTCAGGCAGCGCAGCTGATCGGCAGGCAACGGGCGGAAAAGGTGTTGTGTCAGGTCTTCGACAGGATGGTCGAGCCGCGCCAACAGCTC
>Ga0315901_10001433_pt1 | contig 34617 bp, 42 predicted proteins | sample LakEriMetagenome_10_FD_203761 | JGI IMG/M metagenome (GOLD analysis project Ga0315901, IMG submission 203761) | Freshwater fungal communities from buoy surface, Lake Erie, Ohio, United States - Buoy 2 MA116 | ecosystem: Environmental > Aquatic > Freshwater > Lake | place: USA: Lake Erie, Ohio...
GCAGCACATGCTGCACAAAGACGGACGCTCGATGCGTGAACGATTTATTGACTGGGCTCTTAACTAGGAGAAAGCAAATGAATATGTTTGACGCAGTGATGATTGCTGAAGGCGAGATCGAGGCAGACGAAGACAAGCAATTGGAAGCGTGGCAGTTCCTGCATGACTCAGGACTTGCCTACCAACTGCAAGGCTGGTTCGGACGCAAAGCACAAGAGTTGATCGAAGCAGGATTCATTCGAGAGTAATTCTCCGGGGGGCAGGGACTTCAAACCTGCCCCTTTTTATTTGGCCTCAAATTTTTGATACCAGTTATGCGTGTGCGCGTGAGCCGGGGAGGGCCTCGCGTGCGTGGGCTTGCGTACGTTTAAATTTTGCAACATAAGTTGCGATTCGTATAATGGGAACCGTCGAGGCAATCCCGCTTCGACGTTATCGGAGAAAAGCATATGTGGAAAGTATCAACTGCAGACAAGCTAGTCGGTGGACTATCCGCGCCGGGCAAGATGCCGTGCAAGTCATTTTCGATTAGCGCGTTCTTGTGCCAGACCGGCGGGCGATTGTCCAAGATTCTCGGCTCGGTGTGCGCGATGTGCTACGCACGCAAGGGTCGGTATATGTTCGCCAATGTTCAGGCCGCGTTAGCTCGCCGCATGACGGTGCTTGCGCGTGCTCTGGCAGATCCCGTGTTTCGTGGTGAGTTTATTTCGGCGATGTCCTACCTGATCGCCCGGTCGCCGTGGTTCCGCTGGCATGACTCGGGTGACCTACAGTCAAAGGCGCACTTTGCTCTGATCTGTGACATTGCGCGGGCGACGCCTGACACCATGCACTGGCTACCTACCAAGGAGCCGCGCTACGCCAAGGGCGATGTCCCGAGCAACTTAATTGTCAGAGTGTCCGCGCCTCACATCGACCAGCCAGCACCGAATCACGCGCATACGTCAACGGTGGTATCGGATAAGAGCAAGGCGACGTGCCGGGCATTCGAGCGGCAAGGTAAGTGCGGCCCATGCCGGATGTGCTGGGACCCTACTGTGAAGAATGTTGCTTATTACCAACACTAACCAACGGGGGCTTCGGCCCCCTCTTTTTAGGAGACTACGATGGAATGCAAATTTAATGAAAACATGTTGCCGTCTTTGGGTGTCATGTGGCATTGGTTTTCGACTGAGGCAGAGGCCCTAGCGTTTGCAGACTGGGCGGAGCACGTAACTCGTCATTCACAGTATCCCTGCGAGGCGCAAGTAAAGATATGCGATGACCACCCTGAGCACGAACGGTTTGAGGTTAAGGTCCGCAATTGGTAGCGGGTTGATTTTCGGGGGGCTTCGGCCCCCTTTCTTTTTGTCTGCAGGCACCTGATACCAGTTATGCGTGTGCGCGAGGGGGTGGGGGTTTTTGCGAAGCCCCGGTTGCGTTTGACTTGGCCTTCTCGATTCGGCAGCGCATTTAAACGCCGCGCAGGACGCAGCGAGGGGCTTTGTGCGGTTTTGTGCGGGTCTCTGTGTGGCTTTGTGCGGTTTTGTGCGGACTAAAAAGCGAAACCGCACAAAATTTTTTCTCCGTAAGTGCTTGATTTACAAAGCAAAAACGACGTTTGCTCAAAAGTTTGTGTAGCTTGTGCGGCTTTTTTTGAGAGGGGGGCTCCGAAAACGGGATCGGCAGGAGAGGACGAGGAGGGGCAGCAAGCGCATGACATAGCCCGCCGAGAACCCCCCTATTTTCAAAAACACCGCACAAGCTACACAAACTAACTTTTCTTATAAAATAATAATAATAAATCTCTATATAAAACAATAACTTACCCGCGCCAAAACCCCGTTTTTCTTGTGCAATTCCATAACTTCCAAATCCGCACAAATCCCCCAAAAACCGCACAAGACACACAAGCCTTTCCGCACAAAACAGATACATAGCAAAAAAGGTAGGTATCTGGGGTAGACGGGGCTTTAAACGTTCTATAACATTCCTTCCACAACGCAGTCACGGTGACTGCCCAACAGGAGAAGCATCATGCAAGGCGAACTGAACGTGACCAACCCCCTGACCAACACCAACCAATCCAACCTCGATAACTACCTCATCATCATCTACACCCGATTCGCCGGGGCTACGAACACGCAGGGCAGCCGGATCGTGGCGACCTCGACCTACTTCGGCAAGACAAGCAAGGTGAGCCACAACTACCTCCACGAGTACGGCGGCACGGAGAACCACCTGACGGCAGCGTTTAAATTCCTCCGCAAGCACTACGGGGAGGCTGACGGGCACAACTTCGAGTTGGTCGGGCAGAGTGACAACCCGACAGGCAGCGGCATGGCCTTCGTCTTCAAGCGAGTGGGAGTCTGAACATGACACGCGAAGAATGGTTGAACGCCGGGCTCGATGCCCTCCGTCCGTGGTTTGAAGAGAAGGCGATGGTGAGTATCCCATTGGATACACGGGTGAGCGTGGGCTTCCCCGGCGGTGGCTCCGCCCGTAAGCGGATCGGGGAGTGCTGGGCTCGCAGAATGTCCAAGGACAACGTGAACGAGATCTTCATCAACCCGACACTCTCTGACACCGTGCAGATGCTCGATGTACTAGCCCATGAGGCGATCCATGCCATCGACGACTGCGTGTCGGGACACAAAGGGGAATTTAAACGCATCGCCAAGGACATTGGCCTCGAAGGGAAGATGACCTCGACGAAGGCCGGGGAGAAGTTGAAGGCGGAGTTGGAGCGGATCATCAAGACCCTGCCGACGCTGACCCACGGGGCGTTGGACTTGAGCAAGCGGAAGAAGCAGCCTACCCGCCTCGTGAAGTTGGAGTGCGACAACTGCGGCATGATCCTGCGAACGACGGCGAAGTGGATCGAGCAGACGGGCGAACCCAACTGCGCTTGCGGCGGCCACTTCTACTGCGCTTGACAGGGATTTAAACCCGATCAATAATGCAACATACCTTACACAACGGAGAAGCAGACATGACCACACAACACACCCCTGCCCCTTGGACGGTTTCTGACAACGCGATTTATGGCAGCAGCGGTTTGATTAAGCCTCTGATCGCTTACTTGGATGACCGTTTCGCTGATGAGGAGGCAGCGAATAACGCTCGACTGATAGCAGCAGCACCGGAACTTATGGCCTGTCTGGTCGAACTGTCCAATTACGTCTTTGATGAGTACACCGCATCGCATCCGTTATGCGAAAGAGCAGCGGAAGCGCGTGAATTGATAAAGCGAGTAAAAGGAGAAGCAAAATGATTCCGTTGAAGAACACCGAGAAGGGCAGGAAGAAAGACTTGGGTGCGCTCTACGGCAAAGCCCTCGACAAGCACAACGAACTGGAGCGAGACCTCGCCCGAATCATGCACCGTTGGGAGAAGTCCCGCGCCGTGCTCAAGCGGATCGAGAAGCGCATGGACGAGGCACAAGCAGCAGCGTGGGATGCGAACGCAGCCTACCTTGAAGACTCAATTTAAATCAGGAGAAAAGCAATGAACGTCACAGATCAAGTTAGAAAAGAAGTCGATGAGTTGGTTGACCGCCTGTCACGCGATGAGGTGCAGGACTTGTTGACTGTACTGCGCGAGAGGTTTGCGCGGGAGAACGAGGAGTTGCGGCGGATGTACCGAGAGGAGGACGCAGCATGAAAACTTATGACGTAACCGTTCGTGGCACGGTGACCAAGACTATTCGGGTCAAGGCCGAAGATATCGATGAGGCAATCGAGGAGGCACACGAGGAATTCAACACGGATTTCAACATGGCCGAGCACTACGACGAGGAGACGGTGAGCGTGAAGGAGGTAAAGTTATGAAGAAGTTTTTAGTGTCGCTCGCCCGGATCGAGCACCGGATCTATCAGATCGAGGTCGAGGCAGCGGATGCCATCGAGGCTGAACAACTGGCCGACGAGATGTGGACGGAGGACGACGAGGCGTTTACTGACTTCGGCTGTGTCCATGCCGAGGAGTACATCGAGCAAGTTAAGGAGCAAGCAGCATGAAACAAGTCGCGACCAAGACATTTAAATCCTCTCTCATCATGGAGGGATCGTGGGGTGAGCGATCACTTGGAGAACACGAGAGCGTGATGGCGCTGTATATAACCGCCGACGGGAGGCGGGGCTTCATCGAGTGGGATGTGCCTGACCTCGAAGAGTTGACCGAGATCGGGCTTTGGTTCGACCAAGATGAGGAAGACCCAGACCCCTCGATCCATTCGGTGCTGACCGATTACGATGGTGTGTTCTCGCTCCCTGCCGAGGCAGTCAAGATGCTAGAGGAGTTTGGTGTGCGAGTCGGAGTTGAATTTAGATAGACAACCTCAAAAGATTAGATTAGATTCAAATCGTAACTTACATTCATCAAAGGAAAAGCAATCATGAGCAAAGATCAAAATTGGTGGGAAGACCAAGACCGTGACGCCGCTTGGATCAAGCAGCAGGAAGAAGAACTCCAACGTCACGACGAGGAGAGCGACGAGCCTATCTATGCTGATGGGTTCGATGACGCCCTGTTAGGTCTGGGTGTGCAGTTCAATCAGCGCGTAGCGATCTATGACTACGACAAGTGCCTCAACATTCTTGAGAAGAGCGGGATGCCGCCCGAGGATGCCATCGAGTACATGGAATACAACGTGCTAGGCGCGTACATGGGTCGCCGCACTCCAGTCTTTTTAAGCAGATACATCGAGCGCAAGCCCAAGCGTGTGCGATCCCAGATCACCGGCCAGTTGGAGTTGGACTTCGGAGATACGCCATGAAGGACATTACCTCTGGCGTGTGGGAGCGCGGCACATGGGAGAAGGTCGAGTGGGACTTTTATCACCGGATCGCCCAAAAGAAATCCTCGTATCAGGGTTTCATCAATGCGCGGTATGAAGACCTAGTAGCGGCGTTTGGTGAGCCACGCGAGTGCGCTGATGGGAAAGTACAGGTCGAGTGGCTGATCGCGTTCTACGATGAAGAGCAAGACAAATACATCGCGGCATCGGTCTACGATTGGAAGATGGGTGGGATGTACTGGAGAGATGGCGCGTACTACGGACTCACGCCAGAGATGATCACCACATGGCACATCGGTGGGATGAATTTAAACGCCGTTGACTGCATCAAGTCGGTGTTGGCTAGAGAGGTGAGGGCTGCGGCATGACCCCCGAGGCCAAGGTCAAAGCCAAGGTTAAGAAGACCCTGACCGAGATGGGGGCGTATTACGCCATGCCTGTGGCATCGGGCTACGGGCATTCAGGAACGCCGGACTTTCTGATCTGCTACAGAAACCAGTTCCTAGCAGTAGAGACGAAGGCAAAAGGAAACAAGCCCACCGCCTTGCAAGAGGCAACCATGCAAAGGATCAGGGACGCAGGTGGGCGCGTCTTTGTGATCGACGAAACCAACGTAGAGAACCTACGCAAACTGATTGAGGAGATTTAAATGAAGATGACTGACAAAGTACGCCGCATGTTGGCGAAGGGTGCGAGCACCGCCGAGATTGCCAAGAAGTTGAAGATTAGACCCGCTTACGTTCACACCGTGAAGTGGTTGGACAAGAAGAAAAAGAAAACGCAGCCCGAGCGCAGCCACGACCCGAAGGTGGTGAAGGCCGAGAAGAAATATCTCAAGGCCGTGAAGACGAGCAAGCCGTCGAAGATTGTGAAGGCGGTGAAAGAGATGAAGCAGGCACTCGATGTGATTGAGAAGCCGAAGATCACGCGCAAAGAATTGTTGAATGAGTTGATGCCGGGGATAAATGCTTGTTTCGATTTGGATAAGAAGCCGACGAAGTTGTTCGTCCAACCCCAACACGAATACGCAGCCATGAAAATTCTTGCTGATAACGATCTCGTCAATCACCCATCGCACTACAAGTCTGGCGGCATCGAGACCATCGATTTCATCGAGGCGAAGGATTTAAATTATCGCTTGGGCAACGTCGTGAAGTATGTCAGCCGTGCGGGTAAGAAGGGTGACCCGATCCAAGATCTGGAGAAGGCTGCGTGGTACTTGCAGCGTGAGATCAACGCGAGAAAGAACGCATGAACGCGAATTTAAAAGAACTACAAAATAAGTACAAAGATATTTTACTTGCTCCTGTAGATGAACTTGAATTTACGATTCGCGTTGCGAACTGTTTTACATCGGAGGGTATCAAGCAGGTAAAAGACCTTGTGCAGTTAACTGAAGTAGAACTGTTTCGGATGCCCGGTTTTGGAAGAAAATCTTTGCAAGAAGTGAAAGAAGTATTGGCAGGTTACAACTTGAGTTTAAATACAAAGTTGTTGGATGAAGATCCTCCGTTGGGAATGTCGTCACAGGTTCTTCCTAGTGTGAATCAGTCTGTTAGGCACAGTCTTAACTACACGCTGCGCGTTGCCGCCGATCAAGCACATTCTAATTGCGTGAACAACGAACCAGAAAAAGCACAGTTGTTTATAAACATAATAGTAGATATTTTAGAGTTATTGACTGAGAGGAAGAACGCATGATCGGGAAGGACTACCTCCCGCAGTACGCTGCCGAGGCGGTGAGGGATCTGGAGGAGGCGGCAAGGCGATTGAGAGTGTTTGCTGACGCAACTCGCGGCAAGGAGCAAGAGAAGTACGCAAAGATGTATGTGGCTCACCTTGTAGTAGCCGATTTGCTGCGGCGAGCCGAACACGTAGTGCTTCCTCCAAACGGAGAAATCTATCGGGACAACAAACACACGGGGCCGACGAATCAGGAGTGCGTATCTCTGACAGGGTTACCTGCTCCGATTACCTCGTTTGAATTTCCGTGGACGCACAACATGGAGGGGCCTTTAAATCCGAAATACGAGTATCACGGTGAGGAGTCACAATTAGAGAATCCACCGAAGCGAATCGCTTTGGTGTTGGACGAAAAACAATTAAGTCCGGAGACAGCGGAAGATGAGGAAAAAACGCGGATCGCGTTTTATAGCGTTTGCTACTACGAATCCATAAAGAGATGGGCGTTTTCCCCACACTCCCTTACGGTGTTTGATCCGTTTCAAGTGCAAAGGTTTGAAGATAGACCAAAAGGGTGGGCAGCCAAAGCGCAAGTCCTTGACATACTGGAAGCCGAGTACATAGATCAAAAAGATATAGATCGGGGCGCGGCAGTCTTCAGCGAATATCAATCGGACATTAGCCTCGTAGTGCAAGCCTGTCATGCGCTGCGCGTAGGCGCGACGTTGGAGACCCGCAAGGATAAGTCATACACACGCACTCGCACGTTTGAGAAGGCAGGCGTGGGTGGGTTTGAGTATCACGTGCTGAAGTTGCCACACGGCACGGTCAAAGAAACGCTGGGCACACGGGAGGGCAGCGAGCGAGATGGCCCGAGGTATCACTTCCGACGCGCTCACTTGCGTAACTTATCGACCGGGGCACAGACTTTTGTGCGATCCTGCTTTGTCGGTAACCGCGAGAAGGGCGTGGTCGAGAAGACATACAAGATGGAGAAGGAGGTTGCAGCATGAAGCCGATAGAGATTGGTCGCAAGCGATTGAGTGACATCGTGTGGGGCATCATCGACGAGAAGGTGGGCGACTTCCCGTATGAAAAGATTGAGAAGATCGTTGAAGATCAGCAAGCACTACGATCTCAGGCCGATTACAACACCGGATCTGTGCCGGTGGATGACGCGTTTGAGTTGTACAAGGTGGTGAAGTTCTTTCAGCCCAAGGTCATTGCCGAGGTGGGTACGTTCATCGGTGTGTCCACGATGGTGATGGATCTGGCTACGCCTGATGTGACTGTGATCCATACATGCGATGCGTCGAACAATATCAATCTGGAGATGCTTGCGAACGTCATTCAGTATCCCAAGACGCTCTCTTGTGACATGTTCAGAGACCTCGCTGCAAAAGAAGTGAAGGTTGATCTCGTGTACCTCGACGGACGACTGGGTCAGGATGACATCGAGCCGTTAAGTAAGATCGTTCACGAGAAGACTGTGGTTATCTTCGACGACTTTGAAGGGGTTGAGAAAGGCGTAGTCAACGCGTTGATGATCGAAGCCCCGAACCGTATGCTGATCTATCCTCGCGATGGTAGGAAGACAGCGATGTCCATTCCATTCACCTTACTGCATATCATTCCGCAGGAGGCCGTATGATCCGTTGGTTATTAGACTTTTTTAAACGCCGCGACGAGTATCGCCGCCGTGAGTGGGCACACGTACCACCCCCGAGTTGGGGTGCATCAAGAGGCGGGAGGGATTACTGGTGAACATAGGAGATACGAAGACCATGATTATTAAATTCTTAAAATCTTTTTTTGAGTCCAAGCAGAAACTCAGAGCGCGGATTGAATTTCTTGAGGAGCGTTTGGCTCAGAGTGAAATACGTTGGGTTGAACAAGAAAAGGAACTCGACAGATTGAGAGAGGACGTTAAGTTTCTTGACCCCGGTTGTTATGAGCGTGGCTGCGTGGCGAGAGATATGTTTGATATTCATATCAAGGACGCTTGAGGAAAAAGTATGCCCGAAGAAAAGAAAGAATCGCAGACGCTGCCCCAGATGATGGACGCGGTGTTTAAACACGCTACGGAATTGTCGAGCCAAGACAAGTTCGACGAGGCTGCTAATGCGTTCAGTAACATCGCAGACTGCATTGGCATGATGACAGGCGCTATCTTGCAGCGTGGTCGATGCCATTGGGAGATGCGACGATGGTCGCTTGCCAAGCGAGACTTTAATTCCGCGATTGCCATCGATCCGACGAACGCAGATGTGCAATGGACGAAGGCACTCCTCGATCTTCAGTTGCACGACTTTGAAAACGGGTGGCGCGGTTACGAGTCCCGGTGGGGCAGTAACTCTTTCAAGACGGCCAAACTTCATACCACTCGCCCGCAATGGCAGCCGGGCATGGAGTGCGATCACTTGTTTGTATGGCAAGAGCAAGGCGTTGGTGACCAGATCATCTACACAACCTTCCTGCCGCTCCTGAAGAAGCAGGTCAAACGCCTGACGGTGATGATCGATCATCGTCTTGTGCCGCTATACAAAAGATCATTCCCTGACATCGAGTTCATTGGACCGACAGATCGTTGTAAGTTGGGGAAGAACGCCGCTCATCTGCCGATGGGTAGCATCTCGCAGCACTTCATTAAGAAATTGTCAGACCTCCCGAAGAACGTATCGACTAACTATCTCAAGCCTGATTTTGAGAAGCGCGACCTGCTCCGTAACCTGATGGGCGTGACTGACAAGGACTTTGTAGTCGGCATCTCGTGGTCAAGTAAGGCGGGCGTCATCGGACAGCATAAGAGCATGGCTTTAGAGGCAATGCTTCCGTTGTTCAACATCCCCAACGTCAAGTTCGTAAACCTGCAGTACTCCGACATGTTGCAGGAGATCGCAGAGTTTGAAGAGAAGCATGACAAGAAGATCATCACGGTCAACGCCATCAATAACTTCTTGGATCTGGACGGCCTCGCTTCGTTGATCTCTGCGTGCAATGCAGTGGTCTCTGTCAGCAATGCCACGGTGCATCTGGCTGCTGCGATAGGCAAGCCAGTGTTCTTGCTTGATGCCAATAAGTTGTTCTTCTGGAATCACCGAGTCGGGCGTAAGAACCTGTGGTATCCGTCCGTTCGTATCTATCCTCGCGGCAACATGCTTGAGCCGTGGACGCTACCCGTCGAGGCGGCAGCGAAAGATTTAAAGGCCATGCGCGATATGCAGAGTGGCTTGCTGAAGACAGAAACAATAGAGACTTTCGTGTTTTTTCATGTGGGAAGCGATATCTCGTACCCGCAGAAGATGGTCAGTTCGATTCGGATATCGAACCCGGCAGCAGAGATCATCATGTGTACCGACAAGGCGACGCCCGAAGTACTTGGGGTTGACCAGCGCATCGAGGACGAGGTTGATCGCACTCGACTCATGACCGAGCGCCTACGCATGTACGGGATGGCGAAACTGACTTACCCGGCGATCTATCTCGACACAGACATGTTGGTGACCAAGAAGATCAAGCCCGCCGAGATGCTGGGTGACAACGATATTGCGCTTTGTCAGAGGAGTTTCGAGCGGGACGCCGAGTTTAACACCGAGCAGCGTGGGCTCTCGTTCCCCGAGTACGCAGGGAAAACCCTTATGGAGGTGTACCCGTACCTTGCTTGTACAATCGTCGCCAAGGATCACACGGTGTGGGATAGGCTGCTTGAGATCCTGCGCGACATGGACCCGAAGTACCACGTGTGGTACGGGGATCAGGAAGCCTTGAAGGTTATCGCCACAGAACGTCGAGGCAAGGTCACGGTGTTCAGCGAGAGTGAGTACGGCTGCTTGCCAGAGCATATCGGCACGGCTGACTCTAAGATCTTCCACTTCAAAGGCCCGCACCGTAAGCAGATGTTTGAGGACGTAGCGTGAAAGTTTTTATTGGTTGGGACAGCCGCGAAGACGTTGCGTATCAGGTTTGTCGAGAGTCGCTTGCGCGTAACTCTTCCATCGAACTGAACATCAAGCCGATCAAGCAGAGCGATCTGCGTGAGAAGAATCTGTACTGGCGGGAGCATGATCCGCTGTCGTCTACCGAGTTCTCCTTCACCCGATTCCTCACACCGTATCTTGCAGGATACGAAGGGTGGGCGTTGTTCATGGACTGTGACTTCTTCTGGCGAGGAGATGTGGCAGGGTTACTAGACTACGCTGATCCGAAGTATTCGGTGATGTGTGTACAGCACAAGTACAAGCCGAAGGAAGAGACGAAGATGGACGGAGCGGCACAGCACCAATACCCACGTAAGAATTGGTCGAGCCTGATGCTGTTCAATTGCGGGCATCCTGACATCAAGCAGAATCTGACTCCGAAGACCGTGAACATTGCGACGGGTATGTATCTGCATCGGTTCAGGTGGACAGGTGATGAGCAGATCGGTGCGTTGCCTATCGCCTATAACTACCTTGAAGGATGGCACACTAAGAACGATTGCCCGAACCCGGTCGCTGTTCACATGACCCGAGGTGGGCCGTGGTTCAAGGATTGGCAACACGTTGAATACGCCGACGAATGGTTGGCAGTAGCGAAGGAGATTTAAAGTGTCTGACGAAGAAGAGGTTTATCTAGTTAACCCTGACGGCACATCGCCCGGTAAGAAAGAAATTACATGGGTTAAAATTGGTGACGACGGAAGTTTGGAATACATCAACTGGGAAACAATTAATGAGTACTCGAAAGAGTTTGATGAACTTGGTTCAAACGGAAGGCGTACTCAGACCCATGTTATCTGCAAACTGTTAACCCTTATTCGTGATGAAACGCGAAAAGAATTGGAGATCAAATGATGAAGAAAACGCTGCACAGTGAATTTCTTGAAAGACACCCGTCTTTAAAGTATGAAATTGGAAACGATTTTGTTGGCGTATTTGACGGAATTTTCTCTGAGAATTTATGCAAGACGGCTATTCATGAATTTGAAGTGCGGGACAAGATTGATAAAACTTACAACCGCGTACAGGGATTTGATAAGCAGCGCCACGTAGTTAGCGATTCGGCCATAGATTTTAGAGGCCATGCATTCTACGAAGACTTAGGTTTTAAATATGTCTCCGATGAATTTTCTAATGTTTTCTGGTCTATTGCATATCCGTTATACAGAGAAAAGTATTCAATTCTAAACACTTATGCTCGTCATGAAATTCACACAATCAAACTTCAAAGGACTAAACCCGGCGAGGGGTATCACGTTTGGCATTCTGAAGATATGGCCCGGCATGAGTGTACCCGAGTAGCGGTATTTATTCTTTACCTGAATGATATAGACGAAGGCGGCGAAACAGAATTTTTATACTTAAATAAAAGGATTAAACCTGAAGCGGGCAGGTTGATCATTTGGCCTGCTGGGTTTACGCACACGCACAGGGGAAATCCTCCTCTAGGTGATAAAGAGAAGTACATCCTTACGGGATGGGTGGAACTTTAATGTTTTTATTTAAATCTAAAAAAGTGGTAGTAGACTGTTTTACTCGTGAGCCGGTAGTGGCCCAAAACTATCCTATTAAAAAATCTTTTAGCTACGTGCCGGAGTGGTGGAGGAATTTGGAGCAATGCGTACATCACCGTACGCAGTATGCGATTGCCCGCCCTTCGCCTACCATGAAGACATGTACAGGGTTTATAAATCTATTCCAAAAAACTTGGACGATACCCCTATGGACTGACTTTATTTTACAAACTAGAAGCGATGGGAATTACGATTACCTGTTTCCTAACCCTGTCGATCCTTCGCATATAGGTAGCCACCCAAGCCATCAACATCAAGACGGTATGCGCGATAGAATCCACGTGAAAATAACTCCTCCTTGGATTTTATGGGAAAAAACAGGAATTCATTTTGTATTTTTTGGGGCAGACTGGACGTTAATGGATGAACTGCCGTCTGTCAGAGTAGTCCCCGGCATAGTTAATTACAGAGACCAACATGGTTCTGCTGTAAACTTTTTTGTGGATAAAAAAGACGCGAGATTAGAATTCCGGGCTGGTACGCCAATGGTTTATTTGGCCCCCATGACCGATAAGAAAGTTGAATTTAAAGTTCAAGTAGTGGACGAGCAAGAATGGAGTAAGTTAGAGAAACACAAAGCCGTTTTCCTAAATAAATTTATTACCCGAGGAAAGTGGAAGTGAACAAATATCACTTCATTTCTGGGTTGCCAAGATCTGGGTCAACACTACTTGTAAGTATTCTGAATCAAAACCCAAAGTTTTATGCGGAGATAGCGAACCCGCTGGCTGATTTTGTCAGCGCCGTAGCAAGCGCCTACACCCACAGGACTGCGACGCATAAGATCATCTGTCCACCAGACAGGATTGCTGACACAGTGAAAGGCATGGTGGATGGGTACTACTCTTTTACGAACAAACCAGTGGTGTTCAACACAGATCGTTCGTGGACAAGAACTCCAGAATACTTGGCTGCTGTTTACCCTGACTTCAAACTAATATGTACTGTCAGAGACTACGCTGATGTGTTGAATTCTTTTGAATACCTCTACAAAAAGCGAGGGATTCGCGAAGACTCGCTCTACGGCGAACGTGCTTTAAACGTCTACACAAGAACAGTGGCGCTAGACACTGGGTATGTTCGTAATTCGTATGACTCTTTAAAAGAGTGTTACTACGGCCCTTACCGGAAGCATCTTCTTCTGGTGGAGTACCAAGACTTAGTTACTGCTCCGCATTCCACCATGAAGGAAATTTACGACTTCATTGGTGAGCCGTACTTTGAGCACGACTTCAACGATGTGGAGTACTCATTTCCTGAGTATGATCATGCGACTAATTTTCCAAACCTCCACACAGTAAGGAAGAAACTGGAAGCCCATGTAAACAACACGGTTCTTCCACCCGATATTTATAATCGATTTAAAGGCATGGAATTTTGGAGACAATGACTGAGAAGAAGACTTATACAAAGCCGTCGCGGTTCAACTTAGTACTGTCGCTTGATCAATACAAATACTTGTTGCAGCGCAAGGCTCATGCAAGGAAGTACGACGAGCGGGTGAAGTACAAAGATCTGGTGGAGAAGTGGGGCATCGCACAGCACCACATGGCTAGTGCCGTGTACCGTGGGATCAAACAATACGACGACCGGATAAAGGAGGAGGAACGTGTCAATAACATACGACGACAAATCGCCGCCGGGCGCATGGAAAGACGAAATGAAAGCCGCGCCGTGGGGGTATGGGCAGACGCAGCAACAACAGATAGACCGTGCTTTGCAGAATATCCGCAGAGCCGGGTTATCCGAGGAGGCTACAGTGATTTCGTTAGAGCTAGTTACTTTGAGGAATGAATTGGAGGCACTACGTGGAGATCGAAGATGATATCCTTGACCTGATCCGCGAGTTGCCTCGTGAGATCAATGACGCATCAACAACAACGGAATTTAAATTCTTAACAGTGGGCAGCGTTCTGTGGCAGTGCCATGACGAGATCAAGTACTTGCGTGCAGAAGTTGCGAGGTTGAAAAGTGACGGTCGTAGTAAAAAAGGAAAGAAGGTGTACTGAGTGTAAGCGCCAGTTCGCTACGCCGGAATCATATCGGTCTCACAAATACAAGTTTGGTGGGTGCCGTTCGTTAGAAGCCTTGGCAGCAGCCGGGTTCATAGAAACGGGTAAAGGTTGGAAATACACAAGATTAGTGGGGAACAAATGAGTCCTAGAATTTTTATCAGTATTATTTCGTACCGTGATCCGCTGTTGATGAGCACGGTCATGTCTGCGTATAACAACGCGAGATACAAGCAGCAATTGGTTTTCGGCATCGTAGATCAAGCGTATCCCGGAGAGTTCTTTACTCCCAAAGCATTGTCCTATGACGGGCAGATTCGCTATCTGCGCGTAGATCCTGAGTACGCACGAGGCGCTTGCTGGGCTAGAAACTCCGCGCAGACCATGTGGAACGGCGAAGACTATTTCATGCAGATCGACTCGCACACGCTGTTCGATGCTGATTGGGATGAGATCCTGATCAATGCTTATCAAGACTTGAAGCAGTATCACGATAAGCCGGTCATTACTGCGTATCCGCATTCCTTCTCTGCAGTCGATGACAACATCAACAATCTGAAGAAGTACAAGTACAACGGGTTGCTGACCCTCGTAGTCGATGCCCCCGGTACGTTCAAGAAGGATCTGTACGTCAGTACTCACGCACGTGTTCTGGGTCGCAAAGATCCTGTACACGGTTTCTTACTGAGCGCCAACTGCCTATTCGCGCAAGGCTCCGTCTGCGAAGAAGTGCCGTACGATCCTTACCTTTACTTCTCAGGAGAGGAGCACTCGCTTGCTTTGAGACTGTGGACACACGGATACAACATCTTCCACATCCCGCAGATCCCGGTATACCACCACTACGGACGGAGTTACCGGACGACAGTGTGGAGCGACACGTTCATCGAAAACAACCGCGCACAAAAGTGGTACAACTACGATAAGAATTCTAGGTCGCGGTTGACAGACGTAGTGACAGGCACGTTACCCGGAGTGTATGGCCTTGGCTCACAACGTACGTTGGACCAGTACATTGAGTGGTCAGGCATTGACTACCGCAACAAGACCTTGACGACTAAGGCGTTGACTGGTGATGGCATCTTTGACCACGATTACAAGGCACCGCTGGTCTTGATATGAGTCTGATCACACTCGACTTTGAGACGTACTACTCCAAGGACTACAGTCTCAGCAAACTGACGACGGAAGAGTACATCCGCGACAAGCGGTTTGAAGTCATTGGCGTGGCATTTAAAGTTAATAACAACCCAACCGAATGGGTGACGGGTACACACCATGACATTCAAAAACGACTCAAGGAACTAGACTGGGAGAACTCTGCCCTCCTCTGTCACAACACACTCTTTGACGGGGCGATCCTGTCATGGGTATTTGGGATTGAGGCGGGCGTATATATGGACACGCTCTGCATGGCGCGGGCGGTACATGGGGTGGATGCGGGCGGCTCGTTGGCTGCCCTCGTCAAGCGTTACAACTTAGGGGAAAAGGGAACGGAGGTAGTCGATGCACTGGGTAAGAAGCGTGGGGACTTTGATAGTGGAGACCTTGATCGGTATGGCGGTTATTGTCGTAATGACGTTGATCTTACTTATTCTCTATTCTATGTCTTGGCTGAAAGATTTCCGAGATCAGAACTTGAACTGATCGACATGACTCTGCAGATGTTCATCAAGCCCACACTGAAGATTGACGATGGGCTGCTGATGGATCGGCAGGAGGAGATCAAGACGGAGAAGTCTGAATTACTTCGTGGCCTGATGTCGGTGCTCAAGGCCGAGAACGAGGAAGAGGTTCGTAAGAAACTCTGCAGCAACAAGCAGTTTGCTCAGGTGTTGGAATCATTCAACATCAAGCCTCCGGTCAAGACTAGCCCGACGACGGGCAAAGAAACATTTGCATTTGCTAAGAACGACGAGGGCTTCATTGAACTGACGCAGCATGAAGACCCGGTAGTGCAGCAACTTTGCGCGGTGCGTCTGGGTACTAAATCAACTTTGGAGGAAAGCAGAATTGAACGCTTTATTCGTATTCGTGGTAGGAACCGTGGTCGGCTACCTATCCCGCTCAAGTATTACGGCGCTCACACGGGTCGCTGGTCGGGTATGGACTCCGTCAACTTACAAAACCTTCCATCACGAGATAAGAAAAAGAAGGCACTCAAGAATTCGGTGGTGGCTCCGGAAGGCACTGTCGTTATCAACTGCGACTCCTCGCAGATCGAAGCACGCGTCCTTGCGTGGCTGGCTGGGCAGGCATCTGTAGTCGAGCAGTTCCGCAAGGGTGAGGATGTGTACAGCATCTTCGCCAGTAAGATCTACGACCGCCCGATCAGCAAGAAAGATCCAGTCGAGCGGTTCGTGGGTAAGACCTGCATCCTTGGACTGGGCTACGGGACCGGGGCTTTGAAACTGAAGCACACTTTGAAGACCCAGCCGCCGGGGGCGGATATCACCGAGGAAGAAGCCAAGCGCATCGTGTCGGTGTACCGCAACGAGAACGACAAGATTCCAGACCTCTGGTCTGAGTGTGACCGTGCTTTAAATGACATGATGAAAGGGGTCAATCGTAGCTACGCCTTGGGACAGGGTGGAGCACTATGGGTCACTCCAGACGGTATCGAACTACCGAACACCTTGAAGATCCGTTATGCCAACCTGCGATTGGAAGAAGGCAAGATGGTCTACGACTCTCGCAAAGGGCCGGTCAATATCTGGGGTGGTGGCATGGTGGAGAACGTAGTGCAGGCTCTGGCCCGCATCATCGTAGGCGAACAGATGATTAAGATCCGGGAAAAATACCGTCCGGTGCTGACTGTCCATGACGCCGCTGTGATCGTGGCTCCGAAAGATGATGTCGAAGAAGCCCTTGAATTCATAACAAAAATTATGTCTACTGCTCCGGAATGGTGTGCAGATTTGCCTGTGGCTTGTGAGGCCAAATGGGGCGAATCATACGGAGAGTGCTAAGTGATTAAGTGGAGTTACAGTGGACTGAAGGACTACGTGAACTGCCCCCGGCAGTATTACGAAGTGAAGGTCGCCAAGAATTTTACCAAGCGTCCTACTCAGCAGATGCTGTACGGCACGGCTGTTCACAAGGCACTGGAAGATTACGTTGGAGAGGGCAAGCCGCTTGAGAAGAACTACGAGCGGTACCAACCCATGCTGGATGCTCTGCTGACTATCGAGGGAGAACGACTTCCTGAGTATCGCATGGCGATCAACACGGAATTAGAACCGTGCACATGGGGAGCCGAGGACTACTGGGTCCGAGGTATTGTGGACTTGCTTGTGCTGGGCGGCGACACGGCTTACATCGTGGACTACAAAACCGGTAGCGCCAAGTATCCGGACGTGAACCAATTAAAGTTAATGTCCTTGATGACCTACGCCCACTTCCCCAATGTCAAACACATCAAGGCTGGTTTGCTGTTCGTTGCACACAACACGTTCATCAACGAGGTCTATCACCGGGATCAGTCTGAGGACATGTGGAAGGATTTTCTCCCTGATCTGGAACGACTGAAGTTATCCTACGACAACGACAAGTGGCCGGAGAATCCAACCCCGCTGTGCGGCTGGTGTCCGGTGACTAGCTGTCAATTTCATAAGGTGCGCTAATGCCATACGTCAACAAGAAACGTCCATACGACAAAGAATACCAGCAGCAAAAGGCTCGCGGGGAACATGCAGACCGCATGGAGCGTCAACGCGCTCGCCGCGCAGTCGATAAGACTGGGAAAGATTTAAATGGTAACGGGAAAGCAGACCGTCGCGAGGGCAAAGATATTGCCCACAAGAAACCACTGTCTCGCGGTGGTACGAACAAAGACGGTTACACTATTCAATCGGTTCGCCGGAATCGCTCCTTTAAACGTACCTCGACGGGAGCGATGAAGGTCTAGTCCCCACAAGGCATGAGTGTGGAGGACGGGGGGTTTCCTCACCCACTTCCCCCCAGCGAGATTCATCCCTCGCTCAACCATGCCTGTCAGCGATGGCTTAGCTTTATTGCTTTTCCGGGTCGTGCGCTGACCGACTAACCCCCGTAAGGGGTCTTAGTAATCGGAGTAGTTATGCAGATTATTGATGACACAGTCCTGCAGTTTCGGCTGCCGTATCAACTCGCCGACGATGTGTATTCCTGCATCGATAAATGCGAGATCCATAAGTCCGTAGGACAGGACAAAGAACTACTGATGTATTGGGGGCACGAGGAAGTCCAACGACTGACTCACCTGTGCGACGCTGCACTACCCACTACCCTGAAAGTTCCCTCACCCATGCAGCGGGACTATAAGTGGCCCGGCGTTTACAAACCGTTCGATCACCAGAAGGAAACGGCAGAGTTTCTATCCGTCAGGCAACGAGCGTTTTGTTTCAACGAGGCAGGCACTGGCAAGACTTCGGCTGCAATTTGGGCAGCAGACTACCTGATGAATATCGGGGCAATACGCAAGGTGCTAGTTATCTGCCCAATCTCAATCATGTACTCAGCATGGCAAGCCGACGTGCTGAAGACTGCCATGCACCGTTCTTGTGGTGTGGCGTACGGTCCATCCGAGCGCCGAAAGAAGATCATCCGTAGCGGCTATGACTTCACCATCATCAACTACGACGGCACTCACGTCATGTTGGAGGAGTTAAAGACCGCTGACTTTGACCTGATCATCGTTGATGAAGCCAATGCTTATAAGACTGTCAGCACCCGCAGATGGAAGACGCTGGCTAAACTCATACAGCCTCACACGTGGCTCTGGATGATGACCGGTACTCCTGCCTCACAGTCTCCGGTCGATGCGTTTGGCATCGCTAAACTTGTCTCGCCGTACCGAGTTCCGAAGTTCATGACTGCATGGCGCGACAAAGTCATGATGCAGATATCACGTTTCAAGTGGATGCCAAAACGCACAGCACAAGAAGAAGTCTTTAACGCACTGCAGCCCGCGATACGGTTTACCAAGGCAGAGTGTCTTGACTTGCCAGAGGTGATGTATCAGACCCGTGATGTCCCACTGACCCCACAAGTCATTGCGTACTACAAGCGACTTCGCGACCAGATGCTGGTGCAAGCAGCAGGCGAACAGATCACCGCTGTCAATGCTGCGGCATCGCTCAACAAATTACTGCAGTTGTCAGGCGGCGCTGTATATACAGACACCCGTGAAGTTGTTGAGTTCGACATCTCGCCACGTTTAAACGCACTCGAAGAAGTACTTGATGAAACTGTAAATAAAGTTGTAGTATTTGTTTCGTACACGCATACTATCGATGTGGTGGCTGAACACTTAACGGAAAAGGGATACAGCAACGAGATCATTCAAGGCGCAGTTGCAGCGGCAAAGCGATCAGAGATCATTCAAAGATTTCAGACGCAGCAGCACCCACGGGTGTTGATCATTCAGCCGCAAGCCGCATCGCATGGTGTGACGTTGACTGCTGCAGATACTGTAGTGTTTTGGTCGCCCGTGATGAGCGTGGAAACGTATCTTCAGTGCATCGCTCGCATCGACCGTGTGGGTCAAAAGAACCGCATGACCGTGGTTCACCTGCAGGGTTCAGATGTCGAGAAGAAGATGTACACGATGCTGCAAGGCAAAGTTGATAACCATCAATTGTTGGTGGATATGTACAAACAGGAGTTGGAAAGCAATGAGTAAGTTCAATACCGAAGAGTTAGTGTCGGCATATCTCGCACTGCGTAACAGCCGCGCTGAGTTGAAAGATAACTACGAGGAAGCTGACGGCAAACTAAAGTCTGAGATGGAACAGATCGAGCAGGCTATGCTTGAGATCTGTAACGACGTTGGTGCCGACAGTATTAAGACTACGTACGGCACGCTGATCCGCAAAGTCAATGAGCGGTTTTACTGCACTGACTGGGACAACTTCAAGAATTACGTGCTTGAGAACGAGGCTGTGGAACTTCTTGAGCGTCGTATACATCAGGGGAACTTTAAGGAGCACATGACGCAGATCGAAGGTCAGGGTCTCCCTCCGGGTGTTAACGTGATGCGCGAGTATGGCATCACAGTTCGCAAAGCAAGCTAAGTTAGGAGTTTAGTTATGAGCAACGATTTGATTCTGAGTATCAAGAACACTCTCGCCAAAGTTGGCGTTGATGATGAGACCCGTGCTGTCGCTGGCAAAGGCGGTGGCGGTGGTGGCAATAAGCGCATCTCCATCAAAGGCGGTGTGTTCCGCAAGTACGTAGGTGGTAAGGAAGTCGCGGCTGTCGAAGATCGCCACATGAACGTGGTGTTCGTCAAGATGGCTCCGGACCCGAGCCGTACGTTCTACACTGGCGCGTACAAGGAAGGTGAGAAGATCTCTCCGGCCTGCTGGTCAAGCAACTCCAAGTCGCCTGATCCGGAAGTCAAGAATCCTCAATCTGCTTCCTGCGAGACGTGCCAGTGGTCCGTCAAGGGTTCAGGTCAGGGTGGCAGTGGTACTGCATGTCGTATGTCATGGCGTACGGCGGTTGTTCTGCCCGGTGACCCGAGCGGTGACGTGATGCAGTTGGTTCTTCCGGCTACCTCAGCGTTCGCTAAGGAAGATGCAGGCAAGTGGGGCTTCCGTCCGTACTGTCAGTATTTGGCAAATAACAACATCAGCGCCAAGCATGTTGTGACCAAGATGCAGTTCGATACGAAGTCGCCTGTACCGAAGGTGATGTTCTCGCCGGTATCAGCAATTGACGATGCTGTCTTGCCGATTATCGAAGCGCAGTCGAAGTCGCAGGCCGCCGAGAATGCTGTCAAACTGAACGTCTACCAGTCTGATGAGGGCGAGGCTCCGGCGATTCCGGAACCGACTCTTCGTAAGTCTGACAAGGCGGAATCTGTTCCTTCTGAAGACGTGTCTGAAGTCATCAAGAAGTGGTCAAAGAAAAAGTAACGGTGATTTATGGCACGACCTTACGGACAAAAATTTCTCATCGCTCTTAATAAGTCTGAGCCCGACACCCTCGGGCTGCAGTTGGCGAAGTTGTGTGTAAAGGCAAACTTGCCTGCCACTATGGTGGCGACTGCGTTGGAGGTGTCTTCAACAACAGTCTACAAATGGTTTCGCGGACAGGGAATCAGAGAGCGTAAGCGTAAGGCAGTGGAGGTCTTGATTGACCTCATGAAGGAAGACCTTGCTAATGGAGACTTACCCGTCGCCGATGTGAATGCTGCTGCAGCATACATGGAAGCGATGCTTGGTAAACCCATTCGCTGATATGGCTTCTCCCTTTCACGGCGGGGGACTGACACCCCGCCTTATTTCTCGCTGCGCTTATGAGAAAACAATTTTACGAAAAAGCACTACCATCGCAGGGCGTCTACTGCGTTGCGTTGATCAATGCCGAGACGAAACGAACACGACATGAGTACGTCTACAACGTAACGGAATTGGAAGAGGTACTAGCTAAGTACTCCAACCAGACTGAATACAACGTATACGTCGCTCCCTGCTCGTTCCAAGACGAGAGTCGTAACTCCAACAATGCGTTGTTTGGGCGCTCGTTCTTTGTTGACCTTGATGTCAATCACGGTAGCGTCTGTTACACGAGCAAAGAAGAAGCTTTAAATGCACTAACTGAGTTCCTCAACGAGCATGACTTGCCTCCGCCTGTTCGGATCGACTCCGGTGGTGGTATTCAAGCGTACTGGCTGTTTGAGGAAGACGTATCGGCGGAAGAATGGAAGGTTGTTGCGGCGCTGTTCAAACAGTTCTGCATGGACAATGGCCTTCTGATCGACCCTGCTGTGACGGCAGATGCTGCTCGCATCATGCGTTGCCCTGAGACGATGAACCTTCGGGTGCAGGCTGCCTCTAAGTTTATTGACGACGAGTTCAACCAGTACGACTTTGGTGCATTTAAATCTTTCCTAGGCGGCGAAGAGGCCGTCGAGTCTATCGAGCAGATCAAGACTAAGTCTCGCGGGATGGATGAAGAGACCAAGGCCATCGCCCGTCTCGACAACTTTCAAGACTCGTTCGCTGTGCTGGCTGAGAAGAGTCTCTCCGGCAACGGCTGTAACCAGATTAAGTACGCCATCGAGAACCGCGAGACCCTGCCATACGGTCTATGGTTCGGGGCCTTGTCGATTGCTCAACGATGCGTCGATAGAGAAGGTGCGATCCGTGCTGTATCTGAAGGACACCCGGACTACACGTACGAGAAAGCAGAGCAGAAAGCCCAAGAGACGGCCAAGGCTAGTGGCCCGTGGACATGCACTAAGTTTGGCGAGGAGTTCCCGGACGGCTGCGAAGACTGTCCATTCCGGGGGCAGTTCACATCGCCGATTGCCTTGGCGCGACAGGTCCGGTTACCGACACAGGAGACCGCTCCACTCCCAGTGCCCGAAGAGGACGCAGTATGGGGCGAGGCTAGCAATCAAGACCTACTAATTTTCCCGGAGTATTTAGAGCCGTTCAGCCGCAGCGCACGGGGCAGCATCATGTACAGTCCACCGGCTACCATCGACAAGACCGGTAAAGTGGTGCAGCACCCACCGATAGAGTTGATAACGCGTCCGGTGTACCCATACAAGCGTATGTTCAGCCCGCATGACGGCGAATGTTTCATGGTTCGAACAGTCATGCCGATGGACGGATACCGGGAATTCATGCTGCCGGTAGATCAAGTGTATTCGCAGGAGCATCTGACTAAGGCGCTCGTGCAAAGCGGGGCGACGTTTGACCCCGAGAAGACTAAGTACGTTATGAAATATTTCATTCGCTGGGCAGAGTACCTGTCGAGCGTGGGGAGGGCAGAACAAATGAGAATGCAAATGGGATGGACGGCAGAGCGAGACGGCTTTGTCATCGGCAACAATGAAGTTAAGCCTGACGGAGAAGTGGTCAAAGCCGCTTCGTCTCCGCTGGTCCGTGGCGTGGCACAGCATTTAAAGCCTGCTGGCGACTACGCGGTTTGGAAGTGGGCGACGACTATTTTCAATCGCCCCGGTTTCGAGATGCAGGCATTCGGAATGATGACCGGGTTCGGTTCTCCTCTGATGAGCCTGACGACGGTGGCGGGGGCATCGCTCTGCTTCCTGAGCGCCAACTCAGGTACAGGTAAGACCGGCTCGCTCTACGGTGCAATCAGCATCTGGGGGCATCCCAAAGAACTGAGCCTTGTGGATCAAGGTGCGACACAGAACGGTTTCATCGGACGTTATCTGAACCTGAAGAACCTGCCACTTGGTATTGACGAGGCATCCAACGCTAAGGCTGAGGATCTGGCTAAGCTGATTCACGCGGTGTCGCACGGTAAGGCCAAGGTTCGAATGCAGTCCTCGGTTAATGCTGAGCGCGAGCACGAAGCCTCGGCATCGATGATTACGTTCTTCACGACGAACCAATCCATCTACAACAAGTTGGAGACACTCAAGGCGCGACCTGATGGTGAGATGGCCCGCCTCGTTGAGTTCACGGTCAAGCAGCCGGACTGGTTCAACGACGACGTGGGTATCGCGCACTTCGATAAATTTAAATATCACTACGGGCACGCTGGCATTGAGTTCATCCAGCACTACTACAAGCGCGGTGAGCTTTACGTCAAAGACTTAGTGGATAAGTGGTACAAGCGTTTCAATGACGCTGTGGGTAACGACACGGGCTACCGCTTCTATCGTAACTTGGTAGCTGCCACATTCGCTGGCGGTGAACTGGCCGTCGAGGCTGGGATCGTCGAACTTGACCTTGAGCGTATTTTCAACGCCGTCATACTGGAGATCATTCAATTGAAGGACGATACCGTTAAGATCAATAAGACCGACTACCCTGCGCTGGTCACCGAGTTCCTGCTCAACAACTGGGCTGGCATGTTGGTGTTGGACGACAACAATCGCGTGGTGCAGGAGCCTATGTACGGCAGGCCACTGATCGCCCGGTCAGAGATTACAGACAGTATGCAGTACATCTCCAAGAACGAATTTAAGAAATTCTTGGTAGAAAAGCAGGTAAGTAGCCGTGAGTTTGAGAAGGCTATGGAGCAGCACGGCCTCATTAAGAAGATCGACCGGCATCGTCTCTCGACGGGTTGGAACAAAGGTATTCATGCGAATGCGGTTGCAGTGTATGCCATCAAAGCTAAGTTGCCGGACGAGTTGTTGAAGCAGAATGAATCAAGTACCTGAGCCGGAATGGATATTCCCATTCGATCAGATGAACGTGGGCGACAGTTTCTTTATACCGACGCTACGCCCCGCTGAGCTATTGTTTGCCGTGGATAACCGAGCCAAGGTGGCAGGGGTGAAGGTGAAAGCCTTTCCCTCGTCCAAGGATGGACGCCTCGGCATCCGTGTATGGCGCGTGGCCTAGGGTACTAAGTTCTTAGCTGCGCCGAATCGGTAGTAATCGTCGATGTCTTCTTCGTATGTTTTGTAAAGACCGTCTACCTGATTCATGAATACGTCGCGGCTCTTGTTGATTTCTTTCTTGTAGTTTTTTCGATCTTTCGGCGTTTCAGCATAGATCTCACCCACGGCGGTCATCTCCCGCAGGTTACTTAGCGCGGCGATCTGCTGGTTGTAGATGTACACAATTGCAGGTGCGTTCGGATACTTCTTGATGAAGCGTTCTGCAAAAGCGGGATCTGGATTGTTAATGGCAGTGTCGTAGCCCCGCTTGAGTACCTCGATACGCTCACGGGCCTTGTTGAACGTGATCACAGACGGGCTGATCTTGTTACCGATGTAGCTGTCGAGAATTACCAGATCCGTCTTGGGATCAAAGTCTTTCTGCCCCGCTGCGACAAGCCCGATGTTTACGAAGTCCGACAGGATGGATACGACGCCGTCAGCGTATGCCGTAGCGAGATACCGCAGTTCATTCGGATCGTACTGCACGCGACCATCTGTAGCTGCCAAGATTTTTTTAGAAGCATAGCGATACATCTCTTCGATGTTCTCAGAACCCGCGTATGCAGGCCCATAGCGGTTGTAATAGTCGCGGTAGATAGACTGCCCAGTACCACTCATGTTGACGCCGTATTCAAAGAATGGACGTATAGCGGTGGGCATCAATGAACTCATCAGCCAATTGAACGGCGCGTCAATCGGGTTGTATCGAGCAACCGGCAATGGAAGATAACTATCGACCGCAATAGAAGCCACGTTACCGAGTAAGTCTTTCGTCGAAGCCTTGCCACCAGCACCGGCCAAAGCAGAAGTCTGGGCGGCGACCTGAGCGCCGATTGCTGCAAAAGCTCCCATGCCGAATCCCCACGGGATCTGGAAGAACTTTTCCTTCATAGACGGCAAGCCAAGCCAGTCTAGCGGTATGCGGATGTTACGGGTCCAAAGTTCCTTATTGTCCTCAGCGACGACATTCTTCGGATCTTCGTCATCTTCGCCGATAAAGTCTTTGGCTGCCGCGCCGAGTGACAATGCCATCATGTACATCATGTAGCCAAAGCCAGCATAGATGCCAATCGTGAACTGGGCGTTACGCTTCAGTTGTGTGTAGCGTTTAGCGTAGGCGGCCTTAGCTTCAGGATCGTTACGGAGGTCTTCCGGGAGTTCTTCCAGAATACGATCCATGTTCTCAGAGCGCCCAGTCAGCCGCAGAGCAGGCATGATGGCGTCAAACGCTCTAACTGCACCTGTGGCAGACGGGTTGAAGAACGCATACAGAGCGCCCGGTATCTTATTCAGACCCTTCTTTTCAAAGTTAGCTAAGTTCTTGGCAAAGCTAACACCATACTTCTCGGCGTCCTCGGGCTTCATCTTGCGTACGTTTGAAGCGTACGACTCAGCCACACGGAACCCTTCAATACGCGCCACCAATTCGAAGCCGTCGAGCCACAAGTCAAAGATGCGATCTGCCGCAGCCTTGTACTTTTCCATCGTTTTTCTGGCGTCAGACTTGTTTGCGTCATCGATCAACTGCTCAAGCTTGCCACGTGTCTGCCAGCTACGGACGATGGAGACTTTGCCGCCACGCTCCAGATAGCGGTATGCATCACGAACGAACGGATCGCGCCACTGCCCAGTCTTTTCATTGAAACCACCCATCTTCTTGATGGCAGCAAAGTCGCCGCCAGAGTGGGCATAAGCGATCTTCCACACCTGCGGAAGGCGGCCTTTCAGAAATACTTCCTTGCCGACGCCAGCAAAATACTTCGCCGCATTCGCCGGGCCAAGATCCGTAGAAATAGCACCTGCGTTTGCAAACAGGTTGCGGGGGAAGTCATAGATCGCAAACTTAAGTTGATAGCGAGTATGCCCCTGACCAATGATGCTCGTAGCAGCTTGAAGGCCAGTCGTTATACGTCCACCGAGTCCTTTGGGTGGGGTCCACTCAGGACGCAACGCTTGAACGATCTTTTCGTCATCGACACGCCAGACTTCGATATCGCCATTCGGCAGGTAATTGTAGAACTTGTCCTTACCGACAAATTTCTTACCGCCCTTACCGTCTGACTCCTCAAAGTTCACTTCGCCCTTGTAGCGATCTGTGAATTTAATCACGCCCATCAACTCACCCTTGAGGTACTTCTTGCCAGTCTTAGGGTGAGGATTCATCAAATTGACCATCGTGGGCACGATGTCGGCACGAGCAGCACGAGTTGCCGCCCTACCAGCGTTGATCTGGGTCATCAGGATGGGGCTATCAGGCGCAGTTTCTCGGCCACGGAAACCCGGCAGCCATTCATTCGGTACCGTATTTAAATACAACGCACCGTCTCGCTTCTGCACTTCCTTCTTGACCTTGCCCATCATTGGGACGTACTTGTCCCAGCCGTACAGCTTGATGAGGTTTCTCGCGGGCTGGGTCAGGTGATTAGCTTCGGCGTTGAACTGCATCGTCAGATTATCAAGCTCAACTAATGACTGACGAACGGCTTTGATCTCGTTGCCGAACTTAGTCATCTCCTTAGCCATATCAGCCAAGATCTTGTTGTTGGTCTTGTAGTCCCAGTTCTCGATGATGTCGTAGTAGGGATCTTCAAAATCAACAGGGCGCTTACCCGGCTTACGAGCTTCGCCTTTCTTGTCCAACTGGCCGTACGATGCTCCGAGCGGATCGGCATATTTATCAGCATCTGCAGATTTGCGTGGCTTGCCGTCCGTGCCAATCTCGATTCCAGCCAACTCTGTCAGGCGCTTGTAGATAGCATCGCGAGTCGCATCGTCCAGAGTCTTGTCCGTCTGAACGGAATCAATCAGCATGTCTCGCAGTTGCGCGTAGCTAATCAGCTTGTCCGACCCTTTCAGGCGGATCATTGGCTTAGTCTTAAGAGGCTTCTCTTTCAGATAATTGGTCAGGCGACGTTGATCACTCGTCTCAGCCGTGAAGAACGTATCAAGCTGAACCATCGCGTCGTCAAACGCCTTACCAGTACGAGCGGCGTAAGCCTTGACAGCCTTAGTGACGTTAGCCAGCTTGGGAGCCAGAATGTTTTCGTTGTTCTGATAGCGCCCGGCAGACTCATCGTTTGCTGCAGCAAGGGTGTTGCCACCATTAGCGCCAGATGCCCAGATAGCCAGCCCTGATCGATCCAAGTCAGTTTGCTGCCGCAACAACGGGCGCTGCTGATCTTGGTAGTTACGGACTAGTTCTTCAATACTGTCCGACGAAGTCAGGTGGTTAACGAGGCCCCTGAACGTAAGCTTGTCTTCGCGAATCGCGTTGTACTTCTTACGAGTTTCTTCGTACGGATTAATCTCGGGCTTCGGTTCTTTCTCTGCCTTCTTGCGCTCTCGTCCAGCCAGAGGACTGACACCAGTTACCCCCTGAGAAGTGGGGGCTGCGAGGACTTCGCTGAAGGCTTGGCCGAGTTCACTTAGCGCAGACGCGTCACCGACCGACTTGAAGTCCAACCCGAACAGATTCGCAACCGCTTTGACAAACTCGGTCCAAATGTTCTTGCGCCCAACAGGCATGGATACTTCGATCCGCGCAAGGCGTGACTGGAACGCTGCATTTGTCAGGCCGTAGGCTAAGAACTCGTAAACGTTGTCGAACGCTTCGGGGAACTCGCGCACAAGAGAAACATCGCCCGCCTGCGTCTGCGCGAAGTCATAGAGACCAATCAGCCTTTCTACACCCAGTCGCTGCTCGTCAGTCAGTTTGCTCTTGTCGAGTTCGTATTGCCGAATTGTCTGCACCGAGCCTGCGTGAATAAGCTCGTGCATGATGTTGTTGGAGTACACCTTGTCGCGGCGTACGTACATCGTGTTATTAGCTGGGTCGTATTCAGCTAATTTAAATTCATCTTTGAGTCGTTTGAATACCTTGAGGTCTGCGCCCGGCGTTGCTTCAGTCACGACACGGACGTTGGAGAAGTCCGTTTGGTTTAGCTTTCGTGCAACTGACGTGAAGATGGGGCGATACTTTTCCGCCTTCTTCGGGTAGGCATCCACCGCAGACGCTGGCTCAACGAGCATCTGAGTTACAGACTTAAGATCATTACTCTCCAAAGCCTGACGGAGCCTACGAGCTTGCTTCGGTAGAATCTCTTCTTCAGTGCGGGCGCGGTCGTACTGATCTCGCAACGAATCGGCAATACGATCTTGCTCAATTTGGCGCTGCGCTCTCTCTAGAGCGACTTGCTCTTGCTGCTTTAACTGCCGCGTGCGGAGGTCAATACCCGCTGCCGACTCGCCAGACTCTATGCCTTCAGCAACAGTTTCAAACCGACTGATGATCTCATCGGCCTGCTTCAATACAGGCTCGTACCCTTCCGGGTTAGTAAGCGGATTACCCTGCTTGAGTTGAGTACGGATACGATTCAGCAGAATTGGCGTGATGCGTCCGGCGTTACGCAAGCCCTCAAGCCTGCGCTCCAAGGAATCGTACTTCTCCTGCGGGGCTTCGACCGTCTTAGTCTTCAGTGCAGGGGGAGTTGACTCTTCTCCTGCATCAATCCGTTCAGCAGTATCAGGAGTAAGCGCCACTCTTGAGTCGATAACTTTCTCAGAGACTCTTGTTCTGGGACGGGCGGGTCTAGCTCCGGCCACTGCTGCTCCAGATACAGGTACTCTAGTGCGCTCTCCAAGTTCTTCAGACTTAGCTTCTGCAGCAACTCGTGCATCTGCGGCGGATACATCTTTAACCTCCGTCTCTACGGGTTTTAATCGCGTAGCTTCTTCGGGTGTTAATTCAAAATTAAACGTAAAGCCCTGTTTTATACCCTGCTCTGGGTAGTCAAGATTACGTACTCTCGGGTCATCCGCAGGTATGTCTGTATAAAACAGCGGCATGTCCGGCCTGTAATTCTTGGCGTACTCTTTATCAGTAGAAGCCCAACGTCCGGTCTCTCCTTCGCCCTGTGATCCGCTGTGGTAAACACGAACCGTCTCTGCGGGTTTGACTACTTCGATAGGCTCAACTTTTTGTTCAGTAACTGCGGCCTTACGAACTTTGTCTTTACCTTGGATGACGCCTTCATCGACCAACTGCTTACGGATCTGGCTGGCCTGAGACATCGTAATCCGTTCCATACCTTCAGGGAGGTAGGCGTTTACGGCGTTCATGATGTACGGCGCAGCAGTCTTACCCGACTCTTGCACTTTAGTGCGGGCGATGTTCAAAGCAGTGCCAGTCTCGCCTTCAGTGACTTTCTGGACAGTCTCTTCAAACTTCTTCTTTTCTTCGTCTGCCGCCGCCTCGTCTACTTCCTCAATATCAGCGAGTAGCTTGGCCCGCTCTTCATCAACAGGCGCGGCTTCAGTGGTAGGTACTGTCGGAGGGGCTTCCCCTTCTGGCGCAGGTTCTTCGGCTACAGGTGCTTCAGGACGGAATCGACGTGAGGCTGCTTCAGCCCCAGCACCAAGGAACCCACCTGCTATTGCCTCTAGTGCACCCGCACCAACTGCACCTCGGAATGTGGGGACATCGACGCCTTCACGCTGCAGGGCAACGTTTTGAGCCACTTGCTCTTGCGCGGCTTGAAGGGCTTCAGGTGCAGCTTCCTCCAGACCAGCCTTAACAAGATTCTTCTGAGTAATGTTGCCAGCCAATTGCTTGGCAACCGCAGGCTCGATACCGAAGCGACCAGCAGCACCGCCAATCACGGTACCCAGCAGGATCTGATCAAGGTTCTCGCCGCCGTACTCTTGGGCTAACACCGCCTTCTTTTCGGCTTCTTCAGGTGACGCACCAAGGTCAGTCAGCGTCTGCTTGACCTCATCGTAAATCGAACTCTTGACGGTGCCTGCACCCATGACAGCGCCAACACCGGTCGAAGCCAGAAGCGCCGGGGCTTTAAGTGCCTGTGCGGCAAGACCACCCGCAATCGTTGGGACGGCAGTGCCTGCAGCCTGCGCGATCAAATCAACCGGTGCCGTGGCAAAAGCTTCCAACGCTGCGCGAAGGTTAGCCCCTATGCCTTGATCCTCTGCAGCCTTCATGATCCTAGCAATTTCTTGCTGGTCATCTTTGGCTTGGGCGCTCAGCAGTCCCTGCAGGTAGTCCTCGACCCCACGGATATTCTGTGAGACTGGGTTATCTGCACCGAACGAATCGGCAATCAGACGTACGCCAGTCGCTATACCGGTTGCGGCTTGTACAGGAACGTCAAGAGCTTGACGCAGGAATCCCGACTCTTCTTTTGGAGGCTGCAAGCCGATCTTGCTCGCAAACTCCTCATACGGGATGTCGCTGTAGTACTTGTTGTACAGCCCACGCGCAAGTTGTTCGTCGGACAGATCCTGATACTGCGGGTATTGCTGTCTGATTTCTGCAAGAGACGGCATGGCGGTATCTTAACGAAGATTTAACGGATCGTTATTAGCCCCGCCTTGCTGACCTGCTCCTAACTCGCTTTCAATATCTTCTGGATTGACGCCACTTCTCGTCAACTTGCCATATAGCGCGTTGTACTGGCTCTCAATATTCATTTTATTTTTATTGTCCGCAGGAAGGTACGTCATCAGTTTTAACTGAGCGCCCAGATCCTTCAACTTCTGCATATCTGCAGGATTGGGTTTTGCGCCAGCACGAATGTTCGCCGTGGCAATTGACTTGTCAATCGCGTCATACCGGGTCTTGACCTTAATATACTCAGGTGAACCGGGGTCTAGTTTAGAAAGCTGCGCTGACAAATCTGCCAAAACTTTTTCACGCCCGGTCGGATTCTTCTGAACCTGCGCGACCATAAGCTGAGTATCGCGAGAATACTTATTGTCTGCCTCCTTGACCTTAGCTTCAAGCGCATCTTTACGCGCCGACGCAGCACTTTCAGCGGCCTTCGCACGGAGGGCTTCAGCTTCTTTGAGTCGGCCAGCCTTCTCAGCCTCACGAGCCTGCTCCAGCAGAATCTCAGTGGTCTTGGCCTCGCGGATAGCCTGTCGGGCTTTCTCTGCCGTCGCACGCTTACGCGAAGCTTTGCCCTTCTGGGCCTTGGCAAGTGAAGTCAGTAGCGTAGCGCCGCTTTTAGAAGCTTGATCAGCAACATCGCCCCAGTACTCATCTTCATCGTAGCCAGCCTCTTCAGCCGCTACGGTCTCAGCACGCTTCTTGTCTTCTTCCAACAAGTCTTCGCGCAATTCAAACGACTGACCAAACTCGCCCAAACCCTGCTCACGAGCCAAAGTTTCACGGCGAGCCATCTCTTGCTGGACGAATCTTGGGTCTTGCAGTTGCTTGTTGTAGAACTCCGCCATTTCGTCATAGGTCTTGAACTGCGGAACAGGGCCGCCGTAAAGCTCCGGGGTAAAGCCCTGATTCTGTGCGGGCTGAGTCTGTGCTCCACCGCCCTGTTGGAAAGCCACGATGCCGCCACCAGCGAATGACGGGTTCTCCATCGATCCAGCATTCATACCACCAAGGCCCATCGACATCGGGTCGCGCATTAGTCCGCCGCCAGCAGCTTGTCTAATTCCTTCATCCTGCGGGGCCTGATTAAGCATCGCCATGTTTTCACGGATGCTGCCGCCTTCAGGGGGACGACGCGAGGGCTGCTTTAAACGCTGGAACTGCATCATCATTGCGTACAGATCGGTAAGCGGAGCAATGCCATCCATCGCCAAACTTTTGACGTAGGCAATCGCTTGTTCTGCGGGCATACCTTTAGCCATCGCGTTCTGCAACGACTGCATCATGGCCTGCCCTGTGGTGCTTACCGGTCCAATCATGGTTTATTTCCCCAATCCGCCAAACAGTCCACCTAACCCGCCCGTTATACCCGTCAGCATACCAATCGTACTGGGCGGGGCCGAGTACGTGCTAATCGTTTTATCACCAGTCGGGATGCCGCGCAGCAAGTTCGACATGAACTCCAACTGCTTGTACGGGTACGTCATCTCGTCGATGAAGCGTTGATAGTCAGACGACAACTCCGCCTGCTTCTGTGCCTGCTGCTGAGCGCCTGCGCCCAACTGCTGCTGGAGGATGCCTGACTGTTGCTGGAACTGCTGCTGACCCAACTGACCCAACTGACCGGCTGCGGCCAACTGCTGCTGAAGCCCCTGCAGACCAAGACCTGCACCGAACTGACGAGACTGCTCACCTAATTGCGTGCCAGCCAGACCGTACTGAGCGCGAAGCTGAGCATCTTGGGCTGCCTGCTGAACCGCCTGCTGATACGCGTTTTGAAGTCCGGTTGCCTGAATGGTCTGCAACTGCTCATTTAAACCACGCTGCCCTTCGGCGCGAACCAACGCCTCACGCGTACCGCCTTTCGCTCCAGCACGAGCAGCAGCCGCAGCGACGCCCGGAAGTTGCCGTCCATAGTCCGCGATTGCCTGTTTCTTTTGCTGCTCAACTACGCCCTGCATGTAGGGCGACATGTAAGGACTAAGTCCTTCCGGCTGAGTAAACGGAGACTGGTAATACTCCCTACGGCTTGAAAGCGGGCGGTACCGCGCTAAGTCTTGTGCCTGCAAAGCAGCCAGACCGGTGAAGCCTGTAGCCTGCGAGGTCTGCGGCGCAACCTGCATCCGCGAGATATCAGAAATAGCCTGCTTCTGAAGAGGGCTTTCCCCTGCGACAAGCTCACCAGCGTAAGGCTGAAACCCTGTCTCAAGAATCGGATTGCCCGCCGAATCTTTCATCGGCTGCCCCGTTGCAGGATCGATCCGCTGTTTCGGGAATGTCAGCGCAGCACCAAATCCCAACATCCGCTGGGAAAGTTCTTTTGCCCAAGACGGGATCGTAGTGCTGATTGTTTCAGTCGAAGTAGGTGCTGTTGACATGCCAGTCTCCGTTAGATACGCGGCAGGTATTTGTCAGGATTCACGCGAGGGGCCTGCTTACTCTTACCCGTCCGTGCACGGCGAATCTGTTCCATCATCTTGTACAACTTCTTGGCTCCTGCTTCAGTCGAGCCGTTACCAAGGTGCGATACCACATCGGCAGGAATGACGAACTCGCCGTCAGCTAGTGCAGCACGCTGAACACCTTTCCCGCGAATAACAGCAGGAATATCGTCCGACATACCGTCCCCTGCACCACGCAGGAGCTTACCACCAGCGCGATATTCCGGCATCTGCGCCATACCACCAGAGGCAAAGCCAAAGTTGTATCCGTCCATCGGATTCACGGCTCCGCCAAGACTGGGGTCACGGGTCAGGGAGGCGATACCACCAGCCTGATACTTTTTCTTTTTGATCTTACCTTTCTTCACATAGCCTCCTGCTGCGCCTTTTTCATCAGGGGGTCTACCGCAGCCATACTCAGGATGTCTTGGATAAGGTCCACGCGGACCCCAGCAAATGTCTTCTTCTTCCACGGTGACAGTCGGGCACTTGTCTCCAATTGCTACAACCGATCCGCCCGGACAAACTTTATAGAAAGGTTGGCCGCCATCGCCACCGCCGCCATCTCCACCATCTCCACCATCTCCGCCATCTCCGCCATCGCCACCATCGCGGTCTTGTTCATCAACGTAGGACTGCAGGATGCATCCACCCGTATAACCGCCCTGTGCAATTTCAGGTTGGTACCCAGCAGGGCACGTACCGTCCGGCTTTTTTGGTACGCGAGTTGGAGTTGAAGTCATGTCCGGCATTTTTCCGCAGAAACTGCGCGTTTTACCTGCGTCTGGACCAGCTTCAATTTTGACGGAACCCTGCCGTGAATATCCTTCTGGGCAAGTTTCTCGTTCGCCTATCTCAATAATTTCCATCTCTTCGGGTACGCAGCCTTCGCCCGTGGGGCCTTCTTTAAACCCCTTACCACAATTAGGTATGCCCTTTATCGGCGGTGGCGGCGACGGAGGCATACTTGTGCCCGGCCAGCCCGGAGTCGGGTCGCCAATTGTCGGATCAAAGTACTTAACGCAACCCAACTTGAACGGGTCAAAGTACCAGCCCGGCGGACAGAAACCTTGTCGCGGGTAAGGAATACAAATGTTAGTCGCTGCGTTGCGATACCACCCGCTCGGACACTCACCCGTCTTCGGATCAGGCGTAGGATCAGGCGGCTGAGTCTCAACAGGAGGCTCAAAAGAAACCGGCGGGAACGGTGTTCTAGGCGGCTCCCGAGTCTCAGGCGGCGGTGAGCATTCACCGTTTTCGTCAAAGTCATACCCCGGCGGATAACCAAGGTCTTGGCAAGTAAAGGGTCCTACAGAAGGCGTAGGAGTGGGCGGAGACGGGGTCTCAGGGGGAGCAACACACTCGCCCTTTTCGTTGAAGTCATAGCCCGGAGGATA
>Ga0315901_10001436_pt1 | contig 34591 bp, 46 predicted proteins | sample LakEriMetagenome_10_FD_203761 | JGI IMG/M metagenome (GOLD analysis project Ga0315901, IMG submission 203761) | Freshwater fungal communities from buoy surface, Lake Erie, Ohio, United States - Buoy 2 MA116 | ecosystem: Environmental > Aquatic > Freshwater > Lake | place: USA: Lake Erie, Ohio...
TTTTGCAGCTCGGACAACCGACCACCTTTGGTTTTCAATTCGACAAACCATGTGCTGCCATCAGGCATACAAGCGATGCGGTCACTCACTCCACGCTGGCTGACCGACCTAAACTTGTACGTCTTGCCGCCAGCACGTTCGACTGCCCAGACAAAATAATTTTCGATTTCACTTTCACGCATGGCCGAAATATAACACCCTAAAAAAGTATTTGACAAGGATTATTTTGTCCGGCATAGTCGGGGCTCAAATACTAAACGGGAGTACAGTCAAATGAACGAAAACTCAATTAAAGTTACGCCAAACAACGTAAAAACTGTTAGCGTCCGCGAAGTTGAAATTCAATTCTTGCAATGGATGCACCCCACTATTGGTGTTGTACCTGTCGATCCTAAAACCCCGTTAATTTTAAAAGCTCAAATACGGGAGGAAGTGTGAACCATTCTAATATCGTCGGTGGCTCGACCGCCAAGCGCGTCATCAACTGCCCAGCATCCGTTGCGCTCTGCGCCAAGATGCCACCCAAACCCTCGAGTGAACACGCAGACCGTGGCACACTACTGCACAACGTGATTGCCGAGCTGCTCGAGTTCGACAAGCCACCCGCGCAGTGCATTGGCGCAACTTACAAAGATCAGGTTCTGACACAGGAGCTAATTGATGAGAAGATTATTCCCGCTCTTGAAGCACTCGACGAAGTCGATCCCGACAAGACGATGGAGTACATGGTGGAGACCCGAGTTGGGTTTGGCGATTATCTGCCTGGTGTCTTTGGTAGCACTGATCTACTTGGGCGTAAAGGTAAACGCGCAATCGTTCTGGATTGGAAATTTGGCGATGGTGTATCTGTGGATGCTGTGGAAAACCCTCAGCTACTATTTTACGCAGCTGCGGCAATGCGAACCCCCGCAGCCCAATGGATCTTCGAAGGTGTAGAAGAGATCGAGTGCATCATCGTGCAGCCGCCTGCAGTGCGGCGCTGGGTGACAACACCAGAGCGCGTTAAGCAGTTCGAGGCCGAGTTGGCAGCTGCTGTGCGTGAGTCGTCGTGGCCCGAGCCCACCATGAAAACAGGTGAGCACTGCCGCTGGTGCGCAGCCAAACCGATCTGCCCGCAGATGACTGGCGAAGTCGAGCGTGCGTTGCGCGTGCAGCTGGCGAACCTGCCGGCAGAACAGATCGCGATGCAGTTAGAGCAAGCCGACCGGCTGGAAGACTACATCAAAGACCTGCGCGCGTTGGCGTTTCAGATGCTGGAGAACGAACGCCCAGTGCCAGGTTACAAGTTAGTCGCTAAACAAGCACGTCGGCAGTGGGTGGACGAGACCAAAGCGAAAGATTTTCTGTTAAAGTCACTCGTCGAGCCGTACAAAGAACTTGAAGTTATTTCTCCCGCGCAGGCGGAGAAACTCCTAAAAAAGATTAAAGTCGAATTACCGTCGGATCTGGTCGTATCGGTTTCGTCGGGTAGTACGTTGGCTACCGAAGATGATGCACGGCCAGCGGTGTTGCAAATCGGCAAACAATTATTGCAGGCGTTAAATAAACTCATATGAACACAATACCAATTAACATGTTGAGACAGATATTTGATTGTGATCCAACAACAGGCGTCGTTTACTGGAAAATACCGCGTAGAGGCGTTGTAGCCGGAGATACTGCAGGTCATCTATGTAAATCAACTGGGTATGAAAAGATTACTTTTGGTCGTCGTGGTTTTAGAACGCATAGGGTGATTTGGGCTTTGGTGCATGGGGTGTGGCCAGAAGTCGATGTAGACCACATCAACGGCAATCGAAGTGACAACCGTATCTGTAATTTACGTTTGGCGTCCAGAGCAGAAAACATACGTAGTATGAAAACGCGTAAGAATAAGAAGTGCGCCTTAAAAGGCGCTACGCCGTACAAAGGTAGAACAGACAAGTTTGTAGCCCAAATAAGAATTGACGGAGAACAGCGAAAAATAGGCGTGTTTTCGACTGAACAAGAAGCGCACGATGCGTATTGCGATGCTGCAGTAAAAGCGTTCGGGCGTTTCTTCAACCCTGATTGTTCTTGCCACCAATCAGGGGTTATGTAAGTAGTGGCAAACAATAAACTTTAAGTAAAGGAAACTACAATGTCATTCGCTATAGCAAACCTGCCAAACGTATCCGCGCTCACGACTGCGCTTCGTTCATTGGAACAAGATGTCGGCGCCGTTGGCTCCGTCATTCTGAAGATGGACAAGGGCGGCCACTGGGTCTACGGTGCGAACCAAAGCGAAGTCGAAGACGGCACTACATGGGCAGTCAATCCTATGTCGTTCGTTCACGGCTTCATCGCATGGGGTGAGGGTGAAGTGCTGGCCGAGAAGATGGTGCCAGTCACTGAGCCGCGTCCTGAAGTCGGTGTTGCGCCGCCTGATGCGAAGAAGGGCTGGGAAGTGCAGGTTGGAATGGGGCTGAAATGCCTCTCCGGTCAGGACAAGGACTTGGAGGTGCGTTATACCGTCACGTCTGTGGGTGGTAAGCGCGCTGTCCAGCAGTTGGGCGTTGCGATTGCTGCACAAGTCGAAGCCGATCAAAGCAAGCCTGTGCCGGTTGTGCGTCTTAAAAAAGACCACTATCAGCACAAGTCGTACGGCAAGATCTACACACCGGTCTTTGAGATCGTTGAGTGGATCAGCATGGATGGCAAGTCGACCGACGCAGTTGAAGAGACTGCTGACGCCGAAGCAGCACCTGCCCGCCGCCGTCGCGGCTAAGTAGCATGGGGGAAAGCGGATGCTGACCAGTTAGCTGAAATGCAAAGGCAGTGCAGCGAGTACCCCACCTTTTCTATGACCCCGGTCATCTAATCATCAGGCTCTTCCTTGGTCGGTTCGGCCTGATGCTGGCAAGATGACAGGGGTCACCCTCTACCATGACCGTATTGTTTGCAGATTTCGAGACCCGCAGTCGTTGCGACCTTCCGTCGCGCGGCGGGTACAACTACAGCTTAGACGCAAGCACATCCATTCTGTGCTTTTCCTATGCTTTTGGAGACGACGATGTACAAACGTGGACGCCAGATCAACCATTCCCTGAATCAGTATCAGAACACATTCGCGCTGGTAAACAACTGCGGTTTCATAACGCCGGTTTTGATCGTCAGATCTTTTGGAATGTCTTATGCCAAGATTTTGGCGTACCGAAGCCTGCGCTTGAACAATTCTACTGCACCGCTGCACAAGCGCGTGCGAACTGCTTACCTGGCAGCCTCGAAGACGTCGGACGAGCCATCAGCAGCAATATGCGAAAAGACCACCGAGGAAGCCAGCTTATCCGACTACTTTCCATCCCTCGCGCTGATGGATCGTTTAACAATTCGCCAGAACTAATGGCCGAGATGATCCGCTATTGCGAACAAGACGTCCGTGCCATGCGCGCGATTTCCAAGGCCATGCGGCCACTATCCGAGCAGGAGCTGGCCGACTACCACACCAACGAGCGCATCAACGACCGTGGCGTGCTGCTGGATCTACCACTGGCACAAGCGGCCATTCGCTACGCATCGGTCGAACTCGAAGAGATCGAGACGTTAGTCGCTGAGCTGACCGAAGGTGAGATCGCGTCGGTGCGCAGTCCGCGCATGAAGTCGTGGGTCATGGCCCGCGTCGGACCGCAAGCGTTAAAGATGATGGAGACGTACAAGGACGGCGAACTAAAGTACAGTATCGACAAGTCTGTACGCGCTAATTTGCTGGCTTTTGCCGAGGAGAACCCTGATGAGATTCCGACCACTGTTGCGGACGTCATTCAATGCGCAGATGACCTCTGGGCGTCGTCGGTTGCGAAGTTCAGCCGCCTTGCGAGCCTGGCAGATGAAGACGATCAACGAGTACGAGGTGCTTTCGTATTTGCAGGAGGATCTGCCACAGGACGTGCTTCAAGCTATGGCGCGCAAGTTCACAACTTTACGCGCAAGTGCGCCGCAGCCCCAGATGACGTTAGGCACGCTATGGTCAGAGGCCACAGCATCGTCCCAGGATTTGGAAAACGCGTTACTGATGTTCTCAAGGGAATGCTCCGGCCCGCACTGATCCCCGCACCCGGTAAACAGTTCGTTGTCGCCGATTGGTCAGCGGTCGAAGCACGGGTGACCGCTTGGGCATCAGCCGACCCGCAGGCCGAGGAGGTGCTAGACACCTTCCGCGCAGGCAAAGACATTTACATCCGCGAAGCCGCCGGCATCTATCGTGTGCCGTATGAGGAGATCGCCGAAGAATACGAAGCCACCGATCAATCCGAGCGGCGCCAGATCGGCAAGGTCGCGATCCTTTCGTTAGGGTTTGGCGGCTCGATCGGCGCCTTCTCGGCGATGGGCCGCAATTACGGTGTCTTCATGCCCGAGTCGGATTCGCGCCGCATTGTAGACGCATGGCGTCGCGCGAACCCGTGGGCGGTGCGTTACTGGGGCAAGCTCGAAGAGGCGTACACAAGGGCGCTGCGCAATCCTGGACGGGAGTTCACCGCTGGGCGGGTGACGTACCTGTTCCAAGGTCAGCATCTTTGGTACGCATTACCGTCAGGTCGCATTCTGTGCTACCCGTTCGCACGGTTCGAGGGCGACGAGATCACGTACGTCAAGGCAGCCTGGAAGCCGGCAGCAGACGCCAAAGAATGGCCACGGGCACGCTTGTGGCGCGGGCTCGCCTGTGAGAATATAACGCAGGCGGTCGCCAACGATCTGCTACGGCACGCTTTACGCCAATTAGATGACGTAGTGCTGCACGTGCATGATGAGATCGTTCTGGAGACGGCAGACCCTGATGCACCCAATACCCTAAAGCAAGTGATGTGCACTGCGCCCGATTGGGCTGCAGGGCTCCCTTTGAACGCCGGTGTCAAAACTATGACGCGCTACGGCAAATAAAAAAGCCGCCTGGCAGGGCGGCTCTTTCAACTACCGGAGACTACGTTGGAATTCCTTGATTATATACAGAATCTCGCGCCCGAGGGCGAAACAGCCTTAATCGTTCGTCAAAAACCTATCCTATCCGACGGCAAGCTACAGTTCCACGCGGACGGCGCCGTCAAATGCACATGGCCCGCCTACCTGCCCACACATAAGCGCAAAGACGGCGAGAGCTGGTACGGCAACACGGCGTCGTTCATCAAAGACCGCTTCAAGGATGGGCGCCCCAGCGCGTCAGCCGCTAATTGCGAGTACATCCTGGTGATGATGTTAGACGACATCGGCACCAAATCGAAGACACCGCCGCTAGAACCCACCTGGATCATGGAGACGTCGCCCGGCTCATTCCAATGGGGTTACGCATTCTCAGAGCAGCCGACTAAGGCCGATTTCGCAGCAGCGATCCGCGCGATTGCAGACGCTGGCTACACGGACCCCGGCGCTTGCAATCCGGTGCGCAACTTCCGCCTGCCCGGCTCGGTCAACCTAAAACCAGGCCGCGAGAGCTTCAAGGCGCAACTGGCTCGCTTTAATCCCGAGCGCGAGTACACACTGGAGCAAATCTGCGCAGCGCTCGATGTGACGCCGGTCGCCGGTGTCGGTCTTGGACCGGTGCCGATCCGGCTGCAGGATGACGGCAGCGACGACGTCATGGCGTGGCTCTCCGAGCAGGGGCTGTTCCTGCGGCATCCGAACCCTGAAGGCTGGGCTGGCGTCATCTGCCCGAACCATGCCGAACATACCGACGGTAACCCTGAAGGGCGCTACCACCCAGCAAACCGGGCGTACTGCTGCCTGCACTCGCACTGCATCGAACTCGGCTCGGCGGCTTTTCTGGAGTGGGTCGCAGCCAATGGCGGCCCAAAACACTCGCCCGGCCCGCGTGAGGAACTATTGGCTGCAGTGATGACGACTGCCTTGTCGAAAATCCCCGGCGCTGGCATATTCGAAGACACGGCGGCGCAGATCGTGCAGGATATGGCCGCCAAGGACGAGCAGCGCCAGAACGCGCGCGGGCAGAAGGAAGATTGGTACAAGAGGTTTGCGTATGTACAAGAGGATGAAAGCTATTTTGATCTGCGCGACCGTCGGGAAATTTCTCGATCTACTTTTAACGCACTTTTCCGACATATCCCCTGCCGGTCCATACATAACGGCGCCAAAATTGAGGCGGCTACGTGTTTCGACGAGAACCGCGAATCGAAGGATGCTTATGCGCTGGTCGGCATAACGTACGCGGCGGGCGACGATATTATCGTCCACCGTAACGGCCATCAGTACGGCAACCGCTGGCGCGACGCCCGGCCTGCAGGCGTCCCAGGCGACGTGACACCGTGGCTGGACCATGTCATGCGCATGATTCCGACTGATTTTGAGCGTGAGCATTTCTTGAACGCGCTGGCCTTCAAGGTCCAGCACCCTGACCGCAAGATCAACCACGCTATTTTAGTCGGCGGCCATCCTGGCAGCGGCAAAGACACCATGCTGGCGCCGTTTTTCTGGGCGATCGGCGGGTTGACTAAACAGAACTGCAGCCTGGTTAAGAACGAAGACTTAAACAGCCAGTGGGGCTACGCGCTCGAATGCGAGGTGATGGAAATCGCCGAGCTGCGCCAGAGCGAGGCACGCGATAGGCGAGCGCTTGAAAACGCTTTGAAACCTATCATTGCAGCGCCGCCTGAGCTGTTGCAGGTGAACCGCAAGGGCTTGCACCCCTACATGGCGCTAAACCGTGTGTTTGTCGTCGCCTTTTCGAACGAGCGCGCAGCGATTTCAATCCCATCGAACGACCGCCGCTGGTTTTGCCTGTGGGCGGAAGCAGGCCGCCTACCTGAAGCAGACGCGTCGCGCTTGTGGCGCTGGTACCAGACCGGCGGCGGCTTTGAGGCGATCGCGTCCTGGCTGCACCAGCGTGATGTGACGGCGTTTAACCCTTCAGCGGCTCCACCGATGACCGAAGCGAAGGCCATCATGATCGACCAGGGCCGCAGTACCGCAGAGTCATACCTGATCGAGCAGATCACTGGCCGGCTGGGCGAGTTTGCCGGCGGCGTCATTGCGTCGCCCTTTTTCGCGCTTTGCGACCGACTAGCGGGCGCCGCGCCTTCAGGCGTGAAAGTCCCACAAGTAGCACTGCTACACGCGCTCAGTGAGGCTGGCTGGGTCGACATGGGGCGCATACACTCGGCCGAGCATCAAACCAGGAAGCAAATCTACTGCGCGCCGGAGCTGGCGACCCTGTCGAAAGCAGAACTGCGCCGCATGGCGGAGGATGTACCAGCGCCTGCAGCCGTTCGGCTGGTCAAATAAAAAAGCCCGCGCAGCCTTCAGGCTGGCGGGCAAAGCCCGTCGGAGGGATTGACGGGCGACTCAAGCGCGTGGAGATGACGCGCGCTACAATCGTCGCACAAGAACCCATAGTCCGACAATCACTTTAAACACAAGCGCTAACATGTTGGGCCTTCCTGCAGCGCTTCAGCGGCTTCGCGTTCGATATCTTTGACAATCTGATCCTTCAGTAGATCGACGATATCCACACCGCCGGCGTACGCGTGGATCAACCAGGCATTACCAGCAAACCCGACTGACCGGTCAGCGGGTTCCCAGTCGACAAAGCAGAGCAGTTCAGTGTCGCCGTGGTGATATGTGTATGGCCAGAGGTGCGCCGGATACCACGGCGCGCTGGTATCAATTTGCGTTTTCATCTATCACCTCGAATAGTGGCATGGTGTAATCGTATTGTGCAGCGCTTTCGGTACTGGCACCGGTATAGTCGACCGATTGCAAAAAATTCAACGCGTCAAACCGGCGAATGTAATCGGCCGTCGACACTGTCGGTGTCCAGGTAGGAAACTTGCGCAGATCCTTAGGCTTTTTCGGTTTCCAGGCTTTGCGCGCCGTTTTGGCTAGCTCGACCGGGTCCCGGTCGAATTTCACTTTATAGGTCGTTCCGTCAATTTTTATCGTTTGCATAGCTCAGACTCCATTAAGTAAGTATTGATTAAATGCAGCGCTTTTTCGGCACTTTCGGCGTTTGCATTCTCGAGCAAGGCGCGCGCTTGCCAAAGTAGTGATTCATTCGAGCCGGTCATTTCGGCGGTTTCTTGCGCGCGCAGAATCGCGGTTTTGAGTTTTGCCATAATTAACCCTCTAATAATAATTTTTTGAGATACGGCACGGCAAAACCCGTCAAATTAGACAATTCCTTCAATGTCATATTCGGGTTTTGATCATAAATTCGTTTGATATCATCATGCGTAAGCCCGTTAATCGAGCGTTTTAGTGTGTATGCCATTGTTTTACTCTCCAGGTTTACCACAGCGCACGGCCGTGGCTTTCGATTGTCGGAACAGCGCGCGCCGGTATAGGCACGCGCCGCGTGATATACCGGCCATTAGCCGGCGGATAGTCAAGCCACTGAATAACCGTATCAAAACAGTCTAAGCGGCCGTATTGCAGCCGGTAACGGCCGCTCATAGGGTGCAACACCCGCAACACGGCGCGTCAATACACCGGCCGCGCGCGTTTTGGTAGTACGTGTGCGCGCCGTTCTCGCCGTAAAGCGTGATCGTATCCACGGCCGTGCGGCGCCGCTCGAGCAAAACCGTGCGACCCTTAGACCATTGGATCAGGTCGCCGGCCAGTATGCGCGCGCCGGTAGCGGCGCATGTGCCGGTATATTTTGCGGTTATGGTTTTCATTTTAATAATCCCTCCCCTTAATTTGGACAAAACCGCCGGTGTCGCGTTTTGCCTTGCCTTTGGCATATAAGGCCACTACCACGCCGGCCGGTTCAATGTGACGTACATCAGTGTCATCGCCGTCAACGACCGGCCATCCGCGAAATTCGGCCGGTATATCGGCTTGCTTTTGGAATACCACGGCCGTGCGTTTATTTGCCGGATTAATCAGGCCTTTAATTGAGATCGGTTTTGGCGTGATAGCGCTGAATGAATAGGTTAAATCGTAATTGCCGGCCGTTTTGCCGTCTAACTTGCGGCTTGGGTGCTTTGTGTAATCGTAGAATTGAACGTCCGCGAACAGCTGGAAAATCGTTTTTCCGTCAATTTGGATGTTTTCAAACGGGATATCGGACGTTCCATTCGGCCGTACCAGTGGAATCAGGCCAAGCTTTTCGGCACGGCGAGCGTGCGACCATATATCGGCGGCCATTGAGAGCATAAACGCGCGCTGATTCTCGCGGAAAAACGCCGTTTTAGCGGCGCGTGCCTTTTGCGTACTGTTAAACGCGCCACGGCCGGATGATTTCAGGCACGGCTCGAAACAACCGGCCATAATCGCGAACGGGCAGAGCTTTTCATCCGGTACCAAATAGCAGATAGCGGTTAGATAACCGATTTTTTGGCCTTTGATCGTTTTGGCGCTGGATTCGCCCAATATTGGCCGGTAAGGTAGGTTTTCGCGTTTGAGCTGGAGTTTGAACGGGTTTTGCATGGTCGGTTCCCTGGAAAGTGAAATTAATAAGCCAGGCACATAAAGACGAATAACGCCAGCGCCGCGAATGCGCCGATCGCGCCGCAAATTTCAGCAAGTGTCGGTTTTTGCATTTTCTTTTCTCCGATAGTGGCCGGCTTTCGCCGGCCGTTTGATTTAGATTCTGAATTCAGGATGGCCGGCTAACCGAAGGCCTTCAGCCAGAGCGATCAGATCGCGCCGGCTTTTCTCCGTGCGTGATACGCGAATCAATGATGACAATATGCGCGCTGCTGATACATCATTACCAGCGAAAACGTGTGATTCGACAATCGCCGCTTGTTTAGTTTCGAATTTAGTCATGATTTTTTCTCCGCTTGAGTGAATAAATTATTGTGTTGCTGAAACCTAGTATAAGACTTTTCTTTGCAATGTCAAGGATTGTTTTGCATTTATTTGCGATTCGCGGTTCCAATGGTCATTTAGGGGGTGAAATGGTCATAAAATGGTCATTTGGCACGGGCAAATGACCATGACAAAACCCGCATGGATACTAGCTTTTGGCCAATAATGGTCAAATGGTCATTTATTTTTAGATGTTAGTAGTAGTAGTAGGTAATATAGGGAATCCCGTGCCGTGCACGCCAGAATCCCGTGTCGTCACGCAAAAATTTTGATTTTGCTTTGGGGTTAGCAGCGATTAAAATTGCATGACCATTTGACCATTTGACCATGTCAGAGTGATAACATATGCCAGCAGGTAGACCCGCATCAATTCGCACGCGCAATTTCCTGCGTCATTTAACGGATACCGAAGCCGCGATTTTGGCTCATGCCGGCGACGGCGATATCAGCGCCGGCTTCAAAAATCTACTCGACTGGTATCAGCAAATGCATTGTCAATCGGACAATGCTAACGATTTTGTTATATCTGATTGTGAGCCAAAGGGTAATAGTTGACGACTGTCAGGTACCGGCAAAATGCACCCGCTTCCTCTCACCCTCACCCCATAGCCCTACCCTATCGAATCCTGGCTATCGATAGTCGACCCTCTCGCTCATAGCCGGCTGCTATCGCCGCCGATTATGCGCACATATAACGTACGTTATGTAAAACGCGGCTGATAGCCGCTTGCTATGGATATCGACCGCTTGCTGGCAGTTTGTTGCCATTTTGATAGGGGGGGGAGGGGTCTGGCTGGCTAGTAAAATTTGCGGGAGCCTCCAACCCTCTGAAAAAAGGAAAACAGCCAATCTGGCCAAAGTAGCCAATCCCACCAGAAAGCAGCTACAATCTGCGCAGCTTCCCCACACAGGAAAAAAGCCATGCCAGCCCCGATTAAAGACCCACCGTACGTGCCGCCAGCGACGCTGCCAAAGACCGACACGCAGCGCATCAAAGAGTTGAAGCAAATGCTCATTGAAGGCAAGGGCGCTGACGTCGTGCAGAAGGTCATCACGATCGCGTTAGACGACGGCCACCCAGGCCAGATGGCCGCCTTAAAGATGTGTATGGACCGCGCACTACCGGCGAGCCTGTTTGAGAAGACCGCCGCCCAGCGCAGCGCGATCAACATCACCATTACCGGCATCGGCCAGCCGGAGATCAAGGACATCACGGATGTCGGACCTTAACTTCCAGCTGCTGCCGTGGCAGCAAGAGGTCTTCAACGACAAGACGCGCTTCAAGGTCGTCGCAGCCGGTCGCCGTTGCGGCAAGTCCAGACTAGCCGCCACCACCTTGCTAATCGAAGGACTGCGCTGCCCGTCAGGATCTGCGGTCTTATATGTCGCACCCACGAACGGTCAGGCGCGGCAGATTATCTGGAACGTCCTCTTGGATCTGGGACGGGACGTGATCGCCGGCAGTCATGTGAACAACCAGGACATCACGCTAGTCAACGGTGCGGTGATTTACGTCAGGGGCGCCGACCGCCCCGACACGCTGCGGGGTGTTAGCTTGACCTACGCCGTGCTGGACGAGGTGGCGGACATTAAGCCAGAAGCGTGGGAGCAGGTCATCCGCGCGTCTCTGTCAGACAAGAAGGGACGAGGGCTCTTCATCGGAACGCCCAAGGGGCGCAACTGGTTCAACGACCTGTACAAGTTAGGCCAGACGGGTGAGGACGAGGATTGGAAGAGCTGGCACTTCACGACGAAAGACAACCCGCTGATCGACCCGAAGGAAATCGAGTCAGCGAAAAAGACGTTATCGACCTTTGCATTTAAGCAAGAGTACATGGCGAGCTTCGACAATGCGGGCTCGGACATCTTCAAGGATGAGTGGATCAAGTACGGCGAGGAGCCCGAGTACGGCAGTTACTTTGTGGCCGTGGACTTGGCTGGGTTTGAGGAAGTGGCCAAGCAGGCGGCGAACTCGAAAAAGCGGTTAGACGAGACGGCGATCGCGATTGTCAAAGTGACGGACGACGGCAAGTGGTTTGTCAAAGACATCCAGCACGGGCGCTGGGACATCCGCGAGACGGCAGCGAAGATTCTAATGGCCATGCGCGACTACCGGCCCCTGTCGGTCGGGATTGAGCGAGGGGCGCTAAAAAACGCAGTTTTGCCGTATTTGAGTGATTTAATGCGCAAAAATAATGTATATTCGCACATAGTTGATCTCACGCATGGCAACCGGAAAAAGGCTGACCGGATCATCTGGAGCCTCCAGGGTCGGTTCGAGCACGGCAGGATCGTGCTGAACCAAGAAGGTGATTTTGAGACCTTTCTTGACCAGCTGTTGATGTTTCCGGCGCAAGGCGTCCACGATGACCTACCCGATGCGCTCTCTTACATTGACCAGCTGGCGGTGACTTCCTACTTCGAAGGCGACGCTGACGATGATTGGGAGCCGATAGACGTAATTTCTGGGGTGTAGGATGGACCAAAACGATTTTGACCAGCCCACTGAGAACGATAAAGAGCTTATCGCTTTCGTGGTAGAACACTGCGACCGCTGGCGCGACTACCGCAACGTCAACTTTCTCCCGCTTTGGGAAGAATATGAGCGCATCTTCCGTGGCGAATGGGCCATTGAAGACAAAACGCGCGACTCTGAACGCTCCCGCATCGTAACCCCCATGACCCAGCAGGCTGTTGAGACACGCCACGCTGAGATCATGGAGGCGATCTTTGGCTCGGGTGAGTTCTTCGACATCAAGGACGACGTCAAGGACATCGACGGCAACCCGATGGATGTCGAGATGATCAAGATCCAGATGATGGAGGATCTGAAAAAGGACAAGTTCAGGAAGTACGTTGATCAGATTGAGTTGTTGGCCGAGATTTACGGCACGGGTATCGCCGAGATCACCGTCACAATGGAGAAGGAATACATCCCGGCGACCCAGCCGATTCCTGGCATGCAAGGCCAAGCGGCTATTGGTGTCAAGGAAGTAGACCGCGTCTCGGTCAAGCCCATACCGGTGAACCCGAAAAACTTCCTGTGGGATCCCAACGGCACGTCGGTGGACGACTGCATGGGCGTGGCAATTGAGAAGTACGTGTCGATCCACAAGGTGGTGGCCAACATTGAGAAGGGCGTCTACCGCAAGGTCAACATCGTGCCGACCTACGACGACACGGACTTGGAGCCCACGCAAGAGGTCAGCCAGTACCAGAACGAAAAGGTCAAACTGCTGACCTACTATGGTCTGGTGCCCAAGGAATATCTGGAGAAGTTGGACAGCGAAGACGAGGAGATGGTTGAGCTCTTCCCCGACGACTCGCCTGCTGAAGACTACTCCGACATGGTCGAAGCCATCATCGTGATTGGTAACGACGGCATGCTGCTGAAGGCCGAAGCGAACCCGTACATGATGAAGGATCGTCCGGTGTTGACGTACCAGGACGACACGGTGCCTAACCGCCTGCCTGGCCGTGGCACGGTGGAAAAAGCGTACAACATGCAAAAGGCGATCGATGCACAGGTGCGCACGCACTTGGACTCGCTGGCACTGACTGCGGTGCCGATGGTGGCAATGGATGCAACCCGTCTGCCACGGGGTGCCAAGTTCGAGGTGCGGCCGGGCAAGGCGTTCATGACCAACGGCAACCCGTCGGAGATTCTGTATCCGTTCAAGTTCGGTCAGACTGATGGCAGTAGCCTGACGACTGCGCAGGCATTCGAGCGCATGCTCTTGCAAGCCACAGGCACCTTGGATAGCCAAGGCATGGTCAGCCAAGTGGCCAGAGATGGTGGCAACGCAGGTATGTCGATGGCGGTGGCTACCATCATCAAGAAGTACAAGCGTACGCTGGTGAACTTCCAGGAAGACTTCCTGATTCCGTTTATCAAAAAAGCGGCGTTTCGGTACATGCAGTTTGACCCCGAGCGCTATCCTTCGGTTGATCTGAACTTCGTACCAACTGCGACACTGGGCATCATCGCTCGCGAGTACGAGCAGGCGCAGTTCATCGCCTTGCTGCAGACCCTTGGCCCCGACACACCGGTGCTGCCATTGATTCTGAAAGGTATTGTGGCCAACAGCTCGCTGTCGAACCGCATGGAGTTGATGGAATCCCTGACTCAGATGGCCCAGCCGAACCCAGAAGCGCAGCAAGCCGCCATGATGCAGCAGCAGCTGGCCATGCAGGCAGCGCAAGCGCAGATTGCGGTCAATCAGACGCAGGCCGAACGCAACCGGGCAGAGGCTATCAACACCACAATCGAGACGAAATTAAAGCCCATTGAGGTGCAGAGCAAGATTATGGCGGCCAATACGCAAAATCTGCCGACTAACGACGAGATGGCGTCTAGAGAGTTTGACAAACGGGTGAAGATCGCCGAATTGATGCTCAAAGAAGCCGACATCAAGAACAAATCGAAGATTGTCGAGATGCAAATGGCGGAAAAGCAGAACAAAATCAGCGGCATGGAAGAAGATTTCTTGGAAGAACTGACCAAGGAGCTCTCTGGTGGACGTTGAAAGCCTCGCTAAACAGCTGATTCTTCAAAATATGACGCCAGAGCAGCAAAAAGCTGTTCTGGAGTCGGTTCGTGCCACCCTGCAAGAGGCTCGCGGCAAGCAAAAACAGCGTGTGAGCGAGAATGTGGGCATGGTGGTAGACGCCTTGAAGAAGATCGAGGCTGATATTCGTGCCAAGTACGATGATTTAGGCAACAAAATCACCGCTCGGGTCAATTCGATCCGCGATGGCCGGGATGGCACCAATGGATCGGACGGTCGTGATGGCCAAGATGGCCGTCCTGGGCGTGATGGTGCACCGGGACCCGCAGGTCCAGCTGGTCGGGACGGTGCCAACGGCATCGATGGCAAGGATGGGGTATCTGTCACCGACGCCAAGATTGATTTTGATGGTTCGCTCATCATTAGTCTGTCGAATGGCCGTGAAATCAACGTTGGTGAGGTGGTGGCTCCCGACTTAGCGGAGAAAATCAAGGTCATCACCAACGGTGGTGGCACGTCGCAGTATGTCTTGGACACACTGGCGTCACTCCAGACGCAGATCAATAACCTGATCCCCAGCCAGACGGGCAATGCAGGTAAGTTCTTGACCACCAATGGGTCGGTATTGTCATGGGCGGACGTGGCTGGCGGCTTGGACTACCAAGGCACATGGAATGCGTCTACTAACACGCCAACTTTGGCCTCCGGCGTAGGCACCAACGGCTACTACTACGTGGTATCGGTCGATGGTACGACTACCTTGGACGGTATCAGCGACTGGAAAGCGGGTGATTGGCTGCTGTTTAACGGCACCGTGTGGCAAAAGATTGACCAGAGTTGGGCGATTGCCGGTGCCAACGACAACATCACGTCGATGACGGGCATCACGGGCGGCATTTCATCGCCGGACTTCGTCCAGTTCGACACAGGCGCCACAGTCACCAACGCAGCAGGCCGTCTGTACTGGGATTCGACGCAACAGACGTTGACAGTAGGTTTGAACGCCAACATCGCGGCGGATATTGGCCAAACGCTGTACGCCTACGCGACGAATGACGAGGCCGTGACGATCACCAAGGGCCAGCCGGTGTACATGTACGCTGCGCAAGGCGACCGGGTGTCAGTCAAGCTGGCGTACAACACGGGTGACGCGACTTCAGCCAAAACGCTGGGTATTTGCGCGGAAAATATTGCTGCAGGCCAAGCAGGCATGATCTTGTGCCAGGGTGTGCAAGATGGCCTCGATCTGAGTGCCTACACAGCCGGTGATACGCTCTATTTGGGCGCAACTGCCGGCACTTTAACCAGTACGAAGCCTTACGCACCTAACCATCTGGTCTATATCGGCGTGGTTGAGCGGGCTAATGCGGGCAATGGTCGTCTGTACGTGCGCGTGCAGAATGGCTATGAGATGGACGAGCTGCACAATGTGTCAGCGCAGAGTCCATCTAATGGTCAGGTATTGATTTACAACGCATCAACCAGTCTGTGGGAAAAGAATACGCTGACTGATGGCACGGGCATCACAATTACTGAGGGTGCGGGGTCAATTACGATCACTAATGCAGCGCCTGACCAAACGGTCGCCTTGACGGGCGCTGGTACAACGGCTATCACAGGCACCTACCCCAACTTTACGATTACCTCGAACGATCAGTACACAGGCACGGTCACAAGCGTTGGCGGCACCGGTACGGTCAACGGCATTAGCTTGTCGGGCACGGTCACATCCAGTGGCAGTCTGACCTTGGGCGGCACGCTTTCTGGTGTGGATCTGACTACCCAAGTTACTGGCACGCTGCCGATTGCTAATGGTGGTACAGGACAGACGACACAGACTGCAGCGTTTGACGCACTAGCGCCGACGACGACTAAGGGTGATTTGATTGTCAATGACGGGTCGGATAATGTCCGCCTGGCAGTTGGTACCAACAACTATGTATTGACAGCTGACTCTGCACAGGCAACGGGTGTGAAATGGGCAGCTGTGGCAGCCGGCACCACGGTGTCTGACGACACCTCGACCAACGCAACGTACTACCCAACGTTCTCAACAGCGACTTCAGGAACGTTCTCAACGGCTACGGTATCGAGTACCAAACTGACCTATAACCCATCGCTGGGCGGCTTGACAGCTACACAACTAGGCGCGTCGAATGGTATTTTGTTCACCAACCAGACGATCAATACGTCGGTGACATTTCCAACAGGCTATGAAGGCATCAGCGGTAAGAATACAACCGTCGCTAGTGGTGTGACAGTGACTGTCCCCTCTGGCGCTAACTGGACGATAGTGTGATATGCCAATAACAATTGACGGTAGCGGCACGATTACAGGTTTATCCGCAGGTGGATTGCCTGATAGTTCAATTGTGACTGCTGATATTGCTGATGCAAACATTACTGCGGCTAAGTTAGATGGCGCTCAGAGTGGATCAGCCCCTATCTATGCTGCTAGAGCATGGGTCAACTTCAACGGCACAGGTACAGTAGCTATCAGAGCTAGTGGTAATGTGTCGAGTATTACGGATAACGGTACGGGTAACTATACGGTCAACTTTACGACGGCGATGCCGGATGCGAATTATTCCCTTGTTCAGGGCGGCGGCGAAGTAAATACCTCTACTTTGTATTCTGGATCAACAGCAGCTAGGATTATGCAGCCGGGAGTTTTGTCTGCAAGTAATGCTCAATTTTTTACTGGGTATCAATATTCAAGTAGCGCGTTGCAAGATGCTGCGTACATATATTTAGCAGTCTTCCGCTAACAAGGAGATTTTATGAACCAGAGAATTATTTACCCAACAGATGACGGCGGTGTCGCTGTCATTATCCCAGCCGCTGAGTGTGGCTTAACCATTGAAGAGATCGCCGCTAAAGATGTGCCAGCAGGTAAGCCTTACGAGATCGTAGACGTAGCGGATATTCCTTCAGAACGTACATTTCGTGGAGCATGGTCATGGGTCTCGTAATTGACTTAACTAAAGCTAAGAACATTGGTCACGATATGCGTCGTGCTGCTAGAGCTGAAGAATTCGCTCCGCATGATGCTGTAATTGCTAAAGCTATTCCCGGTGCTGATGCTGTAGCTGCTGAGACTGCTCGTCAGGCTATCCGTGAGAAGTACGCAACGATACAAGCCCAGATTGACGCAGCCACAACACCTGACGAGATTAAAGTAGCACTAGGGATTTGATATGCCAATCAAGTTAAACACAGCTTCTGGTGGTGGAGTAATACTAACTGGTGCTAATACAGCGACGGACAAGACAATTACGGTTCCTGCTGCTGATACAACTATGGTTGGGACAGATTCAACACAGACGCTAAGTAATAAGACGTTTTCTGGAGCGCAGACGTTTGGTACTGCTTCTCTTGCAGAGCCTAGCGGTTCAGCGCCTTTGTATATGTGCCGAGCTTGGGTGAACTTTAACGGTACAGGTACGGTTGCGATCAGGGCTTCTGGGAACGTGAGTTCGATTACGGATAATGGTACTGGTGATTACACGGTGAATTTTACTTCTGCTATGACGGATACAAATTATTGTGTTGTTTTGCCGTCAATGATGACTGGCGGAAATACATCTCAATATTTTGGTGTGAGCACACCATCCAATAATTCTTACGCAACAAAAACAACATCGGCTGTTCGTGTTGCTGTTTACAACACCTTAATTAGTAACCAAGATGTTTTTGACGCAAACGTGGCGGTATTCCGATGAGCACACTACGCCTAACCACCATATCAAACCAGTCGGGGTCATCTTCCGCTAAAGGTCAATTATGAGCGTCACCATTAACGGCACTAACGGCCTTACGTTTAACGATGCCAGCACTCAGAATACTAGCCCATTTACTGGTGGATTAGGATTTCGCAACCGCATCATCAACGGTGCGATGGTGATCGACCAGCGCAATGCTGGGGCGAGTCTTTCTGTGCCTAACGCAACCCTTGTTTATGGTGTAGATCGCACTCTTGTGTATGAAGACACGGGTGCTTCTAGTTGCACTGTTCAACAGGTAACGGATGCTCCATCTGGATTTGTTAATTCACTTAAATTCACTGTCGGAACTGGCAGCACTGCAACGGCTGCTCAACTGGCTGTAGCAGAACACAGAGTTGAAGGTTTTAACTTTGCTGATTCTGCTTACGGAACGGCTTCGGCACAAACCTTCACGCTTTCGTTTTGGGTAAAGTCCTCGCTAACAGGAGCGTATTGTGTCGGTCTGCGTAATGCCTCTGATAACAGATCGTATGTAGCAACATACACAATCAACTCAGCAAACACATGGGAATTCAAAACCATTACGATTGCTGGTGATACTTCAGGAACATGGGGTACTGGAAACGGTATTGGGATTAACGTTCGTTTTGACCTTGGCTCGGGTTCAAACTACCGGACATCGACGCTGAATTCATGGCAAGCCGGTCTACTGTTTTCAAATTCATCGCAAGCAAATCTCATTGGGACAAGCAGCGCTACTTGGCAGATCACCGGCGTACAACTAGAAAAAGGCAGCACAGCCACATCGTTTGATTACAGGCCGTATGGTACGGAGTTGGCGTTGTGTCAGAGGTATTACAGATTTGCTAACTGCGCGAACAGAGATAACGGGGCAGCAGCTAATACAAAAGCCTACGCAAATTCTGTTAATTTCCAAAATATGAGAGCCGCGCCAACTGTGTCGTTTACTGCGGTGACATCGACAAACGTGTCAAGTAGATCGGCTAGTAACATTACCGAATACGGCTTTACATACAACACCGTCGCTTCTGCCTCTGCGAGTATGTTTGACGAATCAATTGCCACCTGCGCGATAGAGCTATGACAATGGAAAACTACAAACTAACACCGTCTGCTACCACCGTTCAGCGTACAACAGACAACGCATACATCCCCTTCGACCCAGCCAACACCGACTATCAGGCTTACCTGAAGTGGCTTGAAGAAGGAAACCAACCTTTACCAGCAGAGGAAGCATGACGCCTGAACTGCAACGCTATTACGAAGATCGGTTCGCCATGATGACCCACCAGGGCTGGCGTGATCTGCTTGAAGATATTGACGGAATGATAACGTCCTTGAACAATGTATCCACTATCCAGGACGAAAAGGATTTACAATTTAAGAAGGGTGAGTTATCTATCCTAAATTGGCTGAAAACCTTGAAACAGGTCAGCGAAGAGGCATACGAGGCACTCAATGAGAAAGATATTTGAATTTCTCTGCGAAAGCGGAGAGCGCATCGAACGATTTGTCGAGTATGAAGACAAGGTAGTTCGTTGCAATTGCGGCAAGACGGCCAGCCGCACCATATCTGCGCCGGCGTTTAAATTGGAAGGGTGGTCGGGAGCGTTTCCTACAGCTCACGCAAAGTTTGATAAAAGCCACCGAGACAAGCTAAAATCCGAGCAGAAGGCGAACAGATAAGCAGAAATGCCCTGTTCATGTTTAATCCTGAGAACCAAAAGATGGCAGGAAAAGGAACTTCGACATGTTGATTGATAAAGAACCAGAGATGCCTAGTGAGTTAGAGGCAGAGGAAGCGAAACTACCCGAGTACGCAGCGCCAGAAGTCCCAGAATTGCCCGACCGCTATCGCGGAAAGTCGATTGAGGACATCGTCAAGATGCACCAAGAGGCCGAAAAGGTCATTGGTCGTCAGGCCCAAGAAGTCGGGGAAGTGCGGAAACTAGCCGATGAGCTGATTAAGCAGAATCTCTCGTCAAAATCGCAACCTGTTGAACAGGTAGAGCCTGAAGTAGACTTTTTTGAGAATCCCCAGAAGGCGATTCAAAAAACCGTTGAGACACATCCCGATGTTGTCGCTGCCCGTCAAGCGGGTATCGAGTTCAAACGGATGCAAACGCAGCAGCGCCTGGCGCAAGAGCACCCTGATTTCATGGAAATCAGCGCCGACAAGGACTTTGAGACGTGGATTAAATCGTCTCAGGTGCGACTCGAGCTCTATACCCGAGCGGATGCGCAGTTTGATTTCGATGCGGCGAATGAGTTGTTGTCAACCTATAAACAGTTGCGGGGCATTAAGCAAAAGCAGGTGGAGCAATCCGGTAAGGAAGCCCGCCAGCAGACGCTCAAAGCCGCGCAAGTGGATACAGGGGGTACCGGGGAGAGTTCAAAACGTGTCTACCGCAGAGCTGACCTTATTCGGCTGAAAATGACCGACCCAGCTCGCTACGATGCGCTGTCAGATGAGATTATGGCGGCCTACGCAGAAGGACGGGTCAAGTAAATTTTACTTTTGACTTTAGGAGTTAGACATGGCAACCGCATTTAACCCAGCAAATAGTGTAACAACGACAACAGCAGCAACCTTTATTCCAGAGATTTGGAGTGATGAGATTGTTGCGGCCTACAAAAAGAACCTGGTTCTGGCCAACGTTGTTATGAAGATGAACTTCAAGGGCAAGAAAGGTGACACCGTTCACGTTCCTGCACCAACCCGTGGCAATGCCTCGGCCAAGACTGCCACCAACGCAGTCACGCTGATCGCTGCAACTGAGTCCGAAGTTCAGATCCTGATCAACAAGCACTACGAATACAGCCGCCTGATCGAAGACATCGTCGAAGCCCAGGCTCTGAACTCGCTGCGTCAGTTCTACACAAGCGACGCCGGCTATGCGCTGGCCCGCCAAGTGGACACCGATCTGGTTCAGCTCGGTCGTGCTTTCAACGGCGCAACCGTCGGTACCGACGACTACGCTACCAGCAACACCACCACCAAAGCCTACATTGGCTCGGACGGCACCACCGCGTACAACAGCACCAGCTCGAACGCTGCTGCCCTGACCGATGCTGCGATCCGTCGCACCATCCAGCGTCTGGACGACAACGACACCCCAATGGATGGTCGTTTCTTCATCATCCCTCCATCAAGCCGCAACACCTTGATGGGTCTGGCTCGCTACACTGAGCAGGCATTCGTGGGTGATGGCAGCGCCATCCGCAACGGCGAAATCGGCAACCTGTACGGTATCCCTGTGTTCGTGACCTCCAACGCTGACTTCGGCGCTGGTAACTCGGGCGCTGACCGTATCTGCCTGATGGGCCACAAGGAGTCGATGGTTCTGGTTGAGCAGATGGGCGTTCGTTCGCAGACCCAGTACAAGCAGGAATACCTGGGCACGCTCTTCACATCCGACATGCTGTATGGCGTCAAAGCCATGCGTACTGCCGCGACTGTGGGTGCTGCAACTTCGTCGTCCGCATTCGCTCTGGCTGTTCCAGCCTAATTAAACTCCCCGGCTTCGGCCGGGGATTTTTAACCTAATTAGGAGAACCTCATGGCAAATGCAACTTCCGTTGTGGTCCGAGCTGGCAATGACCAGTTCCGTGGCCTCTATACCAACACTTTCTTGGTTCGCGCGACGCTGGATGCTGATACTTTGGCTGATGGCGCAGGCGACACCGATACCGTTGCTGTCCCCGGCGTAGCACTCGGTGACATGGTGCTGTCGGCTTCACTGGCCGTTGATGTGGCGGGTCTGATTGTGACCGCTTACGTCAGCGCAGCTAATGTTGTCAGCATTCGTTTCCAAAACGAGACAGGCGCCGAAGTCAATTTGGCTTCAGCCACGCTTCGTTTGGTCGTAGTACGTTCACTGGCGTAAAAATTGGGGGCTTGCGCCCCCAATTTGCCGTTCGGAGGTTTTATGGCGACATTCAAGTGTTTGGTCAGTGGCCAGACGGTCACGTTTATCCATCAGCACGACATTGACAGCATGAAAGGCCATCAAGGCTACGTGCGGGTTGATGTACCTGAGATGATGCCTGAACGAATGTCAACAGAAATAATGCTTTCACCACCCGTCAAACGGATGGGCCGTCCAAGGAAACCAGAAAATGTCGGAAATTGACCCTCGCGAGTTTGGAAAGCTCGAAGCACAAGTGGAAGCATTGAACGTGGAAGTCCACGCCTTGCGTAACGACGTCAAAACCTTGCTGGAGTTGGCCAACAAATCCAAAGGCGGCTTCTGGATGGGGATGACGATCGCCTCAACGCTTGGCGGGATACTGACTTTTGTAGCCGATCGGCTATTTTTTAAGGGGTAAGATCATGCCAATGGTTGATGGTAAGAAGTATCCGTACACGAAAAAGGGCAAGCAGGAAGCTGCTTCGGCCAAGATTAGTAAGCTGCGTAAAGAAGGTTATCCGCAGAAACAAGCCGTGGCTATTGGCTTAAGCATGGCAGGGATGGCCAAGAAAAAGGCCAAGAAATGAAACCCGGCCTGTACGCCAATATTGCCGCTAAACGTAAGCGCATTGCCGAGGGTTCTGGCGAGAAGATGAGAAAGCCGGGAACCAAGGGGGCGCCGACGAAAGCTGACTTTAAACAAGCTGCTAAAACCGCTAAGAAAAAATGAAAACTCCCGCTTGGCAAAGAAAAGCCGGTCAAAACCCCAAGGGCGGCTTGAATGCCAAGGGTCGTGCGTCTTATAATGCAGCAACTGGGGGCGACCTCAAAACGCCGGTGAAAACTGGCGACAACCCGCGACGAGCTTCTTTTCTCGCCAGGATGGGCAACATGCCCGGTCCCGAGCGCAAAGACGGCGAGCCCACCCGGCTCTTGCTCTCTTTGAACGCTTGGGGCGCATCATCCAAGGCAGACGCAAAGGCAAAAGCTAAAGCTATATCCGCAAGGAATAAGGCGAAAAGCAAATGACCTATTTAGAACTCGTCAATGATGTCTTGGCCCGCCTGCGAGAAACGCAGGTGACGACTGTCGGCCTGACTACCTATTCCTCTCTGATCGGCAAGTTTGTCAATGATGCCAAGCGTCAGATCGAGGACGCCTACGACTGGAACGCGCTAGGCCAAGAGATTACGGTCACTACGTCGGGCAGCGTCTACGAATACTCCATGACCGGTGCCGGTCAGAAATTCCGCGTCACCAGCGACCCATTAAACATCACCAGCAACGTCGTTATGCAGGTAATTACGGTTAGCGACATGCGCCGCAAGCAGTACCTGCAACCCACAATTACGGCCGTGCCTTCCGAGTATTGCTTTGAAGGTGTGGACGGCAACGGCGACGCCAAGGTGCAGCTGTGGGGGCGCCCTAACGGCGTCTACACAATCAAGTTTTTCTTGGCCGTCCCACAAGCCACGCTGTCGTCGGATTCAACTTCGGTCTTGGTGCCGGATGTCTTGGTGACCCAGAATGCTTACGCTAGAGCGCTGGTTGAGCGCGGCGAGGACGGCGGCTTGAATTCCTCCGAAGCCTATGCGCTGTACAAGGCCATGCTGTCGGATTACATCGCTTTGGAAGCGACTCGATTCCCTGAAATGCAGGAGTTTCTCGCCACATGAGCCAAGCACTGCGCATCGATACGATCTCGGCACCAGGCTTTTATGGCCTGAACACCCAAGATTCGCCGCTCGATTTGAACGCTGGTTTCGCGCTGGTCGCAACCAACTGCGTCATCGATCAGTACGGCCGTGTCGGTGCTCGCGAAGGCTGGTCGAAAGTCAACAGCAGCTCGGGCAACTTGGGCGCTAATGACCCCGGCGTCATCCATGAGCTGGTGGTCGCTGACGGTACGTACACGATCCTGTTCGCCGGCAACAACAAGATTTTCAAGCTCGATGGCAGCAACGCCGTTGTCGAATTGACCTACGGGGGAGGGGGTACTGCCCCAACCATCACAGCCAACAACTGGCAGTGCGCCTCGCTTAATGGCATCACGTATTTTTTCCAGACCGGGCACGACCCGCTAATTTACGACCCGGCAGTCAGCACCACGACCTATCGTCGTGTGAGCGAAAAGACGGGTTATGCTGGCACGGTGCCCTCTGGCAATATTGTTATTTCGGCTTATGGCCGTCTGTGGATTGCCAATACGGCCTCTGACAAGCAAACGCTGACGTTCTCAGACTTGCTGTCTGGCCACATCTATACCGGCGGCACGTCTGGCACATTGAATGTTAACAACGTCTGGCCTGCTGGGCCGGATGAGATCGTTGGCCTGGCTGCGCACAACAATTTCCTGATCATCTTCGGCAAGCGCCAGATTCTTGTGTATCAGGGCGCAACGGCACCAGCCACCATGTCGTTGAACGACACGGTGGTGGGTATTGGCTGCATCGCGCGCGACTCGATACAGCCTACCGCGACTGACGTCTTCTTCCTGTCCAACAGTGGTGTGCGGTCGTTGATGCGAACGATCCAAGAGAAGTCAGCGCCGTTTCGCGACATCAGCAAGAACGTGCGTAACGACTTGATGGGCATTGTGGCGGGCGAGACGCTCGCTAACGTTAAGGCCGTGTACTCCGAAGTCAACGCGTTTTATTTGCTCACGCTGCCGACCAACCAGTCGGTGTACGTGTTTGATACCCGTGGGTATTTACCGGATGATTCTTGCCGTGTGACACTATGGACATCGATTACGCCATCAGCTTTGCTGGCTCGACGTAATGGCGACTTGCTATTAGGCCAGACAGGTTACATCGGCAAGTACGGCACGTATTTGGACGACACTGCTGAGTATCGCTTTCAGTATTTTACAAATCACAGCGACTTGGGCAACCAGAGCGTCACATCCATATTAAAGCGCATTGGTGTTGTTGTGATTGGCGGCACGAATCAGTTTGTGACCATCAAGTGGGGTTTTGATTTTAACGAAAACTATTTGTCGCAGAACACGCAGATTCCGACGCAAAGCGTATCTGAGTACGGAATAGCGGAGTACGGCGCCAATGGAGTTCCTGTTGCACAATACGCCGATGGTCTTGCATTGCAAACGCTTTACGCGCAGGGTACGGGTTCTGGCCGTATTGTTCAGACGGGCTACGAAGCTGACATCAATTCTTCGCCGCTGTCGATTCAAAAAATTGAAATTCTGTCGAAAAACGGAAGGGTGACATGAGTAACTACACAAAGAGCACGGATTTCGCCGCCAAAGATGCGCTGGCGTCCGGCAATGCGGCCAAGATCGTCAAGGGCACGGAGATTGACACCGAGTTCAATAATATCGCGACAGCTGTCGCGACCAAAGCTGATTTGGCCAGCCCCACGTTTACTGGTACACCTGCACTGCCTACAGGTACGACAGCGGTTACGCAATCAACGAGCGACAACAGCACGAAGTTGGCGACTACTGCTTTTGTGCAAGCCGTAACTTCAGCGATTAAAAATGAACTGTATCCAGTCGGCTCTATCTACACCAATGCAACCAGCAGCACTAACCCCGGTACGCTGTTGGGGTTTGGCACATGGACAGCATTCGGTGCTGGCCGCGTCATGGTGGGCTTTGATTCAGGTAACTCACTGTTTGATACGGCAGAAGAGACGGGCGGTTCGGCTAATGCCATTGTTGTTAGCCACACGCACACAGTAAATGACCCTGGCCACACGCACAGCTACAACAGAGACACTTTAGATAACTTGGACGGTGGCCCATTTTCTCGTCGTTCTGGCACGGGCGCTGATGCCAATACAACGTCATCGGCAACTACCGGCATAACACTTAGCACTGAGGGCTCGTCCGGCACCAACGCCAATTACCAGCCGTACATCACGGTCTACATGTGGAAGCGGACAGCATGATTACGGACACATTTCCCGAGCATCAAATTACGCATCATTTCAGTGATGGCCTATACGCTAAAGAGATGCGTGTTGAAGCAGGTCAAGCGATTTTGAAGCACACGCATGACTTTAGCCACCTGTCGATTCTGGCTCGAGGCCGTGTTGCCGTACTGATGGGCGACGAAATAGAAGTGATTGAAGCACCGGCTTGTTTGAACATCAAAGCGGGTTTGGTACATGGCGTTAAAGCCATTGAAGATTGTGTTTGGTATTGCATCCACGCCACGGACGAGAAAGATCCGTCGAAGGTGGATAAAGACATCATAAAGGGGTACTGACATGCCAGTAACGGCAGCTCTTATCGGCGGCGGCGCAAGCCTTCTAGGCGGCCTATTAGGCGGCAGCTCGCAAAAGAAAGCCGCACAAATTTCCGCTGATGCGCAACTAAAGGCCGCGCAACTTGCTGCTGAAGAGCAGCGATTCCGTCCTGTTGGGGTAACTACCCGGTTCGGAAGCAGTCAGTTCCAGTTTGATCCTAGCGGCCGCCTATCAGGCGCTGGCTACCAGATCGACCCGCGACTGCGCGCCTACCAGGATCGTTTGCAATCGCTGGCTGAACAGCGGCTTGGTGAAGCTGAGATGGCAGGCGAAGCCTACGCGCCATTGCGAGGTGCCGGCGCCAGTCTGATGCAATTGGGCGGTCAGTATCTGGCTGAGACACCGGAGCAAGTCGCGCAAAAATACATGCAGCGTCAGCTTGACTTGCTCTCACCATCTCGCGAACGTCAGTACGCCCAACTGCAGAATCAGCTGTTCCAGACAGGCCGTGGTGGTCTATCTGTGGGTGGTACTGGCATGCGTCCAGGCGGCGGCGCTGGCCTTGCAGCAGCCAATCCTGAGATGGAGGCGTACTACAACGCCTTGGCGCAGCAAGACGCGGCGCTGGCAGCGCAAGCCCAGCAGGAAGGCCAACGTCAGTTGGCATTCGGCACAGGTCTGTTTGGTCAGGGCGCTGGGCTCTTGGGTGGTTACGAGTCAGGCGTTGTTGGCGCGCTGAATCCGTTTACCACCGCGTTGGGTGGTGTCTCGACGCTTGAGAGCTTGGGTCAGCAGCCGCTGGACCTTGGCTCTACATTGGGCGCGCGCGCATCAACTGCCGGCGCTAATTCGGGTCAATCGCTACTACTGGGAGGTATGGGCGCGGCTAAGACAACGCAAGCCGCCGCGTTTGATCCGTGGGCTGTTGCGTTGTCAGGTTTGGGTAGCAATCCTGTATTTGGCCAAGGTGTAGCTAAACTATTTGGTGGGGGCACGCCTACGCCGCTTGCAGACACCGAATACCCGAACGCTTTTCAACAGGCGGGCCCTACTACTTATTGGCGCTAATTTTTGTTTTGACAGCCGGCACAAACGCAAGGAATTAAAGTTATGGCTACCAGTGATATCTTAGGTCTGTTCATGTCGCCTGAACAATATCAGGCGCAGCAAATGGCGCAACAGCAAGCCGCTGAACAGCAGCGCGCGTTTAACTTTGCTCAGTTAAGCCCTCGCGATCAGGCCGTCTACGGCACGTTCTTGGGTGCGCAGCAGTTAGGCCGTGGGTTTGGCGGCCTCTTGGGTGTACAAGACCCCCAGCTGCAGCGCATTCGCCAGCGCCAGGAGATCATGCAGTCGATCAATCCAGCGGATATGGCGTCGTTGGAACAGGGTATCTTGCGTGCATCGCAAGCAGGCGATACTGAATTATCGTTGACGCTGACCGACTTTATGAGAAAACAAGGTAGCGAGATAGAGTTGGCTCGCCAGCGCAAGGCTGCGGCTGAAAAATCGCGCGCCCCATCAGTCGCAGGTCCGGTTCAAGCAGCAGCTCGCATCAACGCTATCACTTTGCAGTTAGAGGGCCTCAATGTTGATGACCCAGAAGATATACCGACAATTAACGCTTTAGTGGCTGAACGTACGCAGCTACAAAAAAACGTTGATGAAAAAATGACTACGGCTGAACGCAATGCAACGATAGTGGCGAGGAACTCCGGATTTGCGCCAGGCACGCCTGAATATCAAGAAGCGTTTAACGAAGCGTTTAATCGCTTTGTCACGCCTCAAGATAGGCAGCCTACTACGGTCGAACAACTTGAGAACTTGTACGTTCGCTTGGATAAAGCAAAAGAAAGAGCCAGAGACATAAACCCTGATCCTGAAGCTGTGGCTAACAATTCAGAAGTGGTTAGAGTAGAAAAGTTGATAAAACAGTTGGAAAAAACAGATAAACCAACTTTAAGCCCCGAAGCGCAGCTTGTAATTGATAGAGGTTTTGTGTACGGCACAGATTCTTACTATAGGGCGCTAGACGAATTGTTAGCTGAGAAAAACCGACCTCCAGCTGAGCCCGAGCGCGTTCGCATTAACGCGGAAGTACGCAAGCGTAAAGACGAGCAGAAAAAACTAAATCCAAACTCTGAGGAATACAAAGCAATTCAAGAAGATATTGATTACTTAGAGAATAGAAGAGAAGGAAAACAGCCTAATGTCAGCGCTGCGGTGGATGAAATTGCGCTGGCAGATTTTAATAAATCTTATTTTGAGTTAACTCCTGCGCAACGAAAACAAGTTCTCAATAAGCAGAAAGAGGACGCAAAGAAAGAAAAAGAAATTTCTTACGGCGTTGATCGTGAAGCTACGGCTAAAGCTGAATTTGGGAAAAACTTTGATGATTTAGATCAAAACCAGCAAAAAGCTGTTAATAAGCTTGTTGAAGCGGAACGACGTATAAACGCGCCTAAGATTGAGGTTAAAAACGTATTACCTAAAGAACCTATTGACATTGCTAAAACCGAGAAGGCTATACGAGAAACGGTTGAGCCGCAGCTAAAAACAGTAACATCAGTGAATTCCGCGTTGGCTACATTAGATTTGGCTAAACGCGAAAATAATCCGTCAGCCTTTAACGCCACAAAAGTTCAACTTGCTAAATCTTTAGGTGACTCTACGATAAGCGCTGCCGACATTAAAAATGCTGGCGGGGATCCGTCAATATTTGGATCACTTAGAGATGCAGCCAGCACTGCGGTTTTTGGTACGCCAGGTAACCCTACGTTAGATGACGTCAGAAAAACTTTGTTGGCTTTGCGTAAAGTAGCTAGAAAACAGGCTACTGATACGCTAGACAGGCAAAAGCGTTTAGCCCAAAGTGCTATTTACAATGACCGCACTAAAATATATACAGACCAGCAGATAAAAGATTTGTTTAATTTCCCAGATTTAAATCCTGAAGCAGCGCCTGCTGGCGGCAACAAAGCGCTTTCGTGGAAAGATTTAAAAGCTAACACTAAAAAGTAAGGAAAAGCGATGGCAGAGACTAGACCTGTAACCTTACCTAACGGCGTAGTCATACCGGATGTACCGGTAGACACGCCGCAAGAGGAACTTTTTAGCGTTGCTATTGCAAATGGGCTAATCACGCAAAAAGAAGTCGCTAACGCGCTGGCAGAATCACGTCGCCAAGTTGCCCAACCATCTACAGGTGAGATAGCTCTCCGAAGCGCTGCGCGTGGTGTGTCCAACGTTCCTGCGCTATTAAGCGGCTTGCTCTCCAGCACGGGTTTTGTTCCTGGGGCTGAAGCTAATGTTGCGGCTGCAGGTGGTAGACCAACTTATGAACCACAGACATTTGCAACAGGCGAGGCGCGCATCCGTGAACCTGTTTTGCGGGCTGCGGGTGTTACTAACGTAGCGCCTGCAACAAGGGGGCAATCCATTTTTGGCAGTGGCGTAGAAGCTGTGTTCGACCCGTCAAGCTATCTGTTGGGCGGCACAGGGTTATTCCGTGGCCCTGTATCGCGTGTTCTTGGCGCGCCTTACGAGCAGTTTGCCATTGGCGCAGGCGCTGAATCTGGCTCGCAACTAGGCCGCACGACAAATCTCCCAGGCGCTGAAATTGTAGGTGGTTTGTTGGGTGGCGCGGGTACTAGCTATCTGACCGGACAAAGCCGCCGGGTAGCTGATCTAACAGGCAAAGGCTTATCTGCTGCCAATAAAAAAGTCAGAGATTTGACTGGCACCGTGCCGCAAGACGAAATGCTGCGCGACGTCAATACGCGCATCAATAACATCTTCGCAGCTGCGGCTGCGGCTGACCCTAACTTCATGACTATCTTGGAGAAGGCGGCTAAAGCACAGCAAAGCGTGTCGCTGAAAGCCCCTGGCGCGCCACAAGTGCAGCTGCCATTAAACGCGTTGCTGGCTGACAACCCGGTCATTAACAGTTTCATCCAGAACTTGTCTTCGCGCGACCCTAAGTTCCAGGCGCTGTACGGATCGCAGTTTGAGGCCGCTAAAAACGCCCTGCGTGAAAACCAGATTCGTTTGTTTGGCGACCCCAGTCAAGTTAGTTTGACTGGCATAAGCCGCGCAGACGCTGCGGCACAAGCCAGAGCTACCGAAAAATCCTTACAGCGTCAGGTGCGCAGCCTAGACCAGCAAATTGCTGATGCGTACTCGGGCCAATCTATTGACCCGACGACCTTTGGTACCCGCGTTGAAAACTTGCTGGAAACTAAAGCCAAGGCCGCGCGCAAATCAACCGAGCCGCTGTACAAAGAGGCGTTTACCATCGCAGCGAATAAAGGTGTTGTGTTGCCCGCCGCAGCGGTGGACGATATCTACGGCTTTGTCACCAGCGAAACCAACCGCGACATCTTCAATAAATTCCCTGTGCTGTATGGTCTGGTTGAGAAGCGCTTCCGTCCAAAGACCACGGAGCCCAGCGCCATTCTGACCGCTCAAGGTGTGCCTGCTACGCCAGGCGGCGTGCAGTTCTCCGACGTCAGCCCCGAAGCGTTGGATTCATTGAAGCGTCGCATCAACGCGGATCTGCGCAGCACGAACAATACGGATCAGATTCGATTCCTGACTATGCTCAAGGAAAAGGTGTCAGGCCACATCGACAACCTTGACCCTGACTTTGTCAACGCTTACCGCAACGCAGATAACACGTACCTGCAGCGTGTGGGTCTGCCGTATAGCAGCGAGACGATTAAAAACGTCGATCGCAAGCGGTTTGTGGAGCAGATCGCGCCAGCGCTTATCGGCAACCGCACAAACGTAGACGACTTAATCCGCGCAACTGGCGCTGAAGGTGAACGTTTAGCGCGCGATGCGTTCTACGACAGCTTCACTACCGCTGCGCTTAAAGACGGCGTTATTGACCCTCGAGCCGCCAACAAGTGGCTGTCCAAGAACGCATCCAAGATGTCGTCCATTCCCGGTTTGGAAGCCGAGATGCGTGGTACGGTCAATAACGTGCAGGAGTTGGTCAACCGTAAAATTGCTTTGGAATCCAACTTCCGCCGTGTAACCGGCGACCAAGTGGTGCGCGAAGGTGGATTCGCCAACGCGAATGATCTGGTGGCCAAACTGTACGGTGATGTCGATTTCACCAACCGGTTTATGAAACAGTACGGCGGAAATAAAGACGCTGTCAACGCCGTGCGGTCGTTCATGCTGGATGATCTACTCAAAGCCAGCGATCCCAAAGCCCTGTTCGCCGATCGCACAAAGGCCGCTGTATTTAACCGTGTCTTTGGCCCGACCTACGCGCAGAAAGTCGCTGATTTTGTGGAAGTATCAGCGCGGTTGAATCGCGATCCATCTCAAGTGGCTTTCCGTGGCGAAACCATACCAAAGACGCCGATTGAAGAGGCGACTGGCATCCCGCCCGAGATGATCCTGTCACGCTTTAACAACCCAGTATCCGGTAAGTTCTACGCCATGACGTCGCTGATCAGTAAATGGTGGGCGGGTAGCGTGGCTAGATCCACTGAAGAAAAACTCAAAAACCTCCTGTTAAACCCGGTAGACGCGCAGCGCGTATTCGCGGCAATACCTGACAAACAAGGCGCGTTTGATACCAAGAAAATCAACGCAGCGGTTGAAGCCGGTAAGAAATACGGCCTTGATTGGGTCAGCGAAGCAACGGCTAATATCATGTCCGGCGCAACCAAAGGCGCGTATCGCGGCGCTATGTCCGAGCCCCCTGTTCCGGTAGTAGAGCCAGACTACATGGAGGAATAAAATTGATCCGCTCACCCTACTTGCTGCTGCGAATGCTGCGGTTGCAGCAGTCAAGAAGGGATGCCAGCTCTACAAGGACATCAAGGGTGCCGCTGGCGAGGTTAAGGATGTACTGGATGATCTGAAGTCGCAGTTTCAGAAGATACCGAATCCGACGAACGCGCAGAAGATTCAGTACAACGAAGAAGTACAGCGGGTGCAGGAGATTGCCAAGGCCGACCCGAACGACGTTTTTCTGCAGATCGGCAACGATCTGGGCTCTTTGATGGACGCGTATGACGACATCGGCAAGGCCTTCATTATGGCGGAAGCGGAAGCCAAAGAAGTCTACACCGGCAACCAGTCCGTCGGGAAACGGGCGTTAAACCGTGTCATCATCCGGGCACGTTTGGACGCTATGCTGGCAGAACTGCGCGAAACAATGGTCTACAAAGCCCCGCCTGAACTGGGCGACTTGTGGACCAAGTACGAGAAGATGTGGAAGCAGATTATTGTTGAGCAGGACGAGGCGCATAGGCGTGAGACGGCAAGGTTGCAGAAAGAAGCCATACAACAGCGCAGGTTGAGAAGAAAACGCAAGGAAGAAGCGGTATGGGTTGGAGCAATCCTTTTCGTCGTGGCGTGGTACGTCGGAGTTCTCCTCCTCCTCAGAACGAGCCAGACGTACCGTGGGCTTTACTCGTCGCCGTTTTGGTCTTGTGTCTTGTGCTAGTCATAGCGCTGCCGGTCATGGGGGTGATGTACATGGATATGAACAACGCGCTATATCGAGCGGCGGAGGAAACCCGCAAGATGAAGGAACTACGGCTAAAGATTATTCGAGAACTACGAGGTGAAGAATGATTACGCTCCAGCAATTTCGGCAGTTAGTGCCCAACACCAAGTACCCCCAGCAGTGGTACGACACCCTGTTTGGCAAGCAGACTGAGCTTGGCGGCAAGACTTTGCTGGACGAGTACGAGATCAATACCCCCAAGCGTATTGCGGCGTTCATGGCCCAGTGCGGTCATGAGTCGGGCGGTTTTGTCTGGCTGACGGAGAACCTGAACTACAGCGCTCAAGGCTTGATGAAAACCTTCGCCAAGTACTTCCCTGACCAGTCTACCGCGATGGCTTATGCCCGCCAGCCAGACAAGATCGCCAACCGCGTGTACGCCAACCGCATGGGCAATGGCAATGAGGCGTCGGGTGACGGCGCTCGCTACAAGGGCAGGGGTTTAATTCAAGTCACGGGCAAGGACAACTATTTTTGGTTTGCCTCGTCGCTGAACATTACGCCGGAAGAGGCGTCTGAATACATGCAGACCTTCGAGGGCGCAGCGCAGAGCGCCTGTTGGTACTGGGAGAATACGAGCTTGAACAAGCTGGCAGACGCTGGCGACATCCTGACTATGACAAAGCGTATTAACGGAGGAACCATTGGACTCGAAGACCGTAAGAAACATTACGAGCACGCTCTTCATGTGCTTGGCGCTTAGTGCGTGCGACCGTTACCGATACCCGTGCCAGGACCCTGAGAACTGGGAAACCAAACAATGCAAGAAGCCCTATTGCACCGCGACCGGCACCTGCCCAGACCAATTGATGAAACCGGAGGACATGAAAGATGAACCCCCTAAAGCTGATAAGCCAGTTTCTTGCAATGACGCAGGAGCAACACGATGCAGTAATTAAGTTCTGTATCGCAGTGACCTTCTGCTGCACCGTGATCATCATGGTGGGCATCAGCCTGTATTCCGTGGTGTTCGTCACGCAGCCCATGAACGGCATGGCGCCAGCAGACAAGCAGTTCTTCCTGATCCTATCCGACATGTCCAAGTACATCCTGGGCTCATTGGCCACGCTGTTGGCGGTCAAGGGTAAGGATGCCCTGCCAATGTTTACGCCACCCGGCTTGTCTACCGACAAAGAACGCAACGACGCGCCGCCCAGCCGCCCAACGCCTGCTGCAGCGCCGGTAGCCGCCGCGCCTGCTGCAGCGCCAGCAACAAGCCCTGATGTTGCAACCGCTGCCGGCTACGGCGGCAAGCCAGCCCCTGTCCAACCACCCCATCCGGAGATCAACTGATGAAGACGCTATTGATAACTTTACTGGCCTTGACTGTTAACTTATCGTTGGCTGCTGAAACCAAGAAGGTTTGCCACAAAGAGAAACAGAAAGGCAAAGAGGTGGAGGTTTGCAAGATGGTCAAGGTCCATAAGAAGCTGGACGGCACGAAACTGCCGCCCAAATGAATCCCTGGTTCCTTCTGGGTGCCGCGCTGGCAGTAGCTGCTGCTGGCGCAGGTGGCCTGTACAAGGGCCGTGACCTTGGCATGGCCGAGGTCCAGCAGGCATGGGACAAGGAAAAGACCGAGCAGTACGCAGCCCATGCCGCCGCGCAAGAAGCCGCACGGCAGAAAGAGCAGACGCTGCGCTCCAGCGCGGACAAGTTACGAAAGGAAAAAGACCGTGAGATCCGTGACCTCAACGCTCGCGCCACTGCTCTTGCTAACAGCGTGCGCGAGCGCCCCAGTCGCGCCGCCGCCGAAGCCAGTGCCGTGCCCAGTACCGCCAGCGCTGGATGCGCCCCCACCAGCGTTACTGGAGCAGGACTTTCTCGAGAGGATGCGCAATTTCTTGCAGGGGAGGCTGCCAGAGCAGACGAGCTCCGCGCCAGCCTCAAACAGTGTCACGCCCAGTA
>Ga0315901_10001439_pt1 | contig 34545 bp, 45 predicted proteins | sample LakEriMetagenome_10_FD_203761 | JGI IMG/M metagenome (GOLD analysis project Ga0315901, IMG submission 203761) | Freshwater fungal communities from buoy surface, Lake Erie, Ohio, United States - Buoy 2 MA116 | ecosystem: Environmental > Aquatic > Freshwater > Lake | place: USA: Lake Erie, Ohio...
GCCTTAGACGTTTTAGAGTGTTCATCAGAAAACTCGTTCCATAAACCTTGCATTTGTTCAAATAACTCTTGAGTAGTCATAGATTTTATTGATTTTTGATTAATATAAATTATACTTGGCCTTCACCACCATCCACTGGGATTTGGGTTTTCATGAAAAATAAGGCTGTATTTCCTATTTGTCTGATTAATTTGCTTTTGTTTTCACCATCTGGCATTTCTTTAGCTGCGTCTAAAGCCATTTGTAAACCTTGGCCTATACGTTTTTCAGCTGAGTCACCTCCACTTAAATCCATAGTTGGTTCTTCAATTGGTGTTTCTTCACCTGTTGGTTCTTCAACAGCATCAGCCGCAATATCTATATCAACATTTTCTTCAGAAGGTGCTTCATCTTTTTTGCGCTTTTTCTCCATAAGAGAAATCTCTTCATTAACTAACTGAGATATTAAGGTACGTAGTTTTTTTTCCATCTATGGTAATTTGTGATAAATATTAACGATTTTTGAGTTTATTTAAAACCTCTTTAGCTAATCTAGCTTTACCTAATTCTTCAGGTGTTTTGAAAGTGTTTTTAGCATTTGGATCAGGAGTAGAATCAGGATCTGTAGATTTGATTTTATCAAGAACTTTTCCCATACCATAATCCATATTTTCATTTGGGTTCACAAACAAATGACGTTCAGCCCATGTATCTAAAATATCAGTTATTGTATCTTCATCTATACCTTTTTCTCTAAGAATATTCTCTAATTCACCGAATTGTTCACCAGAGATTTTTTCACCTTTATTAATACTTTTTACAGTACTTGAAGCAGCTTTAGCAGCTTGTGGAAAAATAGTTGAGTCAATTTCAGCTAATTTATATTTGTATGCCATTATTGTAAATATGAAAGTTTATATAGTGTTGATTTAATTAATTCAGTTATAGTATCAATCTGATTTTGTAAATAACTGTCTTCTGTTACTTCATAAGCCTGGTAAGCAGCTTCACATAATGTTTCAAGATATGCTATAACTTGTTCTTTACTTTGGTATTGTTTTAAGTTAAAGTTAGTATAGTCCATTATAATACCGTTTTTACCTTGGTATGACTCTACTAAACCATCAATTAAAGGAACAATACCCTCATAATATGCTTGTAAAGCAATATGCTCAGCGTATGAAGGTGTTTGTAGATGAAAAATGTGAGTTTGTGTTCTTGAATGGAACAAATATGAAATAAATTTTGAAAACTCCATTATTGTGATTTTTTACTTGTTAAATAATTAGCCATTAGGTTACCAATAGCGCCTATTTTCTGGCGTATAAATATCCATTCATTTGAAGTAAACTTATGTTTTTTACCAACATAGTGAACTCCCATAATTCCAATTATTCTATTGTCTAAGCCTTTAATAGCAAACAAATAGATAGATTTACAACCAGGGCCATCAGCTTGATATAAATCAAGACCATATGTAGGCCCAACATTCATATCTTCAATAATAATTTCTCCTTTTTCATATAAAAGAGAAAATTGTTTACTGAATAGTGATACTGGGATGTTTTGGAATAGTGTTTTTAATGAATTAGTATCAGGGGTAGTAATCTCATAAAACACTGAGAATTTCTGGATGGATTTACCTGTGGGGTAAAAGTGGCCTCCATTATGGAATTGGGCAATATAGATTTGATCACAATCTACTTCTTGTAAAATTGCGTCAAGTTGTTGCTCAATGATCTCATTATGCTGTATAGCATCTCTTAAAGGATCATTATTAAGTTTATTGATAAATTTTTTTTCAACCCATTTTACTAGTAACGGACCAAAAATTGAAGTTGTCAACGCAATAATGATCGGAACAATAATTTGAATTTCACTCATTTTTTTAAACTTTGTAGGTACTTAATTGTTTCTTCTTTATTTTCAAGCAACTTCTGCTTTGAAGAACCTACCCAACGTTCAACATCACCAGCTTCAGTGACATATGAGGTGTTGGCTTCGTTTATTTCCTCATCAATCCAAATATTAAAATCATTTATGATTCCATCAATGTCTGAATTAAGGACAAATTTTTCATACTCTTCTAATAATCCTTTTTTACGTAAATCTGATTCGAAATCAACTTGACAGTTAAAACATCTCTTATATTGAAGATAAAAACGTTTATCTAAATGAGGTTTCATTACATTACTACAACAAGGACAGAAAAGTGGCAAATTGATTGACTCTTTCGCTTTATCTAGTTTAGTAATATTTTGTTTGATTCCATTTTTGATAGTCCAAGAACGACCATCTGCTTCCCAGACATCTCCTTCTTCATGAAACTCTTGTTGTTTAGTATAACCGGTTCCGACAGACGTTTTCTCCCCGTATTTACCTTGCATTAGGTTACGGAGGCGTTGAACGTCCTTTTGTTGGAACTCTTTTTTTAAAACGTTGTCTGACATTAAATTGATTCTTTTGTTGATATAATATAATCAGTTTTTTCTTTAAGATCAGCGTTATTTAATACTTTCTTTAAACTTCTTTCAATTTTACCAATAGAAAGAACAGTATTAGGTATAAAGCGAATAGTTTTTCCTTCTACATTAGGTACTAAATCTTTAGGAGATGGAGTATAGTTTAATTCTGCTTCAAAAGCAGTATTAGCATCTTTTGAGAAAAAATGAAATTTACCATTATTATTAGATAATGTCTCATATTTCTTTTCAAGATCTTTATATTTTTTATTTTTTTCTATCCATTCTTCTTTACTTAGAGTAGAAAATGATTTTTCCATTGAGCTTTTAACAGATGGTGGGATTATGATTCCGAAATAATTTTCTTTAGCTTGTTTTAAAGAAGCAGGATCTTTAATAAATGATCCTTTATAATTTTTAGGATCATTAATAATGCTTATAATTTCTTTAACAGATTTTGTTAATGGAGTTAACACTAGATCATATGACACTTTCCCAAGAGAAAAAGTAGCATCATCATCCATGTCCGCTTCCATTAAGCGTTTTAAACTATACTTACTCATAAATCTAATTCTTTTAACTGTTTAATTGTGTCAGAAGCAGAAGTGTGAAGGATACCTATCCCTCCCTTACTTTTCCATTGCTCTATATTATCTACTCTATCGTCTATAAGTATTTGGTTTTCACCAGAAAATTGCTGTTTTTGAGAGGCAGGACGTAAAATAAGTTTAACTCCTGGGATGTTTTGTTTAACCCATACTCGTTTGCCTATTTTAGATGATTCTTCTTTTGATGGAGCTGATAGTAATGTTGGGTTATATTGATTTATATAATCCCATAGTTGTTGACCATCAGGCATCCATTTTAATCTAATCCAAAATCCGGCTCCTGCTTTAGCTATTGGTTCCCAAAATGCTGTTCTACCTTTAGCATTTGCCTCATCAGTAGTCATATCAGTGAGATCTTTATAGCCTTGGTCAAAGTCAACTAGTACACCATCCATATCACAATAGATAGTGTATTTTTGTTCCTCAATTTCTTTTAATATATCTGTAAGTTTAATCATTTTTCAAATCATTTTCCCAACTTCTAAAACACATATTACCCTTACTATATGCTTCTAATTCTAACTCTTGTAAATATTCATCTTCATTTATATTATGACCTTCAATACCTTGAATTCTACCTTCAAGATTTTGCATATGATGAATCATTTCATGAGCATATGAACGTAATATGTCTTTTGGGTGTCTACTGTGGGTATACAAGGTAACACAGTTAGTATTAGGATCATAGTGAGCAGTACGTCCTAATATATTATCCGCGTTTTTCTTATCGTCTTCTATAAAGATAATGTCTGGGAGTGGTTCAAGATTTAGACCATTGTCTATCATGGATAAAGTTAAAGATACTAATTTGTCTCTAAATTCAGAATTATGTTCTAATCCTTTTTTAGTGATGTTAGACACTACAATTTTATCTTTATGTTTATCAACTTTAAAATCAGATGGTACTACATTTTTGATATGATCCTTATAGTAATCAACTCTAGATGGGTTTGAAGAGGTATTTAACTCTAGATTTTGTAGTGGTTCAAAAAATTTATCAGTAGAAGATTGTTGAGGGGTATTGTCATGCCCACATTTGTGGCAGATGTATAAATCATTTCCTCCATCTTCTATTTTCCATGTCCAACCACAATTATCACAAACTATACTATCACCTTTAATTTCTTCTTCAAGCCATGAGGTTATTTCTTCTCCTTCTTCTATAGGACGTAATATGTTATATATTTCTTCTTTATCAGAATCTTTAATATTAGGTAAATAATTAAAAAATTCTTCTTTATTATCTAATACTGCTCTAGCCTTAGTACCACTAACACCACCTGCTGTCACAATGTTGATAGGTTCAATATTTGTTTTACCTAAAGCAGATTTAGTACGTTTTTCAAAATCAGCAAAATCTTCTGGTTTGTCTTCTCTAGAACCTAAAAACCATTTAATTTGAGTATCAGGTTCATCTTTAGCATAAGAGTAAATAGATGAAATTGGATTAGAAGATGGAATAATATTTACTTTACTGGGTAAGTAGTCTTTATAGATATTCCAGATAGCTAATGATTGTTCTTGAGTAATATCTGATCTGCCTCCACCTGTACCTACGTAAAGATTAAATTCAGTTAATTGAGGATACGTTTCTAAAGCTTTTCTAACAACTTCAAAGTGGCCTTTTGTTGGGGGTTGAAACCCACCTCCAAATACACCTACAACTTTATTAGATTCAGGTATATCAGCTTCAGATAAAAACGGTGTTATAAGTGATTTTACTAATGATTTCATCCAACAAATTTTTTAACTATGTTAGGTAACTCTTTACTATCAACAGGATTTAAATTAGCTTGAATACTATCGTAAGTATCAGCTATTTTATCTATACTTTTATCTAAAGTAACTTTAGTTTTAGCTCTGTCTTTTTCTCTTTTTTCTAATTCTTCAGGTGATAATGTTGAATCATCTTTTCTAAAGGTTGATTGAAATTGGCCTGATGATAATAAGTCTGAGAAGTATTCTTTTAGTTTGCCTTGCTGGTGAGCTGTTTCAAAATTAGTTATTTCAGATTGTTCTTCTTCAGAGGCGGGTGTACTAACTAAAATAAAATTATCACCAAATATATTCTTATAATCAGTCAGCAAATTATAAACATTAGCCCATGTTCCTAAAACACCAACTGCTGGTACTTTACGTTCACGCTTATAGTTTCTTAAAAATGATACTATAGGATGAGCATAAACCATTATCATCATAGTTTCATATCCATTAGCATTTAATTCATCTAAAGTAGGTTGTAATGTAGATAAATTAGAAGCTGTAGTATCATAAATAAGATTTTGTTTATTCGCTATAGCATTTGGTAAATCTTGTTTTTTTATTTGAGATGAAGCAGCAGACAAATTACCATACATTGGAGAGTCTTTATCTTCAACATATTTGTCAGCATTCAAATCAATAAAATCTTTAAGTATCGGTTGTAAAGACTTTAGTACTGTTGATTTACCAACTGATGCTCCTCCAGCCATTATAATAGCTTTTGGTTTGCCTGTAATTTCTTTTAATAAATCAGTTAGTTTTATCATCTATATAAATATAATGCAGAATGTTGGCCAAGCCAAGTTTATCTGTTATAAATATTAGATATCTTCCCGTTTTGCAGTTGTTCGGAACGATTCAAATGAAGGTGATGATGTTGGATTTTCTAAATCAAACAACTTACGTACTGTCTTGAATATTTCAATGTTTTCTTCAAATGTACGTTCTGGTTCAACTATTTCCCATCCTTTACCTTGCATTTTATCCTTTTTAGGGCCACGTTTAGATGACTTTAACCATAGAATACCATTACGTTGAGCTTCCTTTCCATAACACTCTTTATAACATTGAGTGTAAACAGCTGTTTGTAATTCATATGTAGTCTGGATTTGGTTGGATGTTTTAAAATCTATAACCCAAAGTTCATCATTAATTTCACAAACCATATCACATGTACCTGCTACTTTTAATTCATCTGAAAATAAATGTACTTCTGTTTCAATGAGTTTAGGTTTATGAGTCTCCCAAAACTCTACAAAACGTAAAAACATTTGCCATACATCTGGTTTATACTGTGGGTGGCCTGTTTTATCTAAAAACTTTAATTCAGCTCCATTTAAATACTCTTCAATCATTTCATGGACTTGAGTGCCTTCTTCAGCTGCTTTTTTAACAATATATTCTGAAGCGTATCCTACTTTTTTAAGCCAATCTTCAAAAAATTTACCTTTTGGGTAATAACTTAATACATAAGTTACAGATGGGTAATAATTACTGTTTCGTCTATAAAATCTAGAGTCAGGTAATGTGATTTGTTTATGGTCATCTGATATTTCTAAGATCCGATCATAAGAATGTTTGATTGTACTCATACTAGTTCTAGTTTTTTCTCAAATAAATTTGAGAAGGTTAATGGTTGAGTGGTTTGAATCAACTTAGTAAAGTTTTCAAAACCCATTTCGCTTGGATCTTTATCTTGTAACTCTACTAAATATACTTCTTTACCCTCGTTTAATAATTCTTCACAAAATGATAAAGCTTGTTTAATTGCGTCTTTATCTAATGCTATATATATTTTTTGTACCTGTGAGGTAACTAGTTTTTTCTTTAATTTGTCCTGGATATTTTTGCCTAATAAAGGTATTACATTACGTTTAATAGCCATCATATCAAATGGACCTTCACATAAAATGATAGGTACATTCCAGTTTATAAAAAATTCAAATGGAACAATGTTTCTTGATACATTTGGATTCTTATATTTAGATCTAGAAAATTCTTCAAATCCTCTAGAAGTAAAATAATTTAAATTACCTTTTTCATCATATGAAGGTATAACAATCATATTAGAATAATGCCCGTGCTCACAATAACCAATTTGATATTTTAGTATATCATATTTAGTAATACCACGGCGTTTTAGGTAGGCTAAAGCGCGTCTACCAATGAGATTATTAGATGTCACATCAGTTAACGGAATAAATTCTTCAGGTAATTTAACCTGCTCTAAATTAACTTCTGTATGTTCAGATTTAGAAGTACCTACTAAAGAATGTAATGCTTGAAGTTTATCTAAAGGTACCTCTACATGTTTGAATAAACGAGTTAATTTTCTACCTTTAGTGTTACATACCCAACAATGCCAAGGATTGTCACCTTTAGCATTTGTATCCATGTTAACCTCAAGTTTAGGTTTATGGTGTTTACAAAATGGACAATGGTATGCTCTGTTGTTTTTAGAGGTATTTTTACCTTTACCTAAAACAGAGTCCACTAAAGTTATTAACAACTGGTTTACCATACATTATAATGTATGAAGAAGAGCATTAGGGGCAAAGTCTTTTTTGAAAAATTTACCTAATACATTATCATTATAACTGTTTACAAATAAAACATTGTACTTACACTGGTAAGCTGTTTCCCAATATGTAAGTTCTTTTTTAGTTTTTACTAATTTAATAATTTTTTTAGTGAATGCTAAGTTACCTTTAGATTTTATTTCTTCTAATATTTCCTTATTAGAACCCCAATATGTAGCCCAATCAGATTCTTTTTGTACTCTCTTAGTAGTTGCTTTCCTACCAGGGCCTGATTGTTCAGCTAGTTCTTTTTTAGTGAGTTTTTTCTTTACATTATGATAAAGACTTTTTTTACCAATGTAAAACTTACCTGTTATTATATTTGTAATTTCATAAATAAAACCAAAACATTCTTGTGGGAAATCATCTATTGTTTTAAATTCTTTGATTTCCATGTTTTCATACCAGAACCAATTATTCATAGTTTATTTATCTAAGTTTATGATTATACTCATATCTGTAGTTCTACTTGTAGGTAAAGGTTGTGATAATTTAGCCACTGCTAATAAATCATTAGTTTCATTATATAAACCTACTGTTGTAACATACGGGGCCCAATTTGATCCTGTCACAAAACCATATACTTGACCTCGTATATCTATAGAACAAGATGAATTTAGAGGATTTGTGAAATTACTACTTGAAATTAAACTTGGGTTTAAGGAGTAATTAAACTCATTTTCTCTAATAGTGCATTTATATTGGGTTTCATAGATAGTTCTAGAACTTTGAAAAGAAATTGCTATATTATTATCTGTAGTGACATTATTAATATTATTAAAGGTACCAATTAATACTATTATACCATGAGAATAATTTATTATACCTCTAGTGTTACCAATAACTCCTTCTGTTAAATAACCTTCTCCATCATCTGAATATATTAAATAATCAGGATCATCATAAAATACGAAATTAAAACTTCCAGGATTTATATAATCTCCATATAATTGAGAGGGAATAGATATAACCGCTATTTGATCATTAGCTCCTGTAGGGAAAGATCTTAATTGAGGAGGATAATATAATGTTGAATTTAAATAATTATCAAATCTACTATGAACATTAGTATCAACATTACTCTCAACTATATCACCATTTAAATCAGTAATAATATAAATACCTTCAGGGTTAGGTAATTCATTAGTATAATATAACTGTTTTATACTATTATAAATATCTCTTTGATAATATGAAGATGAGTAACCACTTGAAGCTGTAGTACCAGTTGTAGGTTCAGTTGTTATCTCAAAAGCACCAGTTATGTTTGTACCTATTAATCTCTCAATAAAAACATTGTCAGCGTTAAGGGAAGCAGTACCTGAAAAAGTAAAACTTTTATTAACAACAAATGGTGTTATTACAACATCCTGAGAAGTTAAAGATTTGAAAGCACCCATTCATTAAAAATCTAATTTAACACGTATTAATGCTTCTTTAGTAAAGTCTTTTTTAAGCGGTTTTGATAACTTAGCTACAGCTAACAATTCATTATTATCATTATACATTCCTACAGTTGTGATATATGTTTGAGGATTTTGTATAAAAGCATCATATATAATAGTACCTGTACTACCAGAAATAAAACTTGGATTTTCTGAGTAGTTAAATTCACCATTTCTTGCTCTTACAAATACATAATCAGATGTTACTGTTTCTTGGCTGTTTAATGAAAATGAACCACTAAATGTAGATCCAGAAACCATTTTACTATATAACCTAGCTGGGTTAGTTGGGTTAGGAGTACTATTGGAGGTTGCACTAGTGCTTAAATTCACACCACCGTTAACTTTAGTTAAATCTAAAGCTTTAGCATTTAAGATTATTGCCCCAATATCTGGGAGGAATAAGCCATAAGATCCAGAAATTGTCATACCTGCAGCTACAGCGTTAGGGGCACTACTAGATATAGGAATAGCTGAGCCATTACTACCTGATACTATTTGAAATACTCTACCGCAATCAAGATAAGAAGCAATTGGTGTGTCTCTACTATTGTCAGTTAAATAAAGAGCATTAGCGCTACTTGATAACACTAAATTAAGACTGCCTGGGAATAATGATTGTTTATATCTGGCTCTATCTATTGTTATAGAGTAAAAATCATTTTGGGTTACACCTCCAAATACAAAATTAGCATTTTCATCACCATAAATCAAATTACGAAATTGACCATAAATTGTTCTTGTTGGGGATAAATCACTTATACCAGCGTCATACCATGATGATCCTGATCCATATTTGTTCCCATATGCAATATTGAACTGAATTTCAGCTGAGGGATCAGTTGATGATATTTGATAAACATTTAAATAATAATTACCACTACTACCTGCTGCTTGAACAGAAGAAGTATACATATTATTTAATGTAGGGACATAATTTGTCCAAGCTGGAGCGGTAATTGAATCAGCACTTACAATAAAGTCTTGGGTATCTAATCTTACAAAAGCCATTTTTTATATTTTTAACAAGTTGTATTTTTATTTATTTGAACAGGAACTGTTACTCTAGCACCACTATCTCTACCAACAACAGTTAATGTAGTTGATATTTGATCAACTCCTTCTGGGAATAACAAGTTAGTAGTAGTAGCTGTTATATTAATATTAGTGCCAATTACTGTTTTAGACACGTTAGTTCCAAGAGTAGTTGTAGTGTTTAAAGCTGCAGCTTGTGATGTGTTAATACCAACACCATTAAATGTATTTAATAATCTAACATCTGCTATAGTAGCAACATATCCTGATGATTCAAAGGTTTGAGTTCCACCTAAATAATTTAATGTTTGGGGTTGAATAACAAGTGAAGCACCTTGGGGTAAAGTGATAACTGTATAACCTAAATCTAGAATAGGTAATCTTGAAGTACCTCTTGGAAGAGTAGTTAATAAGTACTTCATAATTTGAGTCTCATCAGGAAATGCTTCTAATAAAGGCATACCGTCAATAGCTTGACCATAATATGCTGATCCAGATGGGTGATTTGGATTATACATTGTATAATCAATTTCGTCATCTGAAAGAGCAAATTGTGTAATTCTAAAAGAACCATCATTTCTAGCTAACAATTCTCTACCTTTTCTTGTTAAGATAGCGTCTACTGTAACTATTGTATTATTAAGAAATCCCATTTTTTATAGATTATTTTATTATAAATATTAATTAATTATTTCTTTTGATGTTAAATCAGTGATTATTTTATCATAATTGTCTATTAATTCTTTAGATACAAATTCAGGTTGAATTATACCTGTAAAACTATTTCCTGTTATAGGTTTAAATACATCTAAAACCACATATGTTCCATCATTTATAACTCGGTAAATTACAAAATGATTTAAATTCATAGTTTGAGTTCCAAATCCAGTGATAGTACTTAATGAAGGAGTAACAATTAACATTAAATATCCAGTAGTTTCATTAAAAAAAACTTTAGTTATATTATAAACTTGATCTTTATTATATTCAAATCTAATCCAATCTCCAGCTTGAATATCACCAAATGGGATAGTTATAGGAGAAAAATTCATTAAAGATGATGATAGGTCAAGATTTTGTGTATTATTTAATTGGTAAATATTACTTAAAGCCTCATTACAAAATAAAACAGAAATTCCGCCATTATCGGCATTATATAAATTAGTAGTAGATCCTGTTATAAAATATCCACCACTAACATAAACAGCATTGATTCCATTAATTAATGATGCACTAGTGGAAGTAGATCCAGAAACACCAGGTTGATATTCTTGAATAAATCTAACACGACTCTCATATTTTCCACTACCTGCTCCTACTATTTGCAATGGGTAACCACTATTATCATTATCTACTTTATATTGAATTTTAAATTCATCATTAGCTGAATAATCAATCCAACCTGTTGTAAGTTCATAATCACCATCACCTGACCCAGCATTAATATAATTATAAGTACTTGGACTTAATACTTGGCCTTTATTATAAATTATTGGTTGGCCTTCTAAAATTACATTATTATTTTGTAATATCCGTAAATTAAAAGCACCTCCATAATATGTGTTTACAAATTCTTGCCCATCTTGAGTGGGTTGAAATGCACCCACTACTGAAGATGATACATATATTTTAGCTCTAATTTTAATTCTAGTACTTGTTTGAGTTGAGCCACTATTGATAATATACTCAGGAGAACTATTAGTCCATACATTAGTGTTAGTATATTGAGTTAATGTTGTAGCGTATGGTAAATCTACATAACCCCCTTCAGTAGTGTTTAGATTTCCAAATGAAGCTTGAAACTCAGCAGTGACATTTGGTGTTAGAAAAATATCTGGAGGTGATGTAGTGAAAGGGTATGAGAAACTCATAGTAGTCACATAATCTTGAATATTTTTTCCAGTTTCAGTAACTAAAATAGGCACTATTCTACCAACATGTGTTATAGGATGTATACCTGTTAAAAAATTATCATTTGGATTAGTAGTTGATAAAGGATCATTACCTATTAATCTAATTACAGCATTTTTGCCTGGTTCAAAATTATTAATTAAATTATATAAGGCTGTAGCTTGAGGGTCAGATGTTTTATTAGCAGGTTCAGGATTAACAACATTACCTTGAGTATCGATTATATACCTAATAAAGTATGCAGTTTGGTCTATTAATTCAGGGCCTGTTCCTCCTACACCATCAAAAAAGGCCATGTATGTTTGATTTTGTTCTACTACAGGTTGACTATTTGCAGAACCAAAATTGTATTTATAACTGTTTAATAATTGATAAGAATCTTGGGCCATAATCTTTATTTGCTATATAATAAATATTAAATAATATTAAAATCACGTGAACTTATTCTTGATCCGTTATATCTAATATTAGACCAAGCTCTTGAAGAGTAATTTGAATCTTGAACTGAAGCTGCGGTTGCTGTTCCTGCAAGGATTGGATCAAAATTTTGAGGAATAATCATTCCTGCTCCATAATCAACATCTAAATATTTAAATGAAAATTGAGGAATACTAGCGTTACCAAATAATGGATTGTAGTCATTATATTCAAAATTTAAAAATTCAGGATTAGGTATAAATGAAGAGGTGTTGGTTAGAATAATATCACCAAATGTAGTATCCCCAGAAGATGTTATAGGTTGAGCTTGTAAGCCAAATAAATAATAAGTTGACTGTTCTTGAACAGAGTTAACAAAATATTGAACAGAGCCTACATCACTATATGTTAATATAAATGATTGAAGTTGTTCTAAATATGCTGATTTATCATTTCCATTTTGGTCAATTCTGGCTATTTTAGCATATTTAACACCTTGTGTTATTTGATTGAAATAATTGCTTGTAGGCATATTTTTATATTAAAAATTAATCATATTATTATTATCCTCCTTTACCAGGTGATGGAGTTGAACCACCGCCAGTGCTGCCACCAGGTATTGCCCCACCACCCGGTGTTAATCCATTATTAAGTGAACTACCTGTATCATACCATAAAAGTATTTGGCCATCTAATGGAGCTAAAGAATTATTAAGGAAATAAGTTGATGAAAAAGGAATTCCACCAAAATCTCCATATGAAGGATAAAGAGCTATACTATAATTTACTAGTTCAGTTGATGGGTATTTAAATACATTTTTATTGTTTAATTCACCTGTTGATGCTTCAATGGTTGTTCCAGGTAATTCACCATTATAAAATTCACGTTGATCTTCTCTTATTAAATAAGTTGAACCAGAAGGACCTAATGTTAATTCTTTCCATGTTTGTTTTGAATATGGATAAGCGTGTAAATCAGCATTAAGAAGAGTAGAATTAGTAGAAACCATGAGCTGTAAAATCTCATTTGGAGTCACATATAAAGGTCCTATAATAAATGTATATTCCCCAGAAGGATCACCTGATGCTTTTCCAACAGGAGTACTAAATCCATTTATAGATGATGATATCACAAAATTATATTCAAGAGTACCAAGATTTGAAGTAAATGTGAAAATAGTATTTCCTGTATAGTTAGGAATAATTAGTCTAATATCATTAGAACCAGATGATACAACATTGTAATACCCATTGGTTACCATAGAACCATTTGTTCCAGCTGTACTAAAAAATATCGGTTTGTAGGTTCCTAGGGTAAATGTTCCATTTATACCAATATATTGTAAAATAGTTCCATCAGATACAGTGTTAAACTCATTGAATGTACCTCCAGTACTACCAGTAAAGAAAGCTGTATCTATTGATCCAGTATAAGTAACATCTTCCCACTCCATTTGAGGTTGAGGATATTTACTTCTTTCTAATAAGTGTTGTTTTACAACTATACCTGATCTTAGATTTGTTCTTGCAGGAACAAAATCTTTAATCATTTTAAATAATGAATTGTCAAAGAACTTTATTAACCTAATGTAATCAAAAAGATCATAATTGGCAATATATTTTTGAAAATATGTTTGACTTATTAAATTTAAGTCTGGGTAGTTGGGGTAATATGTTTGTCTTGGGTCACCAATGTATTCTCCAATGTTAAAGTATCCTAGTGATGAAATGATATCATCATCAATTTCATTTTGGGGTGAAAAAGCAACTTCTAAAATATTAACATCAGGAGTTTCACTTCCTTGTGAAGGATACTGCTGTTGTATACTTCTATATTGTGTTAAAGTATTTCCAGATTGGGTATATTGAAGATTTATTGATGGATGACTTGAAGATACAATTTGTATTTTATCATTTACTCTATTACGTAAACCAGCTATAGGAGAATCTAAGAAAAATGTTTCTATGTTAGAGACAAAATCTATACCACTACCTATAGAGGCATCACTGTCACTAGCGAAAGACTGAGTAGTGATCCATGATCCTGTTATTTTAGGATGGATAGAAATTGAACCAGTGTAAAGTTCATTTCCTAATGGTAATCTAAAAGCTAAAGCATTAGCATAAAACTCAGTTTCATTATTGAAAATATCTGTAGAGCTAGGGTTCATTATGAAATCCTTAAAAGCGTCTATAGTTTGAGGTATAGTCCAATATCTAATTTCTTGAATATTTCCTGTGAATATACCATATGGGTTAGAGAGTGAATTAAAGAAATAACTAACGCCACCTGATAAATCCCAAAATCCTCCCATGGCTGCAGAAGCAGAAGCTAAAAATCCAATTTCATTTCCATCATACCCATTATAATCTAATTTATTTCCAGCGTGTAAAGTAAGGGTAGATCCTAATCTACTAACCATTACTGACCACCAATTGTTATCATAAAATGGTAAATATATACTAGCACTTGTATTAGGACTGTTAACTATATCTGGTATAAGATCTAGTTTAGCATATTGCCATTCAGGAGAGTAGTTTGATCCTGAATCTGGGTAGGCATATGAAGCTGTTGAATAACCAGAACCTGTATATGTTAAGGATATTGCTGAGGCTAAAAAAGGAGAACTATACAAATACCATAAACCTTGTTGGAATGGAGTGTTTGAAGTAGGTGTCTCATTAGTTTTAAACCTAAATTGTAAAACTCTAGGGATATCATCAGTTGAATTCCAATTGGTATTTAAATCCCAAGGAGTTACAACATATTTATTAGTTCCAGATCCTGTTTGAGCAGCTAAATTATATCTCTCATAGAAATGATCATAAGTAGATGTGTCTCTGTCTCTTCCGCCAAACTCACTAATTCTTAAAATAGTGTCAGGGATACCATAAACATTAATAAGGTTTCTTAAACCAGCGACTGTACCTTTTTGTTTTAATAATAAAGGTAAATTATGGTATAAACGTTTATATACTTCTTTATTAACATCATCTACAGGTGTATATAAAGCTTCTTGAGAAGCAGTAACATAATTAGTTATTAATTCAGTTGGATCACCAGGAATATAGATATAATCATCTAAGAAGTAACCTATATTTCCTTCATCAATATATGAACTAGTAATATACACATTACCATTAAGAGCAAGACCATTTGGTGAACCCGATGGATAAAAATTAAATCCAGTAAATGCGTTAAATAGATTATCTGTGGAGAAATTATTTTGATATATTTTTAAACCAAATGATCTTAAAGCATCTGCTACTAAATCTTTAGAGATACCATAATCTAAACGATTATCACCATTATATCTATTAGTCACATCTTTATAATAAACCCAAATATTATCATAATGTTGACCCACCATATTAACAAATACTTTATATGGATCATTTTGAGGATCATCTATTAAATAAGTAGGAATGGTATTTATTAAATAATCTTTATTAGTAGCATCATATGATGAAGCACTAGTTATTTGATCATTATACCATGCCATAGCTTGTGGGCTATTACTAGCCATTAAGTCATATGGGGGCACATCTGTTCCTTTAGGATAAACATTAGATCCTGAGGTGTAATAAAGATAATATTCATACCCATCAAAATTTTTAATTATATTAGATATTTTTTCTTCTAATATAGTTACACTACTTGAAATGGAAGATGAAGTTGATGTTATTAATGTTGTTAAATTAGCATTATATTGTTCAATTAATTGAATTTTATAATAAAAATTTTCTATTCTAGATTGAGCTGAAGAAAAGTGCACAAAATTTGAAAAGTCAGTATAATCTATACCTATTTCTATGCTCTTTTCTTCTAAATAAGAAAGAATTTGATTATAAGAAGAAGCTAATCCGGTAGTTAATAATTGTTCATAATTTATATAATTACTTGAATTATTAATTTTATCTTTTAAAGTTAAATTTAAGTTGGGGCCTTTAAGAGTTGGATTTGTAATTATAGGTATAATTACTTCAGGTTGAAATTGAATATTAAAGGCTAAAGGATCAGCTACTTGAGTAACAATCCATAATGTATCTTTTAGATTATATTGGGGAGGAAGCGGTTCATATAAATTAATTAATACTTCATATTGTAGTTTAGAAGTATCAACTAATATATTATTAGCTATGAATAAATTATTATTACCAAAATTAAGATAAAAATCTTGAAAGTATAAAGGATTTGAATTTAATTTTTGTTTAAATTCATCAACTAATGCTTCTAGATCTGTATTGATTAATTCATTAGAACTTAATTTTAACTCAGTTCTATCTGGAGAGATTTCTTTTATATAAAAAATTCTTTCATCAGGAGATGAGTTTAATTCATTATTTAAAAAATTATATATTACATTATACTCACCATTAGTAAATCCTCTTGTTATTAAATCTTGTTCAGGGTCTAAATTAATATTATATATTAAAGAAGAACCAGCTGGTGAAGAGTTATTAATTACTTGAAAATTAATAAAATCATACTCTGTTATTTGAAATAATCCATTTGAAGATATAATACTATATTCAATATAATTGACTGAAGGAGTAAAATTTGATGATAGATTATCAATAGGGATTAAGGATACATCTTGAGGAGAGTATATTTGAGTCTCTAAAGTTATTGGATCTATGTTTGTAACAATAGTAGCCATATTATATTGTTGGGGTATTTATTGAAGTTGGTATACTAGCTGATATTTGAAAGGTAGCAATTTGTTGATTAGCTGCTAGTAAATCTTGTCTTAAAAGAGTTATTTCATCTAATAACGCTTGAACATCTTCACTAACTTGGTCAGCGTTTATATAATCCCCACTTTTAGCTACTATATAAGCATGCGAATTAGTATCTCCTTGGGTAGGTATATCGTAAAAAATAGAATTATAAAGGTCAAAAAATTCAGTTACTGTAATAGTATCTGCTAGAGGAGGAGGAGGGGTTGATACTTGAGAAAAAGTAGTATCAATTGTTTTCTCATAAGCCTCTTTATTATAAACTGTTCTATTTAAAGAATAATTAGCCATTTATAACTTTAAAATAATAATTATTATCAAAAACTACTGTTGAATCATTTATAATACTTTTAATAAGTATTTTATAATATCTTTCAGGTTCTAAACCATTCATATAAAGTGTAAAATAACTACCTTGCTCATCAACACTTAATTGAGTATATTGGTCATCGAAATCTACAACAACTTCATTAGTATCCAAGTCTTTTATTGAATAATATGAAGAAGTTGGTAAATAATAATTTGTAGTATAAAGAGAAGCAGTTTGAAAAACTCTAGCTGGGTATGTTGGTCTACTATTGACTCTAAATTTGTTTATACTTTTAGGATAAAACACACCTATATTATCATCAATAGATATAGTAGCTATAGGAGTTGATAATTTAGTAATGGTAGAAGAACCAGTATTAAATATATAATCTCTCCATCTGAATTCTAATTGAGGTGGGTAGATAGTATTGGTGTCTCTAGAGAAAAACTGCATTTTAATTTGATAGTTTTCACTATTAACAAATTCAACAGCTTGTTTAGCTATTAAACCATTATTTTCTATAGTACCACTATACCACGCTTTAACCATATTAGTAATATCAGTGTTGATATCACCAGTTTCAGTATAAGCAAAACTTTGAGTTGAATAAATAGGTAAAACAGTTGTGTTTGAAGAACTATAATACCAATTACCTCCACCTAAAGTGCCACTATATGAAGCAGTAACATTAACAGAATAGCCACTTGTAGACCAAGCATTACTACCAGAATATAATCTCCATCCCCAACTAACACCATTTTGAATCTCAGGATTGTAATTGTATTTTCCTGTTCCCATATTCCAAGAGCCTGAAATAGGGTAAAATTCAAGTTGAGTGTCTAAATTTAATCCTTCTAAATTAGCTAAAAATCCTCTAAAATATGCTTTCCAATTTGATCCACTAATTTTATTATTAATAAGATTATTCATCTCAGTAGAATCAAATTGTATTAAAAATCTACTAGCTTGAGGTAAAGCAGAAGCATTAATAATTGAAGTAGAAGATTCTAATATTTCATCTAGTCCAGTGTTTTTACTTGGATATAATGAATATATAGTAGCATCTTTAGTAGGAAATATTTTATAAATAGCCATTATATAAACTCGTCAATAGTTCTGTTTAATAAAATTTCATTTTCTTGAGCTCTAAACTGGTCTGAGTAAGTATTATTTGAGCTATAAGGAGCAGGAGTATTAAGAGTTTTAACCTCTGATCCAATTTTAGTTGTATATGAAGATGGTGGGGGATCTAATAACCCATCAGCTTTTGTCTTTTCAAACAATTGTAATAAATTACCTTGTCCTCTAATAGCTCCTTCAGGAGTTTTTAAATATTGATATGAATCATCATATTTTTTAGCAAAATCACCATAACGTTTAGGGGAACCATCTAAATATGTTTCATCTAATTTATCTTGTAATCCTTCCATGATAGTTAGTTTTAATTATAAATATAAAAATTACAAAGGTACTACACGACCTATTATATCTGTATTAGGATATTTAACTTCAAAAATCATAGGATCTAATGAAGGATAAATAATATTATTTTGAGTAGCACCCATGATATCATAAGCGTAAGGTGAGTAACCTAAATTAACACCTACTTTATTAATAATATTAATAGTTTTAACAGTTTGAACACCATCTATTCTATCTAACAAAATATATAAATCTCTTAATATAATAGGTTCATTTATTTGCCATTTATCAATATTAAAATAGTCTTGTAACTGTTTAATACAATTGAATATTACTTCATTATTGTTATACTCTGGGAGAATTATTAAATCAAATTCAACTCCAATGTTAATAATAAAAGCATCTTTAATTTTAATAGAATCATTAATAACCCTATATTGAGATAAATATGTTTTTAAATTTTGTTTTAAAGCTATAGAGGCGTTTTTTAATTTTTTGTCATTATCAAAAGCTAAAACATATAAATCTAAAATAGATGGAGTCTCACCTGGGAGAATGTTTTCTAATTTTTGTGGTTCAATGTATGCTTTTGAAATAGTTCCATATTGAGGAGGCATACTTAAAGCTCTAACCAAATAATCATCTTGAGTTACAGTTCTTAATTGAGTAGCAAATGTTGATAAAGAGTTAAATCTTATTTCATCAGGAGAATCACCATCTTGTCCACCAGTAGCAGCTAATGGATTTTGAGCAGCCACAGAATTAAATACTATTTGGGATAAGATTGGGTCTAAATTATTATTTTGAAATTTAATATTTGATGTGTTATCTATAGTATTAAAAGCATTAGCCGGGACATTAGCTGTTACACCACCACCTGTTAAGTATCTAATTGTTAAAGTTGTATTACTTGGGGATATACCATAAGTATCAGTATATAAAAAATTAGCTGGTGAGAACGCTGTAGTTAATAATGAACGTTTATATGGTAAACCTAAACCAATATTATCTGAGTTAGGGATGATTTCTTCATCATTATTTTGAGTATTAGTACCAGCACCAAATTGAATTTGAAGAGTAGTAGGAGAGGTAAAACGAGTTACAAATCTACGAGGTACTTTTCTTAATTGTAATAAATATGGGACTTCACTTTCATCAGTGTAAGTATTTGGATCATTTGGATTTGTATTTTTAATAGTGTCAAATATCATTTCTTGAGCCAAATATGGCACTTCATACCATTCATTACTATCACTATCTACTATATCTAATATTTGAATTATATTAGAATCATCTATCTCAATAGTTTGAAAACGTTCAGTTGATCCAAAATTAAATGTTGTAGTTTGTATGGTAGCTGATATAGCTTTACGAGTTTTTTTAAGGAGATAAAATTCTGGGTTGTTGGTAATGGTATCAATAGTTAATACAGTCACTTGTGTAGGATCAGTAGAACTAGAGAATGAAAAATCAATAGGATCTTGAATTAAGAAATTTGTGTTACCAACTGTGGTTGAAGATAAAGAAGTATTTTCAGCTATTTGTATAGCATAATTATAATCAGGTACATAAGTATCACCTAACAATATTGAAGGAACTTGTTGATACACATCAATATCTACTGTGGCTACACCTGTTACTTTAGGCCTGTAACCTAGCATATAAGCTAAAGTATAGAGATTATTTTGTTGGCGAGTAAATTGAATGAAATTTTCTTGAATTTGATTATCAAGATAAAATGACATTATATCACCTACATAAGCAGACATTTCCAAAAATAACATACCTGGAGAGGATGGGGAAAAGTCATTATATGTTGAAGGAAAATAAGTTTTAGTATACTCAATAAGAGCATTTCTTAATTCACCAAAATCTTTATTTACATATTTTATATCTCTATTTTCAGTGGCCATATTTAAAATATTATTTGTATATTTTGAGCATTACTACCATAAATTGAATATACTATATTTAATTGGATAGCATTTTCTTCATAAGATGGTGTTAATGTTAATGATATTACATTTACACTAGGAAAATTATTTTTAATATCATTAGTTAATTTTATTTCTAGAGCTCTTAAATTTGATTCAGTTGTATTTTCAAATATAAAATTTCTTAAATTTGAACCAAAATCAGGATTCAAAACACGTTCTCCTTTATTTGTTAAAACATAATTAATTATATTTGATTTAATTTGGTCTACAGTTGTATAAGTAGAATTAAACACTGAATTGCCTAAAGGAGCAGGAGTTGGGAATGTAGAACCACTAAATAATACATTGTTTGGTTGGGTTGGAACACCATTAAAAGGAATAGATACCCCAACAGCAACTCGCTTATTTATATCTAAAGGATGTTTATTTGGTAATCTAATAGCCATTATTTAGTCATTAATCCCATTATTTGATCTAAACTTACTTCTCCACCAGGTAAACTTGAACCTTCACCTACTGTGCTAACAGGAGGAGGAGTATAAGTTGGTTGAGCATGTGATGAATTAGCAGTTATCATAGTGTCAAATTCACCTCCAATCATATTGCGTAAGTTACGTTTAATATCTGGGTTGATATTAGTTGATGTAGTCTTTATATTAAAAGCTAAAGGATCAGCATTTTCAGTAACTACAGTTTTGGGAGAACGTACAGCTTCAAGAAGTATATCTTTAATTTCTTCTTGAATTGCTTCACGAACTGCTTCTTTAATTAACTTTTTTAACATATCTGTTTTCATGGTTATAAATATTTGATTATTCAGCTGTTAACTGAGGATTTGAATCTATAATGAATCTTAGTTGGTCAAGTAACACTTGTGGATCAGATGCAAATGATGAATCTGTTTTTAACACAGGTACTCCTTGTCTATTTAAAGCTTGAGCAAAACGACGTGGGTATTTATTAGTACTTGCTTCATCAAGTTTAATTTCTAATTTAAAATTTTTATAAGTATTACCTTCTTGAGTTGCTTGTATTACTGTACTGTTACTAATTCCTGTTGATTGGTTTACAAAAATATTTAATTCATCATTAATTGCTTCAAAAGGTACATCTTGTTCATTAGCGCATTGTTGTATCAAAATATCTAAATTATTTAATAATCTTAAAACTATACCTAATATAGTCCCAAAAGCAGCTAAAGATAAAGTAACAATACTTATAACAACATTAGCTTTTTTTAATGCTTCTTTTAATGCATCTTTACCACTACCTGTTGTTTCTATAACACCTGAAGTTAAGGGAGGTAAACCAAGAGGAGGAACACCTGTAGCTGGGTAGGGTAAAGCTTCTATTACTGTTATACCAGCTTGTATGGATGTTATAGCTGTATTAGTTATGGATAATGCTTTGGTTAAAATATTGATTGTTTTATAAACATTATTTATTTGTTTAACTAATTTATTTCGTTTATTTATTAATTCTAATAATTTAGCCTGGGTAGGACATTGAATTTGATCTAAAATTTTATCTAAAGGTATTTTGGAAATAATAGCCTGTAAAGCTACATTACCAAAAGAAGCTAATAGTTTTATAATAAAAGGAATAATTGTTTTTTTAAGTTCTTCTTTTTTATTATTAGCTGAATTGGCTAGTTTTTCTTGAGCAGAAAGTTCAGAATTACCTTGTTGTTTAATTAAATTAGTTTCTTCAGTTAAAACTTCTTGATTAACTTTATTAGTAGCTGTAGCTGTAGGATCAGGAGTAGGAGGTATAGTAATATTAATTGAATCAAACTGTTTCCCTGTTCCTCCAGTTATATCTCCTCCTGTCTGTTGAATATTAGTTACTTCTCTAATTTCATGTCCTTCTTTAGAAATAGTTACAGTTGAAGTTTGAGGATCAAAAGTTGTAGGAGTTGTTATCTCCCAATTACCATCCTTATCAGTTACAGTTTCTGTGCTAGTATCTGAAGCACCAGGGCGTTTAATAATTTGGGTTGGCTTATCAGGACCATAATCAAAATACCAAGGTGCTTGATATATATTAAGTATTTCATTCATCCAAATAGCAGGTTCATCATAATTCTCAAGAACATTAAGTACAAAAGTTTTATTTTCAGGTATACTTAGATCAGCGTAAAGAATTGGGTCTTTAGTATAATATAGGTGATGCTCTTCTAAATTAGGGTCTGTTAAAGGATTATATGGTTCTCCTTTAGCAATTAAATCTTCTTTATCTTTAATATATTTATTATACTTTTCACTATAGTTTCTTATATAACTAATACGATTGATAAACCATTCAAATACAGTGTATGCGGCATATCCTTTCATTTTTGTTGTTCCTGATTTTTTAAATACTTCATAAAGATCTTCAGATGAACATGCTGTACCACAAGTTTTGATTTTTTGAAACAAAACCTCATAAAGACTATCAAAACTTGGAGGTATAGTAGAAAATACTTCCTGTGGATCACATGATTTAGGGCACCCATCTATGTATCCTCTAGAGGCAAATGTTGAATTAGCCGCTGTAGAATCATATTCTGCTCCTTTTTCATCCCATGCTTTTTTTAACGCTTGGGTGTTTATAGATTTCGGTTGTGGAGGAGGATCAACATTATATGGTTTTGGTTTAGTTTTATATTCAGGATATTTTTCTAATAACCATTTTCTAAACTCATCACTTTCAGTTGAATTTTGAAAAGGTGTATCTGGGTATTCTTTAGGTGGATCTATTTTTACTGTTGCTCCAACTACTGGTTGTCCTTTATCATCTGTTATTTTGCCTGAAAATGTGGTTTGATTTGATGAAGATGAGGGAGGAGGAGTAGAAGAGTTTCCTTTAAAAATTTTTATGACTGAATCAGTTAAAGCGGTAATATGGCTTTTACTACTACTAGTGTCATTTGCACCTTCTTTAGCATCTTTTCCTCTAGCACATGCTTTATAATGTATAAACATGTTTTTAGCAGGTATTCCTTTATATCTTATTTTATCTACATTACAATTATAAGGTTCAACACAATATATTTTTGATTTATCAATGTTTACTTGTTGAGCAAGCGAACATGCTTTACTAAATAATATAACAGCCTCAACTACATTATTTTTAATAAAGTTGTTTATATTATTAATTTCTGTGTATCTAAAGCTAACAAAATTATCTTCTTTATAACCTTTTTTAAATGCGTTTATTTGAGATTCGTGGGATATTTCTGAGGTTAATCCTGAGACGAAAATAACATATTGTGGGTTCATATTTTAAAAATTATTTTTTATATAAAAAACTCATCAATGTAAATTGTAAGATTTACCTTTTAGATCCTTTGTTAACAAAAACTTGATTAGAAAGAATACTTTTATTATTAAGAGTATTTTTAAGATTAGTACAAGCTGATTTTAATATAGGACCAGCTGTAGTTAAAGTAGCTACTGGGCCTATGATAGCTGTATTTGTTGTCATTGCTTCAGCGGCAGCTTCTACAGCCTGTATGAATGTTAAAAGTGCTTGAGTTAATTCTTCTCCTAATACTGCTGATTGTAGTTGTATACCTTCAGTACCAAATGATGATCCAAGATATACTTTAGGAGCAGCTAAAGTAATTTGATTAATAGCATCAAAGTTAAGAGTTGTATTAGCTGATAAATGTATTGATTTATTTGAACTTAAAACAATATTGTCATCTTTAGAGTTAAATACTAATTGACCTGAATTAAGTAATATTTGATCTCCTGGATAGTATTGAACTGTAGGTACATTATTTGTATTTGAAGCGTATGAGTCTGATTTATCACTAGATAATACTAGAGGTATTTGTTGTCCAGCTGTTAAGTAAATAGAAGATTTATCTGTATTAATGTTTTCTAAGGTAGGTACCCATGGTTCAGTAGAATCTAAAATATTTCTCCCTATATTAGATTGACCATTTCTTAATATCATTATAGGACTACCAAAATCTTCTTCATCAGCACCTGATGACCAAAGATTAGAATATACTTTATCATTATCAACTGTAGAACCTAATCTAATAGAATTACTGTATCTACCCTCATATATTATATCACCTTCGTATGGTAAAAGAGGGTAATTATTTAAGACATTATTTTCATTAAAATAATTTCCTAGTTCTATACTAGTGTCTTGATCTGTTATTCTTCTAACAGACCCTGCTTCTACTAATGGGTATTCTTTATCTTCTAATTCAGGAGTAATATCAGAAGAAGGTACAGCATTATGTACTTGACTATTCCAAACATTTATTGGGGGTAAATAATAAGCTGCTACAGCTGAGGTATTTTCAGTTACATTAGGATCTGCTAAATATATTATAGGAACTATCTCATTAATTAATGGATATTGTTTTATATTAGGAAAAGCAGGATAAGCTGGGATAAGTGGAATGACATCAGAAAAAACTGGTTGGAGTGTAGGTTCAATAAAAATTGTTCCTATACTATTCCAACCTCCAAATTCATCAAATCTATCGTGAGTATCATCTAATATAATATCTCTAACTCTACTAGAAATAATAGTGCTAGTTGATGTTACTGATTTTACATCTAATTTAGGAGCATTATATTTAATGGTATTACCAAAACCAAATCTAATATCAAGACTCATTACTCACCTCCTTCTTTAAACTTGTCTATTTCGGCTAGCAATTGAGCTTTTTCTTCTTCAGAAATACCAAAACCGCCTTCAGCAGTTCCGTTATTACTCATAATACGCTGAATGATAGTAGCCATTTTAATTAATTGTTCATCATTTTTAACACTTATTTCTAAGTATTCTTTAATTAAAGGAACAATTAAAGTAGCATCTCCTATTTCATTTACTAATGGTTTAAGTTCTGATATAAGAGCAGATATTTGTTTTTCTTTTTTCTTTTGATTATTGTATATCTCCTCTAATATATCAGAAAATTTTTTACCACCAAACACAATATTATCTAAACCATTCATGGTATTTATTTAGTTATAAATATACTTATGGGAAATTTGTATACCCGTTTTCTAAATAAAAATAATAGTGCTCTTTAAATATATCATAAAGTCTATTAGCTATTTTAGTGATTTTAGGTGTTTTAGCATCAATGATTTCTCGGATGTAGATATATAATGCTTTTTTATTAAAAATCTCTATACTTTCTCTTTTACGGAACAACTCTAAAATTGCATCTGCTATTTTAGCATCCCCATCTTTAGGGAACAATGTATGAATATTTTTAGTACAATAATCAACATATTGATCCATAAATACATTTAACTTTTGATTTACAGGAGTATCATCAATATTGTAGCTATGTCTTTCATCTGATTCTAATTCTTCAACTGGGGCTTTATCTACTCGTTTTTTATAGTTTTTAGTATTGGAGATAATAAGATAACGTTTAGCAATTGTTCCAAAATATGAATATGCTTTAGCTCCCTTTTCTGGGTTGAATAAATGAATTTTAGATAATAGAAACGAAATTACCTCATGTTGTAAGTCTTCAATATTGTCTACTTCAGTGTAGTAAAACTTAAAAGTATGGATGATATTTTCTGTTAACTTAAAGAAAGCATAATGGATACGATCACTATAAATTCTACTTCTTACTTCAAAATCTAAAGTATTATTATATTCAATAATAGCATTTTCTGTTTCTTGAGTGAAATACATTCCACTTGTTTTAGGTTTAACCACTACTTCACTCATAGATTTTTAATATTGAATTGGTTTAAAGCACTTTGAATTTGTTTAATAGATTCAAAAAAGAAACCAACCTCATCATCAGATTTAAATGATTCTCTTGCATCTACTTCTTTAAGTTTCTTATCTGACATTTCAATTATATCAGATACTTTGTTTAAGTAAGACATGTATCCCATAAGGATATCTTCTTGTTTTTCATTTTTTCTAAGTAAGTTAAAGGTTGTGTATCCTAAGATCACAACCAATATACTTAATATAACAATTGCTATTATCATATATTATCTAGTAAACTTTTTAATCCTTCACTCTTGATGTTACTTAAAGCTTTAGTTTTAACAGGTGCTTTCTTGTTCTTCTCAATTGTGAAATTTGATGAGTTATTTTGGGTTACTTCGCCTTTAAGTTTAGGCATCCACACTTGTTCGAACTCAATACGTGCTGCCATTAAATCCGCTTGATGCACAATAAACACTAACGCAGTACGTGGTTTTGTTTCTGGTGACCAAGACATTAAGTATGGCTTGTTAGCATCATCATATAAACCATCATGCAATTTAATTGCTAACATTTCGTTTCTGGAGAATGTAACACCGTGAGACATGAGTAAATGTAATCCACGATCTGGTACTGACATATATTCAAGTCGATCATTGAATTTATAATCTTCACCTAATTTCTCTTTACGCCATTGGTCTGTCTGAGGGATGTATGATTCATTTTGTTCATCTCCCATTTTGCCTAAGTCATGGTTTAAAGCAGCAAACACTAATTCTTCAACTGTATATGTTGAAGTATCAACCCCCATATCTACCCAAACTTTATTTAGTTTAAGAGCACACTGTACTACTCGTAATACGTGATCTACATAACCACCTGGGAATGCATTATGATATTCTTTTTTATGAGAAGCAGGCATAAGCATAATACGCTCTGCATACTGTTTATAAAACGCTTTCAATTCAGAACATCTAGGTTCAGAGATATGTTCATCAATGATAGATAGAAATTTGTTCCAATTGTCTTGGATTTGTTCTGCTGTTAATTTCATCGTGCAGCAATATTTAATTCATAACCATCAACAGGCTCGTTTTCAACATAAGCTCTAGCTTGTTCAATTGATTCTCTAATGCGCTCTAGAGCAGCTTTATATTCTTCAATTGGTTGTTGTTGGTTAACAATAAAGTTAAGTTGATTAGTTAGTCCCTCAATTTTATTGAGTTCACGTAAGATACTGTCTCTATGTTTCATATATTTATTTTTTAGTAACGTTATTACATTATCACGTTTCTTATCTCTACGTTTTAATGTTTTCCTTATAACTCGTAATTATATAATAATAAAAGAAAATTACGGGGCCAAATTATTTTTAAGAGAGGTTTACTATGTCTTGAATTTGTTTCAAGAATATACATCTTTCATATTCCTCTACACTTTCAAAGTATACTAAAGCCGCGTCTAATGTTTTTTTGAATGTCTCATCTGAGTATAAGTTAATACAATCAAGATGTGTTTGATTAGTAATATCTAATTTAAATAGATGATTGTACGCTTTATCATAAACCATATATCCACTAACTCTTTCAATTTCATTAACATCTAGATCTGGGTTAGCATCACCTAAAAATTTAATTAATTGTTTAGCGAATGTTTCATAGTTAGTAATTAATCTTTTAAACATTCCTATCCAGATTACAGGACTTTCAGATAAGTCTATCTGTGATATTGTCTCTTCAGGTTCTTCAGGAGACTTAAATAAACTAAATATTTTGTTAATATTCATACATTATACATATGGTTAAAACTGGTTTTAAGTGGATTTAATAACATCACTTATACCTTATACATATTGTAATATAACAAGAAAAAAAGCGGCTAAAAGCCGCTTTAAAAAGTAAGTTTAAGTTATTATTATCCTTTAATTAATTGTTTAGCCCCAGTTGATCCTGTTGCTTTATCAAATCGTGAGTCTGTATAAGAACGCTGCTCAGCAATTTGTCTATAAACATTTTCAAATTCATAAGATACTTGACGATCTGTATCTTCAAATTTTTTATAAACTTGTTGAAGATTATAATCCCTATCTCGAGTACCATTATCTATCCACTCGTGAGTAGCTTTTAACTCAAATGTTAATTTGTTAATCTTAACTATACCCCAAACAATCACAGCCATAAAAGCAACTGCAATAATCGAGAGCATACCTAAAACGAAAGATGTTGTTTCCATAATTTGTTTCTCCTTTATTTCAAATAACTTACTTTTTAGTGCACCTTGCAGGAATCGAACCTGCGACCTACTGATTATGAGTCAGTTGCTCTAACCAATTGAGCTAAAGGTGCTGATTGGAACAAATATAGTAAATAAATTCTAGATCACCAAACTTTATTTGGAGAATAAACTCTAAAGAAATGATATGAAGTACGAGCTAAAGGAAATCTAATTACAAAGAAATTATAACTATCCCAAAATTTAATAGCATACTTACTATCAAGTTTTCCACCAAAATAAACTTCAGCTGTTCCTGTTCTAAGATCACAAACAAACTTTAAAGCATTATTTTGGATGATATAGATGTCTTCTTCCTCTATTAATTTAATCTTATAAAGTTGATCTGTTCTATAGAGTGAATCAACAACCATACGACTATGACCTGGGATGAATAGTCTATATTCTTCTTGATTAAATCTTTTGTTTATGGGGATGTATTGAGAGTATAATGAAACCTTTATTAGTAGTGCTAGAAGCACAGTTAATATTTTCATTATGGTGTGTTTATAATAAATATTATAAACCAAGTACCCCTATCAGGATTCGAACCTGAGACCCACAGATTAGAAATCTGTTGCTCTATCCAGCTGAGCTATAGGAGCATATGTGGTCAAGGCAGGATTTGAACCTGCACGGGCTGCCATTATAGTGGCCGGCTGTTTAAATAACCTTTTTTTAACCCACAGTGCTATAACCATCTGTCGCGTCTACTATCGGCCGGGACGTCCCGGCCCTTCCGCCACTTGACCTAAATTAATCTTTTAGATTATCATACTTACAGCATGTCAAATAATAATCAATAATGTTCTCTTTAGAAACATTAATTCCTTTATGTAATGTTCTAGTAACTACCACCCACAACTCGTCTATGTGGGTGGTAATTGGTTCTAGATTCAGCTCTTTGTTTATTAGCTGATGTAAATCTTGTTTACTATTAAGCTGCATATTCAACTGCAAGTTCATATAATTTAGCATTCAAATCAAGGTCTTGTTTAAAGTTCTTAATTTTTCTTGCTTTACGCAACTTAGTACCTGATGTATATTCAAACATACCGTGTACTAGTTTCTCTTGAACTACATTAAATACACTCCACAAATCATTACCACTATCTTCAGGGCGAGTTGGTGTAACCAAATCATCAAAATCAATTGTAATGTTTTCTAGTTGTTCAACTCCAAATCGAATTGCTGCTGCTTTTTTAGCAAACTCAGCAATTTGTTCTTTACGAAGTTGTTTTTTCTTGAATTGATTCATTGACTCAACTGTCAGTGGAAGTTTTTCAACCATTGTACCAATAACGTTTTTCAATTCTTCAAAATCATATCCGTAGTGACGAATCTTAAGATTCTCAAACTCCTTAGAGCAAATAACCAAACCATTTTCACACACCATACGGAACAAACCAGCTGTGAAAGTAAATGCGTTTTTACCGTCATGGCTATTAGTTAATAGAATCTGTGGGTAAGCATGATCACCATCTTCTCCATTAATGACAATATCATTATTACGGAACACAACTAGATGTTTTTGGTAACCATCACCTTTGCGGGCACGTACTTCTTTTGCATCAACTACTCCCCAACCTAGTTTCTCCATATCCTGAATGATTTGGAAGGTTGAAATATGAGCGTATTTTTCACTAGTGCCTGGAGCACCTTTAGCTGTGAAGATTGATTTTGCTTTGTCTTTGATTTCTGACTCTGTCAAAAATGTGTTGCTTTCAATGTTTAACATAACCTTTATTATTTATTTAATTATTAATTTATATCTGAATATAACATCCTTTTCCTGTGAAGCCAAGCCTCCTGTTAAAGACTTTCAATCAAGTAACAGATTCGTTGAATAGTGTCGTGTTTTTTCATACGAATATCCATTCTGTACGGTTCTAAATCCAATGTTTTGTCCATTTGTTTCACTTGAACTGCCATGAATTTCAACTTTTCAGCAGTAGATCCTTCAATTTCCCCCTCTAAAACCATATCAGGAAACACAATATGTGGTTTCTCTGCTGCTTTTCTACCACGTTTCTTTGGTTCTGTTGTAGTAGTTGTATTCAATTGAATTTCTACTTCTTTCTTTTTACCCGTTCCTGGTGGGCGACCTCGACGTTTTTGTTCCATAACCTTTATTTGTGTTTAATTATATGATAAATAATGATGTCAAAATCCAATAGAACATGATTTGAAGCGCATACCAAATACCTTGAGATTTGAGTGACAAATCTTCACCTTTCTTTTTGGCATCAATGCGTACATGTGATACTGCGCAATATGCCATCCAAATATATGCTGCTGTTGCTATCATGTCCTAATTATTTAATTATGACTAAATATAACATCCTTTTCCTGTGAAGCCAAGCAAGAGGTGAGGGAAGTGTGGAAGATCCACTAGAACGTTGAAAATTAAACAGGTATAACGTCTAAATCCTTAGTTACTATGAATAGTACATTACTAGCCTTTACCAGGATAGCTTCAGGTTTAGCATTAGCTACTACATCATGGTAAATCATTTTATCATCATTGATTACTTCTTCCAATGAATTGCTTTCACCTACCATTGTATCAAACTCTTCACCTGACCCTTCATAAGTGTATATTCCGTATTCTCCTTTACTTAATGACAAACCATCTAAATAATTTTGTAGTTTTATCATTTGGGGACTAGGATTAGTACTAGCTACATAGCTGACTATATCCTGCATTCCCATGATTTTATCATTCTTAGCATCCTCAAGAGTTAAGGGAGCATAGAACCCACCTGTTTCTACTCCAAAGAAACCTCCAAGTTGAGTGGCTGGATAGATTTTGTTTGTCCAAACTGCTCTTGAACCTTCATAAAGGATGTTATCAGAAAAAAGGTTACCATAGTGTACTAAAACCATGTAGTACATTAAAGCACCTAAACCTTGACCTCTATAAAGTTTACTAATGTATGTTAAAACAATCTGTCCTCCTTCTAACCCATAAGGCTTACCTTTTACTTCCTCTACATCAACAGAACCAACAATATATTCTTTCCAGGTTTTAGCAGATGGTTTTACTAGGTATTTTGTAGTACCTTCCACACCAGTAGGTTCTATTAGCTTATACTCTCCTACTTCAGATAACTCTTTATACTCCAACTTAGACTCATCTATATCACTATTAATATTTAGTTTTCCACTTGCAACATAGTTTAAAGGATACTTAGTGTATAAATCAAAGTTATAAAAGAAACTTTCCCATAACTCATTATCATTAACAAATGCTTGGCCTAGGTTGCCTTTACGTATATCTAGTTCTTTAAGTAAGTCAGTCAGTTTTATCATGGTAATAAATATTCTAATAGACAAAAAAGAACCCCGATGAGTAGCGAATTCATCGGGGCCTAAGTAGCCTAAACTACAACGGTCCTAAGTCCGTTATCCTTGGTTCTCTAAAAGTGCTTTAAGAACCCTATTGTTTTCTTGAATTCTCTTAAAGTTTTTCTTTAAGTTAATTTTGTTTTTATGCTTAGGTGTTTCCTTTTTAGCTTTTCCCATGACTTGTATTTTTATATATACATATATAGGAAAAAGGCCCCCACATGCGGACCCTTCACCCATACACCTTAATACGTATATACTTATATACCAAAGTATTTAATAAAAAAATACTTGGGAATTTCACTATGACCCATATCGATATGAATAGCTTCACCACCACCATTAGCTATTGCTTTAGCAGCAGAAGGTAGGTTTTTATTGATATTACCCCAATTAGAGACATCATATAACATATGAACGTTATTGTGGTATTTTAGTTGGTTATAGCTGGGTCTAGTTGATGGATCTATTAGACCGATAAAGGCATAGTCTGGGCTATAGTTTTTGAATACATCCAATCCTCCTGCACTGAAACCAATTAGTGCTGTGGTGTGGGGATCTATGTTATGTTTTATTTTATGTAGAGGAGTACCATATGGTACCATATAGACTTCATATTGGGCTTTGAAATGGGATGGAAGTTGTTTATCCATCCATTGTGGGGTGGCATAATACATTCCACACCATATGATAATTGTTTTAATGAGTGTCATTTATTAGTAAATTATTGGGTTACCTATTTGAAATATAGCTCCTATTTCTCGTACTTTGTCAAATGCAGTTAGTGGGTCAATTTGAAAAAATTCTCTTTCATTACCCAAATTTGAAGTTACTCTTTTATCGGAGAAACATTTGTGAACCAATTGTTCAATCCTTAAAGCATTACCCTTGGAAACTGGGAGAGCAAATTTAGGAGTCCATTCATTGACGGTTCCTGTTTTGTTGATACTTCTAACTCTACCCTCTACTGTATGTTCTGTCATTCCTATTTTGACTAGATCTGGATAACCTGGGTTGATTAGAACATAAATATATTCTATGTTGTCTTTGGTTTTGGACTGGATATCTATGTTTTGTATCCCATAAACAAAATCCCATTCTGTTTCGGAGATAGGTATTTCAATGAGATAAGATGCTCTTACAAAGTGAAGAAACTTACTTGTGTCTACATGTCTAAATTTAGATCTAAGCGCGGAATAGTTGTTTTTCCACATTTGAGATTGAGGGTGATGACCTGTGCTATTAGATGGGTCTAATATGGTTATTTCGCCTATACTTTCTAAGTGTAATGCATCATTAAGTGGAAGTTTATCTCTATACATAACCTTTATTTTATATACAAATATATTTATATACTTGGTCGATGCCAAAAATTTTTATAAAAGAGAGATTTTAGGTTTTGCCATTTGTGATCCAAAGGGGTATTTTGAAAATTGGAGGTGTGTTATGGAGCGTATATATGTATATACAATCGGTGCGTAAAGATCGTATACGATCTGTTTTGTGGTCATTCACGCAGGAAGATCCGGTATCCGGTTATATGGACCATAACGCGCATGGGAGCGTAATATACACATACCGTATATGTACGTACCATGTACTGCGGTTAAGCCGCAAGATTACTTTTTACCAACCTCACAAACTCATTTATCTTGTCAGCATCGGTTTTACTTTCATCACACGCCCATTTTAAAACATCAGCATAGTGTGATGAGCGATGATAGTCAATCATGTCATCATATGACTTGAAATTGGTTTTAGAAAATGTAACATATGAACCATCGTTATCATCTGATATCTGGTAACCTAGTGCTTCAACGAATGCGTAAACTGATTTGTTGATGTGTTTTTTCTGTTCTGTCTTTGTCATGTTATTACTGTTTTTAATTATGACTAAATATAACATCAAGGTTGGGCGAGGCCAAATAGGTGGTTATTTGCTTTTACGTTGTCCTAATTTTCTAACACCATACTCAACTGTTACCTTAGTATAGTTAACTTCATTTTCAAAATTATTTTTATCATAACGAATAACTCCTTCTTGAGTGAATCGTTCAACCCTATGTCCTTTTTGAAGTAATTCAAACACATCTTCACTTACAGTGATCCGATCATCTTTCTTATAGGCGAGTACTTTAATACCTCTACTAGTTTCAAAAATTGGATTTTTAACAATTAAGATAAATTCTTTGTGTGTCATGTGTTAACGTTTTTTAATTATTGACTAAATATAACATCCCTCCCCCATGAAGCCAAACCTTAGGCTATGTTATCGTTCTCTAAGGTTTCGATGGTTACATTAAGTACACCTCTCAGATAACCAATAATCCAATCTTTACTATCACCATTCTTGCACATTGCTTCTACTTCGGTGATTTGGTTCTTCAACATTCCAGCTAAAATTGTCTTGTTACTTTTGTTCATATGTTAACGTTTTTTAATTATGACTAAATATAACATCTCTCTCCTGCGAGGCCAAACAGAAGGGCACCTAGGTGCCCAAAACTGCTCATAATTAAAAATAACACACACACTATTTTTTACTCATATATGTAATCACATTTGTTGCCTCAATCCAAATAGATTCAGTAGTCAGGAAAACTACTTCATCAATAGCACTTTCTATTTC
>Ga0315901_10001440_pt1 | contig 34522 bp, 27 predicted proteins | sample LakEriMetagenome_10_FD_203761 | JGI IMG/M metagenome (GOLD analysis project Ga0315901, IMG submission 203761) | Freshwater fungal communities from buoy surface, Lake Erie, Ohio, United States - Buoy 2 MA116 | ecosystem: Environmental > Aquatic > Freshwater > Lake | place: USA: Lake Erie, Ohio...
TTTCAAATTCTCCTGCAACAGTTTCCCGAAATCAGACTTCTCGTATCCTGTGATGTACGCGCTGTTCTTCCCCCATTTGCTATCCGTGCCGATCATTTCGATATTGAACATCGCCACCACTTTCTCCGGGGGAAGCTGCTGCGAAAAATATCTTGAACCGTAACCGCCCGATTCCTCTGCCGTGAATGCCACAAAAAGAATGGTGCGCTCGGGCTTTTTCATCCTGGAGAAGTGATTTGCCAGGGCTATGACTGCCGTGGTCCCTGAAGCATCGTCATTGGCCCCGTTGAAAATGGAGTCAATGCCTCCCGGGCCTCCGGCAGGTGATTTGGCTGGAGCCAGGTGATCGTAGTGCGCAGAAAAGATCACATACTCATCGGTTCTCTTCCCGGGGATCATTCCCACCACATTCTGAAATCCCGTTGAAACGATCCTGCTCTTTACACTGGCCTTCCAATCTGCCGGATCAACCGGTGTGAGCACCACCACCAGGTTACCCCAGCCGGCAAACCGCTGTATGGGGAAGTTCCTCAGCCTGCCCAATACCCGGCGGTATGAAGTATCCGCAAAAACGATCCTGTTACCTTTCTCACCCGTCATGCCAAAGATCTTCTGCCCAAAATTCACCCCCTTGCCCACCCAGGTCTTCTCCGCAGCTCCCGCACTCCAGTTGATGTCGGCATCCTCGGCGAAAACAAGCACGTCAGCAGGATCAACAGCAATATTGTCCGCCATTACCGAGGACTCCAGAATAGAAGAACTGATCATCTGAAACGACTGCATGAAACCCGTATTGGTGCCCAGGTCCTTCACCCCGGCCTTCCTGAATTCCGATGCGATAAATGCAGCTGCTTTATCAGAATAGACGGTACCCGCACTCCTGCCCATCATGGAGTCGGCCGACAACACGGTAAGCACCCTCGTGACATCTTGCTGGTTGATCTGGGCATGGCAAATACTCACCAGGGAAAAAAACAGGAAAACAACTTGACGCATAGAATGGAATTGTGGCGGCAATATAACAATTAGCTCATTAGCTCATTGGCTAATTGGCTAATTGGCTAATTGGTCGGAAGATGGTATGAACGACTCCCGGAGAGGGTTCCAACCGATATCCCTCCAAATTTTATGACAATATTTTGAAATAATTTTGTTCATTTGTACCCGGATTCGAGAAGTCCGGCATCATATCATCTGAAAATGAAAAAAAACCTGACCATATCTATCGCTGAAGCAGCCTTCGGGACTGCCATATTGCGTTGGGTTTTTCCTGTTCAACCCAGGACAGTTTTTATATCCAGGCCCTTCCCCTTTTGGGTACGACGTTGATACTACCACTTACTTATAGTGACTGCCCGGGCGGCAGAACTAGTTTTCTACCCAACGGGTGATCCATATTATCTTTTTTAATTTTTCTTTTTCTTAGACTCAACAATGGAACAGCAGCAACAATTCCAGATACTGGTGGCCGATGATTCCCATATCCATTTTGCAGAAACGATTTGTGAAGAAATGGCGGAATCGGCAAAGGCCAGGGGCACGGGCATAGCTAAACGAAATCCTGAATACATCAGGGAAAAAATAAAAGAAGGCAAAGCGGTTATAGCATTAAGCGCGGAAGGCGAATGGGCAGGATTCTGCTACATTGAAACCTGGGAAGGCGAATATGTGGCTAACTCAGGACTCATCGTTTCTCCAAAATTCCGCAAAGGCGGACTGGCCAAAGCGATCAAGAAAAAGATTTTCCAGCTCAGCAGGACGAAATATCCTGACGCCAAGATCTTTGGACTCACTACTGGCCTCGCTGTGATGAAGATCAACAGCGAACTGGGCTACGAGCCGGTGACCTATTCCGAACTTACGCAGGACGAGGCTTTCTGGGCCGGCTGTAAAAGTTGTGTCAACTACGAGATCCTGATGAGCAAGGAAAGGAAGAACTGCATGTGCACCGCCATGCTGTACGATCCAAAGGACCATTATGAGCCTGAAGAAACCACCAAATTCTTTGAAGAAAAGAAATCCGTTTTTGAAAGGCTCATGAATTTCAAACAGTGGAAACTGTTACAGCCATTCAGGAAGACGGCGCCGGTTCTTGCCGTCAAAACTATGTTTACCAACCTCTTTCATCTCTGATAAATATCATCTTACTATGCCTGCAGCAAATAAACCGGGACTTGGGAAAAAACTGGTACTTGGATTCAGCGGGGGACTGGATACAACTTTCTGCGTGAAATACCTGGGCGAAGACCTGGGCTATGAAGTGCACAGCATCATTGTCAATACCGGTGGGTTCAGCGAAGAAGAACTGAAGAAGATCGAGGAACATGCCTATGCGCTGGGTGTAAAAACCCACACTACCGTTGATGCGGTTAAATCTTACTATGATCGCATCATCCGATACCTCGTTTACGGCAACGTACTGAAGAATAATACCTATCCGCTCAGCGTGAGCGCAGAAAGACTGTCGCAGGCCCTCAGTATCGCTGAACATGCAAAGTCCCTACAGGCGGATGCGGTGGCACATGGCAGCACGGGTGCGGGGAACGACCAGGTGAGGTTCGATATGATATTCCATATCATGATCCCCTCCGTGGAGATCATCACTCCGATCAGGGACCTTAAACTGAGCCGGGAGGAAGAGATCGAATACCTGAAGAAGAAAGGCGTTGACATGAACTTCGCCAAGGCGCAATACAGTATCAACAAGGGCCTGTGGGGAACCAGCGTTGGAGGAAAAGAAACGCTTAATTCCAACGGCATGTTACCTGAATCCGCCTGGCCCACGGCCATGACGAAAGAAGGCGCAGAAGAAGCCGTAAAGCTTGGTTTTGAAAAAGGCGAATTGCAGCGCGTAAATGACAAAACATTTGACCATCCCACAGATGCCATAAAATACCTTCAGTCCGTCGCCGGGCCATACGGTATCGGAAGGGATATCCATGTTGGGGATACCATTATCGGCATCAAGGGTCGCGTGGGATTTGAAGCTGCCGCACCCATGGTGATCCTAAAGGCACATCACGCACTCGAAAAACATGTGCTCACCAAATGGCAGTTGTCATGGAAAGACCAGATTTCCCAGTTCTACGGAAACTGGCTCCACGAAGGCCAGATCCTCGACCCCGTGATGCGGGACATGGAGGCATTCCTCACCAACTCACAGCAATGCGTAAGCGGTGATGTATTTGTGCACCTCATGCCTTATCGTTTCCAGGTAACGGGCATTGAGTCGGCCTATGACCTGATGAACAGCAAATTTGGAAAATACGGAGAGATGAACAGCGGATTCACCGGTCAGGATGTCCGGGGATTCAGCAAGATCTTCGGCAATCAAACCATTATATGGAACATGGTACAGGAGGAAAACAAATGATCAGGGCAGGTATCATTGGCGGCGCCGGTTATACAGGCGGAGAACTGATCAGGCTGCTGCTCAGGCACCCCGGTGCCGTGATCTCCTATGTCCAGAGCAAGAGCAATGCCGGCAATCCCCTGCACAAAGTACATGGCGACCTGCTGGGGGATACCGGCCTTACATTCACGGCAGAGCACCACAACGATGTGGATGTTATTTTCCTCTGCACCGGCCATGGCGAAGCCCGGAAATTCCTCCAGGGCAACGATCTGGCACCATCAGTGAAGGTCATCGATCTTTCCAATGATTTCCGCCTCACAGATTCTTCAACTATCCATGACCGTAAGTTCGTATACGGACTTCCCGAGCTTAACCGGGAGGATATACGCCGGGCGCAAAACGTGGCAAACCCCGGATGTTTTGCCACCGCCATACAGCTGGGCCTTTTGCCACTGGCAAAAGCAGGATTACTTGGAGATGTGCATACCACAGGCATCACCGGATCTACCGGGGCTGGACAAAGCCTGGCTGCAACCTCTCATTTCAGCTGGAGGGCAAATAATATACAGGCCTACAAGACTCTGAGCCATCAGCACCTCGGCGAGATCGGTGAAAGCCTCAGGCAGTACCAGCCAAACAAGAACGTGGAACTCAACTTCATCCCCTGGCGCGGGGATTTCACCCGCGGCATCTTCATCAGCTCCCTGCTCACCTGCGACCTGAAACAGGACGAGATATTTGAGTTGTTCGAGCAGCACTACCAATCTCATCCCTATACCCACGTTTCCAGGGACACCATCTTTCTGAAACAAGTGGTGAATACCAATAAATGTGTTATTCAACCAGAAAAAGTGGGAACTAAACTGGTAGTACATTCAGTGATCGACAACCTCCTCAAGGGCGCTTCCGGCCAGGCTGTGCAGAATATGAACCTGATGTTCGGCATGGATGAATGCGCGGGACTGGGCCTTAAGGCTTCCTACTTTTAAACTACAGCCATGAAATTATTCGACGTATACCCCATCAACAATATCAATATAGTTAAAGCAAAGGGATCTTATGTCTGGGACGACACAGGTACCCAATACCTCGACCTCTATGGCGGCCATGCTGTGATCAGCATCGGACATACTCACCCGCATTATGTGGCCCGGCTGACAGACCAGCTCAATAAGGTCGGATTCTATTCCAACTCCATCAGGATCCCAATGCAGGAAGAGCTTGCTGAAAAGCTGGGCCAGGTATCAGGGAAAGCGGATCACCAGCTTTTCCTCTGCAATTCCGGCGCAGAAGCCAATGAGAATGCAATGAAACTGGCTTCCTTCCACACGGGCAGGAAGAAAATCATTGCGTTCACCAGGGCCTTCCATGGAAGGACATCACTGGCCGTTGCCGCAACTGACAATCCTAACCTGGTGGCTCCCGTCAACCAGACCGACAACGTGGTTTTTCTTCCATTTAACGACGAAGCCGCACTCAAAGATTATTTCGCGGCGGAAGGCCAGTCTGTGGCCGCGGTGATCGTGGAAGGCATTCAGGGTGTTGGCGGTATCCATGTTGCATCCTCCCCTTTCCTGCAGGCTATCCGGTCATGCTGCAACGAGTACGGAGCCGTGTATATAGCAGACAGTATCCAGTGCGGGTATGGAAGGAGCGGAAAATTCTTCAGCCACGATTTTGCAGGGGTGGGTGCCGATATCTACACGATGGCGAAAGGAATGGGCAATGGTTTTCCTGTTGCAGGCATCATCATCGCGCCGCATATACCTTCAAAACATTTCATGCTGGGCACCACCTTCGGAGGTAACCACCTTGCCTGCGCAGCCGCACTGGCCGTTCTGGAAGTGATGGAAACAGAGAACCTGATCAGCAACGCAGCGAACATGGGTCAATACCTGATGGACGAGCTGAAAAAGATCCCGGCGCTGAAGAACGTGAGGGGCCGGGGATTGATGATCGGATTCGACGTGCCCGAGGAATACAAGGACCTGAAAAAAAATATGCTCTGGAACCAGAAGATCTTCACTGGTGAAGCCAAGCCCTCCGTCATGAGGCTGCTTCCTTCGCTGGCCCTGCGCAAGCAGGATGCTGATCAGTTCCTGGATTCATTGCAGGAAGAACTCACCCTGATCGCAACAACCCAAAACAGCAACCCATAATGAGAAACTTCATCTCCGTAGAAGATGTGAAGGACATGAATGCCCTGATCAGTAAGGCCCTGGCCTACAAGCAAAACCCGTTTAAGGACAATACACTCGGGAAAAACAAAAGGATCGGCTGCCTGTTCCTGAATCCCAGCATGAGAACGCGCTTAAGCACGCAGGTAGCCGCGCAGAACCTGGGTATGGAGGCGATCGTATTCAATGTTGGCCAGGAAGGATGGGCCCTTGAATTTGAAGACGAAGCCATCATGAGCGGAAACACCGTAGAACATGTGAAAGACGCGGCACCTGTCATGGGAAAGTATTTTGACATCCTCGCCATACGAACATTCCCTTCGCTGAAAAATAAAGAGGACGACTACAGCGAGCTATACATGCGGCAGTTCATCCGTTACTGCGGCATCCCCGTGGTGAGCCTCGAAAGCTCCACCCTGCATCCGCTGCAAAGTCTTACAGATATCATCACCATGGAGGAATCCATGGCGCTCTGGCAACAGCCGCGAAAACCCAAAGTGGTACTCACCTGGGCCCCACACGTGAAACCCCTGCCCCAGTGCGTGGCCAACAGCTTTTCACAATGGGTCAATGCATGGGGTAAAGCCGATTTTGTGATCACTCATCCGGAGGACTATGAACTGGATGAAAAGTTCACAAAAGGTGCCACCATCATGCAGGATCAGCAGGCAGCGCTTGAAGGTGCTGATTTCGTTTACGTCAAGAACTGGAGCACCTACCAGGATTACGGAAAGATCTATTGCAACGATCCACGGTGGATGCTGACGAATGAAAAACTATCGGTGACCAACCAGGCAAAAATCATGCATTGCCTGCCGGTGCGCCGCAATGTGGAATTGAGTGACGAAGTATTGGACGGGCCGGATTCCCTGGTGACCGTAGAAGCATCGAACCGTGTCTGGGCCGCACAAGCTGTATTGAGTAACATCCTCGAATCCAACTGATATGCGGAAAGAAAACCTGTATGTGATCAAGATCGGTGGAAACATCATTGACGATGAAGGCAGGCTCGCGGCGTTTATTGCTTCCTTCGCCGGTCTTAAAGGGAAGAAAGTGCTGGTCCATGGCGGTGGCAAACTGGCCACCAAACTCGCCGCAGATCTGCAGGTGCCGCAGCAAATGATAGACGGAAGAAGGATCACGGATGCAGAGACCCTCAGGATCATTACCATGGTGTATGCAGGCCTGATCAATAAAACGATCGTTGCTGCTTTGCAGAAGCATGGGGCCAATGCAGTGGGATTAAGCGGTGCCGACGGCGACCTCATCCGCTCCGTCAAAAGAACCCATGCCAGCATCGACTACGGATTTGTGGGCGATGTCAAAAAAGTGAACGGTCCTTTTTTATCGGGATTATTGAAGGGCGATATGACCGTGGTGGTTGCACCCGTTACACACAACGGCGAAGGATTGTTACTGAATACGAATGCGGACACCATTGCCCAGGAAATAGCGTCTGAAATGGCGCAGGAATACGCAGTGAATCTCATCTACTCTTTTGAGAAGAAAGGGGTACTGACCGATGTCAGCAACGAAGACAGTTTGATCCCGTTGCTGACCATGTCCCTGTACCAACAATACAGGCGGGAAGAAAAGATCTTCGCGGGCATGATCCCGAAACTCGACAATGCATTTGCAGCCATTGCCATGGGGGTGGATAAAGTGACCATTGGAATGGCCGAGGAACTCGAAGCACTTACGGAAGGAAGAACCGGAACAATACTGACATATGAATGAACACCTATTTGAAAACGCACTGGAGCTGTTGAAAGAACTCATCTCCATTCCTTCATTTTCGAAGGAAGAGCATGAAACGGCAGGGGCCATCTCCCGCTTTCTGGCCGTCAGGAGCATCGAACACAGTTGGGTAGGAAACAACATTTATGCCCTGAACAGGCATTTCGATCCCAGCAAGCCTACCCTGCTGCTCAATTCACACCACGACACGGTTAAGCCGAATAAATCGTACACCCTTGATCCGTTTTCACCCATGGTGAAAGATGGCAAGTTATACGGCCTGGGAAGCAATGATGCCGGCGGCGCACTGGTTTCGCTGATCGCCTGCTTCATTCATTTCTACGAGAAAGAGGGAATGTCCTACAACATCGTACTGGCAGCCACTGCAGAAGAAGAGATCTCGGGCCCTAACGGGATTGAATACACGCTGAAATATATTCCGCAGCCGGATTGCGCCATCGTGGGGGAACCTACCCTGCTGAACATGGCCATTGCAGAGCGGGGCTTGATGGTACTCGACTGCACCGCGAAAGGCCGCTCAGGGCATGCCGCGCGAAATGAAGGCGACAATTCCATTCTGAAGGCCGTCAAAGATATCAACTGGTTCAGCAGCTACCAGTTCCCAAAAGTTTCTGATCTGCTGGGGCCGGTAAAAATGACCGTAACCGTCATTGAAACAGAAAATAAGGCGCACAATGTGGTGCCTGACGCATGCAGGTATGTGACGGATATCCGGGTCAATGAATGCTACAATTTCGAGGAAGTGCTGGACACCATCCGGGAGCATGTTTCTTCCGAGATCGTACCCAGGGGCTTCCGGATGAGATCGAGCCTGATACCTGAAAACCACCCCCTGGTCATGGCCGGCAAGAAAGCCGGGCGCACCGTGTACGGCTCTCCTACCACGTCTGACAAAGCATTGATACCCTGCCCTGCCCTTAAACTCGGGCCCGGGGATTCCGCGAGAAGCCATACGGCAGATGAGTATATTTACATCGAAGAGATCAGGCAGGGAATAGACCTGTATATTCAAATCACTGACGATCTGGTCAACCCCAAATAAGCGATATGAAACTCTGGCAAAAAGACAGCACAAGCGTATCTGAACTGATTGAAACATTCACGGTTGGCCGCGACAGGGAATTCGATCTCATGCTGGCACGTTACGACGTGGAGGGATCGATCGCTCACGTGACCATGCTGGGAGAGACCGGACTGATGACCGCGGCCGAAGCAAAGGAGGCTGTAGACGGGCTGAAAGAGATCGCAGAGGACATCACCGGTGGAAATTTCAACATTGAAGACGGGGTTGAGGACGTTCACAGCCAGGTGGAGTTTTTACTCACAAAAAAAATCGGCGAAGCCGGAAAGAAAATTCACAGCGGACGCAGCCGGAACGACCAGGTGGCGGTTGACATCAAGTTATTCCTGAGGGCTTCGCTTCTGGAACTGACCGGGGAGGTAAAGCAGCTGTTCACCCTGTTGCTGGAAAAAAGCGAAGCCCATCGCGAACATTTGCTGCCCGGATATACGCATCTGCAATTGGCCATGCCATCCTCCTTTGGATTGTGGCTCGGATCCTACGCAGAGAGTCTGGTAGACGATATGGAAATGATCGCGGCAGCATATGCAGTCACCAATAAGAATCCACTTGGCAGTGGCGCAGGATACGGATCTTCTTTCCCTTTGAACAGGGCTCGGACAACGTCCCTGCTGCAGTTCAAAACCCTCAACTGGAATGCGGCATATGCGCAGATGAGCAGGGGTAAAACCGAGAAACTGGTGTCCATGGCCCTGTCGTCCGTGGCGGCCACACTCAACAAACTATCCATGGATTGCTGCCTGTACATGAACCAGCAATTCGGCTTCATCGGTTTCCCCGATGAACTCACTACCGGCAGCAGCATTATGCCCCATAAGAAAAACCCCGACGTTTTTGAATTGATTCGTGGCAAGTGCAACCGGATCCAGTCGGTCCCTAATGAACTCACCATGCTCACCACCAATCTTCCTTCCGGTTATCACCGCGAGATGCAGTTAACCAAGGAGATCCTGTTTCCAGCCTTACAGGAACTCAACCTCTGCATCAGGCTGATGCGTGTAATGCTGGAAGGCCTGCAGGTAAAAGAGGATATCTTAAACAACGAAAAATACAAATACCTGTTCAGCGTCGAAGCCGTGAACGAACTCGTGAACAAAGGCATTTCATTCAGGGACGCCTATAAAGAAATAGGCAACCTTATAGAGAAAGGTCAGTTCCATTTCGATCCCACCCGGAAACTGCAACATACCCATGAGGGAAGCATCGGCAACCTCTGCAACGAACAGATCAGGATCGAAATGCAGCGGGTGCTTGATAAATTGGCTCATTGACTCATTAGCTAATTAATGAGCCAATTAGCCAATGAGCTAATTAGCCAATTTAAAGAGACATCATCTCCTTAAACTTAACCGCCTGCCGGCGGCTGACTTCGATCTTTTCACCGCCCCTGATCTCCAGCAAAAGTCCCCCATTGAAATAGGGTTCTACTTTTTCGATCATCCGAAGGTTGACGATATGTTTCCGGTTGGCACGGAAAAACACTTTCTCATCAAGACGTTCCTCAAGCGCATTGAGCGATTTCAGGATCAGGGGTTTATTACCGCCAAAATACACCTTGGCATAATTCCCTACAGACTCAAACAGCCTGATCTCGGCAAGCTTAACGAACCAGCAACGTTCACCGTCCTTTACAAAGACCTGGTCATTGTCGTTCAGCGTACCCCTCGACACCGCGTGCTGCTCACCATGATTCATGTCTTTCTCCTCAATCTGCTCCAGTTTGTGAAGGGCGTCCGCAAGCCTTCCCGGATCGATGGGCTTCAACAGGTAGTCCAGAGCATTCACCTCAAATGCTTTCAACGCATATTCATCGTAGGCCGTTGTGAATATGACATGCGGGGCCCGCTCCAACTCAGCGAGCATGTCAAAACCGGTTTTACCCGGCATTTGGATATCAAGGAAAATGAGGTCCGGATGTAACTCGTCAATCTTCTGGATACCCTCTGCGGCATTTGAAGCTTCTGCCAGTACATCTATTTCAGGATGCTCCTGCAAAAGTTTCCTCAACTCATTTCTTGCCAGCCTTTCGTCATCGATGATGATCGCTCTTTTTGACATAAGCGTAAAAATTAATTCTGTATTGGTATTTTAACTTTAGCCTCTACGAAATTACCAGCCACATCATTGATCTCAAACACGGCATGCGGACCGAACAAAAGTCCCAGCCTGCTCGAGGTACTCTGAAGCCCGAAACCCTCCTTACTGATCGCCCCATTCAAGCGTCCCGTATTTCTCACGATCAACTCGTGGTGGTCGTCCTTAAAATCTGAAATGATCTTAACCATCCCACCTTCCACATTCTTGCTGATCCCGTGTTTGATGGCATTCTCCACCAGGGTCTGCAGCATCATGTAGGGCACGGGCTGGTTGAGCGTATCCTCATCAATATCATACTCCACCTTTAAACGATCTTCAAAACGTATATGCTCCAGGGCCAGGTAATCCCGCACAATGCCCAGCTCCCGGGTCAGCGGCACGGTCTCAACATTCTCTGCCTGCATACTGCTTCGAAGGATATTACTAAGTTCCGTGATCGCTTCCCTTGCCCGGGCCGGATTTTCATCGATCAGCGCACGGATGCTGTTCAGGGCGTTGAAAATAAAATGCGGGTTGATATGGGCCTTGATCGTTTTAAGCTCAAGCTCTTTTACAAGGGCCTGGAGTTTCAGCGTATCAAATTGCTGTTTGCGCGATTTATTGATGAAGTGGAAAATGAAATAGATCATGTTCCAGATGAACAGGTAGACAAAGGAATAAAAAGTATTACTGACGATCACCAGCGTGTCGTTCACCTCTCCTTCTTTGTCTAGCCTGAGATTCAGCATCTTGGTCAGCAGCGTGTCAAGCACACCAATGATCAGCGCAAAAACCAGGCTGATCAGCAGGAATCCAGCGATCTGGACATTCAACGGTTTCTGCAACAGGTTCAGCCGGTGAATCACCATCCTCATCAAGTGCGTAAACACTACTCCGAGTATTACAAAAGCCATCAGCCTGCCGATGAAAAAAGAATCAAAGCTTTTGAATGATGCTGCAAAGAACGTATTCGTCAGCACGAACATCCCCCAGCCCAACGCCTGGAAAAGCCAATACTTAGGTATCCTTTGTAAAAAAATCGACATAACTGACTGGTAAATGTAATGGTATGGTTACCCCAATTTAATCTTTTTGGATTAATGGTGATATAACTCATCCAGTGGCGATATAGTAGTTCTACCAAGGGCTTTTGCAATTGTACAATAACTTTTAAAAGGCAATATTTACGCTGTAGAAATTGACTGTAACCGTTGTCTATAATCCTTCTTATGAGAACTAAATTTACCCTTATTACTATTCTATTGATTGCCTTTATTTTCACGATCACCGCGAAGGCAAATGCACAATTCGGCCGCGTTCTGATCAATGAATACATGCCCTGGCCCGGAAATGCATGTGGCACTACTGCAGAGTTTGTTGAACTTTTCAACATGGGTCCCGGCCCGGTTAATATTGGTTGTTATGTCATATCCGATGGCGATTTTTCTGTCACCATCCCTGCGAACACCATCCTCGCTTCAGGCCAGTTCTATGTTATAGCCGGCCAACCGCTGATGATCGCACCTTGTGCCAATTTCTCCAGAAACATTGTTCCCAATCTCAACTGGAACACTTGCAATTGCAGCAGCAGTACCATCCCGACAATAAACGGAGGTTTTTTAACTGACGGCGGATTTGCCAATGAACAGGTGGTTTTGCTGAACTCTACCGGGCAAATGGTGGATGCTGTGCAACGGGACTACCCGGGCGAGCCTTCAACTACCATAACAACAAGATCAATAGCCGGATGCAATCCCTTCTCATTCAACCTCGACTTGATGGGCATCGAATATGAAACGGTGGGTGAATCTACGGGCAGGGGCAATTCGATCGCCCGGAAACTGGATGGTGACTGCGGCTGGGTAAAAGACACCCAGCAGACCGGCTCCGAAACCAACAATACTCCCGGGGCACGGTCATCGTTCACGCTGAGTATGTTCATTACCGAAAACCTTAATTGTACAGGCGGAACTGCACGATTTGTTGTGGACCAGGTCCCGGCGAGCAACTGGTTTCCACTCGACTATATCCTGGCTTACGACTCTGACGGCGATGGCCAGTTCACTTTCGCAGATACATATACCACCGGTATGGATTTTACCACGCCGGACCTGGTCATTTCGAACCTGCCCTTAGGCCTATACGCCATCAACATAGGACCCAGGCAAGGTTGCAGTTACCAGAATTTCAGTTTTGCCATTGGGCCTTGCATAACACTCTGGTACACCCTGCATTCATTTGATCTGCAACAACTGGATGACATCCGGTTCAACGCTTCATTGAGTGGAGCTAATGAACTGGCTGAATTGGTGCTCGAAGGCAGTTACAATGGGAAGGACTTTTTCAAGGTCAGTAATCTCACCTTCAGTGCAAATGAAGGAAAGCAGGATGTCCAATATAGCCTGGCAGGTGATACCGAGTATACTTATTTCAGGTTAATGCTGGTTGACCGTAACCGTAAAACAAGCTATTCTGAGATCAGGAAGACAAGCACTCATTCCGGAAAAACAGGGATCAGGCTGGCAGGAAACCCTGTACAAAACCAAATCCGGATCTACACCACCACAAGCAGGAAAGAAACTGTTGATATTCAGGTATTTAACTCAGCAGGGCAGGAAATGTTCCGTAATAAATACACGGTCATCCAGGGGACGAACCTGCTGGAGATTCCTGCCGGAAAGCTTCAAAGCGGGCTTTATTTTGTCAAAACCCTGATAGGACTGAGTTTTAATGAGACTTTGAGTGTTATAAAGCAATAAACCAAAACATATTGGCTGATTTATTGTTGTAAAATCCAGTATTTTACAACTGCTGATCCATTCAGCGACCGTAATTTTGTACTTTCAAATCAGCATCATCCATGGATTTTCACCAGGGGCCCCTTTTACAAGAGATTAATTCACCAGACGATCTCAAAAAACTCAGCAAAGAACAACTCCACCAGGTCTGTGACGAGCTCAGGCAATACATCATTGATGTGGTCAGTGTGCATGGTGGCCATTTTGGAGCAAGCCTGGGGGTGGTTGAACTTACTGTCGCTCTTCACTATGTATTCAACACTCCGTACGACCAGTTGGTGTGGGACGTGGGTCACCAGGCATACGGCCATAAGATCCTGACAGGTCGTAAAACCGAATTTCCAACCAATCGCAAATATGGCGGTCTCAGTGGTTTTCCAAAACGCAGTGAGAGCGAATACGACAGTTTCGGCGTTGGTCACTCTTCAACGTCAATTTCTGCAGCCCTCGGTATGGCCCTGGCTGCGAAAATCAAAGGGGAGGATGATAAGCAATGCGTGGCCATTATCGGTGACGGCGCAATGACCGCCGGAATGGCCTTTGAGGCCATGAACCATGCAGGGGTATCTGATACCAATGCCTTGATCATCCTGAATGATAACTGCATGAGCATCGATCCCAATGTGGGTGCCCTCAGGGAATACCTGACAGACATCACTACTTCGCAGACCTACAATAAGATCAAGGATGATATCTGGAAGGCGCTGGGAAAACTGCCTGTGGGGAAATCCTTCACCCGCGAAATGGCCAGCAAACTGGAACATTCTGTCAAAGGATTCATCAACCAGAGCAGCAACCTGTTTGAAGCGATGAAACTCCGGTATTTCGGGCCTATCGACGGTCATAACATCACCAAACTGGTAGACACCCTCGAAGACCTCAAAAACATCCCGGGTCCTAAACTGCTGCATATTATCACTGTTAAAGGCAAAGGGTATACACTCGCGGAACTCGACCAAACCAAATGGCACGCGCCAGGATTGTTTGATAAAGTGACCGGTGAAATTTATAAGAAAAAATTCGAAACGCCCCAGCCTCCAAAATACCAGGACGTATTTGGCCATACCATCATTGAGCTGGCAGAAAAAAACCCCGCCATCATGGGGATTACACCAGCCATGCCTTCAGGCTCATCGCTTAAATTCATGATGGAGAAAATGCCTGATCGTGCAATTGATGTGGGTATTTGCGAACAGCATGCCGTCACCTTGAGTGCGGGTCTTGCTACCCAGGGCATGAGGGTTTTCTGCAATATCTATTCCTCTTTTATGCAGCGATCGTACGACATGGTCATCCATGATGTTGCGATACAGAAACTGCCCGTTGTTTTCTGCCTTGACCGCGCGGGCCTGGTAGGGGAAGATGGGCCTACCCATCACGGCGCGTATGATATCCCTTTTATGAGATGCATACCCAACATGATCGTCAGCGCCCCGATGAATGAAGCGGAATTGAGGGACCTGATGTACACGGCCCAGCTCGACTCCCTGAAATACCCGATCGTAATCCGTTACCCGCGCGGCGAAGGCGTCATGCCAGAATGGAGAACGGAAATGAAAGAAGTTGAGATAGGTAAAGGAAGAAAACTGCGCGATGGTGAAACCCTTGCGATCCTAAGCTTTGGACACCCAGGCAACTTTGCAGCTGCCGCTATCCGTAACCTGAAGACCTATGGCATTAATCCTGGCCATTACGACATGCGCTTTGTAAAACCCCTTGATGAAGCGCTGCTCCACGAGGTATTCTCAAAATATACCAAGATCATCACCGTTGAAGACGGCACCATTGTAGGTGGATTCGGATCAGCGATCCTTGAATTCATGGCAATGCATGGTTACCAGGCAGAGGTGAAAATGCTGGGCATCCCTGATCGCGTGGTAGAGCATGGCAGCCTGAAAGAGCTCCATAGGGAATGCGGTTACGATGCGCTGGGCATAGAAGAAACTGCCAGGGAAATGATGAAAGAATCAGTGGCCGTGCAACAGTTCCAATGATTCCGTTAATTGAAGAAAAACACGGCGACACCGAAAGCAATTACTGAAACGATCAGCCCATACATGAATATGGTATAGCTGTAACGAAGGTATTTGTATTTCTTCCCCAAGACTACTCCCAAATAGTATATGTCCTTGGTAAGGCTGGAATACAGGTATTCCTTATCTGTGATCATTTGCAGGATCCCGGCCTGATAGCTCTCGAGACTCATTTTATTGAAATGACCAAAGAACAGGAGATTGATCTTCCTGTTGTCAATATCTTCCTGGGTAAAATCTCCGCCCACGATCTTGGGACGTGTGGCAAGGATCGCGAAAATAATCGTTACAGTATTGACCAGCAGCAGGCATATGGTTGGCAGTACGAGATGGGGATAGTCCTCCAGTTTCCCTAACAAGACAGACAGGATCACCGAAATAATAATGGAGTTAACGGAGATCATAATGCCCGCCTTATTATCCGCCAGTGCGCTGAGTTCCATATGATTTCTGGATGTGAGCCGGAACAGGGTTTCAATACCCCTTGATGGGCGGTTATCTTCCGTTTTCTTTTTCTTCTTTAACAGCTTACCTGCAACTTCCGGAACAACTTCCCCGGAAGCTGCAGCAGCCGCTTTCTGTTCCAATTTCGCCAGCTTCTTTTCATGCCTTTTCTTCAGGTCCCGAAAAATTATCTCCTTGGCAGGCTGCAATTCCTGCTTGGCAAATTCAGTGAAATAATGGTGGCTCTCCATGAAATGAAGTGTATTGGCTCGCCAGTCCGCTGAACTGATCTCCTTTCCGGTGAGCAGCTCAGTCTCCTTTTTCAGCAGGTCGCTTTTCTCCTGGAAAATTGCCTTCCCGAAATGGAACAGTTCGGCGTCGGCAATGATCTTCTCGCCAAGCGTATGTGGCTGCTGGGGTATCCTGGTAGCCATGATACAGCCCTCCACTACCTTGATGGTATCTTGATCAACTCCTTTTGACTCCAGGTACTTCCTGGCCATGCCGGCGCTGTTCTGTTCGTGATTTTCCGGGCCGGTGTACATATAAGCAAGGTCGTGGAACCAGGCTGCTGCGATGATCGGGAACCTCTCAGCTTCCGTCATACCGTAAAACCCGCTGATGGTAATGACCGCAGACACCACCTCCCGGGTATGCTGTGCATCATGATAAATTATGCGGGGATCCTGCTGGTCCCGATATTGTTGCTCTATGTGCGTTTCAATATCAGACAGGAGGTGTTCAAATTGCATGCCGGGAAGTAATTATTGCCGTTAAAATACGATAATAATAATAAATTTAGACACATCATGAGAACCCAACTAACGATATTCATCTGCCTTGCCCTCATTGGCTGTTCGGAAGGTAACAAGAGTGCCCCCATGACCTCGCCTGCGGGCTATGACCTCAATCAGCCGGAAAAGATCCTGCTCAGCGAAAAGCTGGATGAGATTTCAGGCATCAGGTACGACAGTGCGGCCAAACAGTTCATTGCCCTGAACGACGAGGAAGGAAAACTATATAAGATCAGCCTCGAAGGAAAGGTGCTGGAGAAGGGCTTCAAGTTCGCCAAGAAAGGAGATTTTGAAGAACTGGACTTCGACGGTACGTATTGGTACTCCGTCAAAAGCAACGGGGAAGTCCACCGCATTAAAAACGCCTTTACTGACAGCCAGGAAGTAAGGGTATTCCCATTTCATGAGAGCGGAATCGAGTTTGAGACGGTCAGTGTAGACCCTGCAAAACACCAGGTATTTATCCTTACCAAAACCCCGAAGTCACTCCATGATGGAAAGGTGCCTGCTTTTGTGCTGGATACCATTACCGGATCCTTTAATTATGCTGCTGAATACTCGCCGGACTCCGCCGCCCTGACACAGATTGCCGCTAATCCGAAGCTGGCCTGTAAGCCCACATCCGCCGCCTTTCATCCCATCAGTGGTGAGTTATACATTGTTTCGGTGAACGACAGGATGTTGCTCATCATGAACAATGGCTCTGTAAAAAACTACTATAAATTGGATAAAAAAACCTTCCGGCAGCCAGAGGGTATTTGTTTTGCGCCAAATGGGGACATGATGATCTCCAATGAAGCAGGAGATGCAAAAGCGAACATCATGGTGTTCAGGTACGGGGGACAGGCAACACAGTAACCCGCATCGCCGTTAAACTGCTCAAGCCCGCTTTGGGAGTACAGAATGGCGATCTTATTGGCTTGCGTAAGCCTTTTTCCAGGAACTCAACAAATAGCCTGATGAGAATGCAGTATAAATGTGATCATCAGCTTCATCAAATTGAGGATGCGGGCTGGGTATCTTGCTCTTCATTATACTCGATGATAAAGTTGTTGGTGCCTTCACCGATCAGTATTTTCAGATGCTGCATTTGAACCAGTTCAAGTACGGTGAGGAAGAGAAAGATCGCATGGATCCGGTCCTGGCAAACATCAAATATTTTTTCAAATGCCATCGTCCTTTCCCGCTTTGAAGTGTCCAGCATATACTCACGGCTTTGTTCCATGGTATAGTTGTACCGGTAAACCACGTGTTGCGGTTTATTATTCCGCTCATACATCCTGGCCATCACTTTTTCAAACACTTTCATCAGTTTGTACAAGGTGATGGTTTGAATTTCGGTTCCTTCAGAAGCTTCTTCACCGAGATGGCTAAGTTCCTTCTGCAGGTTACCCCGCTTCACCATGAGCATACGGGTAGCTTCCAGTTCCGCCAGTTTCACAGAAGCTTCCTTGAATTTCTTATATTCCAGGATCTTGTCAACCAGTTCCTGGCGAGGATCGATTTCATTACCCTGTTCGTCCACTTCTTTCCGGGGCAGCAACATTTTTGCCTTGATCCGCATTAGGGTTGATACAAAGAGGATGAATTCGCTGCTTAATTCAATATTCAGTTCTTCGGGACCGTGAATGAACTGCATGAAATCCTCGATCAGTTTGGTGATCGGAATATTATAGATGTCGAGTTCATCGCGCTCGATAAAAAACAAAAGCAGGTCAAACGGCCCCTCAAACTGGGGTAACTTTATCTGATAGGGAGTTGTATTCATACAAGTAGAAATAAAGAAGGTGATCTTTATGAATCACCTTCAACTATTGTCAAATGTACTACTTGTCTGACTAAAATTTGGTAGTTAATCCAACGGAAAGCAGGGATTTGATCTGCGTCCTGGGCGCATTGCTGTTTGGCCCGAATAAACGCACGTCATCGTCGTAAATCAGGTCAAAATTGTAGCTAACGCCCAGCCATTTGTTGACTTTCATGGTCAGCACGTTTGTCCAAAAGATATCCACATTCTGGGGGTTGGATAGGTAATTCGAGTAAAGGTCCATACGGCTGCGAAGGTTCACGTTCTTGGCGATATCCTTTTTGAACATGGCAGATACGAATGCGCCAGCTTCAAAGCGAGATGCTTTACCAGGATCCAGGCCGTAGCGCTGGCCAAGGCCTGTATATTTTTCGCTTACAAAAGTCCAGCGGGCCGAAATAGGCGACATGAAAACGTTGAAATAGCTGACAGGCGTCCAGTCAAAACCCGGCGCAATGGTCAGGTAGCCAGGGGCCATGAATGCTGAGGTCAGTTCCTTTGGCGTCTTATTATAATCGTAGCCCTCTGTGAATTGGGTCCGGAAGTTACCTACCGCACCAAAGCCCCATTTTTTGTTAATCGTGCGGGAGTATTTGGTATAATAATCTATACGATCGTCGGTTTTCCTGGTACCCTGGCTGGTTGTTTTTTGCAGTGCATAAAACAGGTCCAGGTTATTGATCCAACGGGATTTCTCGGTTTTATAAACAGCGAAGAGGTTTATATTGGTATTGATCGCCAGGGAGCTTCTCTCAGCACCAGCGGCCCAGTTGCTGGAGTTACCCTGTGCCAGGCCAACATTGATATTGGCTCCTTTTTTCCAACCTGTTTTGTGTGTGGTGTCGTCTGCCAGGGTTTTAGCGGCGGCGTCCTTCAGTTCAGCAACAGTCTTATCCTGCGCCATAGCGGTGTAGCATACCACCAGCATGGCGGCACTCAATACAATTCTCATAATGATGTTTTTTATTTCTTCTTCAATTCGTCGCGGATCTCCGCCAAAAGCACTTCTGTTGCCGTTGGAGGGGGTGCAACTACTTCTTCAGTTTTCCTGAAGCGATTGACAGCTTTGAGGATCAGGAACAATACAAAAGCTATGATGATGAAATCGAGGGTAGCCTGCAATAGCACGCCGATTTTTATGCCACCGATCGTAAGGGTGCTGAATTTCTCAGGATCGCCGATCACCTTGCCAATTAAAGGCATAATAACCGCATCAACGAGCGCCGTTACGATCTTGTTGAAGGCACCGCCAATAATAACACCGATGGCGAGGTCCAACACATTGCCCCTGACGGCAAATTCCCTGAATTCTTTGATAAATCCCATAAACGTGGTTTTAGATGTTTGCCGGCAAAATTATATGTACCATCCTGATCTGCAAATTTTCATCGCCTGATATATGTTCAAAATTCATATGATTTGACTTAAATGGTCGAATTATTGCCAAAAAAGGCAACTTTGCAGCCATGGACCCCCAAAAAAAACGGCAGATCATCAACTGGCTCATCTTCATTATGCTGTCCGTGATCTGGGGCTCTTCCTTCATCCTGATGAAAGAAGGCATGAAATCCCTGAACGCCTGGCAGGTCGCTTCACTCCGGATATTCTCTGCCGGCATGATCCTGCTCCCTTTCACGATCCGCAAGTGGAATAACCTCCCGCGCAAAGACATTCCCCTTATTTTTTTGTCGGGCTTACTGGGAACTTTTATACCGGCCTATCTTTTCTGCTTTGCCGAAACCGAGCTCAATAGTGCAATAGCGGGCATCCTGAATGCCCTCACCCCGCTGTTCACACTCGTTATCGGGGCCTCCTTTTTTCATTCAAAGCTTCCCTTGAAAAAATGGGTGGGTGTACTGATCGGATTTATCGGATTGGTTCTCCTGGTGGGCGCAGGAGGAAACCTGGACTTCTCCAATATGCAGTACTCAGGGTTTGTGATCCTGGCCACCGTCTGTTATGGGATCAATGTAAATATGGTGAGTCGTTATCTGCGGCATATCCCCTCGTTGATGCTGGCGGCCCTGGCCTTCGGCTTATTGATCGTACCCTCCGGGCTGATCCTGCTGATCACGGGTTATTGGCGTTCCCGGGGCGAAGAGGGCTTCATGTATTCCACGGCAGCATCCTCCGTGCTGGGCGTTTTTGGGACAGCCATCGCGTCAGTACTGTTTTATATGCTGATGAAAAGAGCCGGGGCATTGTTTGCTTCTATGGTGACCTACGGAATTCCTTTTGTGGCCCTGTTCTGGGGTTTCCTGGCGGGAGAACGTATAGGGATGATGCAGATCTTCTGCCTGGGCATGATCCTCGCTGGCGTATATGTAGCCAATAAATAGGAACAGGGCGGCATTACCCTTAACAAAAAAAAGCCGAAAGGGATACCTTCCGACTTTTCGATATTCTTCTACTGAACCGTTACACGGACATGATCTCCTTTTCTTTCAGCACGAGGTGCTTGTCAACCACGCCAATGTATTTGTCCGTCATGGCCTGGATCTCATCTTCCGAATCCTTTGCGAGGTCCTCGCTCAAGCCATCTTTCTTCAATTTCTTGATATGTTCAATAGCGTCCCTCCGGATGTTACGGATGGCCACTTTTGAATGTTCGCCTTCAGCATGTACCCTTTTCACGATCTCCCGCCTGCGTTCCTCGGTCAGTGGCGGCAGGAATATGCGGATTATGGTCCCATCGTTTTGGGGGTTGACGCCAAGGTTTGCAGCTATGATGGATCTTTCGATCGGCTGCAGCATATTTTTCTCCCAGGGCTGGATGACCAGGGTGCGGGCGTCTGTAACGGTGATATTACCCACCTGGTTGATGGGTGTTGGATTGCCATAGTAATCCACCACAAGACCATCGAACATGTTGGGATTGGCCCTTCCGGCGCGGATCTTGGTCAGCTCCGATTCCAGGTGGCTAATGGCTTTTTCCATGCTCTCAAGAGCATGCGATGAAATACTGATCAATTCGTCTGACATAGCTATACGTTCTTATTGGGTGCAAATCTAAAGAAAGCACTGCAGTCTAAAAAACAACCTTAGTTCTGTTCCGGATGGATATAGGTTTTCTTCTTGAGCTGAAGGATCTTGGACGTGAGGGTGGCATCCTCCAGGGATATCTGTTCAGGCTCGACCTTCCGTTGCCGGGTATAAAAGAGAACGCCTGTAAATGCCGATATAAGCGCCACCAGCATGATGATCAGGTAGGTGCAGTTCATATTCCGGCAAGCATAGGCAAGGCCGATGAAGAAAATATTTACGCCCACACAGATGTAGGTGATGGCGGAGTGTGAGAGGTTATGATCCATCAGCACATGATGGATATGATTACGGTCCGGTGAAAAAGGCGAACGCCTGCTCAGTATCCTGAGGGAAAACACCCGGAGCGTATCAAAAAGGGGCACCATCAGGATGGCGAAGCCAACTGCGGGTGAAGCGGCGATGGGAATGGTTGAGGCTGGGCTATCGGCCACATTGATGAACCTGATCACAAGAATGGCATTGACCATACCGATCAGAAGTGAACCCGTATCGCCCATGAAGATCTTGGCTGGCGAATGATTGAAGATCAGGAACGCGACCAGGCTTCCACCAAGGCAGAAGGCGAGCGTTGCATACTCTACTTCTCCGAGCACGTAGAAATATATCCCAAAAACCAGTGAGGTCATGAGGCCCAGGCTTCCTGCCAGACCATCCACGCCATCGATCAGGTTGAAAGAATTGATAATAACGATTATAGTAAAATAAGTAAAAACAAGGCTGAAGAATTCCGGCAGTTCATACACACCAAGGAACCCGTGCATACTGGTGATCAATAACCCGCCCTTATAAACAATGAGGAAAGCGGCCACCACCTGGCCGATGAATTTCTTCATGGGCGACAAAACAAGGATATCATCCTTAAGGCCAAGGAAAAATATGACGAGGGCCGCAGCGATGAAATACTGGAAGTCGGGTGTTTGGGAGAAACTGATGGTGAATAAACTGGCCAGTACAAAACCGGCGAAAATACCAAGACCTCCGAGGGAAGGGATGGGAAGGATATGAATCTTCCTTTCATCCGGGTGGTCAAAAAGCTTTCTGGTAGTGGCTACCTGGATTATTATAGGGATCGCAGCAAATGTGATCATGAAGGCAATTGCTGATCCCAATAATATTCTATCCATTAATAAAAAGTTTCGGCATTCAAAAATAGGTTGAAATGAATTGGTAACAAAGCCATTTTAACTATTTCATTATTACTTCATGTGTCAACTTTTCCCTTTTTGCGATCTTGCCCGGATAAATCACACGCCAAATCCCTGTTATCATCGATAACGTTGTAATTGCAGTGAAAAGTATACATATCAGCATTCTATACTAAGAAGTTCCGGCTAATACGATTTTCCACTATTCTTTGCCTGCCTTGGCAATAAATTATAGATTTGCGGCAGATTTAAGCAATATGAGTAACCTTAAGCAAATAGCAAGCCAAGTGCGCCGTGACATCATGAGGATGGTACATGGGGTGCAGAGTGGACACCCGGGAGGATCGTTGGGTTGTGCAGATTATTTCACTGCGTTGTTTTTTGGAGCGATGGAGCACAAGCCTGAGTTCAATATGGACGGACTGCATGAAGATGTTTTTATCCTCTCAAACGGACATATATCTCCGGTTTATTATTCTTCGCTTGCACGTTCAGGTTATTTCCCTGTTGCTGAGCTGGGCACATTCCGGAAACTCAATACCCGCCTGCAGGGACATCCTACCACCCACGAACACCTGCCCGGAGTAAGGATCGCGTCCGGTTCGCTGGGCCAGGGCCTCAGCGTTGCCATTGGCGTTGCATTGGGTAAGAAACTCAACAAGGACAGCCACCTTGTGTATTCCCTGCACGGTGATGGGGAATTGCAGGAAGGCCAGATCTGGGAAGCCATGATGTTTGCCGCCCACCATAAAGTGGACAACCTGATCGCCACGGTTGACTGGAACGGCCAGCAGATCGACGGACCGACCAGCAAAGTAATGGGCCTGGGAAATATCCGGGAAAAATTTGAGGCCTTTGGCTGGGAGACCCTTGAAATGAATGGTAATGATATGGATGAAGTGGTAGCCACTTTGAATAAGGCCAAATCCATGACGGGCAATGGAAAGCCGATCGCCATCATGATGCACACGATCATGGGCAAGGGGGTCGATTTCATGGAGAACGACCACAACTGGCATGGCGTTGCCCCGAACGATGAACAACTGCAGAAAGCCCTCGCACAACTTCCAGAGACGTTGGGGGACTATTAGGATTGGCTCATTAGCTGATTGGCTCATTAGCTGATTCTGCTCGGTAAAATGCTTGAAAGAATTAGCCAATGAGCTAATGAGTGAATTAGCTAATTTCTTAGCTCAAAAGGCTGCCTTGATGCCCGATAGGCAGGAAACCAGGAAGCCAGAAGTCCGATGGTCATTACGGTGCAGGCCACCAGTAAAAAATCAGCCCATACCAGCCTGACCGGATAATAATCGATGAGGAAAGACTCGCCCTGAAGGGGTACCAGTTTATAATTGATCTGGAGAAAATAAAGTATCACTGCTACCAGCATCCCCACCGATGCACCTATACCCGCTAAAACAAGCCCTTCTGTCAGAAAGATCTTTCGGATCATCTGCCTGTCGGCTCCCATGGCCTGGAGCACCTGGATGTCTTTTTGTTTTTCAAGTACCAGCATGGTGAGCGCACCTACCATGTTGAACGCTGCTACCAGCAAGATGAGGGTGAATATCCCATAGATGGCCCATTTCTCCAGCCGAATGGTGGAATACAAGGTTTTGTTCTGCTCGTACCGGTCCAACACCTTCATCCGGTTGCCCAATAGTTTTTGTACCGCCGGCTTCACCATATCCACCTGGTCAGCCGCCACTACAGCAATTTCAACTGCACTGTACTCATCCGGACCGTAGTTCAGGTATTGCCGCGCAAATTCAAGGTTGGTCAGCACATATTTATTGTCAAAATCCTGTTGGATCGCAAAACTTCCTGAAGGCTGCACTTGTCCTACCCCTAAAGCATCCAGTGGATTCGAAAGATCGGTAACGCCTTTTTTGGGCATATACAGGGTCAGCGGCGTCAAGGCGCGATCAGACATGACCCCGATAGCATTCTCTATACCAACGCCAAGGACCAGCCTGGGAGATTCCGCATCGCCGAGATCAAAATTCCCCCTGATCATTTTCCGGGATACCCCGGCAACCTCCCCATAGCGCCCGTCCACTCCTTTCACATATACCACGGTCTGGAGTTCGCCGTTTTGCAACAGGGCTTTGTCTTCTGCCACCAGTGTAACTTCTTTCAAGCCCGGGATCTTACGGAGGTCTTTGATTTGGGTTTGCGTCAGGGTAATGGTTTTCCCGGAAACCGGCTCCACCCTGATGTCTGTATAGAAGGAGGAATACAAAGATTTTACGAGGGATTCAAAACCATTGAATGCGCTGAGGATAATGATGAGTGCGGCTGTGCCTACCGTGATGGCGGATACACTGACCCAGGCGATCACATTGATGGCATTGGTTGATTTTTTTGCCCTGAAATACCGCCAGGCGAATGTGAAATACAATTTGGAATGGGATGAGTGTGAAAAATCGGGTGAATGCGAAACGTACTATCCTTCGCCATCCTTCTTCTCTTCATTCAGCTTCTTGAAGATCTCTTCGATCTTAAAAACCTGATCCAGCGTGTCGTCCAGAAAAAACCTCAGCTCAGGCATTCTCCTCAGCTGGTGCTTGACGCGTCCGGTCAACTCCCGCTTGATCTCAGGCTTCCTGTCTTCAAAAACCTGCATGGTTTTCTCCATATCGCTCACTTTGAAAAGACTCAGGTAGATCCTTGCCTCCAGCAGGTCAGGCGTAACCTTAACGCCTGCAATGGAAACCATACCGCCATTCAGCATGTTCAGGCCCATTCTCATGAATATATCATTCATTTCCTCCTGGATCACCCCGGCCACCTGTTTCTGTCTTTTTCCCTCCTGCATATTGATCAATCTTAAAGGGTGTAAAAATAACTACTTTTGCGGCAATCAAACGCTCTATATAAAATCCTGATGAAGAGTCTCCAAGTGATTTTCTCTTATATACGCCGATATCCCAAACTGGTATCCCTATACTTTGTGCTTAACCTTCTTTCCTCTTTTTTCTCATTATTGTCGTTAAGCCTGCTTGCTCCATTCCTAACACTCATTTTCGGGGTCCAATCGCCGGGACAATCCATGGGTTCCTTCAGGGTGGGTAAAGTCATGGATAGTTTCTATGCCTACCTGACCCAACTCATCAGTTCGGACGAGGGGAAGATCAAGGCCCTGGCGATTCTTTGCACCATTGTGGTGATCGCCATCATGCTCAAAAATCTCTTTCTTTATTCGGCTCTCTATGTACTCACCCCTATAAGGAACCGGATCATCAACGATATGCGGAATGAAATGTTCCGGAAGATCCTGCAACTTCCCATCGGCTATTTCAGCGACCAGCGAAAGGGAGACATCATGAGCAGGCTTACCAACGATCTGCAGGATGTGGAGTATTCCACCATCAGTTTCTTGGAAACATTCTTCCGTGAACCCATCACCATTATCCTGTTCCTGGCCTATATGATCACGCTAAGTCCGGAATTATCCATGTTCCTGCTGATCTTCCTGCCGATAGCAGGGCTGGTGATCGGGCGCATTGGAAGATCGCTCAAAAAGGTCTCTACCCGGGTACAGGAAAAATTAGGGGATATCCTCACCACCATCGAAGAAACCCTTGGTGGCATGCGCGTCATCAAAGGGTTCAACGCAGAAGAACAGCAACACCGACGTTTTGTAAATGAGAACAACCTGCTGCTGGCCATAAAGAATGCGGCTAACCGCAGGCGCGACCTTGCGTCACCAGTATCCGAGACCCTGGGTATCCTAGCCGTTTGCGGGGTGCTGTATTACGGTGGCCGGCTGGTACTCGGGCAGAACTTCACGCTCACGGGACCTGACTTCCTGTCCTATATTGCCGTATTCACCCAAATCATCAATCCGCTCAAATCGTTCAGTTCAGCTTCGTACAACATACAGCGGGGAGCAGCGAGTATCGAACGCATACAGTCGCTGATCAACGAACAGGAAACCATCAAAGAGATCGCGGATCCTGTAGCCATCCGGTCATTCGACAATGCGATAGAATTCAGGGATGTGAGTTTTTCATATGGCGATGTACAGGTACTTTCCAATATCAGCTTTACGGTCAAAAAAGGTACTACAGTAGCCCTGGTTGGCTCTTCGGGTTCAGGAAAATCGACCTTGGCAGATATGATCCCGCGCTTCCATGATGTCACCAGTGGCGAACTACTGATCGATGGGATCAATATCAGGAACTATGCGATCAGGGACCTGAGAGATCAGATGGGCATTGTCACCCAGGAGCCGATTCTGTTTAATGATACGATCGCCAACAACATCGCCCTCGGTACTGTTGGTGTAAGTCGGGCAAGCATTGAACATGCTGCCCGGGTAGCCAATGCCCACAGCTTTATCCAGAACAAGGAAGAAGGATACGATACCAACATCGGGGAACGCGGATCCAAACTATCGGGTGGCGAGCGGCAAAGGGTGACCATTGCCAGGGCCGTTTTAAAGAACCCTCCCATCCTGATCCTCGATGAGGCCACCTCTTCGCTGGATACGGAAAGTGAGCGACTGGTTCAGGATGCACTGAACCACCTGATGGTGGACCGCACCAGTGTAGTGATAGCACACCGGCTGTCAACTGTCCGGCATGCTGATGAGATCATTGTGCTGCACAAAGGCCGAATTGCCGAAAGGGGTAAGCACGACGAGCTGATGATGAACAACGGCATTTACAGTAAACTGGTAGAGCTCCAGGAAGTGAAATAACCGGTACCGTTCCCGATAGTGGAAACGTTTTTTGGTCTTCCCCCAAAATAAAAACAGGCCATCTCAACACTGATTGAGCCGGCCTGTAGTTTCCACCGCAGCAGATCGAAAGATCTACTGAATGTTTGGATTCTTTGACATTCCCATTTTTGCCTCAATGCTGAGGGTAGCATGGGGAACTGCACGAAGACGTGCTTTATCGATCAGTTTACCGGTCACCCGGCAAATGCCATAGGTCTTATTCTCGATGCGCACCAGAGCTTTCTCCAGTTTGTCGATAAAATCGATCTGGCGGCTGGCCATCTGGCTCAATTGTTCCCTTTCCATGGAAAGACTACCGTCCTCCATGGTCATATACCTGTTATCGGTTTCATCTCCGCTCATTTCATCTTTCCTGGTGATGAGTCCGTGTAAGTATGCAAGTTCTTTCTTGGCGGCTTCCAATTTTCGTCCAATTAACTCCCTGAATTCCTGTAGCTCAGAATCACTATACCTCATTGATGGTCCATTTATTATAGGTGACGGTTGATCCAATATGGATTTTGTAAAGTCGGGTTCGTATCTGCGGGATGTGGTAGCATTGATCTTCGGCATCACCACCGGCTTTGGAGGTTTAACCTCTTTCGGCTTGGGTTTTGGAACCGGAGGCTTCACCTCCACCTGGACCACCGGCTTAACAGGATCGGCTTTAACTTCAGCTACTGGCTTCGGCAAGGGTTTCCCAGGTATTTTGGCTGCGGGTTTAGGCGCAGGAACTGCTTTTTTCGGCTCGGGCTTTTTAGCTGCAACTGGCGCTTTTTTCGCCGGAACTGCCGCTTTTTTTGCCGGAACTGCCGCTTTTTTTGCCGGAACTGCTGCTTTTTTCGCCGGAACTGCCGCTTTTTTTGCCGGAACCACTGGTTTCTTGGCTACGGGTTTGGGAGCAGGTTTGGAAGTTTTGGGCGCAGGTTTGGCAACCACTTTGGCTTTTGCCACAGGTTTCGGCGCTGCTTTCTTCACAGGTTTAGCTGCAACGGCCTTCTTTGGCGCCGCCTTCTTTAAAGGAGCTTTTGCTGCCTTTTTTACAGGTTTTGCTGCCTTAGCAGCATTTTTCTTAGTTGCCATATATAGAAATTACCCTTTTTTTTCTACCAGTACCCGTAATGGAATTTCATTTACTTCAATTTCCATCCCCCCGGTAAAGTCGGGCACTAATTCCAGCCTGTCTGCCAAAATTTCCGCGCAAATATAATCATTAAATTGCGTTATCGACTGTACAAGTTTGTCACTATTCGTCAATTTAACCAATACCCTGTCCGTCAACTCATAGCCGCTGTCTTTTCTGATCTTTTGGATCCGATTTACCAGTTCCCTTGCGTTCCCTTCCTGCTCCAACTCCGGTGTAATGATGATATCCAGGGCTACTGTGAGGGCATTTTTGCTGGCTACCATCCATCCCGGAACATCTTCACTTTGTATGTCAACCTCGGTCAATTCAATCTCAACTACCTCATTATCAAGCGTTAATGCAGTTTTTCCCGTAGCTTCAAGATTCCTGATATCCGCCTGTCCAAAGGCCGCCAATGCGGCAGACACCAGTTTCATCCTGGGGCCCATCTTCTTACCCAGGGCCACAAAATTGGGCTTGATCTTCTTTTTGATGAACTGGTTATCCGGGTCAAGATACTCGATCTCTTTCACGTTCACTTCAGCCTTGATCAGATTTTCCACCAGCAGGAGTTGCTGTTTCATTTCCCTTGTCAGTACGGGGATCAGCGCTTTCTGAAGGGGCTGGCGCACTTTGATATTCACTTTTTTTCTGATAGACAGGATGAGTGACGAGGCATCCTGCGCCATCTGCATCCGCTCTTCCAGCTTTTTATCGATTGCCGTCTCATCCGCCTTCGGGAATGGGGTATGATGGACCGATGCCGCAGCAAAACGGTTGGTAACGGCATTGAGGTTAGTGAAAATGGCATCCACAAAGAATGGCGATATGGGAGCCGTCAGCCTGCAGATGGTTTCCAGGCATTCATACAGCGTCTGGTACGCACTGATCTTATCTTCCTCATATTCACCTTTCCAGAACCGGCGCCGGCAAAGCCTGACATACCAGTTGCTAAGCTGCTGATCAACGAAATCTTCTATCGCACGGCCGGCCATCGTTGGTTCATAATCGTCCATATAAGCCGTTACCTCTTTCACCAGGCTGTTGAGGGCCGATAAGATCCATCGGTCTATTTCAGCTCTTTTCTCCAGGGGAATGTATTGTTCCCTAAAGGCAAAACCATCCACATTGGAATACAGGGCAAAAAACTGGTAGGTATTATAGAGCGTCCCGAAATACTTCCTTTGAACTTCCTTGATCCCGTCCAGGTCAAACTTCAGGTTATCCCATGGAGAGGCGTTGGTGATGAGGTACCAGCGGGTAGCATCGGCTCCGTACTGCTCAATGGTAGCAAAAGGATCCACTACATTGCCAAGCCGTTTGCTCATCTTGTTCCCGTTCTTGTCCAGTACAAGGCCATTGGAAACCACCGTTTTATAGGCAACAGAATCAAAAAGCAGGGAGCCGAGCGCGTGCAGGGTATAGAACCAACCCCGGGTCTGGTCCACCCCTTCGGCGATGAAATCTGCCGGGAATGCCTGGCCCTGCTCCAACTTCTCCCTGTTCTCGAACGGATAATGCCACTGTGCATAAGGCATGGCGCCAGAGTCGAACCAAACGTCGATCAGGTCGGGCACCCGTTTCATGGGCTTCCCCGATGCACTCACCAGGATGATATCATCCACATAGGGCTTATGCAGGTCCAGGATACCCTCATGCAGGTAATGCTTGTTCACATCACCACCGAGCACCTGGTTTGCCTTACGAATCTCCGTATTCAGTTCTTCTATGGATCCGATGCAGACCTCCTCGTCCTTATCCTCTGTTCTCCACACCGGAAGCGGGGTACCCCAGTAGCGGCTGCGACTCAGGTTCCAGTCCACCATATTCTCCAACCAGTTGCCAAAACGGCCTTCGCCGGTTGATTTAGGTTTCCAGTTGATGGTTTTATTCAGTTCCACCATCCTGTCTTTCAACGCGGTGGTCCTGATGAACCAGGCGTCCAGCGGATAATAGAGGATCGGCTTGTCGGTTCTCCAGCAATGGGGGTAATTGTGCTCGTATTTTTCAACTTTGAATGCCTTACTATCCAATTTGAGCTTAACGGCAATGTCAACGTTGACGTCAACGAAATCAGCTTCATCCTTATAATTCTTTACAAACCTCCCGCTGAACTCACCCGTGCCATCAACAAATTTGCCCTCCCGATCTACCAGCGTAAGGATCCCCAGGTTGAATTTCTGCCCGGTTTTATAATCATCTGCGCCGAAGGCAGGTGCCATATGGACGATACCGGTACCGTCTTCTGTGGTTACAAAATCGCCAGTCACCACCTTAAATGGATCTGCACCAGGAGTGATCTCCCGGATCGCATCCAGCGTGTTAGCCTCGAATGGCAGCAACTGGTGGTAACGAAGCCCCTCGAGCTCTGAACCGCTGAGTGTTCCCAATATCTTCCATGGGACCAGTTTATCACCTTCTTTATATGAAACCAGCTCAATATCCTTCCCCTCTTCTTTAAAATATTTGGGTATCAGGCCGCTGGCCAGTATCACGGTAGATGGCAACCCGGTATAAGGGTTGAAGGTTTTTACCACGGCGTACTCGATGTTAGGTCCAACAGCAAGACCAAGGTTGGAAGGCAGTGTCCATGGCGTTGTTGTCCAGGCCATGATATAAAGCTTTCCTGATGGTTCCTTGTCGGCATCCTGCCCTTGAAACGCAACCAGGGATTCATACAGCCGATGGCCTGCATTGGGATTGGCCTGGTCCCCTTCGGCGGTCAGGGGCACATGGAACAAGGCCGTTGCGCTGGTATCCTTAACATCCTTATAGGTGCCGGGCTGGTTCAATTCATGAGAACTGAGACCCGTACCCGCAGCTGGCGAGTATGGTTGTATACTGACACTCTCATATAGCAGCCCTTTGTTGTACAGCTGTTTCAGGGCCCACCAGAGGGTTTCAATATACTCATTGGTAAAGGTGATATAAGGATCGTTCAGGTCAACCCAATAACCCATCTTACGGGTCAGTTCATCCCACTTGTCTTTATATCTCAATACCGCTTCCCGGCATTTCCTGTTATAATCCTCAACGCTGATCTTCTTCCCGATATCTTCTTTGGTAATTCCCAGTTCTTTCTCAACACCCAGTTCAATTGGAAGACCGTGGGTATCCCAGCCGCCTTTACGCTTGACCTGGAAGCCCTGCATGGTTTTATACCGGCAGACCAGGTCCTTTAAAGTCCTGGAAATCACGTGGTGAATACCCGGCATGCCGTTGGCGCTTGGGGGGCCTTCATAGAAAACGAATGGCATCGCGCCATCGCGCATCTCCACACTGGTTTCAAAGGCCCTGTCCGCCTGCCATTTTTCCAGCATATCCTTCTCAAACGCAGGCAAATTCAACTGACCGTATTCCTTGTATCTGGACTCCATAAGCTTAATCAGAAAGGTGGCAAAATTACGGATTAGAGGCCAGCAATCAAGTTTTCGACGAATGGAAAAAAAAGGGGACTCCCCCAATAGCTTGGAAAGCAAGGACTAACAAATGTAAAAGGGCAAACGGATGACAATTCTTGTCGCGTCCCGCATAGACCGCATACTAAGAAAACAAAAGGTCGCGTTAATGATTAATTCAGGCGGCCTATTCATCCACAGGATTGACGGTTTGGCACAGTTATGGGATCAGGGTATAAGGCCATATAGATATTAAAATCCATGTTATGAAAACGATCAATCCAATAAGGAAGTTTATAGCGTCATTGTTCCTTTTATCGCTGAAACACAGGCGTTACAGGGCTAGATTCAGGTCGTCGATCCCGAATAGGGAAGAGTCGCTCAACAAAATATTTATGGTACGCTACAGGATGGGAAACCTGTAGTTTATTTTTTCCAGGGTTTAGGGATTAGGGATGGAGGGGAGCACTTGCTTCCCTCCTCTATTTTACCCCATCCACTTTATTCAGTTGCTCAGTTTTTTGCTGCCATCGGGTTGCACCATAAACCTGAAAGTATAATACCGTTGCTTCCTGATCTTATCATCGTCCGACGCCGTAGCTAAAGGCGTCACACCACCTTTGTAGTAATTCAGGATCTCGACTTTAGCGAATTTGCCGAGCGCGGTGCGAATGACCAGTACCCTTCCAGGAATGGGGGTGACCAGGTTGGCCTGTGGGTTATACACAAACCAGGCCCTGTTGCTGCCCGCAGGAATAGCCAGATTTGACGGGGACACATCAGTACGGAACACCGAGTCAGCAGCTACCATTTTCAAATCTTCGAAGGTTCCAACCTGTACAAAGCCTCCGCCATTACCCGGACCACTTACGCCGCTGTTGGTGATGATGGTTGTGCCACGGAATCCGAGATCCCATTTGGTGGAATTAGAATCACTGGAAGGGACAACCCGGTTGTTCTCCAGGCTGAAGAACGTGAATTTCCCGCTACCAAAAGGCTGGCCGGTGGCTGAGAATCCAATGATGGTATCAGCAATGATATCCGTTGCCCTCAACTCATTGAGCGGCTGCACGGCGCTATTGTTGTCATCTTTACTACAAGCAGTTACCAAAAGCACTGAGAACATAACCAGGGCAATTCCTTTCATTGTTGTCTTCATTTTTCCTCTTTTATTAGTGTTTATGTTTGTTCATGAAATCATATCCTACGGTCAGGTACCAGTTATATCCTGGCTGACCAGGCAGGTTGACTATATCTCTATAATTGAATACATTGTCCACCCCCGCCATGAGCCGAAGGCCATTGCGAAGGTTCTTCCCGGCACTCAGGTTCAGCTGCACAAAACCGGGAGCGAATTCATCCTCCCGATTGATCACGCCATTACCATCAATGTCAGTAGTCCCCCATTTACTTCTCCAGATAGCCCTGGCTGTGGCAAACCAACCGGTATTCTTCCATTCGTAAAAGATCCTCAGATTGGCCATGTGTTTTGAGCGGTTGGGAAGGCCCGCATACTCGCTCCTTGTGATCCTGCGGGATATCCCGGTTTCAAGGTCACGTGTGAATACCTTCCCTTCATTTATATCATCCAGCACATCTTTATCAGCCGTCAACAGGAACTGATACCCTGCGGTCAGATCCAGCGATCCTTTCTTCCAGTTTGCCTCGGCTTCCAGACCCTGGGTCAATGCCCTGCTGATGTTCAGGTAACTGAAGATCTGTCCACCATTCTTCTTGAAGGCGATCACATCGGTAAGGATCAGGTTATTGATATCATTCCTGAAAGCGTTGAGCTTTAAGGAGAGTGACTGAACGGGATTATAATGAAACCCTGCATTGATACCCGTGGACGTCTCCGGACTCAGATCAGCAAGTTTGTAGTACGATGGCGTCAGGTTATCGATCTGGTTGTTTGCAGCAAGTGCACTGATCTCGTCCTGTGCAACAAGGGAACCAAATACAGAATAACTGCCCGCTGCCACGTTGGTGAAATTCAGGTAAAGCTGCCTGAAGTCAGGGGCCTTGAAACCGCGGCCTACGGACCCGGTAAAACTCATCTTTTCGTTTATCCTGTAACGTAAGGCAAGCTTCGGGCTAAGCACGGAGGCATAAGCCTGATTTGCATCAAAGCGCATACCGCCTATGATGGATAGCCGCTCAACGGGTAGCCATTCATTTTGTATAAAAGCGTAGCCAATGTTATTGCTCCGTTGAGTAGACAGTGAATCATACCTGTTTGAACTTACACCCTCATGGATATACCCCCCACCTACGTTCATGTTGAACTTTTCTGAGAAAACCAGATCGGTCTGGTTCTCTATGCGGTAGAAATGCTGGTTGAACTTATCATTATAACTCACCACCGCATCTTTCACGTCCAGCTGCTGCACGGACTGAAACCTTGAAATATACCCGCGGAACTGGGTTTTGATACGGGAAGATATCTGGTGCGAAAGCACAGGGTTGAAGTTGAGGTCCTTATTGACCTCACTGCCAGCTGAAACGATGTTCTGACCAAGGTTCTGTACAGTTATGCTGTTGGTGATATCCTCCAGATTATACCTGAGCGAGGCAGACAATTTTGTTCTATCGGAAAAATCATAGGCCGCCTGAAACTGATTGGTAAACCGCCAAAATGGTTCCACCGTTTTTTGCACGGATCCGGGAAGCAGCGTATATCCTTCGGAGCTGTTTGAGTTAATGAACCCGCTTGCGGAAAACTTGCCCCGCTTTATCGATCCGTTTGCAGAGGCATCGAG
>Ga0315901_10001441_pt1 | contig 34512 bp, 24 predicted proteins | sample LakEriMetagenome_10_FD_203761 | JGI IMG/M metagenome (GOLD analysis project Ga0315901, IMG submission 203761) | Freshwater fungal communities from buoy surface, Lake Erie, Ohio, United States - Buoy 2 MA116 | ecosystem: Environmental > Aquatic > Freshwater > Lake | place: USA: Lake Erie, Ohio...
TCGGCCAGTCTCGGCAGCGCGATCGATGCCGGATCGGACAGGCTCCCCGGCCAGCCGACGGCAGCACCGAGCACGAACGTCGGCACGAAGATCAGCAGCCCCTGTGCGACGGACACCCATCCGGCACCACGTACCGGCGGGGAGTCGACGGCAGGGCCGGCGATGAGGGGCGATCGAGCGGTCATGGAATTCTCCTCGTCCAGTGGTCTGGTGATCAGGTGGTGTGCTCAGTGCGTGACGGTGAGCGGCCCGCAGGCGCAGTGGTCGTCATGCCATCGATCACGAACGACGTTCGCTTTGCGATGACTGTTCGCACTTTAGATCAGCGGTTCGAAAAGTGCAAACAGTGTTCTCGTTTCTGATGGCGGGTGTACCGTGTCCCGCCATGGAGGGGCGTCGGGCCAGCCTGCGGGCACAACTGCTCATGAAGATCCGGGCGGCGGCGCTCGACGAACTCCGCACCAGCGGGGCCGCTCACCTGTGCTTGCGCAAGGTCGCCAAGGCGGCGGGGATCAGCCCGTCGGGCCTGTACCGATACGTCGACGGGCGGGACGGGTTGCTCGAGTTGCTCATCAGCGATGGCTTCGAATCATTCGGACAGGCGATCGGCGAGGCGATCGATGCCGCCGGCAACGATCCGCTCGACCGTCTGGAGGCCATGGCGCTCGGCTATCGCCGGTGGGCGCGCGCCAACCCCGAGTGGTTCGGGCTCATCCTCGGCACTCCCGTGCCAGGATTCCAGGCCCGCGTCGATGGGCCGACCACAGCGAGTGTGTATCGCTTCGGTGAGCCGATGGTTCGCGTCGTCGCGGACGTCCACGTTGCAGGTCTGCGATCAGGGCCGAATGCCGGCGCCGCAAGGATCGATCTCGTCAACTTCGATTCGGCGGTGGTGCTCGATGCGCCGTTGAAGGATCTGCTGGCGCGGGGGTGGGCGCGCATCCACGGGCTCGTGATGTTGGAGACCTTCGGACATCTCGTCTGGACGGACGCCAACGTCGAAGAGCTCTTGCGAACCGAGGTGCGAGCCATCATGGCCGAACTCGGCACGGCCGCAGCTTCAACTCGCTGAGGTCATCCGCTCCCGAGGAGAGCGTCGAGGGCGTGCGAGCGTTTCGGCGGGAGACGGGGATCGAGTCACGCCCCGCGTTCGCATAGGCGCTCTCGGTGGTGGCCGACGGTGGCCGATCTTCGGCCGAGCACTCGCGCCAGAGACGCCCAGTACCTCCGCACGCACGTCCGGCCGGCGTTCGGTGACACACCGCTCGGCAAGCTCGAGCGCACCTCGATCCGGAAGTGGGCGGCCGACCTCGGCTCTCAGTCCGGGAGCAACCTCGCTCCGGCCACGATCCGCAAGGTCGTGCAGCTGTGAACGCCGGTCTGATCTGGCCCCACTTTGGGGGTGTCGCGACGGTCTGATTCGGCCCCACCTGGTCCTCTGAACATCGAGGCGTTCGCCAGCGATCTCGAGGCCAGGGGCCGGTCGCGGGCGACGATCGCCCGGCGGCTGTGCACGGTGACGTGCTTCTACCGCTACGCCGAGCAAGAGGGCCTGATCGAGCACTCGCCGGCGGTGCACGTGCGCCGGCCACGCCTCGAACAGCTCGGCATGGAACGCGGGCATCGCACGCTGACCGTGCTCCGCAAGGGCGGCGAGACCGTCACGATGCCGATGTCACCCCGCACCGCCCGCGCCGTCGACCTCGCCGTCGGGGAACGCTTCGAGGGACCGATCCTGCTCGGCAACGACGGCGAACGCCTCGACCGGCACGCCGCCGCCCGCATCGTTCGACGCATCGGAAAGGCAGCCGGGATCAACAAGAAGATCGGACCCCACACTCTCCGTCACGGGTTCATCACCGCTGCGACACCCGAACCCGATGCATCGCCGCAGCCGACCCACCCGGCATCTCTGCGACCCCCGTCACCCCCGTGGCGTCGAGCAGCTCGCACACCCAAGCCAACGTCTCAGCCGGAGGCGCGGCCGCCCGCAACATCGACGCCCGCTGCCCCTCGTCCACGAACCCAGTCTGCCCGCACCCGCCAGCCCTCGAGAACCCGTCCAGATCGCTTGCCAGGGGGCGCACATACCGGGCATGACGAGCGGGTGGCGACGGTTGCCTTTCGCCGGATCTGATAGCAGAATGCAAGCATGCCGAACGTGTTGGTGAGAGATCTCCCGGAAGACGTCCACGCCAATCTCCAGAGACGAGCCGAGGCCGAGGGCAAGTCGTTGCAGCAGTACCTGGCGAGCGAACTGACCAGGCTCGCCAGCACACCGACACTCCATGACGTCCTCGACCGGATCGGTCGACGGCGTGGCGGTAAGGTCGGATTCGAGACCGCAGTGCACGATCTTGACGAGGAACGCGGGCGCAGTTGATCGTCGTCGATGCCTCGGTCATGGCCAACCTCGTCGGAGACGACGGCCAGGACGGGAGGACAGCCAGGACACGCGTAGTTGGGGAGACCCATCTCGCTGCACCCGATCTCATCGATGTCAAGACCGTCGCTGTGCTCCGCAAGCGGTGGCGAGCAGGCGACCTCACCGCACGACGATTCAGAGCAGCAGTCGACGACCTCTTGGCCCTTCCGCTGGATCGCTTCCCGACGGGCCCGCTGATGATCCGTGCCTACGAACTGCGCTCCAATGTCACTCCCTACGACGCCGCGTACGTCGCGCTCGCCGAGTCCCTCGGCTACCCGCTTCTCACCGCTGACGCCAGGCTTTCGCGGGCGCCGGGCATCCGTTGCCAGGTCGAACTCCTCAGCAACTGACATGCGCGGAAATGCCGCTCTGCTCGGTCACAGCGCACGTCCAGCTCGGCGCGACAACCCTGACCGAGTCGGGCAAACCGTGCTCCGTGGCTGAGCCGGAATCGATCGAAGCAAGAGGCACAACTGGACGCGCTCGAGTCGCTGCGGTGGAACAACGTCCGCTGAGCTCCGGACGAGCAGGGCGCCGGCGCAATTCGCCGGCTGCGTCGAGCTTCGGTTCACGACCCACATCCGGACGCGATCCGCCGGACCTCGGGGAACTTCCCCGCCGGCCGGCCCAGCTCGATGAGTCAATGCCGATCAGCCAGTTCGTGCCGTTGCGTCCCGCGTTGTCCGCCTCGTACCGTCCAGTGGCGGATCGTGCTGTGTACCTGGTGTGTACCTGGAAATGGAAGAGGCCCCGCCGGAGCAGGGCCTCGTACCTTCTGTTTCTCTCGTGGAGACGAGGGGAATCGAACCCCTGACATCCACCTTGCAAAGGCGAAACGGGCGCTTTCGTGACCTGCGACGATTTCTGAAAATGCCCTCTGAGCTGGTTCTATCTGTCCACCCTGTCCCATCCTGTACCAGGGCGTCCCGCTTCGTCTGTGTACCTGGTGTGTACCTGGAGGACTAGCCTGCAGACGTGGCCTCCATCCTCGAGAAGCGACTGAAGGACGGCTCGCGCGCATACCTCGTCCGGTTCCGCACAGCTGATGGGGAGGAGCGGTCGAAGCAGTTCAAGCGCAAGCGCGAGGCCGAGGCCTACGCCAACCTCGTCGAGGTCGACCGTCGCGCAGGCGGGCTGATCGATCCTCGCCTCGGCCGGATCACCGTCGGCGAGTGGTGGGATCGGTGGTGGCCGACGGTGGCCGATCTTCGGCCGAGCACTCGCGCCAGAGACGCCCAGTACTTCCGCACGCACGTCCGGCCGGCGTTCGGTGACACGCCGCTCGGCAAGCTCGACCGCACCTCGATCCGGAAGTGGGTCGCCGACCTCGGCTCTCAGTCCGGGAGCAACCTCGCTCCGGCAACGATCCACAAGGTCGTGCAGGTCTTCAACAAGCTGGTCACCGCCGCTGTCGAAGACCGGCTCATCCCGCACAACCCGGTCGCCAAGATTCCGCTTCCGAAGATCGAGCCCCAGGAGATGCGGTTCCTCACGTCCGACGAAGTCTGGAAGCTCGCCGATGCGATCGACCCTCGCTACCGAGCCTTCGTCCTCGTTGCCGGATTCGGAGGGCTGCGGCTCGGTGAACTCCTCGGACTCAGATGGGAGAACGTCTACCTCGAGGCACAGCGCATTCAGGTGCTCGAGACGCTGGTGGACGTCGAGGCACAGATCGAGTTCGGTCCTCCGAAGACGAGGGCGAGTCTTCGCCCTGTTCCAATCCCCTCGTTCGTCGTCGAAGCGCTCCAGGCGCTCGACTCTCCGGAGCACTCCGCCTACGACCTCGTCTTCCGTTCACCCAAGGGCCAGCCGATTCGGCCGGCGCTGTTCCGCCGGAGGTTCTGGACCCCTGCCGTCCGCAAGGCCGGGCTCGAGCCGCTGCGCATGCACGATCTCCGCCACACCGCCGTGTCGCTGTGGATTGCCGACGGCGCTCACCCGAAGCAAGTGGCAGCGCTCGCAGGACACACCTCCGTATCGGTCGTACTGGATCGCTACGGGCATCTCTACCCATCGCACCATGCTGACCTTTTGGAACGGATGGAGCGGCGGCGCCCGAGCGCCTGACTCGGCGCTCACCACGGAGCCATCAACACGTCAACCGGCGTTGACGGCCTGCCCGTAGCGCTGCCGTGCGGCCTCGCCCGACGTGCCGACCATGGCTCCGATCGAGGCCCACGTGTGCCCCTCGTGCCGTGCCCGCACGACCGCATCGCCGAGCTCGCGCTCAGCAGCAGCGCGGGCGAGGAACGCCTCCCGAACGGCCTGAAGCGCCGTCGCATCGCGCACATCGGTCGGCTCCGCTCGTTCGAAGCGCGCCGCCAATTCATCGGCATGGTCCAGGATCTCTTGGGCGGTCCGTGGCATCTCGATCACCTCAGGTACTTCGGTCGTGCCGTCCTGGGGTGGACGATGATCGGGCCATCGGCGGTGTCAACCACTCCGACTTCGAGGAGGTTGTTGGACACGTTGCTCGGTTGACGCGATTCATCCTGACGGGGGACGGTGGCAGCCCACGACGAGGTCATTCTCCGCTTTCGACTGGTCTGATGGCCACCTCGTTGAGACCGCTGATCTCGATGCGTTCGCCGACCGACAGGTCGAGAGCAACGCTGGGTCGACCACCGTCGGATCCGTCGACGTCGAGCAGTTCGCTGGCCGTTCGGCGTAAGCGAGATCGCGGGCGGCGTAGACCTCGCAGGCATTTCCTTCGCGAGGACGTGGCGCCGACTCGCCTGAGGGATCACCGGCGGCGAGCATGTCGAACATCCCTGCGATCCGGTCGTCGGAGAGCCGGTCGATGCCGGTGAGGAACACGCGCCCGGCCGCAATGGAGCGGATCGCCCCAGGGGAGCAACAAACCCTGCAGGAGCGCGGATCTGTCTCAGGAACCTTGACACGAAAACACACGTGGCCGTGCCTGAAGTAACTCCGAAACCAGTGGCATCCCTTCCTCCACTAAGTTCCTGAGGGAGGCCGAAGCCCCGTGTCACCGACCAACCTCAAGAACGAAAAGCGATGAACGATCCCTCTCCGAACGACACGAACCCGGTACAGGACGCCATGAAAGAATCCGTGTAGCGGAAGACTTAACTGAACTGATGCAAGGACCCACGAAGGCGCTCCACTGCTCAGAATCAAGACAGTTGCTCCAAATGTCGAAACCACCAACGAGACATTCGACATACCCCAACCAATGGCCACAACGGCCCGTGATGATCTCCCGGATGCATGGTCATGTCTGGGACGATCATTGGTCCAGTAGTAGCCGACCAAGAAGAACACAAACCAGTTGCAGATCAGGGCAGTGACTTGAAACAGGTCGGATCGATACCCATCTGTGAAGGCTCCCACCAACCCGAGCAAGAGCAATGCAGGTGTGGCGGTGACGAAATGCTTCCATTCACTTGCTTGTCGCATCAACACCCACTTGGAACCGACTGATCTACGACGGTCGATGTGACGGCGTTGGAGACCTCGGAGTAGAGCCCGAAACCAGCAGCAACTCTACGAGGTAGCCCAGATCCCGTGGCTGCAGCCCAGTTCGCCGAATTCATGCCGCCCACGAAGGTCCCGATTCCGCCACGAACCATATGGCCGCGATCGCCCGCTATCGCTCCAGCGCTGAACTGAACGGCCGAAGCTGCGGTTCCCAGATAGGCGGCGCCAGCGGCCACTGTTGCGGCGCCACCCGTAGCGACAGTGAGCGCTACGACGGACGCAACGACGCCAACAACCGCTGCGGCGGTGGCCACGTGGCCTGCCCAGGTAGCGATCGTACAAGCGTTTCGGTCGATCCAAGAGACAACCTTTCCCCCGGTGGCATCCCATGCGTCATCGGCGGCTTCGGCGATGTCGTCGAAGATCCACCATTTGCCGGTCAGGTCTTGTCCGTTGATGGGGTCGCCGAAGCCGTAGGTGTAGTTGTTGGCGCAGCCGCCGTGGATGGGGTCGATGGTGAGGAATCTGGCGGTGGTTGGTGTGTAGGGGCGGGCGCCCATGTGGGTGATGGGTTTGGTGGTGGTGGTTTCGGTGAGTTTGCCGTTGGCGCCGTAGGCGGTGAGGTCTGCGGTGCCGGTGGTGTTGTCGGGCGCCGGGTTTTGGGGGTTGCCCCAGGGGTCGTAGGTGGTGCGGGTTTGTGGGGCGCCGGTGTGGTTGCTGGTGGCGGTGTGGTGTCCGTGGAGGTTGGGGTAGGACCAGGTTCGTGCTGAGGTGAGGTGGTCGATGGTGACGAGGACGCCGCCGGGCAGGTACATGAGTTGTTGGATGAGTCCGCCGGTGGCGTTGTAGGTGGCGGTGGGGGTGTCGCTGTGGCCGTTGTAGCCGTAGCGGGTGGTGATCCCGTTGTCGTTGCGTGCGGTGAGCCGGTCGAGTGGGTCTCGGGTGTAGGTGATCGTGCCGGCGGGTGTGGTGACGGCTGCGAGCCGGTCGGAGCTGTCCCAGGTGTAGGTGTCGGGCCCGTCGAGGGTTTGGTTGCCGCGGGTGTCGTAGGCGAACGCGGTGGTCAGTGTCCCGTTGGTGGTGGTGGCGATGAGTTGGTCGGCGTGGTTGTAGCACGACGTCGCCGTGCTGGTCGGGGTGCCGTTCCAGGTGATGGTGGTGCGGTTCGTGTTGCGGCCGGCGTTCGGGTTGGCGCCGGTGATCGTGTTGCACACGGTGGAGGTGGCGTAGCTGTAGTCGGCTCGGCCGCCGTTGAGGTGTGCGGTGGTGAGTCGTCCGGCGCCGTCGTAGACGAAGTTCTCCCCGGTCGGGTTCGGGTCCACCAACGCCGCTGCACCCGTGTCGATGAGTTCGTCGACGATCCGTCCTGCGATCGAGCGGGTCACGGTGTGGCCGGTGATCCGGTTCGGAGGGCTGGTGGCGGGGTTGGTGAACTGCAGGCCGGTGGTGCGCCCGTAGGTGTCGTAGGTGTAGGTGGCGCGCACCTGTGAGCCGTAGCCGATGGTGGTGACACGTCCGACCGTGTCGTAGTTGAGGGTGGCGGTCGCCCGGTCGATGTGGTTGATCCTGACGGTCACGGTGGCGAGTTGTCCGCTGTCGGGGTCGTAGGTGTTGGTCACGACGGTGGCGGTGCTCGTGGTGTTCGTGGTGAGGACTCGGCCGGGTTGGTCGTAGCTGGTGAGGGTGGTTCGGCCTCCGGCGTCGGTGTAGCTGGTGACACGTCCGAGCAGATCGACCGTCGAGGTGATCGTGCCGCTCGAGACAGCGCCGACAGTGCCGGTGACGCTGCTGACGAGTGGGTTACCACCGACGCTGTAGGTGTAGGTGACGGCGCGGGCGGGTTTCGGTCCGCTCGCCGGCCAGGTTCGCATCGTGACCCGGCCTTTGTCGTCGTAGGTGGTGCATTCCCACGCTCCGCTGGTGCCGACGCGACGGCCGACTTGTCGCCCGGTGGTGTCGTAGAGGAACTGTTGGACTCGTGGTGGTGCACCGCTGGCTGCGGGATCGCTCTGTTGGGCGAGCTGACCGTGTTGCGGTGCGTCTTGGGCCACGCCGCACGCCGTGGCGATTGCGCCGGTGTAGCCGGGGTCGCAGTCGTTGCCGGTGGGGGTGGAGCAGTAGTGGGTGAAGGTGGTGGTCGATCCGCCGGGCAGGGTGCTGGCGGTCTTGCGGAGCCAGCGGCCGGAGGTGACCGGTTCGTAGCTGCTGGTCGACGTGAGCGCGAGTCCGGCCGGGTCTTGGGTGACCGACGTGACGAGTCCGAACATCGGATCGATCCCGGCTGCGGCGTCGGTGTAGCTCGACGTGACGGTCCGTCCTTCGGGGTCGATGGTGGTGGTCCGGTTCCCGTACGCGGGTGACAGCATGCTGTTCGGCATGAACGTTCCGGGGCTGGGCGACGGGAACCAGAAGCCGTTGAGGGTGCCGTTGCTGGCGCCGAGGAAATCGATCCGGATCTCGTAACGGCCGGCCGGCATCACCGGCGCACCCCAGGGTCCGACCCACCATTCGCCGTAGAGGCCGGAGTACTCGATGTTCGCGGTGTGCGGGTTGACGGTCGTGTAGTGCGCGCCGTTCAGGTAGATGCTCACCTGCTGGGTGGTTGCGGTGTTGATGACGAACGAGTTCGGGACGTCGATCACACCGGTGAGCCGCATCGACCACGTGAACTTGTGGTCCGGTTGATGCTCTGCTGGCAACTCCGATCCGGAGAGTTGGCTGAAGGGCAGCTGGTCCCATTGGGTGCACAGGGTGTTCGCGGTGCACCCGGGACCTGATGGGCCGGTGCCTCCGGGTCCGGTCTGGTGCTTGACCGGTGCGCCGGCGAAGTACGGGTTGTTCCAGAACGTGGCAGCGAGCCCGTTGACACCTTCGTCGTAGCGGTGCTGGGTCCGCGGGACCGGCACTGCACACGGGCCTGTCGGGGTGAACGGGGCGCTCGCCGCGAAGCATGCGGTGGGGGCGGGACCGTAGACATCGGTGACCGCTCCAGTGATCGGGTCGTAGACGTTGGTCGTCTGCAGCCCGGCCGGGTCGACGCTTGCGAGGACACGTTCGATGATCGGGTCCCACTTGGTATGGGTGGTCCGGTCCTTGGAGTCCTTCTGCTCGACGATGCGACCCTGACTGTCCCATCTCACCCAACTCGCACGACCCGACTGCGGGGTGAACCCAGCGACCTGTACCTGCGCAGTGTCGTTCGTCGGGTAGCTGTACGTGCGAGCCGGGCGCAATGCACCGTTGGTCGGGGCCGGCTGCGTGACGGTCGCGACCTTCCCGGCGGCAGCAGTACCCGGCGGGTGGTAGGTGATCGTGGTCGAACACTGCGTCGAGGTCGGCGAGGTGCAGTCGGGCCGGTAGCCGGCGGTGATCGTGTCGTAGGCGAGCGCGTCACGGACTGCGATGAGCCGCCCGTCGGTGTCGTAGCTGAGGTCGGCGCGGATGTCGCCCGGGTTGATCAGCCGGATCAGTCGGCCGTTCGTGTCGTAGATCAGCCAGCTGGTCGTGCCGTCCCAGTAGGAGATCCGGGCCAGCATCCCTGGCGGTGCGTTGGTCGCGTATCCCGGAATGTCACAGGTGGAGCTGTAGCACAACGTGACGCTGCGTTGAGCGACGGGGTCGGTGATCGCGGTCAGCACCGGAGCACCGACCGTGCCAGGAACCGCCGTGTAGGTGTAGCCGAGCGCTGCTGGCCGGCGGTCATCGGTGAGGGTCCGGACCAGCCGCACCCACCCGTCGACACCGAACACGAACTCGGTGCCCTCGTTGTTCGACAACACGAACTCGCCCGCAGCGAACCCGGACTGCCCCGCCCAAGTGGCCGTGACCGGTGTCAACAGGTCCGTCACACCGGGCGGGGCTGCGTAGGTGCCGTCCGGTCGGCGGGTGAACGTCGCTGTGGCGCCGGCGCTGCTGTACGCGACGACCTGGCTGCCGCGGTCCTCGAGCCGGGTCCACGAACCCGAGTACGGGTTCGCCGACAGCCGCCAACCCATCGGCAGACCGGTCGCTCGCGGGGTGAGCCAACCGCTCGGCACGAGGAACTGGTGACCGACCGTGCCGACAGCCTTCCCAGTGTCCTGGGCCCAGAACTGCACCGCCCGCGTCGACGACGACACGTAGGTGATCTTGATCTCGTGCGCAACGCCCGGCGCCAGCGACACGTTCGGTCCGAACACGGGGGTCGACGGTGACGCCGACAACGTCGCGTAAGCGACACCGTTGATCGTGATCGCCATCGTTCCGCTACCGATCACCCCACCGAAACGCCACTGCCCATCCGCCGCGGTGACCCTCATCGTTCCGGTCCACTCCGCCGTCATCGGGCCCGGAGTGGCGTAGCCACCCATCGGCGAGCCGGGCCACGCGAAGTTGATCGCCGGATCCACCCGCTCACCGATCTTCACCGCACCCGGACCCGACCCGCTCCGATACGTCGCGTACAAGCCCCGACCACGACCGTCGAGCCCGGTCGAGCCGAGCGAGTCATAGTTCAACGTGACCCCAGCCGCGCCACCGATCGCCGGCAACATCCGGGTGTTCATCACCAACGCCAGGTTCCCGGTCGCCATGTTCACCGTCACACTCGCCGGCGACACCCCGGGCGAGGGTGCGCCTTCGCTCGGCGTCACCGTCGACCCCGGCACCGCACCCACCGTGTCCGTCGGCGACGGACCACCCGCACCCAGTCGCTTCTTGATCGTGAAGGAACGGGGCTGTGCAGCTGCTGGTGGGATGTACTGCGGCCCTGCAGGCCACCAAGGCGTACCGGTCGCGGTCTGCACCCTGACGTGGTAGGTCATCCCATCAGCGAGCGCCCCAGCCGGGACCTGCCACGACGACGACTGAATCCAGCCGGACTCCAGCAATGCACCGGTTCCGGTCGCGTCGGTTGACACCTTGAAGCTGTAGTACGCAGCCGGGTCGTTCGTCACCTGCGCTGTCAACAATGGCGTAGTTGTCGAGATCGTTCCCGTCGGAGACGTGATGACGACCGGATCAGGCGACTGGAAGAATCTGTAGTCGGCCCGCACATTGGACAGCGTGCCAAAGGTATTGGTCGGCGGGTTCTCGGTTCCGACGAGCCCGTACCACGACCCTGTGCCCACCCGCGACGCAGCCCAGTTCGTGATGTCCGCATGAGGCGCGTCGAACGTGCTCGTCGGCAGGGGTGTGCCTTGACCGATCACCGTGAAGGACAACGGCTGCACCGAGCCGTGCCCGACCACGCTCAAGCCAGTCAGGTGACCGCCCCCACCCTCCAGGAACAACCGTGCCTGGGTCAAACGCCACGGCTGACTACCGCCCGGAGCGAGCTGCGCCGGATCCGGGATGGGCACCCACGCCCTCGCCCGCCACGTCGCGCCGTTCGAGGCGTTGTAGCCAAACCGCAGGCCGGCGAACGTGGTGTTGTTCACGTCGTAGCTCAGCATCTGCGTACCAAGGCTGTTGTTCGTGTACACCGTCGGGTCGATCACCACCGGGAACTCATCGGCCGAGAGTCCCGCCAGCCACTTGCTGTCGATAGCGATCGTTACGCGACCGCCCTCTCCTGATTCCGACGGTTCCACCACGAACCGGGCACCCGCGACGCTCGGACGCAACCAGTCTTTCGCTGTCTCAACGGTCAAAGGAGGAATCACCGACACCACCTCGTCGCGAAGCAGCAACTCGACGCCACCACCGTCGATCAGGCGGGGTGTCGCTCCAGTGACCTCGAACGCAAACGTCGTCGGAGCGTCAGGGCCATGCAGCACGAGCCGCTCATCGACCCCGACCGCCGACACCTGGTACACCGCGTCGGTCGCGCGCCACAACCCCCTGTAGACAACCGTGGTGCCATCAGCCACCGGCGTCACCCCGAAATCCGCGCCCACAGGGTCAAAGCCGATGATCCCGCTATCGAGCACGAACTGTTGCATCGGTTCCTTCGCACCTGAAGCACCAAAGGACACCTCCCAACGGTTCGCGCTCGACCGCAACCGATCACCATCGATCACCAAGTTCGAGTCGATCTCGACGAAACCCGTCTCACCTTTCGGCTGGAAGAACTTCGGTACCGCGTACGTCGACACCACAATGGAACCATCGTCATAGCGCCATGTCTCCGACGACGCCGACCGCTCCGACAACATCTCATCGATGCGCTTCGCCTCGACCGGCGCCCCAACCTCGAACCGCCCCTCCGGAACTGCCACCCGCTCCACAGCAGGCGCCGCCGAACGCAACGGTGCCAACGCCACCGCAATGCCATCGGTGCTCAGCGAATCAGGACCCGGCTCTGCGACAGCCAGCGAAGCCTGGACCGATCCGAAAGCCACCAAGACCGCCACCAAGCGAGAACCGTTCCGTCGGCGCATCAGAACCTCCTAAGTGAGAACCAAGGTCACCGTCCCATGCAGGACCGACGTTCGCACTCGAGTCCATAGAAATGTTGCGAATTGTTCCTACCCTGTTCATCGAGTCTGCGGCCGAACCACGCAACAACAGGCCAGGGCTGCTCTGTTACAACTCGATGCCCCGGTCGACTTCGGTTCGGTCGATCGCTGGCGCTTGCTGGTGGAGTGCTGGGTGATCAGGGGCGAAGGTCGCGAGCAAGGCTCGGGCTTCGCTCGTGGTGGCCACGTAGCACGACAGTTCGCAGGCGGCGGCGCCGAGGTCGGCGGACGCGACCGATTCCCCAGCCGCCCAGCGACGCCAGGTGTTGATCGCTCCGGTGAGACCGGTGTCGTCCTGTCGGAAGAGCTTCAGTTCGGTCATCTGCCGATCGTGGGTGTCGAGCCGCTCGGCTGCATCGCCGTGCGCGACTCGTGCCTCATGTCGCTGCTTGCGCACGGGTTCGAAGGCGGCCTCGAGTTCGTGGAGTAGGTTCGAGCTGCGGGCGGCGCGCTCGTTGGCCTCCTCGCTGGTGCGCTCGAGCGGCCGCCGTGTGCGCCACGTCGCATGCTTCAACGCTGATCGTGCATCGGCGGCAGCGCTGCGATCGATGTTCGCTCGCCGCCGGGCCGAAGCGACCTCCACATCGGACGGCGCTGGCATCGCTTGCGCTCGGTCGAGCGCTGCTCGCGCCCGGGCGACCGCCTGCTCGAGCGCCGGCCGCTGCTCCCCCATCGACGCCAGCCGTTGGTCGATGGTGCGCAGCCGATCCTGGATCGACGCGCGCCAACCGGACAGCCATTCTGGTTCGGTCGCGCGACGAGCGAGCCTTGGTGTCGGTTGGCGTTGGGCGAGCTCACGTCGATGCGCCACGGCCGGTGTGTCTGCCCGATCGGTCGCGAGTGCTCGGCCGAGGACGTCCACCGCTGCCTGCTCGGTGGGCCGGTCGGTGATGACGAGAATCTCGTTCGACTCACGACCCCGCGTCATACCGACGTAGAGGCCTCGACCGGTGGTGGTGCCCGTGACGAGCGTGATCGACTCGTCGGTCGTGACCCCTTGGTTGCCGTGCTCGGTGGTGGCGTATCCGAGGTGCACGAACTCCCGCAAGTACGCCGCCGGCAGGTTCACGGTTGCATCACTGGTCGATGAGCGCGCCGTGATCGATCCATCGTCGTGGGTGGCGGTGACGGTCCAGCGGTCGCGGTTGCGGACAGGCTCTCCGCCGGTGGTGACGATCGTCCGATCGTTGCGGCGGGTCATCACGACATCGCCCTGGAACACCTCTCCGTCGGCCGCGGCCACCGAGGACCCGGTCAGCGCACCATCCTTCATGCGAGCCGCCTGGACGTGATGGTTGATGAGCGACGCATGCTCGTTCGTCGTGGTCGTGATCGCCAGCGTCGTGCCCGCCTGGTGCGTCTCGATCCACCGCCGGCTGATCCGGCCCAGGTGTTCGTCGAGTGAGCCAGCGGCGACCCGCCCGTTGATCAGGTACTGCTGCAAGGCCGCAGGATCACCTTGCCGGATCCGGAGCGAGGCCTTGGCCTCCCATGCCTGGCTGAACCGGTGGACCTGCTCGAGTTCGACGGTGCGAGTGGCGGTGGTCGAGATCTCGGGGAACATGCCACCGCGGGCGACGGCCTGCAGCTGATGTGGGTCACCGACGAGCACGACTCGGAGGTCGAGGCGTTGGGCGAGGTCGGTCAGGCGCCACAGGTCGAGTGTCGAGACCATGCCGGCCTCGTCGACGATCACGGTCGTCCCGGGCCGCAAGCGCCATTCCTGCCTCGGTCCGCCTTCACGGGCCTGTTCGAACAGCAGCTTCGCCAAGGTGTCCGAGCGCATCCCTGTCTCGGTTTCGAGGACACGGGCTGCCTTGGCGGACGGCGCAACGCCGAACACCGTCCGGTCGTGTCGCCGGAGGTCGTCGATGGCGGCGGTGAGCATGCTGGTCTTGCCGGCTCCAGCCGGGCCGATGATCACCACCAACCGATCCCGACCCGCCACGTCGGCAGCAGCCGCTGCCTGGAGCACGTCCAGCCCGCCGCGTTCGACCGTCATCGACGGTGACGGCTCAGGATCCTGCGCGGCGAGGGTCCAGGCCAGCAGATCGAGTTCCTGGTCGATCACCTGCTGCGACGACCAGCGGGGCGCAACGGGCTCGATCCACACCGACCGGCCATCGGAGCCACGTCCCTCGGCGCCGCCTGCCTCCTCAGGGTCGAGGCCGACACACGCGTCGATCACCTGCGCGAGCGCTCGATCGAGCACGCCCACCCAGCGGTCTCCGGCGATCCCTTGGCGTGGTTGGAAGCGGTCGGTGATCTCGCGGAGCACGTCGAGGTCGTGCCAGACGCTCTTGCGTTCCGACAGCGCTGTCACGATCTCCGCGACCGTGGTCTTGGCCGGCTCCGTCTGTGCGCGGCCGGCGGTGTTCACGGCGTCGATCACCGACCCCGGCGTGTAACCCAGATCGGCGGCCTCCTTCCGCCACACGCCCCGCAGCTCGGCGGCGGCGGTGCCGGTCTTCTTCACGCGCGTGTCCGCCGCGGCCTCACGCTTGATCGCTGCCCGTTCGAACCGCGACGGCGCCCGGCCCTCACGCGCCTCGAACTCCTCGATACGGGCCTCGGTCTCCACATCGACCTGCGCGGCACGCTTGGAGAACGCGGCGAGCAGTTCCGGGGCGAGGCCGGTGATCTCGGCCTGGCCGTTCACGATCCGCTCCCACCCGACCCCGAACCTTGCCGTCAGCTCAGAGCGGAGCACCGACTGATACAGACCACCGAAGGTTCGCTGGTGCTGCTTCAACACCCGCGCGTCCAACGCCATCCACCGCCCATCCTGCGTCTGCACCTTCGCGGAGACGACGAGGTGCGTGTGGATCTGCGGGTCATCCAACCGTGACGTGGTCTGGCGGAACCCGGCCACCGACAACCCCTGCGTGTCCAGATGCAGTCGGCCGCCATTCGAGCGGACCCGGGTCGTCGCAGCCCACCGCTCGAACGCATCCACAACGGTGCGAACCGCTACGTCGTGGCACTCGAGCAGCCGATCGTCACCGGTCAAGGCCCACAGCACCGACAACGACTTCGGTGCCGACAGGGTCGCGTCGAACCCCGCCACCGCTTTCACCACTCGACCGTCCGCGGTCGTCCGGTCCGTCAACGCCCGACCCAGACTCCGACCCGATACGGGATCCAGACCGGCGAGGAGCGCCTGCAACTGCTCCCCCTCGACATTCCCGACCAGACCGAGGCCGTCGGCCTGAGCGCCCATCCACACCCCGGGAACCTCACCCGGCGCCTGCGTCAGGTACTTCGTGTGATACGCAGCCGACGAGGCAGCCGACGACGCGTACAACGTGGTCACACGCATCACCACACCTCACCGCCCCAAACGGGCACCTGTCTGTCCAACCAACAGCCCAAGCAACCGGGAAGCCGTACGCGAAGACTCACGGGAGGGGCGCCGATGAGAACTCGAGACCGAGCTGCTGATCCGCGCTCGTGCGGGGATCAACAGGTCGACCTCTGCGTGAGACCGCACTGTGCTTTGGCGTCGGACGCGACGTGTCGTTCCGCGTGACGACCAGCGGTCGACGAGGCAGCGTCGGGGTCGAGACTTCCGAGTCGCTCGCGGAGTCCTGCAGCTCCCTCGATCCACTGTCGCCGGCCGCGTCGTGCAGCTCGATCGGTGGCGGCGACTCACCGTCCGGTTTCGTCGCCTCGATCTCCACCGTGCGCTCGTCGTCCGGGAGCGGCCAGGTGATCGGCCCACCCTTCAGGTTCTCGAGTACTACTCGCGAGACGCGCTTGAGCTTGCCAAACCTCACGAACGGCAGGCCTGATGCGCCGCCGGTCTTCTCGTACTCGGTCGCCGCCTTGTACGCCGAGTTCCGACCGATCCGAAGGATCCGGCCCACCTCCGGCAACGTGAAGAAGTCCGGCACCGGCACGCTCATCGCGCACCCCGCCATCGCGCACACGACACAGGTCCCACCTAGAAGAACTGGACGCGCAGCCACTTCGTTGTTGACCGAATCTTGGTGACTTCTGCGAGCCGTGCTCATCGAAGCGCTCCGGGCTCGCCGCTGAATCGAGGATCGTCCACGTCACACAACTGGACGCGCTCGAGTCGCTGCGGTGAAACAACGTCCGCGGACCTCCGGACGAGCAGATTGCCGGCGCCATTGGCCGGCTTCATCGAGCTTCGGTTCACGACCCACATCCGGACGCGATCCGCCGGATCTCGGTGAACTTCCCCGCCCGCCGCGCCACCTCGGCCGGTCGACACCGTTCCGCCAGTTGGTGTCGTTTCGTCCCGTCTTGTCCGCCTCGTGGCGTCCAGTAGCGGCTCGTCCTGTGTACCTAGTGTGTACCTGGAAATGGAAGAGGCCCCGCCGGAGCGGGGCCTCGTACCGTCTGAGCTGGTGTTTCTCTCGTGGAGACGAGGGGAATCGAACCCCTGACATCCACCTTGCAAAGGTGGCGCTCTGCCAACTGAGCTACGTCCCCGCTGCCGGCACGGCGGCCGGAGGGACCGTCACGATACCGCGTCCGGTGGCTCCACGGAACGTCCGGTTTCCTAGGGTGCAGGCATGGCACGGCTGCAGTTCGGCACGTTCCTCGCCCCGCACCACCCGCTCGGCGAGCACCCCACCCTCCAGTTCCAGCGCGACCTCGAGCTCGCCTCGCACCTCGACCGGCTCGGGTTCGAGGAGTTCTGGTGCGGCGAACACCACTCCAGCGGCTGGGAGATGATCGCCTCGCCCGAGATGTTCCTCGCCGCCGCCGGACAGGTCACCCACCACATCCGCCTCGGCACCGGCGTGATCTCACTGCCGTACCATCACCCGTTCAACGTGGCCCAGCGGATGGTGCAGCTCGACCACATGACCCGCGGCCGGGCGATGTTCGGCAGCGGCCCCGGCGCCCTCCCCAGCGACGCCCACACCCTCGGCATCGACCCGATGGTGCAGCGCGACCGGCAGGACGAGGCGCTCGGCGTGATCACGCGCCTGCTGAGCGGCGAGGAGCGCTTCTCCTACGAGAGCGAGTGGTTCACCCTCCGCGACGCGGCGCTGCAGCTGCTGCCGCTGCAGGAGGACATGCCGATGACCGTCGCGTCGAGCATCTCGCCGTCGGGCATGCAGCTCGCCGGCAAGTACGGCATCGGCGCCCTGTCGATCGCGTCCACGTCCACCGAGGGCATCGCCGCGCTGCCCACCCAGTGGGGCTTCGCCGAGGAGAGCGCCGCCCAGCACGGCCGGACCGTCGACCGGCGCAACTGGCGCGTGCTCATGAGCTGGCACATCGCCGAGACGAAAGAGCAGGCCCGCCGCGAGGCCGTGCACGGTCTGCAGCGCTGGCACAACGACTACAACGTCCACGTGCTCGGCCGCCCGGGCGCGGTGCGCGTGGAGGATCCGTGGGAGCTGCTCGACCAGGTGGCCGAGGGTGGCGCGAGTGGCGGTGGCGCCGCGGTGGTCGGCACGCCCGACGACCTCGTCGCCGCGATCCGCAACCTCCAGTCGGTGACCGGCGGGTTCGGCGTGGTGCTCGGCTTCGCTCACGACTGGGCGAACTGGGAGAACACCAAGCGCTCGTGGGACCTCGTCGCCCGCTACGTCGTACCCGAGCTGAACGGCTACGTCCGTGGGCTCCAGGCGTCGGCCGACTTCCTGCACGACCGCCAAGCCGAGCTGATGGCCGGCGCGTCGAAGGCCGTGATGAGCAAGATCATGAGCCACCAGGGCGCGGCGCAGGCGATGGCCACGACCATGGCGAACATGCAGAAGGCGCGCGAGCAGGGGCAGAAGGACACCACGTTCCGCCCCGGCGCCGGCCTCGCCGACGCGCATCAGGACCAGCCCACCGACGCCTGACGCCGGCCCGTCCGGCGCGACCTGCGCGATGAGCGATGCGGTCGCCACCGCCACGCATCGCTCATCGCGGATCGGTGCCCTGGTCGGTGCAGGGAGGGCTCTGTCAGACTGACTCCCATGGCGGCAGCACGACAGCGGCGGACCCACGACGTCCCGACCACCACGGCGTTCGACGCCCCGGTCCCCACACCCGACGAGCGGAAGGCTGCGGCCAAGGCGATCCGCAAGGCCACGCCCCGGTCGGTCCACGGCACCTGGGAGCCGGCGACCGACCGGCCCGACCCCGTCGAGCTGCTGGTCGAGCAGAACCGCACCCGCGTGCCCGAGCTGGTCCCGCTCCGGTTCGGCCGGATGGCGACCTCGCCGTTCGCGTTCCTGCGCGGGTCCGCGCTCGTGATGTCCCACGACCTCGCCGCCACCCCCGACGCCGGCATCGAGGTGGAGGTCTGCGGCGATGCGCACCTCGCGAACTTCGGCATCTTCGCGAGCCCCGAGCGACGCCTGATGTTCGATCTCAACGACTTCGACGAGACCGCGCTCGGGCCGTTCGAGTGGGACGTGAAGCGGCTCGCCGCGAGCCTCGTCGTGGCCGCACGGGCGAACGGCTTCGACCGCATCACCGCCCGCCGCGCGGTGCTCGACGCCGTCGCGCAGTACCGCGACTGGATGGAGCGCTACTCGGCGATGACCCACCTCGAGGTCTGGTACGCCCGCATCGACGTGCGCGAGCTGATCGAGGCCCGCGCCGCGGCCGCCGCCGCACGGCGCCGGCTCGAGGCGCAGCTCACCCGCTTCGAGGGCAAGAACCACCTGAAGGCGTTCGCCAAGCTCACCGTGGAGGTGGACGGGCGGCGTCGCATCGTCGACGACCCGCCCGTGGTGGAGCACGTCGTCGGCGAGGACGTGTTCGTCCCTCGCCTGGAAGCGGTGCTGGCCGAGTACCGCCTCACGCTCAGCGCCGATCGACGCGCCCTGTTCGACCGCTACCGGTTCGTGGACTTCGCCCGCAAGGTCGTGGGCGTCGGCAGCGTGGGCACGCGGTGCTGGGTGGCGCTGTTCCAGGGGCCCAACGGCGGACCGCTGTTCCTGCAGCTGAAGGAGGCGAACCGCTCGGTGGTCGAGCAGGCCCGCGGCACGGAGCTCGCGACCCACCAGGGTCAGCGCGTGGTGGAGGGCCAGCGGATGCTCCAGGCCACCAGCGACGTGCTGCTCGGCTGGGGCACCGACGAGCCGACCGGCCACCACTACTACGTGCGCCAACTGTGGGACGCGAAGGGGTCGATCGACGTCACCACGCTGCGACCCGCGGGCTTCGGCACCTACGCCGGGTTCTGCGGGTGGGCGCTCGCACGGGCGCACGCCCGCACCGGTGATTCGGTGTCGATCCACGGCTACCTCGGCAACAGCGAGCGCTTCGGTGAGTCGATCGCCGACTTCGCCGAGGCGTACGCCGACCAGACCGAGCGCGACCACGCGCTGCTCGTCGCCGCGATCGAGCGCGGCGCGATCACGGCGATCATCTGAGCGGCACCTCGTCCCACGCTCGGACGGGTTCGCGCGGGCTGGGCGAACCGGCGTGGGATGATCGGATCCGTCGAGGGGAGGACGACGCAGATGATCGACGATCCCGCAGCGGGCGATCGGCCCGACGACGCGCACCCGGTGGACGACCGCGAGGTGCCGTCCGAGCACGCCGACCGGACGGCGCTCGTGACGGCCGCTGCATCCGCGCCGATGACCTGGCGGCAGCGACTGGTCGTCCCGCCGACCGTGGTGTCGGGCGTCGGGGCGGCGCTGTTGTGGTGGGCGTCGCTGCGTCCCACCCTGCTGCCCCGCTCCGCCGTGATCCAGGCCGCGATCAGCGCGATCTGCCTCACGATCGGACACGGTGCGGCTGGTGTCCTCGCCGCGCTCGTACGCCACGTGCGGGCCCGCCGTGCCGCAGCCGGCACGTCCGCACCTGCGACGACTCCTGCGGCGCGACGTGTCGCACCGACCCGGCCGGTCGTCGTCGCGATCGCCGTGCTCGTCCTGCTCCTCGTGATCGTCGAGCTCGTGCACTGGTACCGGACGCAGCAGGACCAGCGCGAGCTCGTCGGCATGGCGCCGATGTCGTGGAGCGCGGTGCTGATGCTGGTGGTGTTCACCGTGGTGCTGTCCGCCGTGCTCCTGGTGCTGGCGCGCACCATGCGCCATCTCGTCGTCGCCCTCGAACGACGTGTCGAGCGGCGCGTGCCCGCCCGTTTCGTCGGGGTGACGGTCACCGCGATCGTCGTGGTCGCCACACTCGTGCTCGTCGGGCTCGGCGGCCGCCAGTTCGCCCGGTGGGCGGACACCAACTTCGGCGCGTTCGACGACACCACGGCCGACGGCCTGGAGCCGCCCCAGCTCGCGACCCTCTCGGGCGGGCCGGGTTCGCTCGTCGACTGGGACGAACTCGGCTACGAGGGCCGCAACTTCACCGGTGGCGCACCCACCGCGGCGGAGATCGAGGCGTTCGACCCCTCGCGCGACGCGCTCGATCCGATCCGGGTGTACGTCGGGCTGCAGTCGGCCGGCTCGGTCGACGAGCGGCTCGACCTCGCGATCGCCGAGCTCGAACGCACCGGCGCGTTCGACCGCGAGGTGCTCGTGGTCGCCACTCCCACCGGCACCGGCTGGGTCGACCCCGACGCCGCGCGTTCGGTCGAGTTCATGCACGCCGGCGACACCGCGATCGTGGCGGTGCAGTACTCGTACCTGCCGAGCTGGATCGCGTTCCTGGTGGACACCAACAGCCCGCGCACCCTCGGCGCCGCCCTGATCGACCGCATGCACGAGCACTGGGCCACCCTGCCCGCCGACGACCGGCCCACATTGCTGGCCTTCGGCGAGAGCCTCGGCTCGATGGGTGCCGAGACCGGGTTCGACCGGGACGGCCTCGACGCGTCGATCGCCTCGATCACCGACCGCTACGACGGCGCGCTGTTCACCGGTCCCACCCGGAACAACGCGATCTTCGGCGAGCTCGTCGACGAGCGTGACGCGGGCAGCCCCTCGTGGCGGCCGGTCGTGGCGGACGAGCCGAACGTGCGGGTGGTCAACCGCATCTCGCAGATCGACGCCGCAGACCCGGCGTGGGCGTCACCGCGGGTGCTGTGGGTGCACCACCCCAGCGACGCGATCGGCACCTGGCGGATGGCCAACCTCTGGTCGCCGCCCGGGTGGGGCGAGGACCCGCCGCCCTACGACGTGCCCCGCGACGCCGGCTGGCTGCCGTTCGTGACGTTCGTGCAGGAGTCGTTCGACCTCATGGCCGGCTTCTCCGCGTCACCGGGCTACGGCCACGACTACCGCACCGACTTCGTGCACGCCTGGACCGCGATCGCCCCACCCGACGGCTGGACCGACGCCGACGCCGACCGGCTGCAGGCACACCTCGGCCTCGACGCCGGACCCGACACTGCTCAGCCCTGACGGCGCGAACGACCGAGGTTGCCCACCACCAGCGCCACCACCGTCACGAGGTAGATCTGGCCGATCAGCGCCTCCAACACCACGAGCGTGCGCGTGAGCGACGCCACCGGGGTGATGTCGCCGAAGCCCACCGTGGTGAGCGCGACGAAGCTGAAGTACTGCATCGCCGCCGGATCGAGATCGCCGGTCGCCGACGCGAACGCACCCGGGTCGATCAGCAGGATCGCCCGGTACACCATCGCGAAGAACAACCCGATCAGCACGTAGGTGGTGAGCGCGCCGATCATCGTGCGCACCGACACCGTCGGATGGCGCGCGATCGAGCGCAGGATCAGCACAGGCCCCACCGCCACCACCAGGCCGTTCACGAGCAGCAGTCCACCGCCCGCGTCGCCGTCGCGACCGAGCGCGACCCGCAGCACCGCGAGCACGAGCGACCCGACGGCCACCAGCACCGCGATCCGCAGCACCCGCTCGCGGCCCGCCTCCAACTGAGCGGCCAGCACGAGCGCCGTTCCGGCCAGCACCACCTCCAGCACGCGTGCCACCGGACCGCCCTGGAACGCGGCCTGCACCACGAACAGCGCGACGACGGTGAGGAACAGTCGCCAGTAGCGACGGACCGGAGCCTGGGTGTCGGCCTCCTCGACGGGCGGTCCCGCCGGCGCGTGGGTGTCGCTCATCGGCCGGCACCCACGGCCACATCGTCCGCGCCGCCAACGTCGCCCGCCCGATCGGTGCCGTCGCCGTCACCGTCGGCCCGCGGGGCCCACCACGCCCAGGCACCGACCGCCGCCAACACCACCGCCACCAGGAACTGCGCGAGTCCGATGCCGCCGACCACGATCACCGCGACGGCGAGACCGAACGCGACCATCGCCGTGGCGTCACGGTGCCGGCTGATCACCGACCAGGCGCCACCGCGCAGGTGACCCGCACCGCCGCGCCACCGCACCGCGAGCGGCTGCTCGCTTCGCAGGAAGGCCACGACCGCCACTGCCGCGGCGAGCACCAGCACGAGCGTCACCAACACGAACAACCCGGAGGTGAGCGACTGCAGCATCGCCGACACGGCGGCCCGTCCACCGGGGTCGACCACCACCACCGGCGCTTCGTCGAGGATCTTCCAGACGATCGAGCGGGCGACGAGCATCACCGCCACGCTGGCGATCGCGAGCGTCAGCACCGCACGGCGGCGACCACGGGCGAGCAGCACGGTGGCGACGACGGCGCCGAGCGTCAGCGCGATCACCGCGGCCACCGCCCGCTTCACCAACACCAGCATCCGCTGCGCCGCCGCGACGGTGGCGTTCGCGTCGTCGAGCGAGTCGCTCTCGTACACGGTCAGCTGCCCGAGGTCGGGCGGGAGCGTGCGACCGAAGGTCGCCTCGAGCGTCGCGATCTGCTCCGCCGGATCGCCCGCGGCCGTGAGCTGCGGGAGCTCGATGCCGTCGAGGTACCCGAGGCCCTGCAACTCGCGCAGACCGAGCACGACGAGCGGCAGCAGGTTGAGCCGCACCTCGCCGTCGGTCACCGAGATGCCGTCGACGAAGCCGTCACCCTCCAGCAGCCGCATCAGCGCCGCATGGCTGCGCTCCACCACCGCCACCACGAGATCACGCGCACCCTCGGTCGCGAGCAGGTCGGCGAGCCGCTGCTCCAGCGACGACCGCACCCCGCCGACGAGCGCGGGCACCAGCTGGGCGAGTTCGCCGGGCAACAACGCCTCCATCCGCGATTCCAGGTCGGCCGCCTCGAACGCGGCCGTGGTGAGCAGCGACGCCATCGAGTCGGTCACCTCCTGCTCGGCGAGCGCGCGCTCCACGGCGGTGCCCACCTCGGTCGAGTCGAACAGTACGTCCGTGGCCCACACCGCCAGCACGCTGACGAGCAGCCCGACGATCGCGACGCACCCCGTGAGGAACGCCCCGAGCGAACGCAGCCGGCCGATCACGGTCGCGCCCAGGTGGTCGGCAGGTCCGCGCCGCCCTCGGGCGTCCAACGGCCACCCATCCGCAATCGCATCGGGGTGGGTGCCACCGGTCCGGCGGCCAGCATCTCGCCGAGTTGGAACGAGCGCGACTCGGCGATCATCCCCTTCGGCACGTGCGAGAACACGAGCGACAGCTCGTCGAGGTCGGCCACCAGCTCGTCCAGCACCACGCCGCGCCCGCGCACGCGTCGCACCACCAGGTCGACGTTGGCGCTGCGCACCAGGGTCTCGTCCATGCCGAGCCGGGCCGCGTCGACGTCGATGTTCGCCCCCGTGCGCTCGCTGACCCCGAGCTCCTGCACCTGCACCACGAGCCGCCGCCCCGCCGGCGTGGTGACGGTGACGAAGCCACCGACCTCGGCGCCCGACTCGAACCCGACGACGAACTCCACCTCGCGACCGTCGAGCGACCACACGGCCTGCAGGCGCCGCGTGTGGGCGAACAGCTGCTCGCGCAGGTCCTCAGCGGCCGAGGGGGTGATCGAGGGGGTGATCAAGGTGCTGGTGACGGCCGGAGCGCCGGTGGCCGATGGCGACATGGGCGACAGCTTGTCACCACCCTGAGAGCCGGTGGGGTAACGTCCCCGCCGCTGCGCCGACGGCGCGCGAACGGGAGGGGATCGGGATGATCGCACGCATCGGGTTGGGAGAGCTGCTCTGGAGCCTGCTCGTCCTCTACTTCATGGTGATGTACATCATCGTGTCGATCACGATCGTGATCGACATCTTCCGCTCGGACATGAGCGGTGGCAAGAAGGCCCTGTGGGCCATCTGTTGGCTGTTCTTCCCGGTCATCACCATGATCGTGTACCTCATCAAGCACGGTGACGACCTCGCCAAGCGCAACCTGCGCGCAGCGCAGCAGCAGAAGGAGATGACCGACGCCTACATCCGCGAGGCGGCGGGCACCGGTGGCGCAGCGAGCGAGCTGGAGAAGGCCAAGGCGCTGCACGACAGCGGCGCGATCAGCGCCGACGAGTACGCCGCGCTGAAGGCCAAGATCCTCGCCTGAACGGCCGCTCGGCCGACGTCGATCTGCGTCGACCGCTCGGCCAGGCGTCGACCGACGACGTCAGTCGTCCTTCAGCGCCACGGCGTTCGGGGTGACGTTCATCTTCGGCACGTACTCGGCCACCGCGACCTCGCGACCCTCGCCCTGGAACTTCAGGCGGAGCTCGCCCCGGCAGTCGGTGCAGGGGCCGTAGTACGTCTCGGTGACCTGCGCGTGGCAGCGCGGACAGGTGAACTCGAGCGGATCCACCGGGGTGTCGAGCAGGCCCATCAGACCGACCCCCAGAACGCCTCGAGCACGGCGGCGCCACCGGCGGGGTCGCCGAGCATCCACCAGTGCCCCTGGCCCTCCAGCACCTGCACTCGCGCGCCCAGCTGCTCGGCCACGGCGACACCCAGCGTCTCGCCCTGCACGAACGGATCGAGCGGGGCCACCACCGCCATGCCGGGCACCGTGCCCGCGGGCGCGAGCTCGGCACCCCACTGCACCATCGCCGGCTGCGCCGCCGAGCGGTAGAGGGCGAGCACGCACCGGCCCATCAGCTCGTCGCCCGCCACGGCGAGCTGCTCGCCCGTGGCACGCGGGATGCCGATGCCCTCGAACAACGCGACGCGATCCGCGACCGGGGTGGCGAGCGACTGCTCGAAGTACTGCTCGCCCGCACCGGGCGTCTGCCAGATCTGGGCGAAGTCGTGCCACACGTAGTCGGGGTGGAAGAGACCGAGCACGTCGCACACCCAGCTGCGGAACAGCTCGGGGCGCAGCGACACGGCACGCATGCCGATGCCGCCGCCCCAGTCGTGCCCCACCAGGTCGACCGGACCGTGCTCGGCGACGATCGGCTCGACCACGCCGAGGAACCAGTCGACGTACTCGTCCTTCGTGGCGCCGAACCCGTCGGGCACCGGGCAGCCGAAGCCGGGGAGCTGCGGGGTGACGACCCGCGAGGCGTCGAGCGACAGGTGGGCGACGAGTGGATCCCAGATCACCGGGGTCTCGGGATTGCCGTGGAGGAGCACAGCGGTCATGGCGAGCATCCTGCCAGACCGGCGCGCGACCCGAGCGCCGCAGCGTCCCGGCTCAGCGGGCGTTGGCGTTCCGCAGCAGCGATCCGGCCAGCACCCCCGTGTGCTCGCCGTGCTCCATGAACATCCGGCCGTTCACGATCGTGCAGTCGTAGCCCTCCGCCCCCTGCACGTACCGACCGGCGCCGTTCGGGAAGTCGAACCGGTACACGGGCGGCGGCAGACGCAGCGCCTCGAGGTCGATGACGTTCACGTCCGCGAACGCACCCACCTGCAGGCGGCCGCGATCGCGGATGCCGAACAGATCGGCGGTGTCGCTCGTGAGCCGCCGCACGGCCTCCTCCAGGCTCCAGCGCTGCCGCTCGCGGACCCAGTACGACAGGAAGAACGTCGGCTGGCTCGCATCGAGGATCTGCCCGACGTGCGCGCCAGCATCGGCCAGGCCCAGCGTCACCAACGGGTCGTCGAGCATCTCCTCCACCGCGTCGAGGCGCTGGTTGAGGAACGGGTAGCTGAGCACCAGCGCGCCGTCGGTCTCGAGCAGCAACTCGATGAAGCACGCCGCGGCGCAGATGCCGCGCCGGCGCGCCTCGGCACCGAGCGTGTGCTCGGGGTCGAGGTCGTAGCGCGCCTCGGCCGAGCCGTTGCGTCCGCGGTTGACGATGTGGAGGTGGTCGACGTCGACCGTCGGCGGGTGCAGCTCGGCCTCGTCGATCAGCTTCGACCGGAACGCCGCGTCGCGGATCGCGACGAGCTTCTTGCCGTTGCGCATCTCGCGCAGCGACCGCCATGCGGGTGAGCGGTCGAACGGTGTGCGCGTGTCGATGCTGAACAGGATGCCGACGCTGCGCGCCGTGGTCTGCGGACGCAGGTTCGCCCCGCGGGCGTTCTCCTCCTTGGCGAAGCCGATCACCCGCGCGTAGAGGTCGGGGCGGCTGTCGTGCTGGGTGAGTCCGAAGCTCACCGGCCGGCCGCTGCGGCGGCTCACCTCGCCCATCCACGCCAGCTCGGCGCGGGTCTTCGGCACGTCGGCGTCGTCGCGCTCGCCCTCGCCGATCCGGCTCGCCGACTCGAACACACCGGCGCCGTGGCGGCCGAGCACGTCGGCGAACGCGTACAGCTCGTCCGGCTGGGCGTGGGTGCCGGGCACGGGACGGCCGTCGGGCACCTTGTGCAGGTAGGTGCGGCTGGTCGAGAACCCGAGCGCACCCGCCTCCATCGCCTCGCGCAGCAGGTCGGTCATCGTCGCCAGGTCGTCGGCCGTGGGGACATCGGTGCCGAGGCCCCGATCCCCCATCGCGTACTGCCGCAGCGCGCAGTGGCCCACCATGCCGCCGACGTTCACGCCCTTCGGCAGGCGCTCCATCGTGCGCAGGTACTCGCCGTAGGTGACCCAGTCCCACGGCAACCCCTGCAGGATCGCGTCGCGCGGGATGTCCTCGACGCTCTCCATGAGCTCGGCGAGGTACTCGCGGTCGTCGGGCCTGCACGGTGCGAACGTGACACCGCAGTTGCCCATCACCACGCTGGTGACACCGTGGTAGCAGCTGCTCGAGGCAACCGGGTCCCAGGCGAGCTGCGCGTCGAGGTGGGTGTGGATGTCGACGAAGCCGGGGGTGACGATGCGCCCCTCGGCGTCGATCTCACGGGCGGCGACGGTGTCGATGTGCTCGTCGACGGCGACGATCCGGTCGCCGACGATGCCGACGTCGGCGCGCCGTGCGGCGTCTCCCGTACCGTCGACCACCGTCCCGTGTCGGATGATGATGTCGAAGCCCTGCATCGCCATGTGCCCCTCATGGTCGCGAGTCGGCACAAGGTAGGCGTCGAGCTCCGACCGCGTCGAGAGGCGAAACCGAAGATTCTGTTGCAATTTCTTGACGGTCGCTTAGCACACTCACGGACCGGAGTGGTGGATACCGCGATCGCGCGGAGCGTGAGGTCAGAGCGAGGTGCGCAACGACCAGATCTCGGGGAACAGCACCACGTCGAGCATCGCCCGCAGGTAGCCGACCCCCGAGGTGCCACCCGTGCCGCGCCGGAACCCGATCACGCGCTCCACGGTGGTCACGTGGCGGAACCGCCACAGCCGGAACGCGTCCTCGAGGTCCGCGAGCTCCTCGCCCAGCTGGTACAGGTCCCAGTGCCGGTCCGGGTCGCGATACACCTCGAGCCACGCCGCCTCCACACCCGGGTGTGCCTCGTAGGGCTGCGTCCAGTCGCGCTCGAGCCGCTCGGCCGGCACGTCGACGCCACGGCGAGCGAGCGCTCGCAGCGACTCGTCGTACAGCGACGGGCGCCGCAGCGCCGCGTCGACGATCGCGTGCAGCTCGGGGCGGTGCTCGTGCGGCTGCAGCATCACCGCGCTCTTGTTGCCGGCGGCGAACTCGATGCAGCGGTACTGCCAGCTCTGGAAGCCGCTGCTGCGACCGAGCGCCGGGCGGATCGCGGAGTACTCAGGCGGGGTCATCGTGGCGAGCACGTCCCACGCGTGCACGAGCTGCTCCATGATGCGGCTCACCCGCGACAGCATCTTGAACGCGCGGTGGAACTCGTCCACCGCGATCGCGTCGGTGGCTGCCGACAACTCGTGGAGCATCAGCTTCATCCAGAGCTCGCTCGTCTGGTGCTGGACGATGAAGAGCAGCTCGTCGTGCGCGTCGGACAGCGGGTGCTGCGCGCCGAGGACGGCGTCGAGGTGGAGGTAGTCGGTGTACGACATGTCGGCCGAGAAGTCGAGCTGCGCGCCGTCGCGATCGGTGCGCAGGTCGCGCTCGCGGTCCGCGTCGGACGGGTCGGACGGGTCGGACGCGTCGGACGCTCGGTCCGCAGGGTCGGGGCCGTCGGGCGGGGTCACCCGCCCATCTTGTCGGACGCGGCGGTGCCGCGGCCCCGGCGGCGCCGGATCAGCCGTTGCCCCTGCCGTTGCCGCCCTTGCCGTTGCCACCAGCCCGGGCGTCGGGTTGGTCGCCTCCCCCGTCGCCATTGCGTCGGTGCGAGCGCGCCGCCGCGTCGACGAGGTTCGACGGCAGCACGTCGTCGTGGGCGTGACGCGCCACGTAGCGACCACGTCCACCGGTCATCGAGCGCAGCTCGATCGCATAGCGCACGAGCTCGCGCGTCGGCACGTGCGCGGTGATCACCTGCTCGCCGTGATCGGCGGCGGACGTGCCCATCACCCGTCCGCGACGCGCGGTGATGTCGCCCATCACGTCGCCCTGCACCCCGGCGGGCACGGTGACCTCCAGCAGCGACACCGGTTCCAGCACCACCGACCCGGCGCGTGCCAGCGCCTCCTTGAGCCCGAGTGCGGCGGCGGTCTTGAACGCCATCTCGCTGGAGTCGACGCTGTGGTACTTGCCGTCGTAGCACTCCACGCGCACGTCGACCACGGGCAAGCCGTGCACGCCGCCTGCCGCCATGGCCTCCTCCACACCCTTCTGCACCGCGGGCACCAGGTTGCGCGGGATCGCCCCGCCGACGACGGCGTCGACGAACTCGAAGCCCGCGCCGCGCGGCAACGGCGACACCCGCAGCTGCACCACGGCGAACTGGCCGTGACCGCCGCTCTGCTTCTTCAGCTTGCCCTCGACGTCGGCCGACCCGGCGATGGTCTCTCGGTACGGCACGCGCAGCGGCACGATGTCCACGTCGACGCCGAACGTGCGCGCGAGACGTTCGATCGCCACGGTGACGTGGGTGTCGCCGAGGCCGCGCAGCACGGTCTGGTGCGTCACCTCGTCGCGGTCGACGGCGAGCATCGGATCCTGCGCCTGCAGCCGGGCGAGCGCGCTGCCGAGCTTGTCGTCGTCGGCCTGGGTGCGCGGCAGGATCGCCACCCCGTACTGCGGCACGCAGGTCCACGGTGCCTCCACGCGCACGGGCGTGCCCTTCGGCGCCAGCGTGTCACCGGTGCGCACCGACGCCAGCTTCGCGACCGCGGCGATGTCACCGGCACCCACCTCGGTGATCGGCAGCTGCTCCTTGCCGCGCAGCACGAACAGGCTGTGCAGCCGCTCGTCGGTGCCGGTGCGGCTGTTCACCAGGTGGTCGTCGACCCGGACGGTGCCGCTCAGCACCTTGAACACCGACAGCTGGCCGACGAAGGGGTCGACGATCGTCTTGAACACGTGGGCGAGCGGCTTCGCACCCTTGTCGGCGAGGACCTCCACCACCTCGTCGCCGGCCAGCACCGTCGCCGGCCGGTCGAGCGGTGACGGGCCCAGCTCGCACACGAAGTCGGCGAGACGGTCGAGACCCACGCCGGTGGCGGCGGAGCCGAGCAGCACGGGGAACTCGAGGCCGTCGAGCACCTCGTGGCGCAGGGTTCGCTCGAGCTCGGCCACGGTGAGCGTGTCGCCGGACAGGTACCGCTCGAGCTGGTCGTCGTCACCGGCGACGATCTCCTCCACCACGGCGTCGTGCAGGCGGTGCTCCTCGTCGGCCACGTCGGCGGGCAGCGGTTCGGTGTGGTGCGTGCCGCCCGGTTCGTACTCGAAGGCCTGCTCGCTCAGCACGTCGGCGATGCCGTGCAACGTGCCGGCCTCGCCGAGCGGCAGCTCGAGCGGCGCGAAGCCGGCGCCGAACGTCGCGCGCAGCTGCTCCAGCACGGCGTGGAAGTCGGCCCGGTCCTTGTCCTCCTTGTTGACGAACACCATCCGCGGCAGCCGACGGCGCACCGCTGCCCGCCACAGGCGTTCGGTCGTCACCTCCACGCCGTCGACGGCGCTCACGACGAACACGGCGAGGTCGGCCACGGACATCGCCGCCTCCACCTCGCCCTCGAAGTCCGCGTACCCCGGCGTGTCGAGCAGGTTCACGCGGTAGGTGGCACCGTCGCTCGCCCGCCAGTCGAAGGGAGCGAACCCGATCGAGAGCGAGATCCGTCGCTTCACGGCCTCCGGTTCCGTGTCGAGCACGCTCGTGCCGTCGTCGACCCGGCCGGCACGGGGCACCACGCCCGCTCGTGCCAGGAGCGCGTCGGCGATCGAGGTCGTACCGGCGCCGCTGTGGCCCACCAGGACCACGTTGCGAACCCTCTCGGTGGCGAGATCGGCCATCTCGGACACTCCTTTCGCTCATCACCCGGTGCGGCAGCGTGCCGCGGGCGACGTGACCGACCGTACCCCTGGCCGCGACACGCCGGGAACGGACGAACGTCCCGACGCGCCCCCAGCGGCGTGGCCAGGGGCGGGTGATCGGGGCCGGGTGATCAGGGCCGGGTGATCAGAGCAGGCGACGGTCCGCGGCCCAGGCGGTGAGCTCGTGGCGGTTGGAGAGCTGCAGCTTGCGCAGCACCGCCGACACGTGCGTCTCCACGGTCTTCACCGACAGGTGCAACCGGGTGGCGACCTCGCGGTACGTGTAGCCGCGGGCGATGAGCCGCATCACCTCCTGCTCACGCGAGCTGAGCAGATCGAGGTCGGGGTCGCTCGGCGCCGGGAGGTGCCCGGAGAACGCGTCGAGCACGAACCCGGCGAGCCGCGGCGAGAACACCGCGTCGCCCTCGTGCACGCGGCGGATCGCGTCGACCAGCGCCGGGGCGTCGATCGTCTTGGTCACGTAGCCGCGGGCGCCGGCGCGGATCACCGCGACCACGTCCTCCGCCGAATCACTCACCGACAGCGCCAGGAACACCGCCTCCGGCCAGTGCGCGAGCACGCGCTCGATGATCGTGCGGCCTCCTCCGTCGGGCAGGTGCACGTCCACCACCGTGACGTCCGGGCGCATCGCGAGGACACCGGCGACGGCGTCGTCGACCGTGCCGGCCTCCCCGATCACGTCGACCGCCTCACCGATCTCGGCCTTCACGCCGGCGCGGAACAGCGCGTGGTCGTCCACCAGGTACACCCGCATCACGGCACCTCCGATCGTCGCGCCGGCGGCGCGGTCGACGGCGCGGTCGGCACGGCCGCGACGGGCACCGACAGCTGCCACTCGGTGCCCTCACCCGCGGCGGTCTCCACCCGCGCGCTGCCACCGACACGTTCGAGCCGAGCCTCGATGCTCTGCGCGATGCCGCGACGATCGGGTGCCACCGCGGCCCGGTCGAACCCGTTCCCGCGGTCACGGACGAACACCTCGGCGGCGGTGCCGCGCACCTCGGCGTAGAGCGAGATCTCGTCGGTGCCGCTGTGCTTCGCCGCGTTCACGCACGCCTCACGCGCGGCGGCCACGAGCGCGTCCATCGCCGGATCGAGCGGTGCGTCGCCCACCACCACCGCCTCGATGCGCACGTCGTAGGTGGACTCCACGTCCTGCACGGCGCCGCGCAGCGCGGCCGCGAGGCCCACCGGTCCGACACCCCCGGCCGTGCGACGCGCGACGCCCTGGCCGTACAGCCACTCGCGCAGCTCGCGCTCCTGCTGACGCGCGAGCGTGACGGTGCGCCGGGGATCGTCGGCGGTGCGCTGGATCAGCGCCAGCGTCTGCAGCACCGAGTCGTGCAGGTGCGCAGCCATCGCCTCGCGCTCCTCCACCCGGATGCGTTCGCGCCGCTCGGCCGCCGCCTCCTGCGCGAGGCGGGCGAGCCACGGCCCCACCAGCACCGCCACACCGATCACGGTGAGCGCCGTGGCGAACGCGCCGATCCGCAGGCTGTTCGACGCGTCCTCGCGGACGCCGACCACCAACAACCCGAACGACACGAGCGCCGCACCGGCGAACAGGCGCGCCCGCGCCCGGCGACCGGAGGTGAGCTCCACCACCGCCGCCGACCCGTTCGCGTTCGCCGCGACCCCGGGCGTCGCCGGCCGATCGGGGCGCACCAGCCCGAGCACCACCACCCCGGCGGCCACGGCCACCAGCGGCACCATCACGGCGTCGCCGAGCCACAGGCCGGTCGAGCGCACCAGCAGCACGATGCCGGTGGCCACACAGGCCACGCTGAGGGTGCGCTGCGGATCCGTGGGGCGCGGCGGCCGCGACGTGGTGGGCTCGGACGCCAGCACGATCCCGAGCGCGTACAGCACCAGGCCCGTGCCGGCGGCCAGCGAGAGCACCACCAGCAGCACGCGCACCAGCGTCGGGTCGACGCCGTACTCGTCGGCGAACCCTCCGGCCACCCCGGCCACGATCCGGCCGTCGTCGCGCCGGGGGAAGGTGACCGCCCGGCGCAGGCTGCGAGGCGTGCGCGACGGGGTCGACGTCCGGCCGGACGCGGGCGGGCCCGACGGTGCGGGGAACGGGGCGCGCGGCGCGCCGGAGGTCATGGCGAGATGATCGCACGTCGCGGGCGGCCCGCCATCGGGGCCCTCCCTGATCGGTCCCCGACCCCCACCCTGAACCGCGCCCCGATCCCGCACCCCGACCCGTGCGTCGGGGCACACCCGGACCGCCCACCCGGTGACTCGCTCAGGGTCGGATCAGGGTCCGACCAGGGGGTCACCCGATGCGGCGACGACCGGCGTGACGCACGCTGATGCCATGACCGAACAGACTGCACTCATGAACGACGCGGGTGCCCCGACCGACGCCGGCACCGGCACACCCCCGCCCCCCACCACCCCACCGCCGGCACCCCCCGCCGGCCCCGGATCCAGCGGCCCCGGATCCAGCGGCCCCGGATCCAGCGGCGGCCCGGGCACCCCGCACCAGCCCGGTGCGACACCCCGGGTGCCGTGGTACCGGATGCCCGTCGCCCGCGACACCGGCGACAACGTGCTCGGCGGTGTGGTCGCCGGCATCAGCCGCACCTACGGCTTCGACCGGCGCACCACCCGCCTGGCACTCGTGCTGATCGCGTTCGTGCTGCCCGTGGTGGTCCTCGCCTACGTGGTGGCCTGGATCCTGCTGCCCGACGCACCCGAGCGCGCCCAGTCGCCCGAGCAGATCGTGCGCGACGAGCGCCGCTTCCCCCTGTACGCCGCGATCGGCCTGCTCGTGCTGGCCGGTGGTATCGGCTCGATCGGCTCGTGGTTCGTGTTCGGCGACGTGCCGTGGGGCCTCGGCCTGATCGCGATCGGCGTGCTGCTGTGGATGGCACCGGGCCTGCGGCGCGAACGTCGCGCCGCAAGCGGCACGACGCCACCGGCACCGACGAGCGGGCCCACGGCGTCGGGCACCTGGCCCGTCCCCGCCGACACGGTCGTGGGCGCCGCCCCGACGGACGCACCCACCACGGTCGCGACCGTGACGGCGACGAACGCGACGACATCGACGACATCGACGACATCGACGACCGTTGCGGAGGAGGCCGGTGGCGGTTCCACGCCGCCCTCCGCGACGACCGATGCGACCGATGCGACCGACGCGAGCTGGTCGAGTTGGTCGAACGGGCCGACCGGCACGGCGCCGCTCGGGGTCACCACGGCCGACGGGTCCGTGCTCGTCGCCCCGCCCCCGCCCGCACGGCGGCGTCGCCGCCGGATCCCGATCGGCTCGGTCACCCTGCTCGCGGTCGTCGCCGGCATCGCCGTCGCCGCCGCGGGTGACGCGTTCGACTGGTGGAACGCGTCCGTGCTCGGCATCATCGTCACCTCCCTCGTGGTGATGGCGGTCGGCCTCGCCGTCAGCACCGTCGTGAACGCCGCCTGGTGGTTCGTGCCGGGCGTGGTCGTGCTCGCCTCCGCCGCCGGCCTGCTCTCGATCACCGACCCGTCGCTCGACGGTGGCACCGGCGAACGCACGGCGCGGCCCACCACCGTGGCCGACGCCGAGACGGTCCACGACCTCGGACTCGGCCAGCTCACCCTCGATCTCGTCGACGTGCCCCTCGACGCCGACGAGCCGGTGCGGGTGCGTGCCGAGGTCGGCATCGGGCGGCTCCACGTGATCGTCCCGGCCGGCGCCGAGCTGGTCGTCACCAGCGAGGTCGGTGCCGGGCTCGTGCTCGTCGGCGACCGCGAGGTCATCGAGGGCATCGACCAACGCGACGTCCGATCGCTCGACCCG
>Ga0315901_10001442_pt1 | contig 34503 bp, 35 predicted proteins | sample LakEriMetagenome_10_FD_203761 | JGI IMG/M metagenome (GOLD analysis project Ga0315901, IMG submission 203761) | Freshwater fungal communities from buoy surface, Lake Erie, Ohio, United States - Buoy 2 MA116 | ecosystem: Environmental > Aquatic > Freshwater > Lake | place: USA: Lake Erie, Ohio...
TAATGGTATAACTGGGTCTTTATTAGGTACTTCTAGTTGGGCAAATAACAGTATATCATCCTCATTCATTAATAATCTTAATCAAAGTGTTGTTATCACAGGTTCTACTCAAGGAAATGTTACAACTTTAACTATATCATCAAACACAGCATCATTAAATTTAAACTCAGGTAATTTCTTTACTTTACAGTTAGTAGCAGGAGTAAATACACATATTAATCCTTCAAATATTAAACCAGGTCAATCAAGTATACTTCTACTATCTACTACAGGATCTGCTACAGTTAGTTTTCCTTCTACAGTTAAACAACCAAGTGGATCTTCTTATACTCCTACAACTACAACTGGAACAGATATATTAACTTTTGTATCATTAGATAGTAGTAATTTGTATTTAGTAAATGTGAAGAATTTGATATGATTTATCCTATATTTGGTTTTTTTGCTCAAAGTACACCTTCTCCTGTATCACCCCCAGATACATCTTCTTTATATGATTTTACAACATTTACTTTCACTAATGCTGGAGCCACAGGTAGGCAAGGTCCTACTTACCAACAATTGACAGCTTCATATGCTACCACCGCTTCTTGGGTAACATCATCATTATATTTTTCAGCTTCCATTCGAGGTATTCAAGAATGGACTGTACCAGCCACAGCAACTTATAGAATAGTAGCAGCAGGTGCAGCTGGAGGTAATAGCCCAACATTAAATTTTAGTGGTGGATTTGGAGCATCTGTAACTACAGATATTTCTTTAACTCAAAATCAAAAAATATTAATTGTAGTAGGACAAAGAGGAGGAAATAGATTTACAGGTTCAGGAGCAGCAACATTTAATGGTGGATCAGGTGGTGGGGGTACATTTGTTTATGATAGTTCTTCTATAACATATTATTTAGCTGTAGGTGGTGGTGGTGGTGCTGCTGGTGCTTTAGTTAACTTATTTTCAAATCAAGCTACAGCTAGTGGTAAATTTAACACCACATCCGGCTCTACAGTAAATATAGGAAGTGGATTTTCAGGTTCAGGAGGGTTTAATGGTAGTGGTGGATTTAGAAGTAATAGAAATATTTTATATGGAGCCCCAGGAGCAGGTATTAATTCATCAGGTTCAGCTGCTAATGGAGGTCAAGGATTATCTAGAGTTGGAAATTGGTTAGGTGGTACTACTGGTTCAACTTCAAATATAAATGGTGTTGAGGGTGGATTTGGTGGAGGTGGTGGAGCTGTTGATGGTGATGCAAGTGGTGATCCTAATATTATAGGATGGGCTGGAGGTGGAGGTGGATACTCAGGGGGTGGTGCTGGAGGAAATTCAGGAGCATCTAATAGTTCATTTGGTGGTGGTGGAGGTACATTCTATACTGGATCATTTGTTACTGGTTCTAGTAACATTAATCAAGGACATGGTTATGTTATTATAACTAAGCTATAATAGTCATATATTTATATGATATAACAATATTTACAATAATATAATATGGCAAACATTCCTATTTGGCCTGGCTCAAGTTCATTCGTACCTGGAAGTACCCCATTTGGTTTCTATGATTATGACGCGTCTTTTCAACAAGAAGCTGATAAAGTAGCAAATTGGTGTGCTCGTAGATTAGGTTACCCATTAATGGAAATTGAATTGCAAGACATTAATTTCTACACAGCATTTGAGGAAGCCATTACAGTTTACGGAAATGAAGTATACCAATGGAAAATACGTGAAAACTTCTTTGCAATGCAAGGAAATTCAACCGGTTCTTCATTCAATAACCAAGTAGTTACCCCTAATTTAGGTAGTACAGTACGTCTTTCCCAAACATATGCTGTTGAAGCGGGTTCAGGAGGTAATATTACTCAATACACAGCTTCATTTGATATGATTCCTGGTGTCCAGGATTATGATTTAAAAACAATCATGTCTAGTTCATATGGTATTACATCATCTATTGAAGTTAAGAAAGTATTTTACCAAGAACCACCAGCAATAGTTCGTTATTTTGACCCATATGCTGGTACAGGTACTGGTATTCAATCATTATTAGAAACATTTGGATTTGGTCAATTTTCACCTGGTATTAACTTTTTGTTAATGCCTATATATTTTGATGTTCAAAAAATACAAGCTATTGAATTAAATGATCAGATTAGAAAATCAGCTTACTCATTTGACTTAATAAACAATAAATTAAGAATATTCCCTATTCCTACTACTGATCTAAAAATGTTTTTTCATTATATATTAGTAAATGAAAGAAATAGTATAATCCCTCTTAGTGGTAGTGGTTTAGGTTCTGGTAGAATAACAGACGTTTCAAATGTCCCTTATACTAATCCTACATTTGGTTTTATTAATGCTGTAGGTAAACAATGGATATATCAGTACACTTTAGCAATATGTAAAGAAATGTTAGCCTACATTAGAGGTAAATACAGTACAGTACCTATTCCTGGAGCTGAAGTTACTTTAAATCAAGCTGATTTATTAGCTGATGCTAGAACTGAAAAAGAAAAATTATTAGAAGTTTTAAGAGCTACATTAAGTGATGCTTCTCGTAAAACTCAATTAGAAAACCAAGCATTGGAAGCTGAAAACATGCAAAAAGCATTAATCAATGTACCAATGGGAATTTATATATTTTAAGCTATGGTAAAATTACAAAATTTATTACTTGAAGTACTTTCTATATATGAAATAGAAGTAATGATTAAAGTAGAAAGACAAGCAAATAAAGTAGATATCTATAATGAAATTAGAGGTATAGATGGAGTTGTTGTTGTTAAAGTAGAACAAAATACTTATCTAAATACTTTAATTACAGATCAAACTGAATATGCTTTACTGCATATGAAATATATTGTGAGAAAAGATCCAAAAGAATCAATAGCAGAAATTAAAAGAAGAGCCTTAGCGACCCAAAAAATTCCAGGATTATTAAAATTTATGCCTAGGTTTAAAACTTTAGAAAAAATAACTACCCTATAATGAGTTTATTTGGAGCAAATAGGGATATAAGTCTATTTAGACATATAAATAGAGAATTACTCAATGATATCATTGAGCAAAAGGTAGGATATTATAAAATAGTATTGGATCGTTCTTTACCTAACATGTATGGTGAGGCTCCTAAAAAGACATATAATGACCCGGTATTATTAAATTGTTTAATTGAACGCGGAGATACTATCTCAACAACAGATGATTTTGGACCTGATATAAATCGTAATATTACTTGCCGCTTTTTACGCGATGATCTCGCAGGTATTGACTTAAGCACCGAACTTGGCCCAGATGCTAGAGGCTTTACATATAACATAGTACCTGAGATAGGAGATGTTGTTTTATGGAATAACGATTACTATGAAGTAGACAATGTAAACGAAAATCAGTTAGTTGTAGGTAAGGATTATAACTATTCTTATTCAACTAACACAGATAATTTTGGTTCATCATGGTCGATCATAGTAACATGCCATTATATGAGACCAGAAATATTAGGTATAACTCAAACAAGATTATAATATTTATTAACATGATTAAATTATTAGATATATTAAATGAAGCTGAAATCCCTGTAACTGGGAAAAGTGGTGAAAAAGTAGCTGCTTTTAAACCTAAAAAAGGTGATGAGGCTTTTGAAAGAGGATATAAAAGTATAAAAACTTCTATGGATCCTGAAACCGGCGCTTATACACAAGAGTTTGAAGCACTTCCTAAATTTGATGAAATACGAAGAAATGTTTTAAAATACAGAAGAGAAGTACAGGCATTTAAATATTCTACTAATGAAGATATAGCTAAAGTAGCTAAAGACGCTAATAGTTATTTATATAAAGCCGCCCAAATGATATTAGCATTAGATAAAATGTTAGAATTACAAAGAAAACAACAGTAATGGCTAGATCTCTTAAACCTATACCTAAAAATGCAGCTGAAATTAGTCAAGAACAAGTTATTCCTTATTTAAAAGATCAAGGAAAACCTGTTAGTAATACTGTATTTTCTAAAAATAGAGGTAAAGATATTTCGTTTAAAGGAGACACTGTTAAAGACGTAAGTATAGGACTAGAAGATTTAGATTATGCTGTATTATATTATTTTGAAAGTGTTATAAAACCATCTGTAATACAAAACGGACAACAAATAACAGTTCCTGTAATTTATGGCTCTCCAGAACGTTGGAAATCAGTTCAAGCAGATGGTTTCTATCGTGATGCTAACGGAAAAGGATTAGCTCCTCTTATAATGTTCAAACGTGAAAATGTTGAAAAAAATAGAACATTAGGAAATAAATTAGACGGCAATAGAGCTCATTTATATCAAGTTATAGGTACAAAGTACAATATCAGAAATGCATATGATAGATTCTCTGTTATAAATAATAGAATACCCTCAGAACAGTATTACATGAGTGCTGTACCTGATTATGTTACTTTAACATATTCATGTGTTGTATTTACAGATTATGTTGAACAAAACAATAAGTTAGTAGAAGCAATTGAATTTGCTTCTGATTCATATTGGGGTGATCCAAACAGATGGAAATTCAAAGCCAGAATAGATTCATTTACTACAACTACTTTATTAGAACAAGGAGAAGATAGAGCGGCTCGCTCTACTTTTAATCTTGTTTTAAATGGATATATCATTCCTGATACAGTAAATAAAGATTTAGCAGTAGCTCGTAGTAAATTTTATACAACATCTCAAGTGGTTTTTAATTTAGAAGTAATAGACGGAGCAGGAACAACAACAAATATAGATGAAATGAAATTTGCAAATAAACCAGCAGCTAAAAATGCTACAGGTGCAACTTCATTTATAGGAGGAGGAATTAATGTAACTAATGTAACAAGCACAGGAGCAAGTAATGCTGATTTAGAATATATTAATACCAATATTACTAAAATAGCAGGTTCTGTAACAGTTCCTAATATCGCTACATTTACTAGTGCATCTATATTACAACCACCAGCAGGATCAAGTTTACCAGCTACAACAGTAAGTAACTTTGTGTTTTATATTAACGGCCAATACGTTCCTTCTTCTGCTGTATCTTTATTAGAAAGTGGAGGAAATGTAGTGACAACTTTCAATACATCATCTATAGGTTATTCATTAAATTTAACAGACGAAGTAGTAGCAATAGGAAAATTCACATAATGGCATTAATTACCAGTAAACAAATACAATATCCGTTATCCGGTTCATTTAGTGGGTCATTTTTTGGCGATGGTAGTGGTTTAACTAATTTAACAGTAAAAGGAAATGAAATAACATCAGGTAGTGTAACTGCTAGTGTAAGTCCCATTGGTAATTTATTTTTAGTTAAGTCAGCTAGTGCTGAATTAATATCTATAACTTCAGACACTACTACTATTACTAATAACATATTCTTAATTAAAAATAATACAGGTCAAACAACATTTAAAGTTAGTGAAAGTATAGTATATTTTGCCACTCAATCAGCTCCATTAACAGGTTCAACAGTAGCTGGAAGCATATACTTTACTTCTTCATCTTTTTATGTAGGATTAGAAAATTAAACATATTTATAACAAACATTAAAGTAATATATAATGGCAACATGGAAAAAAGTCATAGTATCAGGTAGTAATGCGGAATTATTATCAGTTACTTCATCATTTTTAGGAAACTTATCAGGTACAGCATCATATGCTTCTCAAGGTTTAAGTTCATCCTACGCTCTAAATGCTACTAGTGCATCATATGCTCTAAATAGTACCTCAGCATCATATGCCTTAAATGCTACTAGTGCATCATATGCTTTAAATAGTACTTCAGCTTCATATGCTTCATCTGTTAATAATTTAACAAATGCTATTACTAATAATGTTGATAATAGAATAATAACAGCAACTGGTGGTGGTACTATTAATGGTGAATCTAATTTAACATTTGATGGTACTTTATTAACAGTCACAGGTAATGCTGTTATTACAAATAATTTAACAGTACAAGGTACAGCATCATTTCAAAACACTACTAACTTAGAAGTAGCAGATAGATTTGTATTATTAGCCTCTGGTTCAAATACAACTGGTGATGGTGGTATTGTAGTTCAACAAGGTACTCAAAATGTAGGTGAGTTATTTGCATTTGATAGTGGTACTACAAGATGGGCATTTACTAGTTCATTTAATGGTGCTAATAGTTCTTTTACTCCTGATGCTTTTGTAGCTGCAGCTGTTATAGGTGCAGGCACATCACCAACAGCAGCACCAGCAAGATACCAAGTAGGAGGTAATATATTTATAGGTACAGACGAAAATATTTGGATTTATTCATAAAATTTTTTAAATCAGTTATGAGTTTTACAGCTAATCATATTGAAGGAGTTAACTCTACTCAGGTTAAACTAACACAAACTAAACAAACTCCAAATCAATTAAATTCTAAGGAGTTAGAGGTGTTATTAACTTTAATAAAGAGATCAAGTTTCCTTGGAGAAGACGTAGAGGCTATTTACACTATGGTAGTTAAACTACAAAATCAATATTTAGAACAAACAAAATAATAAGTTATGGATATATTTTCAATTGATTTAACTCACAATGAGTTAAATTTTATTCGTCAATCTTTAGAGACAGTGACAATTCAGGGTAAAGACGCTAAATTTTTAGCATCACTTCAATCAAAAATTGAACATGAACTCTCTGAAATCAAAAAAATGATTCAGGAAGAAGAACAAAAAAAGATGTTAGCATTATCTGAAACTATAGCTAAAACATCACCTAAGAAGTAATTTCTGATATTTATACTAGACCATTGGCCCATGTAGGGAAGTAGGCTCATGCACGGCATAAGTGTGTGTATCTAACCATGGTTTAATTATATAATAATATGCCAAATTGGAAAAAAGTCATAGTAAGTGGCTCTAATGCTATTTTAAATTCATTAACATCATCAAATGGTGTTGTAATAACAGGTTCTTTAGTAACAACCGGTTCAAATACATTAATAGGAAATACTTCATTAACTGGTAGCTTAAACATATCAGGTTCTACTACCCAAATAGGTAGTAATAATTTATTAGGTAATACTACATTATCAGGTAGTATCATTATATCAGGTTCAACCACAGTTCCAACAGTTCAGGTTTATGGTAATGTAACTCATGATGGATATATAAGATTTAATCCTGTATCAACTAATTTAGATACAACCATATCAGCCTCTTACATTTATGTAAGTGGATCTACTCAAGACTTATATTTTTCTCAAAATAGTAAAGGATACAATAATGTAACTCGTTTACGTTGGATAGAAGGTACCTTATATACTGGCTTATTACATGGAGGTGTAATCACATCCCAATCATCTACTGTTTATCAAGTAAGTAGTGGTAGTGGTATTATTGTGGATTTAAATGCTTCTTTAAGTGATGATCCTTATCCAACAATACAATATCTAGAATGGTCTAACTTATCAGCTAGTATTAATGCTTTTACAGCATCACACCAACAATGTTTTGTTGGTATAGATTCAACAAATAACATCTTTGCTCAAGCAGATCCTTTTACTAATAGTCAATTTAATACAATAATTAATATTGGTAATGTATTATTTCAAAATCAAACTAGTATTAATGCTGTTAAAACACAACCATCAACAGCCTATGGTTTTATACAAGCACAAAATATATTTAATAGAGCATTTGGACCTTTAAAACTTTCTGGTTTTACACTATCTCCTAGTGGTTCAAGTACAGGTAGTTTAGTAGTAGGAAGTGGTACAGCTTACTCTCCTGGTGCTGATTATGTTAATGATCCTAATGAACCTTATTATGTAAATGATACAGGAACTAATATATCTAAAATATTTAGATATCGCCAATCAGGGTCTACTTGGGTATATGATACAAATGCAGGAGCAGGATATGCCGCAATAGACCCTACTAGATATTCTAATAATGGTGTATTAACAGCAGTACCCGCCCCAGCTAATCAAAATTGGACTATTCAAAGAGTGTTCTATTTTCCAAGTTCACCAATAAAAGCAATAGTTGTTTATTACGGTAATGCTTATTATGGATCAGAATCAGAAGCTTTAGCTAATATTGCTTTTGAATCTTTTATTGAAGCCCCTGACACAGCAGCTAATGCTATTTATTTAGGAGCAATTGTAATTAATGGTACTGGTGTTTTTACTAATGCTGCTACTTTTACAATTTACCCATCAGGTTTATTTAGACAAGTAGGAGGATCTGGTGGAGGTGGTTCTACTGTAACAACAACATTAGCAGGTTTATCTGATGTTAATATATCAGCTCCTACAGATGGGCAAGCATTAGTATACAATAATGCAGCTCTTAAATGGGAAAATAAATCATTTATAAGTGCTTCCATTTCAGGAAATGCAGCTACTGCAACAACAGCCTCATTTGCAAACACAGCATCTTATGTCTTAAATGCAGTTTCTAGTTCATTTGCTTCAACAGCATCATATTTAAATACATTAAATCAAGATTTAACTTTTAATGGTAATTTAACATTAAATGGTACTGCTTCAATTTCATTTTTAAATGTAACATACGAATCAGCCTCAATAATTTATTCATCTGGTTCAAATCAACTTGGTGATGCTACTAATGATACACAAACATTAATAGGTAGAACAATTGTAAGTGGTAGTTTTGAGGTAACAGGAAGTACTAACATACCTAATATAACAGGTAGTTTACTAGGTACAGCCTCATACGCTACTCAAGCTTTAAGTAGTTCATTTGCCACTACAGCCTCTTATGTTTTAAATGCTATTAGTTCATCATTCGCCCCAACAGCATCATATGTAAATCCATTAAACCAAAATGTAATTATAACTGGTTCACTTACAGTTATCACCGGTTCAAATATCGAACTTCAAGTACTAAATACAGGTGTTAGACTAGGCAACATAATAGGTGATGCCCATACAGTAACTGGTAGTTTAGGTGTGAGTGGTTCAAGTAATTTTAATGGTAATTTAACTATAACAGGCTCAGCCTCAAACTCATTATTAGTAAAAGGTAGTGGTACAACAAATGCTACAAATGCATTACGTATAGAAAATAGTGCCGGTAGTAGTGGTTTAATAGTGAATGATGTAGGTAAAGTTGCTATCGGTACTAACATAACACCAAATGCATCAAATGCATATGATTTAACAACAAGTTACATAATAGCAGCTTATATGAATAATAACCGATATGACCTAGCAGGTGTTCTTTTCGGTAGTTACCCAGGCGGCGGTATATTTAATATAGGTGAGTCCGGATGGACCGGAAGAGTAAATTATTCAACATTTAATATATTAAGTAATGTTGGTATAAATAAAACCTCACCAAATGCTAATTTAGATGTTAGTGGTAGTGTTATAATAACGGGTTCATTAACAGTCATGACTGGATCAAATGTTGAACTCCAAGTTACAAACACAGGTGTTAAATTAGGAAACGCATCAACAGATACTCATACAGCCACGGGAAGTTTTAATGTAAGTGGTAGTTTTAATGTTATTGGCCAAAGTGTTTTTGCATCAAACCCAGCTGGAACTGTAGGTGATGTAGCTCAGTTTTATGCGGGTGTACGAAGTATATTTATTAGGTCTACTAATAATGAATCTAGTATAGGAAACACAGCTGGTGGTCTTGGTAATTTAATTAGTTTTTCAGGTGCAAGTAATGCTATAGGATTCCAAGCCGGAGCCGTAACAAGAATGTTTTTAACAGATACTGGGTTAGTAATAGGTGATGGTTTAACATCTCCAAATGCTAAACTGCATGTTAATGGCAATACCCAAATAACCGGCTCATCATCTAATTCTTTATTAGTAAAAGGTTCTGGAGCAACAAGTGCTACAAATGCATTGCGTATAGAAAATAGTAACGCTAGTGCTTCATTCACTGTAAGAGATGATGGTTTAGTTAGTGTAATGCCAAACAATGCTAACATCACAATAGATGGTTCAACGTCTTCAGGTGGTAGAATAATAATACAAAATCCTACAAGTAACGCTTTAATTGGTATTAATTCTTATAATACATTTCTTTATCCAACAGAATTAGTACTTTTTGCTCGTTCAACTATAAAAGGTTATACAAATGCATTAGGTGACTTAAGATTCTACAATCTCACTACTGGTAAAACTTACATGTTTATGACGGAAACAGGTCTTATCAGTGTCAATAAAGGTACCGTAACACCTAATGCCGATTTAGATGTTAGCGGTAGTGTTATAATAACTGGTTCATTAACTGTTATCACAGGTTCTAATATTGAATTCCGAGTACTAAATACTGGGGTTAGAATAGGTAATGTGATAGGTGATGTTCACACAGTAACAGGTAGTTTTAGTGTAAGTGGTTCAAGTAATTTTAATGGTAATACTACTATAACTGGTTCATTAATTGTATCTAGTTCTAACGTTACTCAATTTTTAGTAGGAACAAATACTTTATTTGCTGATTCAAGTAATAATGTTGGTATAGGTACAACTTCACCGTCAGAAAGACTTCATATAGCAGCCGCTGGAAATGGCGGTGATGTTCCACTTTTTATACGTGGTAGTAACACAAAAGGTGGTGCTAATTATTTAGACTTTTTATATGTTGATAACACAGGTGGTGGAAGTAATCCTAAAAAATACTTTAGAATTGATGGTAATGGTTCATGGGAAGTGATAAATAATGCATACACTCAAGTTATTATGTCACTTGATGATACAGGTAATATGACCATCGCAGGTACATTAACACAAAACTCAGACGCTAGCTTAAAAACCAACATTCAAACAATACCAAATGCTTTAGAAAAAACATTACAATTAAGAGGTGTTGAATATGATAGAATAGGTACAAATAAACATGAGATAGGTTTGATAGCTCAAGAAGTAGAACAAGTACTACCAGAATTAGTAAGCGAAACAAATGGAATAAAATCTGTAGCTTATTCAAATGTAGTTAGTATATTAGTAGAGTCTATTAAAGAATTAAAACAAGAAATAGACACTTTACGTGAACAGATAAACAAAAAGTAATATATTTATAATAAACATAAACAAAATGGCAATTCAAATAACAGGAAGTTTTAAAAATGGGTATGCTAGTTATACAGACCCACAACTACAATTAATACCTCACTTAACTTATAGAGGTACAATAGCAATGGATGTGAATATTACTATTCCAACTTATGTAACTGATAGTTTAGGTACTGGTAGTATGTCTTACCCTCAAGTAGGAGCGATACCAATGTATCCATCAACATCTGAGTTAACATATCCAAGAACACCTGTAGATCCTTACTCAGATCTTATATATTCATTGGAAACATATATTATAACTCAATTATCAGGTTCTAACCCAGATTGTACTTTTAATAGAGTTTAGTTTGGAGGTCTGAAGAAAAGTTATATATTTATATATAAAGTAATATAGTATGAAAAAGATATTTGATTTTGTAAAAACAATTTTAGGTTTTGCTAAAGAAACTAAACATGTTAGTGTTGAAATACTTAAAGAAGTAGAAACTTCTGTTAAAGTTGAAGAACCAGCTAAGGTTGAAGAAGTAAAACCGGTTATTATAAACGAAGTAAAACCTAAAACTACACCTAAAAAAAAGAAAAAACCATCTACTAAAAAATAATGATTAAATTATTAGAAATAGTAGATGCCTGGATGGAGGCTGAAAATCCAACCCCAGAAAGGAAAGCAATAGCAGAATCTAGAGTACAAATATGTGACACATGTCCTGAAAAAACATATGTAGATCTATTTGATACTTATATTTGTGGAGTATGTAATTGCCCAATAAACAAAAAAATATTTAGTTTCAAACCGGGACCGGAAGCATGCCCAAAACAAAAATGGAAAATTTAAGTTATATGTCAGAAGTTAAAAAGTTAACCCAAGAAGAGATCAATTCTATTAAAGGTCTCCAATCAGAATACAACAAGGTTGTATTTGAATTAGGCTCAATCGAAAGCCAATTAGTATTTATCAAAAAACAAACCGAGCTATTAGAGGCTGAAAAAGCAAAAATAGTAGCTGAGATAGATAATGTCGGTAAAAAAGAAAAAACATTAATTGACAACCTACAAGAAAAATACGGTGCCGGTAATATAAATATGGAAACTGGCGAAATTACCCCTCTTTAATCACGGTTCTGCGTTTTATATAGAATAGTTGATATTTATTATTAGGTTAATTCAATAGTAAAACTCAATTATTTTATATAAAAATGGCAGAACAAATCATTTCACCTGGCGTATTCCAAATAGAATCAGACCAGAGCCTTTACACAACACAACCACCCGCATTAGGAGCCGCAATAGTAGGTCCTACTGTAATGGGTAGACCGTTTGTACCAACGTATGTTACTACGTACTCTCAGTACTTATCGTTATTTGGTGATATTTTCAAAAGTGGTAGTTACTACTATGAATATTTCACTTCACAAGCCGCTAGAGAGTATTTTCAAAACGGTGGTCAATCATTATTAGTTACCCGTATTATTAGTGGTTCAGCTAATGCAAGTACATATGCAACAGCAGATGTTCCTGCTGCTTCATTAACAGGTTCATCATTCCAATTAGAAGTATTATCATGGGGTAATCAAATGAACAACACTTCTAGTTTAGTAAGTGGTGCTTTAGCAAGTGGATCTTCATTAAACGTACGTTATGAGGTAACCTCAGTAAATACTGGTAGTGGTACTTTCACCTTAACAATTCGTCGTGGTGACGACAATAACGCTCAGAAAAATATTTTAGAAACATGGGCAAACGTAAGTTTAGATCCTCAATTACCTAACTATATTGCTCGCGTAATTGGTGATTTAAAACCAGTTTACGTAGCTGCTACAGGTAATAGTGCAGCATACATTAACTATACTGGAACTTATCCAAACGTATCACAATACGTTCGTGTATCTTCAGTAACTACTCCAAACGTAGATTCAATCGACAACAATGGTAACTATAAAGCAACCCAATATAGTGGAAGCTTACCATTAGTAGGAAGTGGATCATACGGTGGTTCATTTAGTGGAGGTGTAGCAGATACAAATACTGCTAAATTAATGAATGAAAATATTACCTCAGCAAGTATACAAGGATTTGCCCCAGCAGATTATAATACAGCATTTGGTTTATTAGCTAATGCTGATGAATACAGATTTAACATGTTGTTAGCTCCTGGTGTTGGATTAGATAACTCAGCTGTATCTACTATGATAGCAACAGTAGAAGGACGTGGTGATGCAATTGCAATTACAGACGTTGGTGTTTACGGAACCGCAATAGGAACTGCAACTCAAAACGCTTCAGGCCAATCAAGCAACTACGCTGCTACTTATTATCCTTGGGTTCAATTATTCTCAAGCGGTTTAGGAAAAGTAGTATGGTGTCCTCCATCAACAGTAATAGGTGGTGTATTAGCATTTAACGATAGAGTAGGTGCTGAATGGTTCGCCCCAGCTGGTTTAAACAGAGGTGGTATTCCTTCAGTAGTACGTGCTGAACGTAGATTACAACAAACAGATCGTGATACATTATACAGTGGAAATGTAAATCCAATTGCAACTTTCCCTGGAACTGGTACTTGTGTATGGGGTCAGAAAACATTACAACGCAAACCAACATCTTTAGATCGTGTAAATGTAAGACGTTTATTAATAGCATTGAAAGATTTTATCGGTAATGTATCTCGTACTTTAGTATTTGAACAAAATACAACTGTAACACGTAATCGTTTCTTAAGCCAAGTTAATCCATACTTAGAATCAGTAGTTCAACGTCAAGGTTTATACGCTTACAAAGTGATAATGGATGATACTAACAATACAGCAGATGTAGTTGATAGAAATCAATTAGTAGGCCAAATTTATATTCAACCTACTAAAACAGCTGAATTTATTATCTTGAACTTTAACATTTTACCAACTGGAGCCACATTCCCAGCATAACAATTAATAATGTAGAGGGGTGAAAGCCTCTCTACATATTTTTTAAAATATATAATATTTATTAACAGATAATAACTAAATAAAATGCCAGTATTAAGCGCCAATGAGATAATGTTTACAGCTTTTGAACCAAAAGTTCAAAATCGCTTTATCATGTACATAGATGGTATTCCTGCATACCTGATTAAAAAAGCAGCATCACCTTCTTTAGAAGCTGGTGAAATCGTATTAGACCACATTAACGTTTACCGTAAAGTTAAAGGTAAAGTAAGGTGGAATGATATGACACTTGAATTATATGATCCTATCACACCATCAGGTGCTCAAGCAGTAATGGAATGGGTACGTTTATCACACGAATCTGTAACAGGCCGTGATGGTTACTCAGATTTTTATAAGAAAGATATTACTTTAGACGTATTAGGTCCTGTAGGTGATATTATTAGCGAATGGGTTGTTAAAGGAGCCTACGTAAAATCAGCAACTTTTGGTGATTACGATTGGGCAAACGACCAAGCTATTAATTTATCAGTTACAATAGCTATGGATTATTGTGTATTAAATTTTTAGCAACGGTGCATGGCTTTCAATTCAAAGCCTTATTATCCAAAGCAACGTTTTTCAAGAAGGTTCGATATTTATTATCGAACCTTTTTATTTAAATATATGCTTAAAAAAGACAAATTAATACAAGAAAAATACAACGGAATTCACCCAACATGTCAATGTGGTTGTGGTGAACAAACACGTTATGAAGCTAAATTAAAAGATTTCTGTAAATGGAAAAGCGGACACCAATCCCGAGTTCCTGGTCATTTTGGTGATCCTAAAGCAGAAAAACGTGTACAAGCTATTATTAAAACACGTAAAGAAAAATTTGCTTCTGGTGAGTATGACTATATAAAACAAGCGGTTAAAGGTAGAGATAGCATTGAATTAGGAAAGAAAATATCCCAAGGATCTAAAGGTATTCCCAAACCTAAACCAGATGGATTTGGGATAGGACGCATACAATCTGAAGAAACTCGTAAAAAAATGAGTAAAACAGCCAAACAAAAATGGAAGACTGGTGACATAGGTAAAAAGAAACATTATACTTCTAAACTAGAAAAAACATTTGCAAATATATTAGACTTATTAGATATAAAATATCAACAATTCTTCTATGCTAAAGATATTAAAGCATTCTACGACTTCTACCTCCCAGATTATAATATAATAATAGAAGTAGATGGTGATTTTTGGCACTGTAATCCTATTAAATTTCCTGAAGCTTTTTATGAAACTCAAAAAAATAATCTAATTAAAGATTCCATTAAAACACAATGGGCTGCAGACAACGGTTACAAATTATTGCGTTTTTGGGAAAATGATATAAATAACAATATAAAACAAGTAAAACAAATTTTATTAGAAAACACAAAATCATAGTATTTATATGTAAAATTACTTTTTCCGAAGTATACAGAAAAATTGGTTTGGCTTTTGCCAAACCTTTTTTTATCGTTATATTTATATAAAATAATAAGTTATAAATGGAAAATAATGTTACAAAACCCAAATTCCCAACTGAAATAGTAGATTTACCTTCAAAAGGCCTACTATATCCAAAGGAAAATCCATTATCAAGCGGTAAAATTGAAATGAAATATATGAGCGCGCGTGAAGAAGATATTCTCACAAACGCAAATTATATTAAGCAAGGTACCGTTATTGATAAATTACTACAAGCACTAATTATATCCCCTATCAGTTATGATGATTTGTTAATTGGGGATAAAAATGCAATTTTAGTTGCCGCTCGTATATTAGGATACGGCAAAGATTACCAATTTACTTACAAAAACAAACAGGGATATGAAGTGGAAGCTACTGTTGATTTAACCACGTTAAACGACAAAGAAATCAATGAAACTTTATTTAAGCCCGGTGTAAATGAATTTACCTTTAATCTACCTCATTCAGACAATACCATTACGTTTAAGTTATTAACGCATGGTGATGAAAAGAAAATTGAAGCTGAAATTAAGGGTCTACAAAAACTAAACCCAACAGCATCATACGATGTTACTACTCGTTTAAAATACATGATAACATCAGTAAACGGTAATAGAGATGCTAAGGCCGTAAGAGAGTTTGTAGATACTTTCCTAACAGCGAGAGATGCTAGAGCATTACGTGAATATTACGTAAAAATCCAACCAGATATTGAAATAAAATACTACCCAGAGGATGAAAACTATGCAGGGGAGGGCATAGATATTCCTATTTCTCTTAACTTTTTTTGGCCTGACTCCGGAGTATAGACCAATATTATTTAGTCAAATTCATGATATATGTTTTTGGGGACAAGGTGGATATGATTGGACCACTGTTTACGATATGCCCATTTGGTTAAGAAAATTTACATTTCTTAAATTAAAGGAGCATTATGATAAACAAAATGAAGAAGCCGAAAAACAGCAGAACATGATGAATAATAAGAGTAAACAGGAAGTGGCTAAACCTAATATAGCTCCTCAAAATAAACCGCACTACACAGCTAAAGCACCTAAAAAATAGGTGCTTTTAATATTTATTGTATATGGCTGACGATAAAGATAAAATAATAAAAGATTTAAATCAAGCATTAGATGATTTAGACCTCAGACTAGCTAGCATATCAGGTCAATTATTAGACCGCATGAATAATAAGTTAGCGGATGCTTCTAGTAAAGCTAAAGACTTTATCACTGCTTTTGAAAAAGGAGAAGATGTAACTAAAAAAGTTACTACTGAAATACAAAAATTATCTAAAGAAAATAATAGATTATCTTTTAATAAAATAAAATTAGAAGCTGATTTAGCTAAAGCAATATCATTGGGTAATTTCCAAGCAGAAAAAAGAATTAGAACGGCTTTACTCCAAAACAAATTAATGTCTATCCAAATAGATGATTCTATTCAATTAAATAAACAAATACTAGCAGCAGCAGAAGCAGAAAAAAGAGTAACAGAAGAGAAGAAAAAACAAAATTCCATCAGTGGTGTAGCTAAAAAAATATATGACGATAACTTTAAAAAAATAGTAGATTCTTTTACTACTTTACAAGGTATAATAGACATACTGATTAAAGCTGCTCTTAATTTTAATAAGATATCTGTTGATATAGGAAAAAACTTTGGATACGGAGCAGACCAAGCAGATAGATTAACATCTAATTTAGTATCAGCTGCTCAAGCATCAGACAACGTTAACTTTACTCTAAAAAATGCTGCTGAGGCAATGAATGAGTTAAATACTCAAACAGGATTCGTAGCAGAATACTCAGCTAAAACATTAGAAACCCAAATAATGTTAACTAAACAATTTGGGTTAACAGCTGAAGAAGCAGCAGGGATATATAAACTATCTGTTTTAACAGGAAAATCCTCAGAACAAGTAAATAAAGCTATGGTGGGTGCTTTTGTAGCCGCCAGAAATCAACTTGGAGTAGGAATTCCATTCAGAGCAACCATAGCTGAATCAGCTAAAGTATCAGGACAGTTAGCAGCTAACTTAAAAAATAATCCTGAACTTATAGTTAAAGCTGTAGCTCAGGCTAAAGCATTAGGTACTTCTTTAGAAATAGCTAAAAACCAAGCTCAATCGCTTTTAGATTTTGAATCTTCAATAGAAAATGAATTGCGAGCCGAATTATTAACGGGCCAAGCAATGAATCTAGAAAGAGCAAGAGCAGCAGCCTTAATGGGTGATCAAGTTACATTAATGACAGAACTTAATAATCAAGGAATGACGCTTGAAAAGTTCCAAAACATGAATGTATTGGCCCAACAATCATTTGCTTCAGCTCTTGGTTTAACAGCAGATCAATTATCTGACCAACTTCGATTACAGAAATTAGCTGTAGAAAGTGGCAAATCATTAGCTCAACTTACTGAAGAAGAAGCATTAGAAGCTGAAAAACGTCAAAATATACAAGATAAATTTAATGCAGCTATTGATAAATTAAAAGATTTAATTGGTAATTTATTAGCGGGACCATTAGGAAGTTTTTTAGATGTAATAACATCCATATTATCTCACACTACAGCATTAAAAATAATTGTAGGAGGATTAGCAGGATACATGGTAGCCTCTATTATTCCATCATTTAGTCGGTTAGCAGTAATAATGAGATATATAAGAATGCAAGGAATAGGAACTGCTATAGCTACTGCTTTTTCAAATCCAGCTGCTGCTATAGCTGGTTTAGCTACAGCAGGTATAGTAACAGCAAAATTATTATCTGCTGGAAATAATGTCCCTGAAATGGCAGAAGGTGGTGTAGTGCCTGCAACGCCCGGTGGTAGAATAGTAAAAGTAGCAGAAGCAGGCCAACCTGAAGCCATTATACCTTTAAATAAAATGCCTAACATGGTAGCTCCTAAACAAGATAACACAGCTCTAATAGCGGCTATTAATAGACAAACAGACGTTATAGCTAGTAAAAACTATAACCCATTAATCAGAACACAAATAGACGGAGTAAATATAGCAACAACTGTACCTCAAAACTCTTACAACCTAGCTTAATACTCTAATATTTATTATAAACAATTAATTAATTTACAATTATGGCATTAGTAGACCAATACAAAACAAGTACACTTGGATTGTTAGTTAGACACAATGTTGAGCCGCAAAGAGACCCAACAGCTAAAAATTCTTTTTGGGGATATAGAGACCCATCAGCCAATACTGACCCAGCATTAAGCCAATTACATGGTGAAGGATTTGCTATTCCTTATGAATTAGGATACTCAGTAGATGGGATTCCCAATGTTAGAGTAGAATCATTTGGTGATACAACCGCAGGAAGTACAGTTACTGTAAGACCTCAATCTGGTCTAGATGAATTAGATAAAAGAGCTCCTAATAACTACCAAATCGGAAGACCAGTTCCAAATGGAGGTCCAGTAGTATCTCAAATCTATAAATCAACTCCTAGAGGATCTGTTGGAGGACAAACATATAAAGATAAAGGACCTAGAGACGGACGTTATTAATCCAATATAAATGGCTTTAAGAGATCTACTTAATGACACAGCCCTAAAATCAATAAAGTATGGTAATGATCAACTAAACGAAGGATCTAGTGGCCAACCTTATATAACAACAGACGTTAGTGATCCTAATTTAACTAATCTAACTTTAGCTAGAGGAGAATTAGGAAGCATATTACGAAGTGCAGGTATATCTCCTACCATTACTATTAATAATAAAATAGGCAAAGATGCTGGTTTTATAAGAGGTGGATTTTTAGGAGCAGGTACGTCTTCTATAGTAGACACGTTTCGTGTAGGTAGTTGGATAGTAAATAATCCTTTATGGATTGCTAAACAAATAGGCCTACAATTATCTAATCCTAGATTAGAAACCCCTAAAAATATATCATTACTTACTAACCCAGGAAATATATTATCATTAGGAACTAATGGTATAATTCAACCTACCAGAATATATAATTTAGGTATTAATACAGCATTACAGGTTCCTGTTAATGCTTTTGGAGTTCATTTCTATAGACATGGTTTAGGTCCTACAATGGATGATAACCAAAAGTATGAAGCTATAGCAAGAGCTAATAATGATTTTTTAGGATCTTCTAATAATAACAGATTAGTAAGCTTAAAAAGTACATTAAATGTTTTTGACCCAACTCCTATTATTCCTCCATTGTTAGCAGGATTAACTAGTTTTTTACCTCCTAGTATACGTTCATTTGTAGATGATGTTTTAGATAACAATACTCCTATAGATGATTATTTAACAGGTCCTAGTTCTGTTTATGGTATTGGTAAAACCTTAATAAGAAGATATCAAAATACTACTCCTCCTAGTAATGTTCTTGAAGAATTTAGGCAAAAAGGAGAAAAAGCTAGAAAAAATAATACTATTGTTTCTGATACTAGTTACAATATTAGTAGATATTTTGGATTAACACGACAGGTAAATACTGCTGTTAATTTTAACAATGGAAGAAAAATACTATCAGGTCCTGCTGATACATTATCAAATAATGGTAATAATGTTATAAAATATAACAGTCCTTCTACTAAAACATATAGAGAATTATTTGCAGCAATTAATTCAACTACAAACATAACCCAAAGTATCCCGTTTTCAGATGCTGAACGATATAATTTTACAACAGCATCTAATTCTCCATTTGCTGCTGACAGAAGATATTTTACAACACAAGATTTAACAACAAAAGCAGGGTTAAATAGAGGAGCAGCAGATTTTAGATATTACGGAAAACGTAAAACTAGCAATGAAGGTAGTGTAGCTACATATGGTGAAGGAGCAAAAGTATTTGAAAGATACGACTCAGATATATTAACCATAATATTTAGAGGAGTAGACCCATTTCCACCTAGTCCGGGACAACCTTTAAACGAAGAAAGATGGGCGTTCTCAGCATATCTAAGTAACTTCAGAGATGATTTTGGAGCTACATGGAATGATATAAATTATATTGGCAGATCAGAAACTTTTTACATATATTCAAAATTCAGACGTTCAGTATCCTTTAGTTTAAAAATACCTTGTTTCAATAGAACACAGTTATTTGAAAAACATAGAGCATTAGGTCAATTAGCATCTACCACAGCCGGTAGATATAATCCAAATGGTACTAATACTTTAGGTGGTATGTTGTTGAGACTAAACGTAGGAAACTATTTAGTAGGTGAATATGCTACAATGACTAGTTTACAATACAATATACCTGATGATTCATCTTGGGATATAACACCTGAGGCTAGATTAGCTATGTATATTGAAGCAAACTTTAGTTTTAACATTGTACATCAGAAGTTACCTCAGTATTTGCCTAGTAGAGGCACAAACAACAGCAACAATGATGCTGGTTTCTTTGGATATTTACCTAACACAGTAGCAGGAGATGCTGAATTTTTAGGAGTAGAAAATAGAACACGTACTGAACAAAATGATATAATAACAGGTTTTTCTATTAATTTAGATAGTGCATCTTCTAAAGGAACAGTATTAGCTAAAGAAAATCCTAGACCAGTAGTGGGAAATAGTTCACGATATTTAACACAAACTACAACGTAATGAACAGATATCAAAACGGAACAATATTAAAAACAGAAGATGGACAGCCATATTATAAGGGTAAATTTTATCCTAATATACCTGTATCAGAAAATGATTTTTATGTAATAACTTCTGAAGGAGATAGGCTTGATCTTTTAGCTCAATCTTATTATCGTGACTCTACTTTATGGTGGATTATAGCTATGGCAAATAATAATGCAACTAAAGGATTATTATTTCCTGCTCCTGGTACTCAATTAAGAATACCAGTTAACATAGGAGATGTATTAACACAATATAATAATTTTAATAACGCTAGATAAATGTTATGTCGATATTTAAAGATACATTCACTAAACCCGTTAGGGACCAATTAAAAGTTAGAGGAAATGCGTTTTTAAAACGCACTTCTAATGATATCATATACATAAACGGAAGAACGGCTTGGGCTAGAATGGTGTCTGGTGTTGATGTTGGAGGAGATAGTAGATTAGCTAAAGAAAACATATTACAAGGTGGATTATTACAAAACGATGGTAAATCCTTAAGACAAGGCGTTGGTAGTAGTTCCACAGCCAATGCTTACAGCAATATAACTAATGGCACAGATAACTTTTATGGTTTAAGACCAATGCCTGGTATCACTAGTATTGATGTACAAAGTAAATCAGCATATGGTTCAGTACGTGTAGCAACAGTAACATTTAATTGTTGGGATATTAGACAATTAGAAATATTAGAATTACTATACATGAGACCAGGTTTTGTGGTGTTATTAGAGTGGGGTTGGTTGCCGTACTTAGATAATAGTGGTAATATAGTTACAAATCTTAAAGATGGTTTTTATGATGTTTTTAAGTCAAGAACATCTCCTAAAACAGGTAAACCTATATCTCTTCATGAACGTTTAATTGAAGTATACAATAAATCCCAAACAAATGATGCCAATTACGAGGGAATATTAGGCTATATTAAAAACTATAGTTGGTCACAAAGACAAGATGGAGGATACGATTGTACAACCGAAATTATATCAACAGGTGAAGTATTAGAATCATTAAAAGTAAATTATTCTGTAAATTATATTTCATCAACTCAATTAGAAAATGGAATATTATTTACGCCAAAGAAAACCTCAGGAGAATCTTTTGTAGATAAAGCAAAATATGGAGGAAATGTAGCTAAGTTTTATCAAAATAATATTTTAGCTGGGATAGCGGCTGAGTCTATATTCGCTGCTTATACAGCTAATGAACAGGGGGCTATAGTTGATATAGACAAAGGAACCCCATTTACTATACCTGATGCAAATGGTTTCATCACAGGAACTAAGGATCATGCTATAAGGCTTTACGTACTTAAAATATCAAACAAAAACACGTCAGAACAACAAAATAGTAATGGTATTGATCCTAATACCCAAGTATACATGGATTTAGATTCATTTACCAAGATTATAAGCAAACACGTAGTACCATCAAATCCAGATAATGAAGATCCATTAGTACCTATAACTACTAAATCAAGAGAATACCCTTCAGGAGTTAGTTCTGATTTGTATTGTCTGTATCATCCTTTACAAATATCAATGGATCCTAGAGTATGTTTGATTAGAAATGATTTATTTAAAAAAGCACTATCAATAGACCCAGAATATAATTCCCCAGCAACTATTTGGAATATAAGTAGTTTGCCACCTAACCAACAATCATTTGCTTTATTTCTTAAAGGCTATGTTGTAACTCTCTTTAATGATCTTAGAGCTATAGATACTAAAGAAGAAAAAATAACTGCATTGCGAGCACGCATAAATACTTTAAAAGAATTAGCATTTAAAAAAGGCATTGATGAAAAGACAATGGGTAAACTTTTAGCTGATGCTTGGGAAGAATATAAATTTCGAAATTCTGATATAATTTTAGGAGATGCAACAACTGCTTCTGGTACTGTTTCTACTATAACTGATATAAATTATACTGGCATTTTAAATAATAATATAAGATTTAACCCACTAAATGGCAAATTATACCCAGATGAAAGAAGTTTTATAAATGAGGTTTCTGGTTTTGATCTTATCACTGTTCTCAAAATAAAACTTGAAGGTCGTGGAAGTTCTATAGGTACTGATCAAGAATTAAAATTAGCATTAGGAGAAAATTATAGTAAAATATACATTCCTGATAATAATGTTGCTAAAGCTGCTCAAGAAGATATTATAGCAACTATAAATGATCTTAGAGAAGATGAAGCTAGACAAAATATTAAATTTGAAGCTATTGATTTTTTAGAAAGATTACCAGAAGGAAAAAATTTTAGAGAATCAATCAATGGTAAAAATTTAGGAAATATAGGAAATATATTTATTAATTTACTTAATGTTATTAATTTAGCTACTGATGGTAATTTAGAGGCAAATGACGTTAAAGAAAAACAAGAAATTAATTTATATGATTTTATAAAAAAATTAATGGGTCAAGTTCAAAGTTCTATAGGTAACCTAAACAACTTTGATATACATGTTGATCCCATTGATGGTATAGGTAGAATTATAGATATTAATTATGTTGATGAGAAAAAAACAAGTGAAGCATATGCTAACGCATTTACATTTATAAGTCAAGATAACAATGGTATTCCTACTTATAATGGATTAATAAATAATGTTCGCTCATACAAAATAAATTCTAAAATATTTAAAGAACAAAGTAGTATTGTAGCTATCAGTGCCCAAAATGGAGGCGGAGTAATGGGATTAGACAATGAAACCTTAGTAGGATTTCAAACTGGTCTTACAAATAGGCTAGCTCCAAACACAAAACCAGCATCTGCTCCCTTTATTAAGAATCAAGGAGCAGAAATAATAGGAGTATTAAGCCAATCTCTGTCTTTACTTGTAAAATTTTTAGAAGATTTAAACTGGATTGAAAATAGATTTTGGCCTGATAAAGAAAGAGAATACGATATAGAAAATTCAGAAAAATATAAAAACGCTTTACGTGATATGATAAAAGCGTTTATAGCATTTTCCAAAGATGATGCTGAATTTAAAGCTATAATCCCAACTACTGTATCTTTAGAATTAGACGGTATTGGAGGTATTATCATAGGTCATATGTTTAGATTACCTGATGAAGTTCTACCTGCTGGTTATAAAGGAGATATAATAAACCAAAATAAAATAGGTAGAAAGTTAGGATACCTAGTAACTAGATTAGGTCATAAAATATCAGATTCTGATTGGGTTACTAGTATAGAAGCCCAAACCATAATACTGGAAGACCCAGAAAAAACAAAGAAATTAGATTTTTCTAAACTTTTAGAAGAGGCAGACGCTACAGATGTAATAACAATAAATACAAATACAGGACAAGCCACTATTAAAGAAGTTGATACTCAACCTGCTACCCCTCCAGCAGTATCAAATACCCCAGAGCAAGATTTTTGGACTTTAGTAGCTATATGTGCTACAGAAGCAGGAACTACAGATGCACAAGGACAAGCTGACGTAGCTCAATCAATATATAATAGATTAGGTTCAAAAGCATATTCGGCTAATTCTATAACTAAATTAATATTAAATAGAGGCCAATATGAACCAACATGGAAATTCCCTAGAGGACCTGAACGTGGAGAAGGAAATCCTAATCAAGCATGGTATAATATAACAAATGCTACGACAGCAGCTGCAGCAACTGGATTACCAGGAGATTTATTATTTCAAGTAGCTAAAAATCTCCAAAGAACGGATTTACAAAGAAACGCAGCTCAATTTATTCAAGGAAGAACTGACTTTTTAGGATCAGCTCAATCTGCTGCAGCAATGACTAAAAATGGTACTAAAGTACAAAGAACTCCAAGAAGCAATAAATTTGGATTTTCATTTAATTATACTAAAAATACAACATATCCTGTTCCTGATTTTATTAACAAAATAAATGTAGTTTACAAATAATATGAGATACCCTAAAAACCAGTTAAAAGAAAATTTACATACACCAGGAGGAGAATTTATTGATACTTCTAATAATAGAGTGTATAGTGGGTATTATTGGGAATTAAATGGAAGATATTTTGTAGGTAAAACAGCATCCAACAATGCTATTGAACTTAAAAAAGCAACTCCTGAAGAAATACAAAGAGCCCAATTAAATAAAACTGAAGGAATAAATAATGTATCTAAAAGAACAATATTGTCATCTAATGCAAATGTTACTGGCATTCCTGCTAACACGAGTACTTCTAGTATTCGTTATTTTTCAAAACAAATTAACGTAACTCCCATAATTATAAAAGAAATAAATAAAGATACTTTTGATAGTATTAAAGGCAATCCATTATATCAAACTATATCTTTAGGTTCTGATTCGATATACTTAAACTCGCCAGCATTAGATGCGGCTGAAAGAAATTTTCCTGGGATAAAAACATTTTTAGGATTAGATTCAGCATTTACAGGTGAAGGGGAATCATTAGATTTGGCTACCGCTATTAAGATAGCTACATTTAACGCTAAGCAAAAAGGAGGTTCAGGTAGTTACACCAAAATAGATGAAAAAATATCTAGACTACCTAATAACAACTATAAGGCTGTTATAACTTTAAGAAAAGACTCTTAAGTTGTAAAGTCAAGAAAGCTTTATTATCTTTATAAAAATAAAGGTTATATGGCATTCTACGTTATAGAAAAAGAAAATCAATTAGAGAAATTAGAGCATTTTGGAGATTGTTTTATTGATTTTATCTCACAAAACAACAATTTTCATCCTAAAATTAGTCCTTTAAGTTTAATATACCTTAGACCATTAAATGATCATAAGGGTTATATATTTTGCTTAGATCACAGTGAAACATTTTCCTTAGATAAGGAATATGTTATCAACTGGATTAACAATAACACCCAGAAATTATTTACCCCTGATAAAAAAAGAGCTCTGTATTATTTTAATAATTTTGATAAGTTATATGATATTAACTTTATAGAGGATATACCCTTAGACAAATTACAAACAAACAATTGTATTGATTTTTATTATAGAAAACACCATGCTTTACCTAATGTAAATTGCTTAATTCCTCTTAGTAAACATTATGAGGATAAAGAAAATTTATTTGGATTAGCTAAACCTATTATATCTCAATTTAGCGAAAATGATGAGGTATATAAATTCAATAATAATCAAACAACACGAGTATTTTTTGAAATAGAAAATAACGGTATAAAGATAGATAAAGATTGCTTTATCGATTGCTATGGTAGTGACTTAAGACATCCTGAATTCAATATACTAAAAGGCAAAATATATTCACATTATAATCTATACACAACTACCAGTAGACCATCTAATTCATATAATCATATTAATTTCGTTGCATTAAATAAAAATAATGGCGAACGATTATGTTATCGCCCAGCAAACGATATGTTTATTGAATACGATATTCAAGGGTATCATCCACGATTACTAGGTGAGATGATCAATTTTAATTTTACAGATAAAAACGTATATGAAGTATTAGGTGAACTATTAGGAGTATCAACACAAGAAGCCAAAGAATTAACGTTTAAACAAACTTACGGAGGTGTATGGGGTGATTATCAAAATAAACCATTCTTTAAAGATATAGTAAAACTTACAGACAGTATTTGGGATATGTATCAGTTTGGTAAATACTATGAAACAGAAAATAGAAAATTTACCTATGATAAAGACATGACTCAGTCTAAATTACTGAATTACATTATACAAAGTAAAGAAACATCTACCAATGTCAAAATATTATCCGAAATAGTAGATTATTTGAAAGATAAACAAACCAAATTAGTGTTATATACTTATGATGCGTTTTTGTTTGACTTTGCAAGGTCAGATGGAAAAGAAACATTAATCGAATTACAACGAATAATAAAATATCCAACAAACATTAAAAAAGGCAAAACATACCATAATCTACAAAAAATATAATATGAAGTTCTCGTTTATAAACAATCCCGATATATTTATTGATAATGAAATTTCATCAATAAGCATGGGACAAAAGTTATTTTGTACTTTTACGTTACACGGTGATCTAGATAAAACACTAGATAACATAACAGATAAATATACAATTTTATACAATAAAATATTTGTTTTAGAATCACCACAAAGCGAGGAATTAATGTGTACTTATAATATAGATACACATAATACCAATGACGTTCCTCTGTCTCATACTATACTGATACACCGTAAAAAGGAAAGTAATACATTATATACTATTAATGCATTAAATACATTAATTAAATTATTAAATAATGGTGTAATTGATACTAAATATCCTATAAATTGGCCAGAGTATCGCAATAGTTTAATATTGACTAATGGCGATAGTATACGTAAATTAGAAACGGCTATACACTCTATAATCAATCTTTAAGATAGATTTGGAAGGCCAAAATCAAGGTTTTATATTTATACAAAATAACAAGTTATGGATTTATCATTAATTAAACAGAAGCTTGCCGCTTCTCAAAGCAAAGGCAAACCAAAAGAAAAAACAGATTATTCAAAGATATTCTGGAAACCAAAACCAGGTAAATACCAAATACGTATCTTACCTTCTAAATTCGACAAATCTAATCCTTTCCGTGAAATTTATTTTCACTACGGATTTGCAAGAGGTCCAATTCTAGCATTAACAAACTGGAATGAAAAAGATCCTATTGTTGAATTTGCAAAACAATTACGCAAATCATCAGACAAAGACGATTGGCAATTAGCTAAAAAAGTTGAACCAAAATTACGTTATTTCGCACCTGTATTAGTACGTGGTGAGGAAGAAAAAGGTGCCCGTTTATGGGAATTTGGTAAATTAACTTATGAGCAATTGTTAGGTATTGCTGCTGATGAAGACTATGGTGATTACACAGACATTACTGATGGACGTGATTTTACCATTGAGGCAGTTGAAGACACCGTTGCTGGCAGAAAGAGTGTAAAATGCTCTATTCGTCCTAAAGTTAAATCATCACCTATCTCAGAAGATGCTGCTTTAGTACAGAAAGTATTAGACGAACAACCTGATATTTTAACCGTTAATAAACATCATACATTTGAGGAGTTACAAGAAACCCTTAACAAATGGTTAAACCCAGAGGAAACTGCTGAAGAAACAGAAACACCAGTAGCATCAGCTACTGATGAAGATGAAGATGAAGCAGGTGATTTACCTTGGGAAAAAGAAATACCCGCACCGTCTCCTTATAAAGTAGAAGCACCTGCTAAAACAAGTAATGCGGATAAATTTGATAGTTTATTTAACGACTAAAATATATGGCAAAGAAAGACAGTTTAACGACTGCTATATCAGACGGTTTGAAAAAGCCGTTTGATATAGAGGCGTTTAAAAAATCAAAATACTTAGATCAATCTTCTAAGTTTAAAAAACAAAGATGGATACCGTTTTCACCTGCAGTTAAAGAGGCATTATCTATTCCTGGTGTTCCTATGGGACACGTTTATATAGCTCGTGGTGGATCTGATACTGGTAAAACTACTCTATTAATTGAAACAGCAGTAGCAGCTCAAAAAATGGGAATACTACCTGTATTCATCATCACTGAAATGAAATGGGATTTTTCTCATGCTAAAATGATGGGTCTAGAATTAGAGGAAGTAGTAGATGAAGAAACAGGTGAAGTAAACTACAAAGGATTCTTCTTATATGTAGATAGAGCATCTCTAAATACTATTGAAGATGTAGCTGGGTTTATTGCTGATATTCTAAATGAGCAAAAACAAGGAAAATTACCACATGATTTATTATTCTTGTGGGATTCAGTAGGCTCAATACCATGTGATATGAGTGTTAAACAAGGAAATAACAATCCTATGTGGAATGCAGGAGCAATGGCTACTCAATTTGGTAATTTTATTAACCAACAGTTTCCATTATCTCGTAAAGAAAAATATCCATATACAAATACATTGTTTGTTATTAATAAAACAGGTGTTCAACCGGCTTTAACGCCTATGTCTCAACCTAGAATGACAAATAAAGGTGGTAATTCAATGTATTGGGATGCTACTATCGTAACTACATTTGGTAACGTAACTAATAGTGGAACATCTAAAATATTTGCTCAACATAAGGGTAAAAAAGTAGAGTTTGCTAAACGTACTAAAATAGCAATCGATAAGATTCATGCTGATTGTGGTATAGCAACTTCAACTACAGTTATTGTTACTCCTCATGGTTTTATTCCTGACACTAAAGAAGCAGAAAAGGCATATAAAGCTGCTCATGCGCATGAATGGTTCGGTGAAAAAGTAGATATTGAAAAACTTCAAATAATTGAAGATAGTTCAGAATGGGAAGAAAGTAGTAGAATATCACCAATGATTGAAGTAGACAATGAAGAATAAGTATGCCCAACTTTTAGCCAACATAAATAATAATCCTCGTAATGCTCAAGACTCAATTTTAATAATTGATGGGTTAAACGCTTTCCTAAGATCATTTACGATGATAAACCACATAAATCCAGATGGAGCCCACATAGGTGGGCTCACTGGGTTTTTAAAATCAATTGGGTATGCTATAAAACTGATAGATCCAACTAAGGTAGTTATTGTATTTGATGGTGTAGGAGGATCGAACAATAAAAGAAATCTATATCCCGACTATAAAGCAAATAGGAATAAAAGTCGTATGACTAATTATTCTATATTTAGTAGTAAGGAAGAGGAAAGCGAAGCTATCAATAATCAAATTAGTAGACTAATTCAATACCTTAAATGCCTACCAGTTAGTATAATCTGTATAGATGGTATTGAAGCTGATGATGTTATCGGTTATCTCGCGGTTAAATTTGAGAATTTCGCGCTAACTAAAGAAGTCACCATTATGTCCGCTGACAAAGATTTCTTACAGTTAATAAGCGATAAAACACAAGTTTATTCACCTGTTAAGAAAAAAATATACAAACCTGAAGATGTAAAAACCGAATATGAAATTGACCATCTGAATTTTGTAAATTATAAGATATTAATGGGTGATCAATCAGATAATTTACCTGGTGTACCTGGTTTAGGGCCTAAAAAATTACTTAAACTATTTCCTATTTTAAATGAAAATAAAAAGATTAGTTTAGATGAGATAATAGAGTATTCTAAAACCAAGATTAATGAACATGCTTTATATTCATCTGTTATAGAAAGATCACATCAACTACACATAAACAAACAGTTAATGGATTTGCAAACTATTCCGTTATCTGATGAAAATAAAAAAGAAATACAACAAAGTTTCAATAATCAATTCTCATTAAATAAACACGTGTTTATGCAGATGTATTTAGCAGACCATTTAGGTGAAAGCATACCTAATACATCAAACTGGCTTAATCAAATTTTTGGAGGGCTAGACAATTTTTAGTATATTAAAATAAAGGTTTATGACAAATTCAACATTAAATAAATTACAAAATTACGGTAGTGTTTTCCAGGTTAAAGTGTTAGGAGCATTATTGACTCAACGTGATTTTTTATTAAATATATCTGATTCACTTGATAGTGAATATTTTGAAAATCCATCTCATAAATGGGTTGTTGACTATATTATAAAATATTTTGAACAATATCATACTTATCCTACTGCTGAAACATTATCAATTGAAATCAAAAAGATAGACAATGATGTATTAAGAATATCTTTAGTTGAATCAATTCGTGAAGCATATAAATTGGCAGACGCAAGTGATTTAGAATGGGTTGAAAAAGAATTCTCTAATTTTTGCCAAAACCAACAGATGAAAAAAGCAATCATGACTTCTGTTGATTTATTGAGTTTAGGTGATTATGATGGTATTAAACAATTAATTAATCGCGCTTTAAAAGCAGGTGAAGATAAAAACATAGGCCATATTTACGAGGCTGATGTTGAGTCTCGTTATAGGGATGATGATAGAAGAGCTATTCCATTTCCTTGGAAAGTATTTAATGAGTTAACACAAGGAGGATATGGTAAAGGTGATCTAGTACTATTATTCGGTAATCCAGGTGGTGGAAAATCATGGGGTGTGATAGCAATGGGAGCTTATGCTGCTGCTTTAGGATATAACGTAGTACATTATACTTTAGAATTATCTGAAGGATATGTAGGTAAGAGATATGATGCTGTATTCTCAGGTATAGACGTTGATAAATTAGATAAACATCGTGATGCCGTACAAGATGCTATATCTAAAGTAAAAGGTAAAATTGTAATTAAAGAATATGCCCCTAAACGAGCATCATTAGATACAATTGAGTCTCATTTACAACAGTTAGAACACCAAAACGAATTCAAACCAGATTTAATCATTATTGATTATTTAGATTTATTACGTACTAAAGGAAGAAAAGAACGTAAAGAAGAAATTGATGATGTTTATACTGATGTAAAAGGATTAGCTAAAGAATTAGGAATACCTGTAGTATCACCTTCACAAGCAAATAGAACAGGTGCTGATAAAGGAATTTTACAAGCTGAAAATGCAGCTGGTTCGTATGATAAAATCATGATTGGTGATATTATTATATCCTTAGCACGAGGTAGAAAAGATAAAGTAAATGGAACAGGTAATTGGCATTTTATTAAAAATAGATACGGAGCAGACGGATTAACTTTTGGTTCTCATATAAATACATCTACAGGATATATAGATATATATGATCAGCCATTGGACGATGAAGACACACCTGAACTAAAAGGTAAAAATAAACGTACTAATGATTATTCAGAAGTAGGGGACGAAGATAAGCAAATTCTTCGTAGTAAATTTTTATCTTATCAGTAATATTCTTATATTTATAGACCCAAAAATAAAAATTATGATTACAGTTAAACGTTATACAGCAACTTGGTGTGGCCCATGTAAAGCGCTAGCACCTATTATGAATGAAATACAAAGTGAGTTACCAAATGCTAATTTTGTTACGATTGATGTAGATATGCACAAAGAGGCAGCAATGAATGACAATGTTTCCTCAGTACCTACAGTTATCTTGTCTAAAAACGGGCAAGAATTGCACCGATTTACAGGTGTAAAACCTAAAAGTGTTATAATTGAGTTAATCAAACAATTTTCTTAACAATTAAATAAAAACAAATATGAACATAGAACAAAGTATCTTGAGTGACATCACTGTCTACATGAAGTACGCCAAATTTAATCCTGAATTAAATAGAAGAGAGACATGGCATGAATTAGTTGATCGTAATAAAAATATGCATTTAAAGAAATTTCCTCATTTAGCTGAAGAAATTGAAAATGCATATAAATTTGTATATGATAAAAAAGTATTACCATCAATGCGTTCAATGCAATTTGCTGGTAAACCAATTGAGATAAATAATGCTCGAGTATTTAACTGTTCATATCTTCCTATTGATGATTTAGCATCGTTCTCAGAAATAATGTTTTTATTATTATCAGGATGTGGAGTAGGATACTCAGTACAACAACACCATATTGAAAAATTACCTGAGGTAAGAAAACCACTAAAATCAAAACGTTATTTAGTAGGTGATTCAATTGAAGGATGGGCTGATGCAGTTAAAGTATTAATGAAAGCCTATTTACGTGGAGGGCCAGCACCTTTATTTGATTTTAGAGATATTCGTCCTAAAGGTGCTCAGTTAATTACTGTAGGTGGTAAAGCACCTGGACCTGAGCCTTTAAAAATTGCTTTAATACATGTACAAGCTATTTTAGATAGAAAACAAGACGGAGATAAATTAACATCATTAGAATGTCATGATATTATTTGTCATTTAGCAGATGCTGTATTGTCAGGTGGTATTAGAAGAGCAGCTTTAATTGCTTTATTTAATCTAGATGATGAAGACATGCTAACTTGCAAATTCGGTAATTGGTGGGAACAAAACCCACAACGCGGAAGAGCAAATAATACAGCAGTATTAATTAAATCTAAAATTGAAAAAGATATATTTCTTGATTTATGGAAAAAAATTGAACTAAGCAATTCAGGTGAACCAGGATTTATATTTTCAAATGATAAAGATGCAGGTACTAATCCTTGTGCTGAAATTAACTTACGTCCTAATCAATTCTGTAATTTATGTGAAGTAAATGCTTCAACTATTGAATCACAGGAAGATTTAAACGCTAGAGTAAAAGCAGCAGCATTTATAGGTACATTACAAGCATCATATACTGATTTCCATTATTTAAGAGATGTATGGAAAAAAACAACTGAAAAAGAAGCACTATTGGGTATCGGAATGACTGGTATTGCTTCAGGAGCAGTATTAAATTTTAGCTTAAAAGAAGCAGCTAAAACAGCAACAGAGGAAAACGCTCGCGTTGCTGAAATATTAGGAATTAATAAAGCAGCTCGTGTTACATGTGTAAAACCATCAGGAACTACATCATTAGTATTAGGTACTTCAAGTGGTATTCATGCTTGGCACGATGATTTCTATTTAAGAAGAATTCGTATTGGTAAGAATGAGGCATTATATACCCACCTCCAAATCCACCACCCAGAATTATTAGAAGATGATTTCTTTAAACCACATATTCAAGCGATTGTAACTATTCCTCAAAAGGCACCAGTAGGCTCTATTACACGTCCTAAAGAAACGGCAATTGAATTGTTAGAAAGAATTAAAAAATTCAATAAAGAGTGGATTAAACCAGGCCACAGAAAAGGAAGCAATATGCATAACGTTTCAGCTACAGTAAATATCAAACAACAAGAATGGGAAACTGTAGGTGAGTGGTTATGGGATAATAAAGAATATTTTACTGCATTATCATTCTTACCTGAAGATTTAGGAACATATACACAAGCTCCATTTGAAACTATAACTGAGGCTGAATTTAATGAACGTGTTGGTCATCTACATTCATTGGATCTATCTAAAGTAGTAGAGTATAGTGATGAAACAGCATTAATGGATCAAGCCGCTTGTGCTGGTGGAGCATGCGAGATAGTTTAAATATAGATTATTATAAAGACGGAGATAGGGTGGTATTTACCGCCCTATTTCACGTTAAACGCGGATTTTGCTGCGGTAATAAATGCAGACATTGCCCTTATACACCAAAATATATTAAAAATAATACTACTATGGATATAGAAATGTTAAAAGCCTTAAAAGAGCAGGCAGAATTACTAGAAAAAAACCAAGATAGTCTTACTCCATCTGAAAAGATAGAAAAAGCAACGGAAATACACCAAAAATTGGAACAGCTACTATCAGCAATAGATATAAACACTGAAGAAACTGAGTAGGAATATTATATTTTTTAATATTTATTGGTAAACTAAATAATAATATGCCATTAGTATATAGATTAACCAAAGGATCTCCATTAACCCACGCAGAATTAGATGGAAATTTCCAATTTCTTACAGGATCTATCAATTCCATATCGGGAGCATATGCTACTACCGGTTCAAACAC
>Ga0315901_10001448_pt1 | contig 34409 bp, 49 predicted proteins | sample LakEriMetagenome_10_FD_203761 | JGI IMG/M metagenome (GOLD analysis project Ga0315901, IMG submission 203761) | Freshwater fungal communities from buoy surface, Lake Erie, Ohio, United States - Buoy 2 MA116 | ecosystem: Environmental > Aquatic > Freshwater > Lake | place: USA: Lake Erie, Ohio...
GGTACGCTGTTGCTGGAGACGACCATGCACTCGGCGACGGGCGAACCCTGCCGCGTGGTGGACTTGTTATGTATCGAGAATGGTACGGTGCTAGCAGTCCAAACGTCGGTCTCAAGCTTAACGCATCAGATGTTGCTCGTGGAATTCATGAGCGTGAAGCACTAGACCCGGAAATTGACTATGGGGTTCTGGATCCGGCTGCATTTGCGCAGGATGGGGGGCCGTCCATTGCAGAACGGCTGCGCTACAAGCCTTGGGAAGTGAGCTTCCGCCCGGCAGATAACAAGCGGGTGGGAAGCCTCGGGCATTTTGCGGGTTGGGATCTGGTTCGCCACAGGCTGGATGGCCAGGCGCCCGAGCGGCCCATGATCGTTTTCTTTGAAAACTGCAAGGACACGATCAGGACGCTTCCCCTTGTTCAGCACGACTCGGCGCGGGTTGAGGACGTTGACACCAACAGCGAAGACCACGCGGTGGATTGCCTGCGGTATGCGTGTGCTTCAAGGCCGTGGGTCAAGGCGGTGGAGAAACCGGATCAGCCGGTGAAGGGCCTCGAGGTTGTCACGCTCAACCAGCTCTGGAAGCGGCAGGGGCAGTTGAAGGGAACGCGGTTGTAGCCATGGGCAAGAAAAAGTTCCGCAAGGGCGACCTGAATTGGGCCGAGCGCAATCTCGTATACCCCTTGGCGCGCGGGGCGGATCTTGCTGCCAACGACTGGTTCGGCGAGCGCGGCCTTGCAAGGGGGCTGACCCAGCGTGCCGGACTTCCTGCCTACGAGGAGGCTTTTGCCGATCAGGAGGACAACGACTTCGCCAACTTCGCGGCTGAGGTTCCTCGTGCAATCCTCTCTGCCGGCCCTCTTGGCCCCGCGGCGATGGGTGGGCGGGTTCTTTCCATGACGGCGGCCGGTACGCTAGCGGGAGCGGCGCGTGACCCCGGACGGGGCACGGATGAACAGCAAGCCAAGACGCGCATGTGGAACACGCTGATGGGCGGAGGGGCAACAGCCGCCGGCGGCGCGTTAGGCCCGGCCCTCGGCCGACTGCCCTATCAGATCTATCACCGGGTGCGTTACCCGGCAGCCAATGCCGCCATGAGGCAATACATCGGGTCTACGGAAGCAGCCGGGCAGATGCTGGCCAAGGATCCAGCCGCAGCGGGGCGCGCGGCAGAGACGCTGCCAAAGTGGTCGGGCAAGAGCTACAGGGCGCAGCCAGCGGATGCCTTTGCAGAGCGTCTGCAGGGCCTGAAGCCTGGAGATGTGTTCAAGCCGGGCCGGCCCATGAGCACCTCTGCAAGGCCGGAGACGGCGGAGCAGTTTGCAACGAGTGTGGGCAATAGCGGCCCCATGATCGTCATCAGGAACAAGTCAGGGCGCGATGCGCGATGGCTTGCGCCGAATGAGCAGGAAATCGTCACCAACCCTAACGCCAGTTATCGTGTTCTCAGCGTCACGCGAGATCCGAAGACCGGGGCGGTAACGCGCATGGAGATCGAGGAAATCGGTCCGGCCATGGGGCTGGGGCGCAGGGCGGTGCAGGGCGTCATGGAGACGGGCGCGCCTGTAAGTGCCGCTGGGTCTTACGGAGCTACCATGTCAGCCGGCGAAAAGATCAGGGCGCACGATGAGATGATGCGCCGCGCGAGAGTGAAGGGCAGGCCCGCTATCCGCAAGCCTGCGCCTTGAGCCAGCCTTACACCTTCAGCGTGACCGGGCAGACGTGAGCCGCTGGGATCGTGATGATGTACTTGCTGCCGAGGTGGTCATACACGCAGATGCGATTGAGCCCATCGACATATGAGTATTTGAAAAACGCCACGCCGGCATGAGCCGCGCCGACAGTGGCCAGGCTGAAAACAACTCCTGCAATCAGTTTCTTCATAGTGGTCTCCTCTTGGCTGAAGCCATGAGAACACAATGGGCCAAGTTTGGCAAAATTGCGGCGGCGTGGAGCGCAGGAACACACCTACCGCTCGGTTTAGCTCTGATTTCCTGACAGCCGCTGCCGCAAATCCTCAGAAGGGGACGAGACAATGTCCGGGTATGAATACGAAGACGACGACACGGATTACACGCCTTACGTCCTTGCGGGCGTGGGCGGTGCGGGTGGTCGCCTTATTGGCCGAAAGCTCGCCGGCAAGGGCGGCAAGGTCAAGGTCAAGGGCAAGAAGACGGGCGGGGGCAAGACCTCAAAGGAGCTTCGCGCGGATCGTTTTGCCAACATCGGAACGGGTGCAGGTGCGGGCGCTGGATATGCGTTAGGCGGGATTGCAACGGGTGACGAAACCGTGCGCGGGACGCTTGATCGCGTAATTGAGGCAAGAGAGGCGGCAAGGGGTGCCGGGGAAGCCGTGATGTCCCCGACCGGTCGGCAATTGGCGTCTGATGCCTTGTGGGTGGCAGGCCTTGGAACGGCCGCGAGTGGCTTCATCCCGGCCTCGAGAATTGTCAAACGCCTGATCAAGGAAACAAAATCAAAGAAGAAGGGCAAGGCTCAGGGGTTCAGCGCGGCCGACATCAAGGACTACAAGCAAATGGGCAAGCTGGGTGCTGCGGGTGTTGGCATGGGCATTGCGCACGGGCAGATCAAGCCAGAGCGCCGGCAGTCCTACAATCCCTACGATGTGGTCCCAAGCCCGGTCTTTCAGGACAGCTTCGATCCTTATGCAAACCGCAGGCGCTAGGAGACTTACATGCCTTTGATTTCTACGATTGCTGGCGGCGAGGGGCCTGATGCCTATCAGTTCACCAACATCACGTCCGCGACCACGACCACATGCAAGAGCGGTATGGGCACGCTCATACGCATTGTGGTAAACCGCAAGATCGCCTCCGGGGTCATTACCGTGTACGACAACACGGCTGCCAGCGGAACCAAGATTGCAACCATCACCAACCCTGCCACCTTGCTCGATAACGCTCAGGTGTTCGAGTACAGCGTTGGTTTTGACAATGGCCTGACCATCGTCACGTCATCCACCGATGACATTACCGTGGTCTGGAGGTAGTAGCGTGGCGCCTGTTGTGGACCCAAAGCGGCAGGCGGAGGAAGATCGCGCCACCTTCAAGAGGTGGATGGACGAGATCGAGGCCACCAAGAAGGTATTCCGCGAGTATCAGGACCGCTGCAAGCGGATCCTGAAGATCTACAAGGACGACCGCAAGCGTACAGACGCCTTTGACGAAGCGAAGCAGTCGCACAAGCTGAATATCCTCTGGTCCAACATCCAGACCTTGCAGCCGGCGCTGTACAGCCAGACACCAACGCCCAATGTCTCGCGCCGTTTCCTAGATCGTGATCCTACAAGCCGGGCAGCAGCGATGATCCTGGAGCGCAACCTGCGCACTGCGCAGGAGCTCTGCGATTTCGACTACGTCATGCGCCGAGTAAGGGATGATTATCTCCTGTGTGCGCGCGGGGTTGACTGGGTCCGCTTTGCGCCTGAGATGGGCAAGGTTCCCATGCGCGAGCCTGTAACGCAGGTTGAGCTCGAGGGCACGGGGCAGAGCGTCTTCCGGCCTCTGAGGGGCGGGGAGCCGATCCCGGCCGATCAGGTGAAGGAAGACGAAGAGGGCCTCTACTACGAGAGCGACCCTGAAGAGCAGATCCTGGCCTATGGCTTGGCGCTGGATCACGTTGTGTGGTCGGACTTCCTGCACGAGCCCGTCAACGACTGGTCCAAGGTAAACTGGGCAGCCAAGCGCGTGCTCATGAAGCGGCCCCAGCTCATCAAGACCTTTGGCGACAAGATCGGGCGCAAGGTAAAGCTCAACAAGACCTACAACGGCAAGCAGGCGGACGAGTATTCTTCCGATGAGAAGAAGAAAGCCGATTGCGCCGAGGTGTGGGAGGTCTGGGACAAGGGGCGCCGGGAGGTTCTCTGGGTCTCGGACGGGTATGAAGACGCGCCCATCAAGAGGCAGCAGGATCCGCTGAAGCTTACGGGGTTCTTCCCCTTTCCAAGGCCGCTCTTCGGTACACTGACAACCGACAGCCTTATTCCGGTCCCTGACTACGCCCTTTATCAGGACCAGGCGCAGCAGATCGACCAGATCACGGATCGCATCCGCCTTCTCATCAAGGCCTTGCGGGTCGTTGGCATGTACAATGCCGAGGCGTCCGACCTCTCGCGCCTGTTGGGCGAGGCGGACGAGAATGAAATGATCCCGGTTGAGAACTGGATGGCTTTTGCCCAGTCTGGTGGCTTGAAGACCAATATCGACTGGCTGCCGATCGAGCAGATACAGGTGGTGCTGAACGGTCTTTTCCAGGCCCGTAGCCAATTGAAGCAGGATCTGTACGAGGTTACGGGGATCTCGGACATCATCCGCGGGGCAACGGCTCCAAGCGAGACAGCTACCGCCCAACAGATCAAGGCGAATTTCGGAAACCTGAGGCTTCAGGACCGGCAGGCTGAAATGGCGCGGTTTGCGCGCGATACGCTGAAGATCATGGCGGAGATACAGTCCGAGCACTACGCTCCCGAGGCCTTGATAGAAATGAGCGGCATTGCGGAGACGGATGAGTTCAGGATCCCGCCGGCAAACGCGCAGGATCCAAATGCGCAGATGCAATACGAGCAGGCGGTACAGGCGCGAGATGCCAAGCTCATGGAGGCTGTAAACCTTATCCGATCGGACAGGCTGAGAACCTTCCGCGTTGACATCGAGACTGATGCGACGGTTGCTCCAGACCAGCAGAAGGAAAAGGAAAGCCGCGTTGAGTTCCTGACAGCGGTCTCGCCCTTCCTTGAGAAGGCGGCACAGGTCGGGCAGCAGGTGCCGCAGCTCACGCCGCTTCTCATGAAGATGCTTGAATTTGGTGTGCGTGGGTTCCGCGCCGGGCGCACGCTTGAGTCCGCCATTGAGGAAACGATTTCGATGGCAGAGCAAGCGCAGCAGCAGGCACAGATGCAGCCGCAGCAGCCTCCTTCCGACCCGAAGGCTGAAGCGGAGGCGCAGAAAATTCAGGTTGAGACGCAGAGGCTGCAGGGCGAGATGCAAATTGCTCAGGCCAACGCGCAGCAGAAGCTTACCGAGATGCAGGCCCGATCGGCGGAGGCGGAGCGCAAGTTCCAATTCGAGATGCAGAAGCTTGCCGCGGAGCTTGATTTCCGCAGGGCGGAGCATGAGCAGCGCAAGCTTGATCTCGCCGCGTCCATCAAGCTCAAGGAGCTTCAGATCGACAACGAGGTTCGAAAGGGTGCATCGGACATGATTGCCGGCATGCCGCAGGAAAAGACAGAACTGGACTCCGCCAAGGAAACCGTGGAGCTGGCTCAAGCAAAGCTGAGGCTGGCGCAGATGCAGGCTGAGTATGCCGCGCTTGTCTCAAGGCTTCAGGGCTTTGAGGGGGTCCAGGAGATCCTGGACAAGGTCGGCGCAGACCCGGCTGACATGGCTCCCATCGCGCCTCGCAAGCCCAAGGATAGGGTCTACACGATCGTGCGCAACGAGAACGGCCAGATGGAGCAGGTTGTGGCGCAGGATGTGCCGGTGAGCGTGTAGCATGGCTATCCAGCTTTCCACGACGGTACGCAACGCACGGCTTGACGCAATTGAAACCGCGGTTGGTACTGCGGCTATCATCCGGATAAGGACGGGTTCAGCGCCGGCGAATTGTGCGGCGGCGGACACGGGCACCATACTTGCGGAAATCACTTGTCCGAGCGACTGGCTGGCGGCGGCTTCAGGCGGAACGAAGTCCAAGAGCGGAACGTGGGAAGACTTGTCGGCAAACAACTCAGGCACGGCAGAGCATTTTCGGCTTTATGACAGTGCGGGCACCACTTGCCACTTGCAGGGAACGGTGACGGCGACGGGCGGGGGTGGGGACATGGAGGTCAGCTCCACGTCTTTCACGGCTGGCCAGAGCTTCACGATTTCCACCTTCACCCTTACAGACGGTAACGCCTGATGGCAGATGATCTTGGTTACACCCCAGGATCCGGCGCGACGGTAGCGACGGACGAAATAAGCGGCCGGCATTTCCAGCTTGCCAAGATGGTACACGGCGCGAATGGCGTCGCGCATCTGACATCTGACTCCAACCCGATGCCGATCGACGCGAAAGGCGAATTGATCGAGGCCCTCGAAGCCATGCGCATGGCCCTTCAGGCCCTGACGCGCACGATGGGTATGGCCATGCCCGACACGGCTGGCAGGCTCCGTGTGCTGGCTGAAAACCCGACGGCTGCCAACCTGCAAGCCACGGTCAGCATTGCCGCGACGCAGACGCTGACAACGGTCAGCACGCTGTCGAACCAGACCAATGTCGGCGGTCTTGCCGCCACGGAACAAATCCCCTCCCTCATGCGGTTAGGTGCTGACAGCCTGCGCCGCAACATATCGGTGACCTAATGGCCACGACCAACGGAAACAAAAAGATCCTTGACCTCAAGCGGTGGGAGTTTTGCACGCCAGCCCCAGCGGCCACGGTAGCATCGGCGCTTGTCATCTCGTCACGCCACTATCGCCAGCAGCAACTCTACGTCACCAGCACCACGACCGCGTGGCTTTACAACCCGCAGGAAGACGGTTGGGCGCAAGTTCCGTCCCCGGCCCTTTCTACCTTCGCGGCAGGCGCGTGTGGTGTTGCGGGGGCGTTTTCGACCGGAACGACGGTTGCCGCCTCTTCGCTTACCGCGACGGCTGGCAGCACGACGACCATCACCACCAACCAGACCATCGCGCGCGACCTTCGCGGATACAGCGTCTATTTCGTGGGTGGCACCAATGCTGGCAAGCTAAAGACCATCGCCAGCAATACGATCGGCACCAACGCGGTCATCACGTTCGACAGCGCGGAAGCGGTGGCCTTCGACAACACCAGTCAATACCGCCTGAAGACACCCGTCTGGTTCGTCTTCGGCGCGGGAACGCTTGCTGCCGCGTCATTCCGCAAATATTGCTTCGCCACCAATTCGTGGACATCGCTGCAAGGTGTCACGGGCCTTCCCGCGACCTTCGGCACGGACGGACGGCTTGTTTCCACGCCAGCGTGGATCGACACCGGGTTCCAGTCCTTCGCCACGGGAACGGCCACGGCGGGTGCCGCCACAACCCTCACCAATTCAGGCAAGGCGTGGGCGACCAACCAGTGGGCGAACTTCCAGCTTCGCATCACAGGCGGCACGGGTACAGGCCAGATCCGCACGGTGGCCAGCAACACGGGCACGGTGCTCACGGTGTCGGCGGCGTGGACTACCAACCCGGACGCCACCAGCACCTACAGCCTGGAAGGCAACGACGACTTCATTTACCTGATGGGCAATAACGCGGTTGCCATGTACCGCTACAGCATCAGCGGCAACTCTTGGTCCACGCTAGCCCCGACTGCGGCGCGGGCTGCAGCCCCTGGCCTTGCCGCTTCCGGGCATTGGGTGTGGGATGTTTCCGACAGTGCGTGGACGGCGGAAAACAGCATCATCAACGGGCGGCGCATCTACAGCTTCCGTGGCGGTGCCGGTGCCCTGCTCGACTACTACGACATCGCTGCCAACACGTGGGTCAGCGGCGTCACATATGCTCCGGCCACTGAAACCTTCACCACCGGGACGAAGTACGCCTACAGCGGAAACTTCATCTACATGCAGAAGGACGCCACGGGCCGCTGGTTCCGCTTCAATGTCGTAACGCATGAGCAGGACGGCTGGAACACGATGACCTACACGCAAGGCGCGGCGCTTCTCGGCGACACGTGCTTTGACGTGGAGTACCGCGATGGGGCCACCGAAATTGTCTACATCTACATGGTGCTGAACACCAGCACCGTCATGCTCCGGCAGATGGTGGTGTAATGAGCATTGAAGAGCTTATCGAAATGATGAACCGGCGGCTTGTGTATTTGAGCCAGCTACGCACATCTGCAATCTCACTGGGCGACGTGGATCAGGCTGAAAAGGTTGACGCAGAAATTGCCTCGACGCAGGAAACGCTCAACAAGCTTCTGTCAATCCCGGCTTAAACCATGACCCTGCTAACGCTGCTCCAATCTCCCGGCAGCGGAGGCAACACGGGGGCCGTGTCAAAGACGCTTGAAAGCGTCACGCTTCAGGCAACTGGAACGGTTGCTGCAGGGGCAAGTGGTAGCGTTGTAGTTTCACTTTCCCTGGCAAGCCTGTCGGCAAGTGGAAGCTTGGCGGGTGGGGCTGTAACGGGCTCCCTTTCCAAGACCCTTGGCGGGGTTTTGCTTTCCTCTGCAGCCGTTGTCCCCGAGCCTCCTGCCCCGCCGGCAGCGGTGTCTTCCGGGTCCACGGGCGGGGGAGGGGCTGCAAGCTTCTACCGCGGCAAGTACCGCGGCGAGTTGCGAAAAGCCATTGAAAGCGCGGTTCGCTCCGCAAGTGGCGAGACAAGGGCGCAGCGGCGCAAGCGCACGCAGAGGCTGAAGGCGCGGGCGCGTGAGTTTGTAGAGGTCTTCGACATCGAGGTTCCGCAGGCGCGGGTTTTTGTCGAAGCGCCGGAGCTTGGCGGCCTCGAGGTCATCCGCCGGCAGATCCTCGACCTGTCCCGCAATCTGGCGGGGGTGCGCGAGCAAGCGCAGCAACGCGAGGAAGACCGATTAAGGAATGAAGCGGAGACCGCCCGCATGTTGCAGGCGGCGTTGTTGTCTTATCTGGAAGAGATGGGACGTATCGAGCAGCGTGAGGAAGACGACGTGATCTCCCTCATCGTGGCTTTGGATGCAAGAGAGAGGATGTGATGGCTGAGAAGCAAAACACTCCAAAAAGATATTACACTCGAGGCGGGCGGGAGGTCACGCGCGACGGACAGCTTTTGGAAGAGCAACTTCTCCCGGACAATCGAGACATTTTTGAAAAGGCGTTGGACACGGCAACTCCGTTGGCTGCTGGATATCTTGGAGCAAAAATAGGGTCCAAAATTGCAAGGCTGCCTTTACGCAAAAGGGATTACTCGGAAGGAAGAGTCCCAATTGACGATTGGCTCGCGCGCGGGCTCGGCGGCGGCTACGGCTTTGCTGGCGGATTTGCCAACACCAATACCGCAATACAAGAAAAGAATTTGAAGCGCCGCGGAGCTGATGCTGTTCGTAGGCGAAAGAATTAAGGAAATAACGATGGCACGTTCCCGGCATTGCGACATCTGCAAAGGGTGGCATGACATGGAAGAGCCTTGGCCCACCGCGTGCCTCGGGCATTACCGCAGGCGGGGTGAGGCCAATTCAAAGTCCATGCACGTCATGGGCGACATGCAGCCTTACAAGAACGTCGTGGACGGCACCGTGATCGGCGGCCGCAAGCAGCACCGCGATTTCCTGAGGTCACGCGGCCTTGTGGAGGTCGGCAACGAGAAGATCGAGCAGCGTTACCAGGCTCCGCCCACCCCCGTGAATGACATCAAGCGGGCAATGGATGAGCTTGGATACAAGGGGTAAAAAACATGGCGTTTCCTGCGCGCAGAAAAGATGATGGTTACGACGCTTACAAACGGCAGGTCGGCAAGCATGAAACCACGCGGCCCTCGCGTGTTCCCACCACGGTAGGCGCTGGCCGGGAAAAAAGAGCCATGTATTGGGAAACGGACCCTGAGAAAATCATGGAGTTCCGCAAGCAGTACATCGCCCGATACGGCAAGGAGCCTGATTGGGATATTGAAATCATGCCCGGGGGAACCGGCATTTTCGGGAATAAGGTGCCTTCGTCCATTTATGGCGACAGAGGCAATTTCAAGCCTGCAAAGTGGAAGTCTGCCTATACAAAGGGCCGCCCGGCCTCCAAACCATCAGAGCGCGCTGAAATAAGGGCTGCAATCCTGCGTGCGATTGAAACTGGAAAATCAGACGAAATCGAATGAGCGAAGACAAAGGCGGAAGAAAGAAGACGCACGCGATGTGTTTGAGAAAGCCTTGGACGACGGGTCTTTGACATTTAATGGCGATCAAGAGCTTCTTGACTTCTCTGCCATCCTTGGAGGCCTGATTGGCGCGGGTGTTGCAGGAACCGTTGGCAGGGCTGCAACGCGTGGATTAGGTATGCGCCGCAGCGGGTTCTTGATTGAGGTGCCGTTGCTCGCTGGTGGCGCTTACGCAGGTGGCAAGACGGCGCATGATGCCGCAAAGGCGCACATTGCCCAGCGCAAGAAGCACAAGGACGACGCAGGCGACGATGCCTTTGACCAATTGAAAAGATTGCAAGAGCGTCAAAGCAGGACGCGCAAGAGATAAACTCCAGATTATTCAAGACTGACAGGCCGCCCCTCACCGGGCGGTTTTTTGTTGTCGCGGCAACGCGGCGGGAAACGAGTAACCCCAACCTCGATACGGAGCATACCCCATGTCCCCTGATGTTTACGACGCCACCGAAGATTTCGATGTGATGGCTGGTGACGACGAAGACTACACGCCCGAGATTGACGCCCCGGATGACGAGGGCGAAGATGAAACCCTCGAGGCGGCTGATGAGGATATTGGGCCGGAAGACGAAGAGGATCCGGATGGGGATGAGGACGAAGAGGAACAAGAGCTAGCCGAAGACGGCGAGGACGAGGGCGAGGACGAGGACGAAGACGAAGACGAAGACGACGGTCCAGACCCGATCGACCCTCCCCCCAACTGGCCGCAGCAAGAGCAGGCTTTCTTCCGGGAGCTGCCTCCGGAGCTCCAGCACGCCTATCTCGACCGTGCAAAGCACATGATGGCGGACTACACCCGCAAGACGCAGGAAATCGCCCGCGTCCGGCAAGGCTATCAGGAGCTCGAGCGGGTCATAGCTCCCCACGTCCAGCAATGGGCCTTGAATGGCATGGGGCCTGCGCAGGCCATGCAGCAGCTCATTGCGCTGTCTGACTATGCCACCAAGAGCCCGCAGGAGTTCATCAAGTATTTCGCCAATCTTCGCGGCGTCGATCTCCAAGCCCTCGCCATACCGGCGCAGGAAGAGTACATCGACCCGCAAGTGGCTGCGTTGCAGCAGCAGCTTGCCGGCGTTCAACAGCAGTTGAACTACACCAGCCAGGCTCAAGCCTACGCGCAGCAAGTTGCCCAGCAACAGCAGTACACCCAGGCGTTTGAAGAAACGAATGGGGCCATCGACAACTTTGCAAGCCAGGTCGGTCCTGACGGCAAGCCGCTCTATCCATACTTCAACCAGCTTGAAGAAGATATGTCGGCGCTCATTGAGACCGGTCGCGCCCAGACGCTCCACGAGGCTTATGAAACCGCCAAGTGGGCCAACCCGTATACGCGCTCCAAGCTTCTTGCCCAGTCCCGTGCGCGGGATAACAGGCTGACACGGCAGCGCGCGGAGCAGGCCCGGATGGCGGCGTCAAGCATCACTGGATCCTCGGCAATGTACGGCGAGCAATCCACCGAGGGCATGTCAACGCGCCAGCTTCTGGAAGCGGCGTCGGCAGGCCTGATCTGACATCAACAACCAATGAGGTAAAAGACAATGCCCAGTCCCGGTTTGGACGAAATTGTCACGACCACGCTCCGCTATCGCTCGGGCAAGCTTCGTGACAACATGAGCAAGAACATTGCTCTTCTCTCACGCCTTCAGGAACGTGAAAACGTCGCTCCTGTCTCCGGCGGTCGCTCGATCGTTGAGGAGCTTGAGTACGCTGAAAACTCCACGTTCATGTACTACAGCGGCGATGAAACGCTGAACGTCATGAACTCGGATGTGTTCACGGCCGCGGAGTTCGATTGGAAACAGTGCGCCGTCGCCGTCAAGATCAACGGCCTCGAGCTCCTGAAGAACTCCGGCCGCGAGAAGGTCATCGACCTGCTCGAAGCCCGCATCAAGAACGCCGAAAAGACCATGCTCAACAACCTGAGCACGGGTGTCTATTCGGACGGCACCGGTACGGGTGGCAAGCAGATCGGCGGTCTGCAGCTTCTTGTGTCGGACGCCGGCACGGGCACGGTTGGTGGCATCAACTCCACGACCTATCCGTTCTGGCAGAACCAGGTGTATGATTTCAGCGCCAATGGCGTCTCGGCTTCGGCCCTGACGATCCAGGACGCGATGAACTCGCTCTACCTGGCCACCTCTCGTAACCGCGACACGGTTGACCTGATCGTGGCTGATAACACCTACTTCGGCTTCTACTGGAAGTCGCTGCAGGCTATCCAGCGCGTGACGGATGACAAGCTTGCCTCGGCAGGCTTCCAGACCCTGAAGTTCATGGGCGCGGATGTTGTGTTCGACGGTGGGTTCTCCGGCACGGCGCCGGCGGCCCATATGTATTTCCTCAACACCAACTACATCAAGTTCCGCCCGCATCGTGACCGCAACATGGTCCCGATGAACCCGGACCGGTTCAGCGTCAATCAGGACGCTATGGTGAAGCTGATCGGATGGGCCGGCAACATGACCTGCAGCAATCGCTCGCTGCAGGGCGTCATTGTCGCTTGATAGGGGGGATGCACACATGACGAAGTTCATTATCACTGACACCTTGATCGGTGGTCAGGACATTGCCTCCACTGAAACCACGGCGCAGCACCCGCTCGGCACGATTGTCCGCGCGCGGCATCTGACAACTCTGGGCGGCGGTGAGTTCATCTACCTGTTGGGCGTTGCCAGCACGGAAGTTGGCTCGCTGGTCACGTACAACGCGACCACGTACCAGACGACGCTTGCTCCGACCAACGCCACAACGGACGGCCCTCCGGTCGCTGTGGCCATGTCGGCGAACGTGGCCAGCCAGTACGGCTGGTATCAGATCCAGGGCCTTGCGGTTATCAAGAAGACCGCGGTTGCGGTGACGCCGCAGTCTGGCATCTGGCTGTCCGGCACGGCGGGGCGCGTCTATGTGACGGCTTCGACGGGCAAGGGCATTGTTGGCGCGCGTAGTGCCAACCTTGCCACGGTTGCCTCTGGCACCTCGACGGTGACGGTTCTCATCAACCGTCCGTCCATCGAGACTGCCACGTAAGCGCGATTGGGCTGGCTCTCTCAAAGGGGCCAGCCCTTTTTTCTCCTAGCAAGGAATAAGCGCTCCATGAGCAAAACATCTGTACGCAAGGACATTGAGAAGTCAGTAGAAGAGACTGACGATCGGGACATTTTTGAGAAGGCGCTTGATTACGCTCCGCTTGCAGGTGGGGTGGCTGGCGGATTGGTTGGGCGCCGTGTCATGTCAAATGTTATCAAGCGCCGCGCAGTGCGGGAGGGAAAAATGAGCCCTCAGGAGTTGCGCGAGTTGCGTAGATTGCAGGTTCCGTCAAGTGATGTTGACGGGAGCATCATCTTTGTTGGCTCTGGCGCCGGAGCTGGCACTTTGGCGGGTATGACCGCCAAGGAGCGTTACCGCAAAAAGTAATTTTCTCCCATGAGCACCGTCCGCGACGACATCAAGCGCGCCATGACGCCTGCATGGCAACGCTCCGAAGGGCAGAACCCAGAAGGCGGGCTCAACGCAAAGGGCAGGGCGTCTTACAACCGTGCGACGGGCGGCAACCTGAAGCCGCCCCAGCCTGAAGGTGGACCGCGCAAGCGTTCATTCTGCGCGCGCATGGGCGGGATGAAGAAGAAGCTCACCTCTGCCGCAACAGCCAATGATCCGGACAGCCGGATCAACAAGGCTCTCAGGAAATGGGATTGCTGATGAACAAGGGCTATAGCGTCCGCAAGGACATAAACCGCGCTCTGAAGGCCCCCGTATGGGAGCGGGCGAACCCGAAGAGAAAGAGCGAGCCCCTGTCATCGGGAGCAAAGGCTGCAGCAAGGGCAAGGGCAGAACGAGCGGGCCGGCCCTATCCCAACCTGATCGACAATATGTGGGCGGCAAGGAAGCAAGGCTGAAGAATGCAAATGCTGCACATCGCCTGCGTCCAGAAGGGTAACTACCTCGGGCGCGGTGCTGAATACGTCAACAAGCTCCACGACATGGTCCGGCGCAATCTGCCGGCGGGGCTTGCAGGATCCTTCGTCTGCTTCACGGATGATTTCGACCTTGGTTATCACCCGGACATTGAGCTGAGAAAGATACCCGGCTTCCTGCAAGGCTGGTGGTCAAAGCTCTACCTGTTCAAGGAAGGGTTGTTCCCGTCCGGAGACAGGGTGTTGTTCTTCGATCTTGACACGCTGATTGTCGGCCCCCTGGATGACCTCGCGGCATGGGACGGGCCATTTGCAATCCTGCGGGATTTCTACCGCCCGGACGGCTACCAGTCTTCGGTGATGGCATGGCAAGCAGGGTTCGGCCATCACATCTGGGAGCGGTACGTAGAGGCTGATTATCCGACCCATGACGTGGGCGGGGATCAGTCATGGATCGAGCGGCACACGCTGGGAGCCACTCTGCAGGACATCTTCCCGGGCGAGTTTGTGAGCTTCAAGAAGGATTGCGGGAAGTATCCGCCAAAGGGCGCGCGCGTCATCGTGTTTCACGGGGAACCAAGGCCGCATGACGTGCAGGACGGTTGGGTTCCTGACGTGTGGAAGATCGGCGGCGTCGGGTCTCTTGAGCTTATTGTCCAGTGCAACACTGAAATGGAAAGCCTGCGGTCAAACGTGAAACACGCACTGAGCCTAGGGCTTCCAGAACTGGAACAGCGTCCTTTGACCGAAAAGGCGGTGTGCATTGTTGGTGGCGGCCCGTCGCTGAAGCATTACATCCCTGAGCTGAAGGCAAGGGCTGCGGCGGGGCAGGTTATTTGGGCCCTGAACAACGCTGCACGCTATTTGCTTGATAACGGCGTGCCGCTGGACGGGCAGTGGATGGTAGACGCACGTCCCTTGAACGCCGCGTTTGTTGTCCCGGAGGTTACCAAGTACCTCGCCTCCCAATGCGCGCCGGAGACATTCGCGGCCGCGGGGCGGGATGTGGTCCTCTGGCACGAAGCAACGTGCGATGAGTTCATTGAAAAGAGGCCTGTAACACTCATCGGGGGCGGCACCACGGTCGGGATCAAGGCCATGTGCGGGGCTTATGCCATCGGGTTCAACACCATCCACCTCTTCGGGATGGACTCCTCCGTAACAGACACCCACCACGCCTATTCCCAGCCGGAGAACGACTCCGACCCGATCGTGGATGTGAACGTGGAAGGGGCTGCGTTCAGGGCGGCACCGTGGATGGTGCGGCAGGTTGAGGATTTCATGGGGCTGGCGGACGAGCTGGCACGCATGGATTGCGAGATCCACGTCCATTGCGGGGGCATGCTGGGTTACGTTGCCTCGTGCATGGCGCGGGACAGGAGCAAGCCGGTCGAGATTGAGGGCAACCTCGTGCGCTATGATGGGCTTTGGCGTCCGGCGTCCGATCGTGTTTCGGTCCCTGCCGTTCTTGGTGAAGTTCACAAGGTTCACAAGATTATTGAGGCCTTGCCTGAGGGCAGGCGGCGGACGGTGATCCAGGCGGGAGGTCATGTCGGGATTTTCGCCAATGAGATGGCCGGAAAGTTCAAGTCCGTCCTGACCTTCGAGCCTGATGCTGACAATTTCAAATGCCTGATAAGGAACGTCACACATGAAAACGTGTGCGCGCACAACATGGCGCTTGGTCAAGAGGCTGGTTCTATTGCCCTTGTCGAGCGTGATGACCACAACAGCGGTTCTATTGGTCTTGACCCAGATGGGGTTGCAACGGTTCCTGTTGTGGCTGTCGATGAGCTAGAGCCCGAGAGCGTTGACCTGATCTACCTTGATATCGAGGGGATGGAGGGCCCGGCTTTGTGGGGGGCTTCCAAGACCATCCGCCGGGATCTTCCCCTCATTGTCTGCGAGAACAAGGGCCTTGAGCACCTGACCAAGACGGAGGGCGTGCTCGAGCAGTTCATGGTCCAGCACGGGTATCGCAAAGTAGCGCGCCTCATGCGCGATGATGTGTTCGCCCCTGTTGAGCGGGCGGATGAACTGGAACGGATGTTCCTGCACTGATCCAAAATCCTGACCACTCCGCCAATTCCGGCGGAAGTCATTTGAAGAAGGAGAACTCCATGTCCCTCGAGGGTCTGGAAATGCACGACCGCGTTGCCTTGCAGCAGCGGTTGCCAAAGAAAGAGAACATGCAGCACGTCACGCCGCGGTTCTACGAAGAGATGGTCAAGACCGACCAGATGGACCAGAACGGCCTCCCCGTGTTCCGTACCATCGAATACGTGGAAATCATGATCGCTGGTGACAGGGGCAATGCTCCGGTCAAGCGCGTGACGGACGCCATCAAGCAGCAGTATGCCGATGCTTACGCGCGGTGGAAGGCGACCAAGGTAAACCCCGACATGGTTGGCGACGGGGTTCCCCTCTCCCTCTGGCCCGTCATCCCGCGCGAGATGGCAAAGGCGCTTGAATACATCAACGTCTTCACGGTGCAGCAGCTCGCCAGCCTCTCGGACGAGGCTATCAGCAAGCCTGGAGCGATTGGGCTGCGCGACATGCGAGAGAAGGCGCGTGCGTTCATCGAGAGTGCAAAGAGCGCCGCCCCGATTGCCAAGCTTGAGATTGAAAACAAGGATTTGCGCAACCGCATCTCCATGCTGGAGGGCCAGCTTCAACAGATCATCGCCGGCCCGAAAGACAAGGGCGATGCAAAGAACTTCAAGAAGGAGTAGAACATGCCTCGCATTCGGTCGCTTATGTCCGCCGGCACGCCGGCGCTTCAGGCGCAGGCTATCGTTGGCCTGACGCAGTCAACAACCACAACCGGCTCAACCTCAACGGACGCGCGCCAGATCACCTCCAGCAACACGCTGTTCACGGGTGGTTCGGGTGGTGCAATTCTCCCGGCTTCGGACTCCGGGGATCGGTTTGTGCTCGTCAACACAAGCGGTGGCTCGGCGACGATCTACCCGCCGACGGGTGCGACCATCAACGGCACCACGTCCGTTTCGATGAGCAACAACACATCGACCACGGTTGTATTTATCAGCCCGACCGTTTGCCACTGCATCCCGCGCACTCCGTCGTAGAAAGGGTATGACCCATGTACAGTGTAAAGAACCAACCGCTGCAGATGGCCCCGACTGGCCGCATGGGGCAGTACAAGCCCAAGACCGCCAAGTCCTATCCCGTGCAGGGCAGGGGCACCTTGCAGGATCTGCCGCGGTCAGTGGTCAGGCCCATTCCTCCGGCTTACCGGGATGAGTTTGGCAAGCCCACCCGCCCCGGACAGCGCAGCACGGTGCGCGATGACCTCATGAAGGCCATAGTGACATCGAAGCAGAAGGGCATGGATGCAATGAGGGGGCGTGGGTACTAATGTCCCTGCTCACGATCGTCAACCGCGCGCAGGCAATGCTCAACCTGCCTGTGACATCCACGGTCTACTCAAGCACGGGCGAGACGCAAAGACAGCTTCTCGCCCTGTGCAACATGGCCGGCGACGTGTTGATGCGGGAGCACGATTGGCAGGCATTGGTGACGGAGCAATCCTTCACCACGGTTGCGACCGAGCAGCAGACGGGGCACACGCTCCCATCTGACCTTGACCGGATCATAAGCGAGACCTTGTGGAACCGGTCAACGACTGACCCTGTCTTTGGCCCTCTTACAGCCCAAAGTTGGCAGGCGCAGAAGGCGGACGTGGTTTCAACCGTGTGGTCTCAGTACAGGATCAGAGGAAATTCGTTCTGGTTCCTGCCCGCGCCTTCTGCGGGAGAGAGCGTCTACTACGAATATGTCAGCAACAAGTGGTGCCAGTCCTCGGGCGGCACGGCGCAAAGTGCTTGGGCGGCGGACTCTGACACGGGCCGCATTCCGGAGCATCTTCTTACTCTTGGCCTTGCCTGGCGCTGGCTGGAAGCCAAGGGCCTCGACTATTCGCAGCGTTACGACGAATACGAGCGCGAGAAGGGCAAGATCATCGCGCGGGATGGAACACGCAAGAAGCTCAACGTGGCAGGCCCAACCCTTCAGGGTCTTGGACGTGGGCGCATACCAGAAGGATCGTGGAGCTGATGCAAGGAAAGTCCATTCGCTCTGACATCGAGCGAGCCGCTTCAGAGGTTGGCGCTTCAGAGCGCCGCTCCGTGCCCATGCCTCGCTACAAGCCGCGTGAGGAGGAGAGCTACAATCCAAATTGGACAGATCAGCAAGCCGCTCAGAACGCGCAAACTCTTTATCGCCGCGGGGTGCGGGCAGGGGAGACGGGCGAGGGTGAGGCAGAGGTCCTGGATTTCATCCGCAGAAGTGGAGACACGCCATACGGGCAGTATATGGCGCGTGGGTATGAGGAGGGCAAGCGGCGCAGGCCGCGCCAAATGCCTCGCCCGGCTCGCCCGGGGCAGATCAAGCAGCCTTACGATGATATACCTCGCTAGCCTATCAACGGCTCAAGAAGGCGCAGGTTTAACCGCAGGTTCAGACAGCAAGAGGGTAGAAATCCATGAGTGAAAAAGAAGATCCAGAAAGCGATGATCGGGATGTTTTCGAGAAGGCATTGGACTACGCCCCGTTTGCCGGGATGGTGCTTGGCGGCATGCTTGGGTGGCGTTCCGGTCGGAAGGACGGCATCAAGGCATGGAAAAAGGTTGATAGCCTTGAGGCCAAGATAAGGAAGCTCGAGGCCAAGGGGCGAAATCCGAATGTTGGGTTGACGCCAAAGGAAATGGCCGAATATCGAAAGGCGCAAGAGGAGCTTCAATATGCGCTTGGGAAAGGAGGCGAAAACATTGCAGGGCGCGTGATGATTAAAGCGCCGCTCGGCGCAGTAATTGGCCACACAGCCGGCAGCGCAGCAAAGGACGCTTATCCAAAGCGGAGGAAGTAGTCCATGCCGTGGAAGCCAACAGACCTTAGCCGCACGGACCAGGTCCGGCAGTTCTATGCCCAGCGTCCCGACCTTCAGGCTTTCTTCTCGGATCCGGCTGCGCGGGAAGACCTCGCGCGCCGGATGAGGGAGGCGGGGATTGACGTGACGGCTGATGACCTGACGGACCCGAAAGTTCTTGCAGAGCTTGGTTCTGTTGATGATCCGGAACTGGAGAAGCTGTTTCCCTTTACTCAAGACAGCATTGCCGATCGGAAGCGCTCCTACTACCGCAAAAACCCGGGTCAGGATCCTCAGTCAACCACCTCCCGGGTTCTTGAGTTCCTTGGCCTTGACGAGCCGTACTACAACGACTCCCGCTCTTATGACTACGCCCAGAAGAAGTTCCAGAACGAGGGCAATCCCGACATGAGCTGGTTCTTGCAGCCTACAGAGGCGCAGGAGCAGGTAATGTCAGGCTCCATGCCAAGCGTCTACGGGGCTGAAGATGACCGCACCGGATCCGAGATGGCGCAAGGCGCTATCCTCGGCGCCTTGAACTGGCCTCTCTTTGGCGCGGAGGAAGAGGTTGTCGCGGGCGTTGATGCGCTGGGGGAGGGCAAGTCTTATGATAAAGCCCTTGCAGAGTCCCGCCGCGTCAAGGACCGCCATAGTCTGCACACACCCCTCTGGTCTCAGGTTCCGGAGTGGATCGCAAGCGCCGGCTTGGCTCTTCCCGTCTTTGCTGGGGGGCAGGCGGTAGCGGCGCGCGGTCTTTCGGCGGGGAGGCAAGCTGCAGGGTTCGCCCCCAAGGCGACATCTCCGACGGGTCAGGCCGTTGAAGAAATCGCAACTGCGTCTCCTGTAGCGGCGGCGGATGCAAGCTTCTATCAGCTTGGAGAAGCGGATGGAGACCTTTCCCAGAGGGCGGAGCAGTTTGATCCTTATTGGACCGCCAGCGTTGCAGCTTTCCCCGCCATTCTTGGCGCGGCCAACCTTGGGAGGGGGATAGTATCTGATGGGTATCGCAAGGGTAAGGAGCTGTGGCGGAGGGTTACGGGGTCCGACAAGAAATCAAAGGCGCAGCCAAAGAAATCAAAGCGGCTTGATGTTGCAGCCCTGACCAAGCAGAGCGGATCTCCCTTTGAGACCCCGCAGGGTTCGCCCCGTCGCCCTGAGCAGCCGCGCGTCATCCCCGACATCGGGCCCGTCCGCCCACCGCGGGAGGCCCCTTTGCGCCCATTGCAGCCCTCTGTGCAGGGGGGATCGGTGCGCGGGGACATTGAGCGGGCGTTGAGCAGCAAGGGGCGTAGGCGCTGATGCTTCAGATCCGTGGCCGGCAGATCAGCAGGGGGCCTGCAGCGGTTGAGCGCCCCTTGCCTACACCCGTTGGCGGGTGGAACGCGCGCGATCCGCTCGAGAGCATGAAGCCATTTGATGCGGTGATCCTGGAGAACTGGTTCCCCCGGCAGAGCGATGTGACTGTCAGGGGTGGATACACCCTTCATTGCAATACGGGAGAGGGTTCGAATAGCGTCCAGACCCTTGCAGAGTGGAAGGCCACGACCAATCGCCGCCTTATTGCGGGTATAAACGGGAAGCTCATCAACGTATCCACATCAACACCTTCAACGCTCGGGACCGGGTTTTCGAACAACAGGTGGAAGTGGGTCAATTTTGCGGAGAGGCTGTTTCTTGTAAACGGAACGGACGCGCCGCAAGATTACAACGGGACAAGCCTCTCGGCCACGGCATGGTCTGGGTCAGGGCTGACCATCACCAACCTCTCGGACGTTACCGTGTTCAAGGAGCGGCTGTTCTTCATCGAAAAGAACACGCTGAATTTCTGGTATGCGGGGTTGCAGTCCATCACGGGCACGCTGACAAAGTTTCCTCTTCAGTACACGGGAAGCTTTGGCGGCACGCTCCAGCAGATCGGAACCATCACCACGGACGGTGGCGATGGGAGGGATGACCTTATTGCCTTCTTTCTTTCCTCTGGCGAGGTCATCATCTATCAGGGGTCGGATCCTGGAAATGCAAATTCATGGGCACGAATAGGGACGTTCTTTCTCGGGCCCCCGATCGTCGGATCCAACCTGCAGAGATATGGCTCTGACCTGATTGCGATTACGGACGGCTCGTATACGCCAATCACAAAGGTCTTGCCCTTTGGAAGGTCGCAGCCTTCCTCGCTGGACCTGTCAGACAAGATCAGCCTTGCAGTGTCGGAGGCCATGCGGCTTTACCGGGACAATGCCGGGTGGCAGGTGATCTTCTACCCGCGCGGGCGCATGCTCATTTTCAACGTGCCGCGGTCAACGGCCGCCTTCGACCAGCACGTCATGAATACGGACACGCAGAGCTGGTGCAAGTTCACGGGTTGGAACTTTCCTGTCTTCGCCCTCTTCGGAAACGACCTTTACGCCGGCGGTACGGATGGGAAGGTCTACAAGTGCAATGACGGGTTTTCCGATAACGGAACCGCCATTGTGGCTGATGCTCAGACTGCGTGGAATTACTTCGGCTCTTCAGACAGGCTCAAGAACTTCACCATGGCGCGGATTATCTTTGGCGCCGTGAGTGATCCCGGAGCCCTTGTTTCGATCGGCACGGATTTTGACATTTCCGTTCCCAGCTCAACCGTCTCCACGTCGGCCGTGACAACGGGAGGGGTATGGGACGTTGCAATATGGGATCAGGACATATGGGGCGGAGCCACGCAGGCGATAAAGGGATGGCAAGGGGTGAACGGCTTGGGCTACTCAGCTTCGATGAGGTTGCGCGTCTCGTTGACCAGCCAAGGCGTAAGCTGGAGGTCATCGGCAATGGTCATGAAGCCCGCCGGCCTGGTCTGAAGCTTGTATTTGACGAGGATCAGGACGTTGCCGATTTCGTGATCGGTCAGTTGCCTCATCCCATCACGATTGATGAGTTCGGGCAGTTCACGACGATCGGGATCGCGGACGAGGCAGGCAAGTTGATTGCTGGTGCGGTCTATCATCGCTGGCGCAAGTTTGACTGCGAGTTGAGCTTTGCTGCCTCGAGCCCGCGGTGGTGCCGGAAGGGTATTGTCCGGGCCTTGTTTCACTACCCGTTCGTGCAGCAGGGCTTGCAGCGCATGACGCTGATTATCGGACGGAACAACAAGCGCGCGATCAGGTTGAACACGGGGCTTGGGTTCAAGATCGAGGGAGCCGTGCGACGTGCTTATGACGGTATGAACGATGCGCTCATTCTCGGGATGCTCCGGGAAGAGTGCAAATGGATAAGGAGACATTAAATGCCTGGACCAGCTACTTCATTCAACAAGAAAAAGTACAACAAGGACGGAACAGAAGCCACGCGATCCATTCGCGAGGATATTGGCAAAGCCCTTGAAGATGCTTTTGACGACCCGTTTGTGCGCGGGGCAGCGGGTGCTGTTGCGGGCGCGGCTGTTGGTCGAAAGATGTTTCGAAGCGTCGGGAAGAGATCAAAGAACGTCCATCCAGAAGACGTGGGACAGATGGGATTTGTCGGGGGAGCCATCGGCGGCACGGGTGGGTTCGTTCTTGGTTCAGGGTTCGGAAACAAAATGAAGCCCCAAGGTGGAAAGAGGCGCAAATAAATGGGCAAGGGTGGAGGAGGCAGCGCGCCAGCCGCGCCAGATCCAGTCAAGACATCTGAGGCGCAGGCGGATGCCTACATCAAGGCTGCAAAGCAATCGAGCATCCTGAACAATCTGTCTCAATTCACGCCTTACGGGAACATCACGTTCGACAAGGACGAGGAAGGCGTTCCAATCGCGCAGCGCGTGTCTCTGTCTCCTGCCCAGCAAGCGGCCTTTGACGCTCAGACGCAGTTGCAGGGCACTCTGTCCAACGCCGCCGCGCAGTTGGCAGGCTCCGTGCCTACAGGCCCCTTTGGCCTCCCGACCAATCTGCCGGGATACACAACGGGCTTGGACCTTGATGGTGCTCCGGACTACATGCGAAGCCTCAACCTTGCCAACGTGCCTAACGCACCAGGGACGGGTGATTTCTCCGCGGACCGGAACACCTACGAACAGGCAATGTTCAACCGCGGCATGAGCCTGATGCGACCTGAGTTTGAGCAGCAGGGAAGGGATACGCGGCAGATGCTTGCAGACCGTGGGCTGCCCATTACGGGCGAGGCGTACAACACGGAGATGGACCGTCTTGGCCGGTCTCAGGGCGAGCAGATGGGCCGGATTGCGGCTGATGCGCTTGCTGCCGGAGCGCAAGAGCAATCGAGGATGTACGGCCTTGGTACGGACGCAAGGCAGAGGGCGATTGCGGAGCAACTCCAGCAAGGCCAGATTTCTCAACAGGCGCGGCAGGGTATCATCTCGGAGGAATTGCAGAACGCGCAGCTTGCACAGCAAGCGCGCCAAGCAATGACCAATGAGGCTTTGCTTCAGTACAACGCGCCGGCGCAGGGTGTGGCAACGCTTCTTGGCGCGAGCCCGCGAACCCCGACCGTTCAGGGCGGAAACATCTACCAGCAGGGTGTGCAGGCTCCGGACGTGCAGGGCAACATCTGGAACTCGTACAATTCGCAGCTCAACGCCTATAACCAGCGGCAAGCGAACAACAATTCCATGTGGTCTGGCATCGGCTCAATTGTTGGAAGCATTGCGAGCATCCCGGGCATTTTCTCGGACCGGAACATGAAGACCAAGGTGCGGTCTGCGGACACCATCCTAAACCGGATGGAGAAGATCCCGATCAAGTCATGGCAGTACAAGCCGGGCTCTGTCCCCGGTGACAATGGTGCGCGCCATGTCGGACCTATGGCTCAGGACTTCAAGGGTTTCTTTGGTTTGGGGGATGGGCGGTCCATTCCCGTTGTTGATGCAGTGGGCGTCAACATGGCAGCAACGCAGCAACTTGCTCGCAAAGTGAAGCGCATGGAGGCGCGGCGCTGATGCCAAAGATTTCAGGCTCCTACCACGGCATTACATCGCAACCTCAGTTCCAAACTTACCCCACGGCGGGGATGCTGCAGGTTCCACAGCAGCCTCTTGCACCTCCGCCCCCTCCGCCTCCGCCACCGCCTCCGTCGCAAGTGCCAACAGGCACGCTGCCAACAACTCCAACGACGCAACCCACATTGCCGTCCATCGCCCCGCTCGGGCCTGTGCTCCCTGGCGCGGACACCATCACGCCAGAGCGCGAGCGGCTGATCCGTTCCGTCATGAATACATACGAGAGGTAAGATGACGCCCTTCTTCCAGCAGTATCCTCCATCCCAGACAATGCCCGGCTTTGAGCAGGTTGGTCCGGGGGCCATGCCAAAGCCCATGCCCAATGTGCCCCAGATCAACCCCGGCATGCCTAAGCCGATGGGTGACATTCCTCAAATCAATCCCGGCATGCCAAAGCCCCCGGTTGACATCCCCCAGATCAATCCGGGGATGCCGCCGGCTGTAAGCCCTGCAAATCCCATGATGCCGAAGCCTCAGACAGGCGCTCCGCAGATCAATCCCGGGCCTACAGGAAACCTGACTCCGGGGCGCGGGGCTCTCGTCAACGCCATCATGAACCGCACACAAGCCCCACGCCCGCAGATGGGCAACTACCGCCCGCCGCAGGGCATGCGCCCGATGGGCCAGCCACAGTCCCCGCTCAACAACCGTCCAAGGAGGCCCTGATCCGTCATGGCGTTTTTCAACCCCAACCAGCAGTCCCAGTTGATGGGCCAGATGTTCTCCAACCCGCAAGGGCAGGGCGGGATGATGCCCCCCATGGCCGGTCAGGGCGGCGTCAACTCAGGCCCCAACATCGGCCCGTCCTTTGCCGGCCCGGAAGGCCCGCAGGGGGTATCAAGCCCGAGAGACCAATTTGGCCCGATGCCCTTCACAGGCCCCATGCCTGATTTCCAGATGGGCCCCTTCGTGCCGGGAAGTGACACGGGGATCCGCGAGCTTGGCAATGTCCCGGTCAACCCCATGCCCTACACGCCCAATGACGGCTATGGCGGAAGGCCCCCGATCGGCCCCATGCCCCTCCCGCGCCCGGGCTCGGGACCGGATGCGCAGCCCATGCCATTCCCCTCATCGCGCGAGCATGGCGGGCGACCTCCCATGCCTGGCCGCGGGATACCCGTGAACGACGCCATCTCCGGCACGAGCCGCCCTGCGGATGCTGCAGGCTCTGGTGCAATCTCGGATGAAGACCGTCGCCGCCTTATTGAAGCAATCCTGCGCCGCTCTTATGGCGGCATGTAAGGGTCAGAAGACATGGCAGTAGGCTGGCAACAGAAACCATTTCCGGGACCAACCCCGTTCTTTGGGTATCCGCAGGATGAAATGGACGGCGGCACAGGCATGCCCGTGCCTACGCTTCCGCCCGTGGGTGGCGTGGGCGCTCCGGTCCAGCCTCAGGAGGCCACCCAGCCCATCTTCGCCCCTCAGGATATGTTCAAGGGCGGCATGTTCGGCGACACGCCACCCGTCAACAACAAGCCGCAGGAGCAAGCCCCGGAGGGGGATTGGCCGTCCGAGGATGCAATCGGGCGCCGGCGCAAGTTGGCAGAGGCCCTCATGGGCAAGCAGATGGAGGTCAATCACCCGGTGCAGGCGGTGGCCAATGCGGTAAGCCAGATTGCGGGGGCTTACGTCCAGAACCGTGCGGATCGGGATGAGGCGGACTTACTGAAGCGCCGGCGGGATTTCTTCCTCGGTGCGCTGAAGGACGGCGGCGACTTCGACGGCATGATGACCAAAGCCATGCAGAGCCCTGATCCTTATCTGCAGGACATAGCGCTCAAGTACAAGCTTGCAGCTCTTCAGGATCGCGGCAAGAAGGGCGGAAGGCCTGAAGAAACTGAGATCAAATATGAAGACGGTACGGCGCAGAGTGCCTATTGGGACACTGAGCAGAACCGGTGGGTTCCTTACGGAGACCGTTATCCGAGGTTTGCAAAGGCTGTTGGCGGCGGTGGCGGCGGTGGCGGGTCTGGTGGTGCTGGAGAAAGATTTGCCCCCGTAAAGCCAGCAGAAACAAGTGAGCAAGACCCATCACAGCAAGCTTTTTCTACTCCGGGCCCGCGGGGCAAATACTCTCTGAAAGAGGGCCCGCAAATGAATGGTCCGGACGGGCGGCCAGTGTACACAACCTATAATCCGAATGACGGTAACTATTACTACCGCAGCCAAGATGGATTGTGGCGTGTTGCGAGCGGGCAGCGTTCTGTTTCTCCCATGACAGAGCAGCAGTTTTACAAACTGAAGTTGGAGAGGCAGGACGAAGTCAACGGCTTGAAGGCTCTGCAGAAGTATTTCCAGACCGTCAAAGACATTCCAACCGGTGTCCAGCGTTGGTCAATAGATATATCCGGGAAGTTCAAGACATTTCTTGGTCAGCAAGGGCTTACTGAAAACGAGTTCAATTTGATGGACAGCGGCGCCAAGGTGCAAGCCTTGCTTGGCATGTTCAGGACCACGATTGTCGGCCCCGGCGTCATGACAGAATACGACGCTGTCCGTGTTTTGCAGGCGTTAGGCGGAGACCCTGCATCTGCGCTGCAAAACCCTGCTGTCATGCAACAAATCCTTAGCGACCTCTACACGCGCAAGCGCGAGCGTGCGCTGGAAATCCAGCAAACGTACGAAGACCAATTGAAGGCAAGAGGTATTGTCCCGAAAGAAGATGGGCTTGGCGTGCCGGAAAACCTTGCGGTTCAAGAGCCAAGCAAGGCATCTGGTGCCAGGGGTCTTCCGCTTCCAAGGCGTGAGGAGAAGGGTCTTTTGAAGGACGGCGAAATATACGACATCAAAGGTCGCCCAGCGCGATGGGACGCCGCCAAGCAAAAATTCTATCCGGTGAGGTAACGCATGCCATACATCCCAAAGGTATCTCCGGAAGCAAAGCGGCGCTGGGTTGAGGACAATATGGGGTTGTCCTTTGAAGAGGCCACGCAGGACGACGGCGGCATAACCTTTGAAGAAGCACTGAAGGGGGAGCCATCGCCTGCGGGAGGGCGCACGTGGGGCGAATGGTACGCAGAAAACTTCGAAGACCTTGCACCCCAGGAGGTATCGGCGGGATTGCGCACGCTTGCAGGGCGCGGCACCTACGAGGAAAACCGCCGCGATCTCGAGCAGCGTCGGCGGGCAGGATTGCAGCCCGGAGACAACCGCACGCTTGATGAGCAGCGTGCAGGCTATTCCATGAACCTTGTCAACAACGCCACGCTTGGGTGGGGCCCGGAGGTTCTGGCGGGAGTTGATACTGCGGTTAAGGGCGGAGACTATGACCGCAACCTTGAGCGCGCGCGCCGCGTGCAGCAGGACTACCGCGAAAAGGAAAGCGACTGGTCTGCCGGCAACATCGCCTCAGGAGGTGTTGGGTTCGTCTTGAGCGGCGGTCCTCTCACAAAGCTGTATCAGGGCGCGACAGGCGCTATCCGCGGCGTGCGCGCGGGCCTTGGGGCGGAAACGGCTGCGCAGGCGGCACTGGCGGCAGGGAAGACTGCACCCACGGGTGTTGCAGGTCGTATTGCAGCGGCTCCAGTTACAAAGGGTGGGAGGACGGTTGAGAACCTTACAGCCCTTGGCCTTACGGGCACAGCGGCCGGGGAGCTCGCCCCTACAGGCCAATTGAAGGCAGAGGGCATGGGGGCGCGCATGGCGACCAATGCCGTTCTCGGCTCTGGCGCGGGGGTGCTTGGGATTGCCGCAACCAGTGCCGGGCAGAAGATGCAGAACCTCATCTTGAGCTCTGACCGCAAGGCGGCGCGGTATCTCGCGCAGAAGTTCTACGATAGCGGAAAGAACATAGACGAGTTCGCGGAGGAGTATTTCGGCGCGGCTGCGAGTGGAAAGCCCATTGCTCCCGTTGATGTTGCGCCTCAATCGGTGCGGGATGCAGGAACGGCTGCGGCGCGCATGCCGGGAGCGGGCCGGGATCGAGCTGTTGATTTCCTTGAAGAGCGGCAGCAGGCCATGGGCAAGAGGCTTGCGGATGACATGGAAGTCGCCCTTGGCAAGCCGCCGGGGTCTTACGTGCAGACGGCCGACGAGATCGCAGCAGCAAGGTCTGCCGAGGCCAAGCCCTATTATGACAAGGCCTTTGAAGGCAACAGGCCTGTCAGCGGGCAGAAGGTTGTGGAGCTGACCAACCGCCCAAGCGGGAAGAGCGCAATCCAGCAAGGCCTCAAGATGGCGCAGGATGAAGGCATCCCGCTTGATGAGCTTGTGGTGCGGGACGCAAAGGGCAACATCGTGGGCTACACGATGAAGGCCATGCACTACGGCAAGATGGCGCTTGATGACATGATTGATAGCGCGGTGCGGTCTGGCAACAACCAGGCAGCGCGAAACCTCACCACGCTGAAGAACCAGTGGCTTGACGAGATGGACCGCCTCAGCCCGGATTATGCTCAAGGGCGGCGGATCTTTGCCGGCCACTCTGCAAACAACCGAGCTCTCGAGGCTGGTCGCAAGGCAGTAAACAGCCACCCTGACCAGATCAAGAAGGATCTGGATGGCATGAGCCGGAGCGAGCAGGAGTTCTACCGTCAAGGGTACTCACAGCGTGTGGTCGAGACGATCGAAAGCGCGCCGGACAAGGGTAACGCAGTCAACAGGATCTTTGGCACGCAAGCCAAGAGGGACCGGATGCGGGCGGTGCTGGGTGATGAGCAATACGAGGTCCTCGCGCAACGCTACGGGCTCGAGTCCAAGATGTACCGGACCTATGCGGATGTGAACGTGGGTTCTCCCACGGCACAACGCTCGGCGGCGCAGCAGGACCTTAACGAGGGCATCGCCTCCTTGTCTCCTGAAGCTGCAATGGGCATGGGCCAAAGCATCACGCGGGGCAGCATCATGCCCCTGATAAACCAGCTTGGCTGGCAGAGGTTCCAGGCTGCACTTAACGCAATTGGCGCGCGCACCCGCGAGAAGATCGTTAAGCTTCTGTTTTCGAACGATGCGGATGAGGTGCGTGCCGGCTTGAAGCTGCTCGATCGGGAGTTTGCCATTGTGCAGAAGCAGGCTCAGAACCGGCAGGCTGCTGCCGCAGCTACGGCGGGCGCGGATGAAGGGCGGGAGACCGCGCGCAAGGTTGGCCTTGGCGCGGCCGTTACCGCACAATCCTATTCCCCCTTCTAGCCTCGCAAGGGCAGGGGGGTGACATTGTCGGGAAGCGGTTCCGGGGGATCCTGGCTCTCCTCCCCCTCCGGTTGATCGCTCCCGGCAATGTCCTTCCTGTCAAAGAGATCATCGACCCAGCCTATGTCGATGGCTCCGATCCAGAACCCTAAGTTCATGAGGATGACCCCGATCAGGCCTCCGGTCACGCCGGCCACAAGGGTCAGGCAGAGATAGATGCACCCCGCGTACAGCTCGCGCACGCTTAGTCCATCTCCTCCTTCGTCTGGGGATACCACGGGGGGCGGAACCCTTGCTGGATGGCCAGCATTGCAGTCTGCACCGGGCCGCTGATCTCTATGTCCCCGGCTTCGTATCTGCGGACTGTCCGCCCCGGGTCTCCTCTCAACCCGAGGGCGGTGCCCATTTGATTTGCCGAAAGGCCTAACTGGTGGCGTATACGCCGGAACTCCTTGGGGGTCATCCTTGCTCATGCGGCAAGGCTCGCCTTCTCCGTGCGCGTGGCGCGCAGGACTGAGAAGATCGTTTCCTTGACCACATGCTCCTTTCTGATCTGGATCTTGTTGGTGAGCTTCCAGCCGCTGGTTACGGCTTCTTCCTCGCCACCAAGCTTGGCGGCGATTTCTGCGTCAATCTCCTTGAGGCGCTTTTGGTTCGCCTCGATCCCGGCCTTGAGCGCAGCGCGCTCGTCAAGCAGGGAGGGGAGAAGGTTGTCGTTCGTGAGGTCAAGCATAGTCTGTCTCCTATGGTGAGCGGGCCGATGGCCCTGAGGTTGATTAGCGGAACTTGAGAAGATCGTAGATGGCGCATTCATTGGCGCCGAGTCCGGTCTCAGTGACCATCATGCAGATGTGGTCACGGCAGAAAAAGGTGGCATCGCCAACGTCCTTGCGGGTGATCGTAATGCCTTCAATTGTGACTTCGGCAACGCCGGGCTTGAAAGCCATGTCAAAGCGTTCGCAAAGGTGAAGTTCGAACATCGCGACCTCCTATTGAGTGGGCAGGATTGCCCGTTGCGATGAGATGAACATAGGGCGTGACGCCCTAAGGCGCAAGAGACAATCTGAGTAATTTTATTGCTTTTTTGAGGAGGCCTTATGCCTTGGAACGGTAGTGGCGTTGTAAGCCTTTTGTATTCGTGGGTAGCCAGGCGAGACGCCGGATCCCCCACCAACATCATCGGCGCAACCGAGATGGACGCGCAGGATCAGGATCTAGCGGACGCCATTGAAAACTGTGTGGCGCGCGACGGGCAGAATACAGCCTCCGCCAATCTCCCCATGGGCGGGTTCCTGCATACTAACGTGGGAGCCGCCACCCTCCGGGCCAATTACGGGAGAGTTGCTGAGTTGCAGGACGGCACCATCTGGAGAGCCGCAAGCCCTGGAGGCACAGGAGATGCAATTACGGGGACCATTACCCCCGCACCCTCTACATACACCACAGGCATGAAAGTTTGGGTTGTTGCGCCTGGTGCAAATACGGTGACCAACCCAACCATCAATGTGAACGCCTTGGGCGCGAAGACCATTCGGAAGCATCAAGGGGCTCTCACTGCCGGTGACTATGGGTCGGGCGATATTCTTTACATGGTGTATGACGGCACCGGCTTTGAACTTGTAAATCCGAAGTTTGCAACGCTTTCCGCTTCCTACCAGCCACTTGATGCAACTCTTACAGCGTTGGCCGGGATTACCTATACCAGCGGAACGCTTGTTCCTACTCTCACAGCGGCTGACACGTTTACCCTCGCAGATGCGGCAACTTTTGTCCGCACTACGGGGTCGCAAAGCATTGCCGGCGCAAAAACCTTTTCAGACTCTGTAACCGCAACCGCCCAAGCGAACCGATTTGGGACCGCAACAGGTTCCTATACTGCGCCATCCAACACCGGCATCAATATTCTACTCTACAACAATAGCGCGACCAACTATGCCGGGATCGGATCAGATACCTCCGGTCACATGTATTTTGTCACCGGCATAACCTCCCCCTCTACACGGTTCCAGATCACAAACGCAGGTTCGCTGTTGGATGCAAATCTGAACCCGATCCTTGCTTCAGGAAAAATTGCCGTTCCAGTTCCAGCATCTTCCATGGTCAGCAACACAACGAATGGAGCGGCCACGGGCACAACTGAAACCTCTACCAACAAGGTCATGGTCCGCACCCTGGATTTCGACACGACGACGCAGGAAGGGGCGCAGTTTTGCATTCCTATGCCGAAGAGCTGGAATGAGGGCACGGTGACTTTCCAGCCCGTTTGGACAGCGGCTAGCGGTTCCGGTGGCGTTGTGTGGGAATTGCGTGCAGTCGCAATGTCTGACGACGACGCACTTGATGCGGCATGGGGCACGGGGCAAACATCAACAGACACTCTCATCGCTGCAAACGACGTGCACACGGGGCCTGAGTCCGCGGCAATTACCATTGCCGGCTCCCCAGCTGAAAACGATCTCGTTTTCTTTCAAATCCGCCGCAATGTCGCGGATGCCAGCGATACGCTTGGCGTTGACGCGCGCCTGATCGCCATTCGCCTGTTCATCACAACAAACGCCCCCAACGACGCTTGAGGAACACATATGTCTGAGCAAAAGAGGAAACTTGTGGCCATTATCGAAAACGGTTCTGTGGCCCGAGGCTATCTCACCATCCACTACGTCAATGAGGAAGGGCAGGAGACACGCACGCCACGTGACATTGACCTGACAAGCGAGCAAATTGATCAGATACGATCTGCTATTGAGACCGTCATCAGCGCATGATCCAGTTTTCTCTTGTTACCTTTGGCGGCGGGGCTCCACCCTTCACTCCGGTGACAAACACATACACAACCGGAACCGCTGCCACTGAAACTGTACCCGTAGGTGCTACCAGTTGCGTCATCACGGTTCGAGGTGGCGGTGGCGCCGGCGGCAGGTCATCAATTGCCGGAGGCGGCGGTGGTGGCGGCGGCGCTCGCGCTGTCAAGACAATCTCGGTCACCGGCGGAAACACGTTCACATACACGGTAGGTGGATCCGTGTTGGGCCGCGCCACCAACGGAACTGGTAACACCGGAAACGCGTCCACCGTATCGGGGACTGTTTCAGGTGGGTCTGTATCAATTACCGCTAATGGTGGCGGTGGCGGGATCAGCTCCGGCGGCGGATTGGGCGGCACTGCAACAGGCGGCGACACAAACACAAACGGTAGTGACGGTTCTGCTGGAAGCGGAGCGGGGTCGGACGGACCAGGCGGAGACGGTGGAAACCCCGGGGGCGGCTTTGGCGGTGCTGGCGAAAACGGCGGGACTGCGTTTGCTGGATCGCCGCCTGGTGGTGGCGGTGGCGGCGCAACCAGTGGCACGTCTGGAGACGGCGCGCGTGGTCAGATTGTCTTTGCGTACACGTGAGGTCTGAAATGGAACCTTCCTGGCTATCCGCGGCTCGGGCGGAAATTGGAGTGCGTGAATTTGCCGGCGCGCCTGACAACCCAAGGATCATCAAATACTGGAACGACGCCGGCCTTGCCAATGTCGCTGATGGGCAGGATGAGGTGCCGTGGTGCGCTGCGTTTGTAGGTGCCATGCTTGCACGATCGAGCATTCCTCACTCTGGCAAGGCAAACGCGCGCAGTTATGAGACTTGGGGGCGAAAGCTCAACTCCCCGGCTCTTGGGTGCGTGGTTGTGTTCTCGCGTCCGCCCCATGCGTGGCAAGGGCACGTTGCTTTCTATCTTGGATCCAATAAGCCGAGCGGCCTCGTTCAAGTGATTGGTGGCAACCAATCGGACAGCGTGTCGATCGCTTCGTTTCACATGGATCGTGTTGTGGCTTTCAGGTGGCCGGCATCGCAGCTCGTCAAGCCTGAGTGGGTTGGTCCAATTGCGTTTGGTGCGGCAGCGCCGCTTTCAGAAAGAGAGGGGTAGGGAGTGAGTGACATAATTGAGCTTCATCGTGATGTGGGCAAGTTGGATGGGCAAATGAAAGCCCTGACCGTTCAGGTGGACAGGCTGGCGGAACAGGTGACAGCGCTGAACAACGTGCTCAACCAGGGAAAGGGCGCGCGCACGGTGCTGCTGGTTTTGCCGGCGATGATAGGTCTTACCACCGGCGCGCTTGGCTATTTTGGGATCAAACTGACCATTGGAAACTAGGAGAAAGACGATGAACCTGAAGCTTGTTCTTGATGTGCTTGTTGGCGCGCTCAATTACTTTCCGGGCCTGAAGACAAAGGTTGCGGCTGTTGCGGCAGTCGTGTCAGCTTTGATTGTTGCCATCAGTGCAGCCCTTTCCGCTTTCGGCGCCGGCTTTGAGATCCCATACCTTAATGAGATCAATGCGGTGCTGATTGCGCTGACTGCGGTTGGTGCTGCAAACCAGCCCGGCAACAACCTTCCCAAGCCGTAATGCTTGGCTATCTAAAAATGGCGGGAGTGGGGCTAATTGCGGTCCTGCTCCTGCTCTCGGCATGGACCGTGCGCGGTTGGGCTGAAGACGCTTCAAAACTGAAAGCCGCGCGCGCGGCCCTTCAGGATGAAATCAAGCGGAGGATCTCCGTCGTGCTGGAGAAGAACCAAGCGCAACGGGAGCTGGTGCTTGTCAGGTCTGAACTCTCAGAGGCCAAGCTGGCGGCCGCTGAAGCCAAAAGAAACGCCGGCGTCAAAATCATAACGCGAACCATTAAAGCGAATGTGGCGGACAATCCTGATTGCAGCATTGATGAGCCTGTTGCCGGCCTGCTCAACCGTGCCAGAGCCGGAGACCTGTCCGCCTCCACCACCGCTCCTGACAGCCCCTGAGGGCCCTCTGGCGGCGGGTAGCTCGCTCCCGGCACCAATACCCCTCCCAGACCTTCTGACCGCCTACGTGCAGGATATTCAGCGCTTTGAGGCTCTGCGGGCGAGGCACCGAGAGTTGGCTGACTGGTCGGTGCAATGCGGAAAAGGGTCTGGCGAAAACTAGTGCCACCTATTTTCGCCGCATCTAAAGAAGAAAGTGGGCTGACGTTAGGGGTGACGCTCAAGGTGCCCGCACTCCCGAAACTGAGAACGCCTCTAAAGCAATAATTCGAAATTCGGCGCCTCTGAACTTCCGACGATAGCGCGTAGTGTGCCGTTCACTGCAGGACGGGATCGTCCAGCGTCACTCTCGGAAGGAGTTCCAACATGCAAAACACGTCGAACCTAGTTACCGGAGCAATGCGCCCTCTGCTTGACCGGCTACGGGAATCACGCATCGGGATCACTAGCGGCTACAAGCACATCAACGCTGGAGCGTTGAGGGTTATCAAGATCGGTAAGCGATCTTACGTGACCGATGAGGCGTGGGCGGATTTTATCCGAAACCTCCCCTCCTACACGCCTCGCTCAAAATACACGCCTCGCTCAAAAGCGGCGGCCACGCGACAAGCGGATTAAGCGAAATAAAGGCCGCGCCACCAAGAAGGTCGCGCGGCCAATGCCCTCAAATCAACAGCAGACTCGCCAAAGCCTGCACCATCGGAGAAGATCAATGGATGCCCCATCCATAATCAATGCCGACAACGCCTTCAAGTCTGAAAGTTTTTAGCAGTGGTGACGGGTGGTGACCCGTGAAAACGGGTAAAAACCTTCGAACCGTCTTTCGTGAAGCGATATACCCTGTTTCACCCGTCA
>Ga0315901_10001456_pt1 | contig 34275 bp, 31 predicted proteins | sample LakEriMetagenome_10_FD_203761 | JGI IMG/M metagenome (GOLD analysis project Ga0315901, IMG submission 203761) | Freshwater fungal communities from buoy surface, Lake Erie, Ohio, United States - Buoy 2 MA116 | ecosystem: Environmental > Aquatic > Freshwater > Lake | place: USA: Lake Erie, Ohio...
AATTCCAGAGACAAAACGTGAAGTCCGTCAAATAAGAAAAGTGCTGCGAATCACGAAAGGAGGGAAGCTTTTAAGAACTATTTTGGACAGTTCAGAAAGGGTAACGCGCATGCATGGTAATTTCCCTGATCTAGGAAGTATTGTTATTGAGAAAAGAAATGAGGACTTATATAAATTTTTAGAAAATTCACCTTTGTATAATAAAGTTGAGTTTCGTGTCACTGGCACAGCTCATTTGTTTGATAAGAATATTCGTTTTCTTACCGGCAATTTGGTCGAAGGGCTAGCTATTGAAATTGCTTTATTAGCTCTATTGATGGGAATTGTTTATCGCTCTCTAAATATGATCATCATTTTTATGATTCCCAACTTGATTCCTTTGTTTATAATTGGAGCAATCATGTCATTTTTTCAAATAGAACTTAAAACGAGTACGGCAATTATTTTTACAATTGCACTCGGGATTGCTGTTGATGATACGATCCATCTTTTAGGAAAATTCCGGTATGAACTAAGTAAAGGGAAATCTAAATTATATGCGCTTAAATCAGCTTACTTAACAACAGCTAAGGCAACAATCATTACGACCTTAGTCCTTTGTGCTGGATTTATGCTTTTGATTTTTTCGAGTTTCGTTGGAGCGTTCAATATGGGCTTGCTGATAAGTATTACATTGTTTATTGCGATGATTATAGATATTACGCTGTTGCCAGTGCTTTTAACAGTATTTTTTAAAACTAAAAACAAATAAAAGGAGAATAATTTTAACTACTTTAGATATATTAAGAACACAGCAATTGCCTATTTCTTGCTTCAAACAATGTCAAAAAATCGTCAGATCATAGCGTTATTCATTATTGCAAGTAACTCTCTTTTATTGGCAGGAAGCATTTTTGACCTTCATAGATCAATTTTAGAAGTGTCCATTTTAATTGGGCTGTGTACATCTGGAACGTTGGTAATCTATGGATATGATTTTGCACAATTCAATCAGAAAGGATACAATGAGTTAGTGTCAAATGTTTTAAAATCGCCCATTCAGACTTTTTTTTATTTTCTTTTTATTGTTGTAATTGTGCCTTTTGCCTTTTTTCAATTATCCAGTTTTAGAATCAATACACTGCTTATAATTTGTCTTTTTGGACTCTTGTATTCGGTTCCTTTGAATTTTATTAAAAAGGATTTCAAATTGAAAAAAATCTTTTACTTTAAAAATGTTTTTATCGGTTTTTCTTGGGGTGGACTCATACTAGTGGGGGCTGGTTCTTGTTCCTCTTCAATTGTTTTGGCATTTTTTCTTTTTACTTCAATTCAAGTGATGATTGGTAGCTCCATTCGGGACATAGCAGATATTCAAAAAGATCAGAATTCAGGAATGAACACGCTTCCAGTTCGGTTTGGAATAAAAAATACGGTGCGAATTCTCAATGCTTTAAATCTTTGCTCATTAGGCGCGCTATTTTTTGCGTTGGAGACAAATTATTGGATTGTCATGGCACTTGTCTTTTTGTGGAGAGCGATTGTATTGGCTAAAGTGAAAATCCCTAAAGAATCTATTTTATGGACGCAAACAATGAATATTTTAACATGTACACTGCTCCTCTTAACAATGCTTGTAATTAAAATTTCGCCATGGATATTCAGTTGAATCCTCACTATTTTGCGATTGCAACATTAATTTCAGCGACCTGTTTTACGTTTGTTTGGTGGCTGGATGCGAAAACCCATTCGAGCTTGGTGAAAATTGATATAAGTGACAAGGAATTACAGACACATCGAATCTTGATTCTCACGTCAGGGATGATGGAGCTATCCTTGATTCTTTTGTATTGGTTTCATTGGGAAGCCTTGGCTCTTTTTATTGCGGCATTTATTACACGCACGGCACACGAATTTATCGATGAATTGAAGTTCCATGTAGATCGTTGTTCATTCAAGGAAACAATCTTTCATTTGATCATGTGGATGACGGTCCTTACTAAAACATTTCTCTTATTTATTTGGGGTTTTTTCTTTCGATACAAGGGAATTGAGAATCTTCCTATTTGGATCTATGTTTGGGCATTTATGATTGTTATTTTAATGGCATTAATAAGTTTAAAAGAATGGAACCAAGGCAAGAGCTGAATTTTGAATTGGTGATTATCGGGGGAGGTGTATCAGCATCCTTTCTCTGTTTGGATATCTTGAAAAAAGATCCTTCTTTTAAAATTCTTGTTATTGAGAACAGCATTGAATTTCCCCAAAAAATAGGAGAATCTGTTGTTGACATGACTGCCTTGATTCTTGAGGAAAAAGGAATAGGTCATTTGTTGAGTTCACAAACTAAAAAATCTGGAATCCGATTTCTGTTTAATGAGCGAAATAGTGAGGATAGATCAGATATTGCAGAATTTGCAAGTCCAACTTTTCCGGGAAGAATAAATGCCTATCACTTGGATAGGAAACGTTTGGATCAAGATCTTTTGGATGAGGTGGAGAAAAAAGGAGTAACGGTTTTTCGTCCAGCTGAAATTATCTTTTTTGAGCGAGGAAATGGATCGAACAAAGTACATGTCTCTTTTTTGAAAAATGAATTTCACATTACCACACCATGGGTAGTTGATGCGAGCGGTAGATCAAGAGTTCTTTCTAAATTACTGCATTGGAAAGATTTACCCATTCAATTACAGACAGGTTCAATAATGGCGCATTTCAAACATATTCAACCCAATGAAAAGTGGGATACGCCAGAAAATGTGTTTTGGGATAGCAATGCGATTGCTTTACGAAAGTTCAGTACAACGCACTTGATGCGTCCAAATTCTTGGTGGTGGATTATTCGACTTGATGACATTACAACGAGTATAGGGGTTATGTTTGATAAACAGAAAATTCATTTTGATTCAGCTGAGGAATATTTCAGGCAGTTGATTGAACAAGATCCAGAATTGTCTAGAATGACTAGTGGTGCTGTAATGAGCTCAATTCGACACATTGAACAGGTGCCATATGTTTCGGAAAAATTAGTTGAACAAGGAGTTGCGCTCATTGGTGACAGCGGCGCATTTCTCGACCCACTCTTCTCTCCAGGACTTGAATTAATTGGTCAACAGAGTCTTTGGTTGTCCGATTTATTGGTTCAGGAAAAAGTGAAAGGTAGATATAATCAACGTGGTTGGGAAAAATATGCATCTTCATTTCAAAAAGCGTATGAAACGCGTTTGCTAATGTATCGCTATGCTTATGGGCTTATGGGTTCTTATGACTTATTTACCGCATGGACCAAACTCGGAAATTTTGTATACATAGGAACAGTCGTATACCCATCTGTTGTCTTCAAGGCCAAGCGCAAAATGCCTTTGCGTTTTTCCTTTATGGAGCGTTTAGGCGTCAATGTTATTGGGACAAGACTTAACCGCATATATGAAAAGCGAAAAAAACATGGACGAGTTTCAGTAACAAAAACAAACCACCTAGAATATTCTGGTGTGCGGGTTCCTAAAGACAAACGATTTGTAATCATTCCATTCGTTCTACTATTCAAAGCAGTACGTGGCTATCTTTCGCTCGAACGAAGTGAATTATTTTCCTCTTTAAAATCAATTCAAAAGCGAACTAAAGGATAAACCTTTATTCACAATGTTTAGCTTAATTGAAAACCTGATTTTTTCCGCATATTTTGAATTCCCAAAAGAGTCTTGTAGTTGCTTGCTCATCCAAACTGGGAAATATATTCCGAAAACCTTAGAAATTCGTAAACCAATTCCAGTGTTTATTGCCGAATTTACACTAACTCCGTTATGGAAGGCTCCCGCATCTGCATAAATACCCAAAAATCCAAGTTTAGGAACAGGCAATTGTGCGTACAAGTTTGTAGTTGCCATCCAATTTGTTGTGGTGCCAAACCAAGAGGTTGATTTAAATCCACCCATATTTTCCGCACGTTGTTGTGACCAAGTACCACTTATCTGGCCTCTTCCAAAATAATAATCTTCAAAGAAAATATCTTGAGCACCGTCTGTTCCGCTCATTGACATTGCATAACGGTATGTACTTGCAGCGTTTGCGTGAACAAAATTTAAATAATTACCTACAAAACCTCTTATTTCAACCCAACGTTTCATTGAATTTTTCAGGTATCTAAATCGATATGAGGCTTCAGCAGTTACTCGACTGAATTCGGCATCTTGTGCTTTTAAATAATCTCCTCTTAGGGCAAAGTTGAACTTATGATCAGGAAGATTAATGCCACCAGAATATTTTAGGAAACCTCCTTGGTAATCTTTTGTAAAAACATTGTTGTAATTGTAACGAAGGATTCCTTGTACTAAAATAGAATGTGTGAATATTGAATTGTTTCGTTTTCCTAATTTCGTATTCCAATAAGGTGATATCGCTGTATAGGTTCCTTCTGCTTTTCTAAGATTTCCAGTAGAATCATACTTGAAAGATTTTAAGGATAAACCAATCTTGCTGATTTTTGCACATTTTTCAGGTAAAAGAGAATAAGAGAATTCGCCGATACCGGAAACCATATTTCTACCAAAAGAATACATCGGGGCAACTAGATATTGAAATTTCGTGAATGGCACTCCCATGTTGTGGAATGCAGCGCCAACCATGAGTTTATCATAAACATTTCCTGCAACTATTGGTGTCCAGAAAACGGTCGTGTTTTTAGATTCATTATCGCCAATCAAGTATTCGATTTTTAAAAGTTCTGCTTTCTTAAGAGGTCCCTCAGCATGCCAGTTGTTATTGCCTCTATAGATTTCAGGGATATCTTTTGAAGCATCAATAACAACTTCTTGCGCATTCGGAGTTTTCATGGATACTTCTGTTTGGCCAGGTTCTAACCATGCAGTTTCAGTGATTTCTCCATTGTTCAAGATATTCACTTCAATCGGCCCATTCACTTGACCAACATTCTTTACTTTGACAGTTGTGCCCGTATCGTCCGTTTTGACACATTTCAATTTATAATCAATGTGGTTTGTTGTATTGATTAAATCTTCAAATAACCAGCTTAAATCTTTACCAGAGGATTTTTCCAAAGTTGCCTTCATGTCTTCTGGTTGCGGATGTTTGAATTTCCATGCCTCGAAATAGTCATTCATGCATTTATCGAAAAGTTCTTCTCCAAGGTAATCTTTCAAATAATAGAAAATCAAACCAGTTTTTTGATACATGATGACACCATAATTCATTGAGCTAAATTCAGCAGAATGTGTCTCTAATGGTTGATCTTCTCCCAAACACGCTACCATGCGATACGAAATATCTCCCATGTCGTGATGGTCTAAATCATTGAAATGAAAACTTCCTCCAAAAACCATATCTGACATGCGGGTATTGTTTGGATACTTTGTTTGCACATAACGGACTTCATTCAGTGTATTCATTCCTTCGTCCATCCATCCGTGAACGCGCTCATTAGAACCCAGTATTCCATAAAACCAATTATGCCCAACTTCGTGCACGATTACGACTTCTAATTCCTCTTTATTGCTTGCACTGCCAATAACAGTAACATTCGGATATTCCATTCCTCCACCCGCTGAAATAGTACCGTCAACAGCTGTCACTTGGTTGTATGGATAATCTCCGTTCCATTTTGAATAGTAGAATGTACCATCATTGATGTACTCAATGGCATATTGCCAAGTATCAGAATTGCTTGGAACAAACATCGCCCAAGAAGTAACTATTTTTTTAGAACGAGGGAGTTCAACTTCACCTTTCAAAACAGCATATCTTTTGTCGGCAAACCAAGCAAAATCATGCACGTTGTTTTGCGTGTAGCGAATCGTTTTCCATTCCAAATCTGATTGAGGGAAGTTTGTTTCTTTCTTTGAATTAATAGATTCTTCAACCAAATCTGCAATTCGTTTTTGAGTTTCGGCTGCTTTTTGATTTAAAAACTGAATCTCAGATTCTGTTTGCAAATCACCTGTTGCGCCTACAACATAATTTTTAGGGAGGGTTATACTTACATCAAAAGAGCCATATTCAGAATAGAATTCACCTTGGTTTAAATAGGGGATAGGATTCCATCCATTTTTGTCATAAACTGCTGGTTTAGGATACCATTGTGTAATTTGATAAGATTGTCCAATATGTCCAAGTCTGGAAATCTCACCTGAGGGAATTTTTACTTTGAAAGGAGTCGAAACGGTTAGTCTTTCACCTGGTTTCAAAGGAGTAGAAAGGTGAAGAATACAGATATCGATATTTTTTGGATCAAATTCCCATTCAACTTTGCTGCCATTTATCTTGAAGTCGAGTGAATCGATGTTTCCTTTGTCTTCTTCATTTCCAAATTGCAATGTTGTTTTTCCATCCTTGTATTGCTGCCTCGCTAAGGCAGTTTGTCCATTTCGATAGGCATTGGGCCAAATGTGTATGTACAATTTATCAAGTTGGTCTGGTGAATGATTGATGTATTCAAAGGATTCGAAAGCGCTGAGTGTGTGATTCAGGTCGTCTAATTTTACGTTGATTGTATAATTCACCTCTTGCTGCCAATATGTTTGACTAACAGCCGCAAAGGTCAAAGAGAAAGTAAAAATGAAAAAGGCAATTTTCATAGTGTATGATTGTTTAAATGGAAATTTAAAAGTAATTAAAATACAAATAAAAAAGGCCATCCCATAGGACGGCCTTCTAAAAACAGAACGAAATGTTATTCAATAATAATCTTTTGCTGTTGAATAGTATCATTTGTTTTAACCGAAATAAAGTATGCTCCTTTATTTAAGTTAGGTAATGAAACCGTGTTCATTCCGTCTACGAGTAATTTTGTATAAATTATTTTACCATTCATATCACTCAGAACAATCTCTGTTGGTTTATTCGAAGGAAGTGAAATTTGAATCGTTCCAGTGCTTGGATTTGGATATACTTGGAAGTTCACTGCAGTCGATTCTTCGATTGATAAATAGTCAATCAAAACACAATTTGAAGTAGAAAAACAATTTCCAGGGAATTCAACAATAACTGCATACGAACCATTCGATTGTGGCGTATAAGTGTTCGTTGTTTGACCAGAAATGTTAGCCTGAGATCCACAATCAATCCATTGGTAACTTTGACCAATAGTTGCTGTTTCGATAATTCCACTTTCAATTGCTGTTTCATTTGCAAATACAGCAATTGGAGTGATTTGCACGACATCAACAGAATCAACAACTGGGCAGCCATTTGCCCCAACAGAAGTTGTTGTGTAAACACCTGCAGCATTATAAGTAGTGCCATTTGATGTAAAAGGGAATGTGCAAACCTCTTGCAACAAATAGCTCGATCCTGAGTAATTAACTGTTAGGTCAAGAGAGATAATTGAATCACAACCTGCAGCATTAACTAGTGTGTAGGTGGCACTATTATTTGAGGCGGTGTAAGTATTACCATCAATCCATGTAGCTGAATCACAAGCTGATTGAATGTCAGTAGAATAAGTTGTTAAGGTTTGAATAATCTCCAGAGTATCTATAACTGGACACCCATTTGTGCCTATTGAATTTGACGTATAGATTCCTGCTGTTTGATAGGTAGATCCATTCGTTGCAGTGTAAGGAAACTGACATGTGTTTTCCATGAGGTAGGATCCTGAAGAGTAGTTTAATGTTAGATCAAGTGTGACGATAGAATCACATCCTGACAAATTAAGAAACGGGTAAGTCGCCGTATTGTTTGAGGAGTAATAAGTGTTTCCATCTACCCACGAAAGCGAATCACAAGCAGTTTGAATATCTGTGCCATAACTTGGTATACATGTTCCCCAAGTAATTGAGACATCATCTATAGCTAGCCCATCATCACTACCTGTATGGTCAATATCAGACCACCTAATCAATATATAGGATCCAGCACTCACAGTTGCTGCTAAGACTTCACTAAGTGTAACTCTATTAGCCGAAGCATTTCCGTCTAGAGCTCCCGCTGTTAAACTTGAAACAGGGCTAGAACCTGCCAATGCAGTAATTTCTGTCCAGCCTGTATTTGCTAATCCAGGATTTAAAAGGGTGTCTCTCGAAGTACTAACCTTGTACCACACAGTAACGGTTTGAGCAGCATTTGAGCCACCATTTCGCCATTCTTCCAGTGTATAGGTTAAATTGATGTTATTAACAACATCGGTACCCGAATTTTGAAGTAATACTCCATGAGCAAAGCTTCCTCCAAAGGAAGTGTTGTTTGACCCAATTGACCCTAAGGCACGATCGTTAGATGCGGAAGCCCCATAAGAGTATAGACCACCGAAATTACCAGAACCTGTGCTTGCAGCATAAGTCGTGCTGGTAGATGTTCGCTGAGAATACCAATTTGGAATAGTACTGTTTTCGAACCAATCGTTGACGCTACCACTATTGAGTAAATTATCAAAATTTTCGTTGTACGAACCAGCTCCGTTCATCGCAACTTGCGCATAAAACGTAACGGGAAAAAGTAATAAGGCGAGTAACAAGTTTTTCATATAGATAATATTTTAGCGTAAAAATAGGAAAGGAAAGGAGTAAATTGAAATTAAATTTCATAAAAAAAAGACGGCTATTCACCGTCTTTGTCTTATTTCATTTGTTCATCTTCTTCAGGATCGGGAGGGAAGATTTTTGGAAGGTCTTCTTTTCCTTGCAATCTGTCAAGCATTTCTTCCAATTGTGAAATCGAAAGGCTCTTGGCAATGATCTTTTTATCTTTGTCAAGTATGAATACTCTTGGAGTTGAGAAAATATCATAGGTAGTTTGATAATTCAGTGATTCAAGGGTCGTGTATTTGGGAACAAATTGTCGTGCATCTTCCATGGCTGCCTTGAATAAAGGTTCTGTTACTGCCACATTAATGAATGTCATGTTGTTATCTTTGATAAATTTCTTCCATTTTCCAAAATCCTCACCTACAGCTTTACCTACCGCGAATATTTCAATATTCCTTGCTTTTAACTTCTCCTTGTAAAGTGTTTCTAGTTTTGGTGTCGTCTTTTTGCAATGTCCGCATTCTGGGTCCCAAAAATAAAGAATGGTATATTCTGATGTTAAACTGTAAAAATCTTGCCATTTCGTGTCTGTAGTGTCGCGTAATATGATGTTTGGTGGTCGCACCCCAAGTACAGTATTTTTCTGAGCTGGAATCTTTTCACACAATTCCTCTAGTTTATCTTCTTTCATCCAGAATGCAGGAGATTTTCCTTCCGCATTTTTACTGCAGTAATATTTGTCCGCCATCATCACATAGACTTTATCCATTCCCATGATATTGCTCTTACCATAAGTTGAAGTAATCCATGAAACACAATATTCAAAGGTTTTAGATTTAGGATTCAAGGCATCACAAAACTTGAAAGCATTGTTAAGAATCGTATCCCAGTGCTGAATCATCATGTTTTTACCAAAGAAATATTCCAATTTAGAATGAAAAACAGGCGTATTTACTAATCGATCATCTGAAAGGTCAACATTGTCCCAAAAATGAGTTCGGAAATAATTGAATCTGAAGTTTGAATCAATGATGTTTCCTTTTTCGTCTTTCGGTGCTTCTGGAATATCAATATCCATTGACATTTTAACAATTTTCGAAACTAATTTTGTTGGATTCGTTTTGATTAAATTGTTCTGATAATCAATAACTTCTTTGTTGATAGCATCTATTTTATCTGACAAAATTTTGAATTGTGGATCTTCGCTTTTTAATTTGCTGCGTTGTTCTGTTAACTTTCCAGATTCAGTCTTCTTAGGTCCAATGAATTTGATGTATTCAATAAAAACTTTGTTTTCTTCCGACTTTTTCACTTTCATGTTTTCGACAAAATCAGGAGAAACAGTTTCCAATGAAACTTCTTCATTGTTATATACAAACTCAAAATATTTTTGTCCGGGCAGCAAAACACCCAAAATTCCTGGTACTTGTTTTTTTGCATCGAACTCAACATATCCACCTTTTAATTCAGCTGTATCGGCATAGTAAAGGCCTTTACCAACGTACTTAATTAAATGAACTGTAGTGTCTTTTTGATTCCCAATTTTGAATCGAAGCTTTTGCCCAAAAGAAACGGCGCTGTAAAACAGAAAAGAGGCGATAATTAGTGATCTCATAGTTTTAAAATCTTTCAAAGTATGAAGTTATTTTAATGACGCTGTAAATTTAAAAAGTATAGTTTATTTAACACATCTTTAACCAATCAGTATTCTTTGAAAATACCTTTTTTTGCTGTGAGATAGCTTGACCATCCAAACAAAACATAGGCACTGAATAAAGATCCTATAGCTAGAAGCGAAACAGAGGTGTCGATATACAAACCACCAGACTCAAACATTTTATCAAGGAAATATTTAAATAGTAAGAAAACGAATACTGATAAACCACTGATGATTCCAAATACTTTTATAAAATAGCGGAAAAAGCTTTGAATGATTGCAGTGGGATGAAATCCTATTCGAAGAAGTGTTCTTACTTCATATGCATTTCTCGACATGAGTAACTGCATGTATTGGATGAGTACTAATCCTGACACAAAAACGGCAATTATGGAAATCCCAAGTACCACAAGAAACAAGGTGCCTACAACACTTTTTAATCTTCCAATTAGCATTTGTGAATTTTTGGATTCAAGACCTCGTTTTTTCAAAAGTTCTTCGACAAGACCAAACTCGCTTTCTCTTCCTGAAATCATCAGTTGCGTGATTTTCTTTTCACGATCAGTTTTGTATTTCGCATTGCCATATTCCATGAATGATTCAGGAACTAGAATGGAAGATACTTCGTTTGTGAAACCAATGATTCGCGCATCTGCCCATTCTTTATTTATGTCATCTTTTAACGTGAATTTAAATTTGATGTCTTTGGCTAAATCATCAGAAATTTGTGGAATTCCACTGGCAGACATGAAAGTGTTCAGCATCACAAGAAATTCTCTCGGCATGATAATCGGCACAAATTTGTCGCCTTCTTTCCAATGCCATTTAGTCGATTTTACATCAAGGAATTTGGGATTAACTGTTTGAATGAAAACATCTGTTCTAAATCGAGGAACCATTGGATCAGCGGTTTCGAAGGAAACATCGAAATTGTTGCTTATGACAGGTTGTGCATCCTGAATAAAAGGTTCTTTTCGAATTTTTTCAATTTCCCTTTCACTGAAATCCGTTTTTGTCAGATTCAAAGAACTTGAATTTGTTACCTTTTTCTGGACAATAATCGTGTTTGGACCAAGGATATCAGAGCCTTTGCCAAATTCATTCACTTTGATTAAGTAATGAATAGAAGTAATAAGAAAGGTCATGCCGAGAAACGAACCGACCATCGCAATCACCAATTGCTTTTTATCTTGGTTTCGGAAGAGGAGTTTATTTAACATGGCTTACAAGTAATAGATGTGATCGTATTTGAATCCATGGTCATCTCCTAAAGTTGTCAATACAAAACCTGCTCCAATTTCATCGCACCGTTTGTTGATGAGTGTCAGGCATTTCAGGGAGTTTTCGGCATCAAGATGAGAGAATGGTTCATCCATGAGTAGAATTTCAAATGGTTGACACAAAGCACGAATAATTGCCACCCGTTGTTGCTGTCCCATAGATAGAAATTGACACTTTTGATCCCATTTATTTTCGATATCCAATGCACGCAACATCGTTCGAATTTCTTCTTCATTGAATACATTTTGAAGACTATTTTTTAAAAGAAGATTTTCTCCAACTGTCAACTCAGGGAATAATTGCAAGTCTTGAAAAACCACTGATACCTTTTTTTGACGTATCAATGTCCAATCATTTGGTTGGAAGGTGTTGATATTTATGTTGTCATAAAAAACCTCTCCTACATAGTCTGATCTTAATCCAAGGGCTGTAAAGGTAAAGGTCGATTTTCCTTTGCCGCTAGAAGCATTTAGCAAGATTTTTTCCCCTTTTGCCACTTCCATTTTATTTCCCCAGATACTTTTTGTACCATGTTGAATGGAATTAAGAGGTTGTGGCATCACTTTGTCAAAAACAATTTTCATAATTTTTGGTTTTGACCTGTATTTTCAAGAATCATTCCAAAGTGTTTTATATTAAGTTTTCTGTTGCAATTAATTTGTTGAGAATTTGATTTAGCATTTGTTCTGTTTGATCAAAAGATACAATTGTAGCATTCTTATGCCTCTTCAGCCAAGTTAATTGTCTTTTTGCGTACCTCCTCGAGTTTTGTTTTACAAGTTCAATTGCTGTTTCTAATTCTATTTTTCCGTCCAAGAAATCAAATAATTCCCTATAACCAACTGTTTTTAGAGCGTTCAAGTGCTTAAATGGCAGAAGTGTTTTTACTTCTTCTAACAATCCCATTTCCATCATGTTCTCAACTCGCAGATTGATGCGGTTGTACAATTGTTCTCTTGGATGTTCGATGATGAATCGATGGACTTCAAAATAATTTTTTTGCGGAGTGGCTTTTCTTAATTCGGAGAAAGGTAAGCCAGTTAAGCGAATGGCTTCAATAGCCCGAATCACTCGGACAGGATTCTGCTTGTCGACTTGATTAAAAAAAACGGGATCTTTAATTTTAAGTTCTTCTAAGAGAAAGGATAAACCATCTTTTTCAACATCTTCCGACAATTGATCTCTTAATTTGCGCGAAGTTGGAATGTTATCTAAGCCAATACACAAAGCATCAATGAACATTCCTGACCCCCCTGTCAAAACAACTGTTTCATGCAACTGAAAAAGAGTTTTCAGAACTTCGTGCGCCTCCTCTGCGAATTTAGCAGCTGTTACTTCTTCTGAAATGCTATGTGAATCAATGAAATAATGTTTAACTCCATTTTGTTCTTTAAGTGATGGTTTTGCCGTACCAATCGACATTTCTTTATAAAATTGACGAGAATCTGCCGATAGAATTGCTGTTTTGAAATAATGAGCTAATTCAACAGAAAGAGCTGTTTTTCCGCTGGCGGTGGGACCTTCTATGACAACGAGACGTTTGATTTTTTTCTTTCAAAAATATACAAATTACTTGTATACTGCTCGCCATTCAAGGTATCGTTTGTAGATCGAACGAACGTAATTATAGGTTCGTGCACCACGAAGCGCGCCATTTTTCACAACAGGATCGGTATAATATTTGGCTTTAGATAAGTTTAACATCATGATTTCTACATTATCATCCCAGCGCAATGGATCCAAACCATTTTTTCTTGCTAGGCGCTGTGCGTCCTCAACATGACTTCTTCCTGCATTGTACGTTGCAATGGTAAACTTCTCCCTTTGAATGCGGTCGGGAATATTTTTCCAGCCTTTTAAGTCAGTGGCTAATTTTAGCATTCCACCATAAATTTGTTGTTCAACAGGAGAGTCTGGAAGTACACCATATAGCGGACCAATACTTGGCATAAACTGCATGATGCCATAAGATCCACCAAATCCTTGAACATTTGGATTGAATTTCGATTCTTTGTATGCAATAGATGCGAGTAACAACCAATCCCAATTATATTTTGTTGCAGCTCTTTTGAAGGTTGCATCAAAATTGGAAAGTCGACCGTTTCGTATACTCAAACCAAACTCTTCCTTTTTAGCGGGTAAATCTTTTAATTCGAAGTATTTTGCATTCAGGTATTTATAGATTTTTTTAGACATGAATTGTTTCAACCACCGATCAATCCGCGCCTTGAGTAAAGGACTTGTTTTTCGTAATCCAAACGCTATTTTTTGTTTAACTGAAATAGGTGTGTTTATATCAAGGTTGTCAAAAAATTGTTGGTTCACTTTTGCAACATTTTCCTCCGTAACGGTGTAATCGATAAGGCCTTCAGCAACCATTTCAATTAATTCTTCCGAACTTACAGCGCCTTCTTCTCCTGAAATATAGATAGTGTCTCCAATTTCCTCTTGCAAATGATTCAAGCGTTGCTCATAACTTGAATTTTTCCAAACATGGACGGTTTTATAGGCTAATTCATTTGGGTCACGAATAATAAACTTATTCCAGAGTGATTGTTGGGCTTTTCTCCAGCCATTTGGTTTTCTCTGAATTAGCACCTGAGGAGTGCGAATGAAAGGTGAAGAAAAGTCAATCTTGCGTTTTCTTTCTTTTGTTACTGTGTAATTGCACGCTACAAGATCTCCTTCTCCTTCATTCAACATGAGAACAAGATCATCCAGGTTGTTCACTATTTTGACTTCCAATTCCACCCCAAGTTCAATTGCAAATTCTTTGAGAAGTTCGTATTCGAATCCCATTCTTTTTCCTCTGTAGATGAAGAAAGATGTTGAACTGTTTTCTGCTAGGATTGTCAACTTGCCTTTTTGCAAAATTTCTGGCAAGTCAATGTTAACTGCATTTCCTTCATAAGCCTCAATTTCACCTTGATTATTACTGCAGCTGGCAAGAAAAATCACCAACGCAATAGTAGTAAAAAAGCTCATTAACAGTTTTAACCTTAAGGTCATGCTTGTTTAATTGAAGATGCAAAATACAAAAAAATAAAATCTTCCATCATTTATTTGTTCCGAAGTGCAGGATAGCTTCACTCATGAAGATTTTAAAACAACTATAAATTTCAGTGTAATGTCGGTCGAAAGAAAGCGGTGCTTGATGTAAAAGATTCGGAAACGAAATGCGAGAACCAACCCCAGCACATGATTTTTCAAGACCTTCTCTCAATGGATAATAATTCAACCATTGTCTGTTTCTCATGGTTTCAATAAATGTTTTGAAGTCACTTGTGTAATCGTCCCAATAGTGAGGTTGAAACGTATAGAAATTTTCAAGAAATTTATTAAGTTCAATGGAATGATAGTCTTTCCAATGAGAGGCCAATAGATGATCGAAGAATAAATCGATTGCCACATTGCTCACTTTAGGAAGCTCAGGATAAAGAGTTTTTAAAAGTTTCCGAACATCTTCATGCCTATCTATATAGCTGTCAATTGAGCGATGGAGTTGAATTCCAGATTGAATTTTTTCTGGAAAATTATACATTGCCTTTCCTTTAACAAAATCACCAAAAAGATTCGCATACATAAGTTCCAAGTCATTGTTGGAAAAATAAAGATGACCAAGGAAATTCATGAATTAATGTAATTGTAAAAAAAAAAGATCCCAATAAATGGGATCTTTCAATCAATATTCGTCCTCATTAAAGAGGAAGTCCTCTCTTGAAGGATAGTCGGGCCAAATTTCTTCGATACTTTCATAAATATCTCCTTCGTCCTCCAGATCTTGCAGATTTTCAACTACTTCGAGAGGAGCTCCTGTGCGAATGGCAAAATCAATCAACTCATCCTTCGCAGCGGGCCATGGGGCATCTTCCAAATAGGAAGCTAGTTCTAGTGTCCAGTACATTTTTTCCTCCTTTATTAGGTTATTTTTGCGCAAAAATAGATTTTATTTAAAACTTTCCAAATCTACAAGCAAAAACATTCAAATTGATTTATTAACAATTTCAGTTTTTGCTTACATTCTAGGCTTCCAAGGTTGCTCATCAACCTGTAAATCTTGCGCTATTTTTCTGCTCAAAACGAACAAATAATCACTTAATCTATTGATATATGCTGTTACGAGTTCCGCAACAAATTCATGTTGAGAAAGATCAACAATTAATCGTTCTGATCTTCTGCATACGCAGCGTGCGACATGACAAAAAGATACAGCTTGATGTCCGCCTGGTAAAACAAAAAACTTCATTTCTGGCAGTTCTGCGTCCATGTCGTCCATCCAGTTTTCCAGAAGCGAAATATCCTCACTTTTGAGGTCTGGAATTCTCATGTTCGACTTTTCTGGATCAGAGGCCAAGCTTGAACCGATTGTGAAAAGTCGGTCTTGAATTTCAATTAGTTGTTCGATATACTTGTTATGAATTCCTTGGTCGCGAACAACACCTATATATGAATTCAATTCATCTATGGTCCCGTATGATTCAATTCTTAGTGAACTTTTTAGAACTCTCGTTCCACCGATAAGTCCAGTTGTTCCGGTATCTCCCTTTTTTGTATAAATTTTCATTCTTTTTCCTGTAAGTCGATTAGTTTTTGTTTTAACTCTGATATTCGTGCTTTCTTTCCTTGAAGCCGAATATTTTTGGCTGTATCCGTAAAGAATCGGTGCGTTCCGATTAGGTAATCAAGTTGGTATTGTACCCATTCTTTTTCTGTAAAATCTCTACCGTAATTCGACAATTCTTTTCTCAATTTATTTGAAACATTGTAATAATCGGGGCGACCAAGATAATCATGGTCTGCATCGCACATTAGTTTCTCAAGGATCGTTTTTGGTTTTTTGGCTGAACCTGTAGATAGAATAATCGTTTTAATGGTGTCAATTTGTTCTGCATTGTAACCGAATCTTGGAAGTTTTTCAGAAGCCATTTTTACGGCAAATACTTCATTGTTTTGTTGTTGCAGAATAAACCCTGCATCATGATATAGTGCCGCTGTTTGAAGTAATAACAAAGAGTGCTCATCAACGCCTTCTAGAGAAGCAAAGCGCACCAATGCTTTTTCTACATTAAGTGTGTGCGAGATATCATGATATACGACTTCTTCTGGTAAAAGAGCTTTTAAATTATTAATAATGTCTTTGCGCATGTGCTCAAAATCAACATTCGACAAACCACATTGAATACGCAATGCCGAAGAGGCAATTTTCCCTTCACCATAAAGACAAAATTCATTTTTAAGGTTCTTGATAAAATACATTTTTAGTTTTCCACCGCGCTTGTGAATGTCAATTTCACCGCGTGCTTCAACTTCCACATAAGGAGCCACTTCATTGTACAGTACTTCAGTAATATTGATGTGTCCAGGTTCTGCCATTTGTTCTGCTCTTGAGGCAATGTTTACAGTGTCTCCCCAAACATCGAAACTCATTTTTTTTGTACCAATAATTCCAGCTACCAATGGTCCCATATGCAGGCCAATTCTAATTTCCCAAAAATCTTTTCCCAATGCTTTTGCAATTGTTTGCTCATTCAACATGAAATCACGCATTTCTATTGCGGCTAAACAAGCACGAATGGCGGGTTCAGGAAAATTTTCAGTAACTCCCGCTAAGGCCATGTAGGAGTCGCCAATTGTTTTTATTTTTTCAAGTTTATATCGACTTGCTATTTCATCAAATTGGGTGAAATAGTAATCGAGTTTTTTTAACAAACTAATTGGTTTTAAGTCTTTTGCTTTTGAAGAGAACTCAATAAAGTCAGTGAATAGAACGATGCCTTTTTCAATTCTTTTTGGCGAGAATTTGTTGTAAAGATTTAAATCGTTTAAAACTGTCTGCGGAAAAATATTGCTTAGCAGCTGGTTGATTCTTTGATCTTTATAATAGAGGGTTTTAAAAACCTCAATTTTTGCCTTTATTAGATTGGGATTGAATGGAATTGTAATGTAATCGACAGCACCTTCATTTAAGCCTTTCACTAGTTTAACGCCTGAAGCCTTGAATTGAGTGAGTACAATTTTATACATCGCACGCTGAGAACTCATCTCTCGTAATGAATGGAGTAATTCCATTCCCCCGAATTCCGGATCGTCAATGTTTATAAGAAGAATACCAATTTCCTTGTGCTGAATGATAGGTATTGCTTCTTGAATATTGTTTGAAAAAAGCACATTGTTTCCGCCGCCTGACAAAATAGCTTTGAGACCTTTTTGATTCTTTATGTCGTCATCAATGACAAGGATATTGATGAAACGTTCCATCTGACTTTCTTTACAAGACTAAAATAGGTAAAGCTGTTGGTTTAGCAATTGTTGAGCAGAACTAATTCGACGAATTAATAATGAATTGCTCAATTACTTTTTGAATGTCGGCAGAAGATTTTTTTAATTCAAGGATCTTTTGAATGACACCATCAACAATTGAATCAGGACAAGACGCACCGGAGGTAATTATAATCTTGTCAGAATTTTGACCAGATCTCAACAAACTCTTTTCTTCCACTTTTTTCGTATGAATGTTGAAGTCTTGAACAATTCCATTCTCATTGATATCGTTCGCTGAACGAATAAATACAGTGTTGAATTTCTGCTCCAATAATTCAACTAAATGCGTGGTGTTGGAACTGTTGTGTCCGCCCACAACGATTGCCATATCAGCATCTGTTTCCATCAGGCCATAGGTGGCAGACTGATTGTCGTTTGTTGCATAACAAAGAGTGTCACGCGTATCTGCGATGTGTTCTTTTATTCTTTCAGAGCTGTATTTATTGATCATTACTTCTCTCAAATATTCAGTAATTTCTTGTGTTTCTGAAGCGAGCATCGTAGTTTGATTTACGACACCAATTTTCAATAAATCTTTTTCAGGATTAAAACCTTCAGAATATTTTCCTTTGAAGTACGCAAGAAATTCATCTGAGGAAACTTCACCTCTAATAACGGACCCAAGAAATTTTGCTTCCTCAAGATCTTTGATGATTAGTGCGGAAGCGTTTTGAACGCTGTGTGAGAAAGTTGCTCTGGTTTCTTCATGGTTGTATTTTCCATGAATGATAATTGTATGATTGTCTGAACCAAGTTTTTCCGAACGATTCCAAACTTTTTCTACGAAGGGACAGGTGGTATTGTATTTTTCAATATTCACACCAATATTTCGAAGAATTCCTTCAATTTCAACAGTAGTGCCAAAAGCAGGAATTATAACGATGTCATTTGCCGTTAATTCTTCCCATTCAATGATTTGAGATCCATCTGTATCTTGTATAAACCGAATCCCATTCGCTGTTAAATCTGCATTCACATCGGGATTGTGTATCATTTGACTTAACAAAAAGATCCGTTTATCAGGGTTTTCAGTCAAGGCTCGGTAGGAAATTTCGATGGCATTTTCAACGCCATAACAGAAACCAAAATGACGCGCAATGTAAAATTTAACTGTTCCAAAATCTAAAAAGCTAGGAGTGAAATCTTTTTTCCTTGGATCATCCAATTTTCTTTTTGCTTTCACCTTGCTGATAATCGGTGAACGATAAAATGACGGAATTTCAAATTGTTTCATGTTCGTATCTGTAGTGCAAATATAACAGTTGTAAACGTGTAATGTTTTAAAAAAGAAAAGGCCGCCGAAGCAGCCTTTTTGATTGTTTTTAGGAGATTACAAGTAAAGAGCAGGTTTGTCTTTATTTTGTTTGACCTTGTAACTAAAATTGATGATTTTACTTTCTTTGGATTTTAAATTTACTTTCCATTCTATCAAGCCAGATCGGCTTTCAAGTTCACCTTTGCTAAGATCAATCGCTTCGATGATTATTTCTGCATTTTGTGTGATTGGTAACTGGTCTTGAATCACTAAATCAATTGCTGTTGCTTTTTGATTTTTAACCTCAATGGAATAAGACATTGTACGTTCAATTTTATCACCTACGATTTTTTCTTTGCAATCTTTTTTCATAAGTGTCCGCTTGACGATAATGTTTGGATCTCTTCCCATGCTTAAGTTTAAAGTGTCTTCCATTGTTGTTGGGTCGATGTACGTTTCACCCACATAACTTCCGTCGAAGAAGATATTTGCTTGTGCCGGCACAAGTCCAAGTTCATCTAATTTCGACAATTGAGCGACCAGGTAAACGGAATTATCCAATTTCGGAACACTGTAATATTTATAGTTTGCTTCTAGGTCCGCCACTTTGATTAAGACCATGTGTTGCTCATTATTCGATTTTATCGAGTAGGGCAGGTCTATTTGAAAAACGGCAGATGTTAATTGTCGTATCGTTTGAACAAATTCTGCAGAAGTTCGACTTGTAATTTCTTCTGAGTCTGCCATTGAATTTGTGTAGGCGTATCCTTCATCTTTTGTTGACATGGCTCTTTTCATATTCGCAGCTTGAGGAATAGAATAGTTGTCGTTGACATAGGCATAATAATCCAGGTACCAAGGGTGCAGGGTCGGTTTTGTTTTGTTTTGATAAGGATTATTTGTGGAAATAGAAAGTTTTATATTGTCCCAATCCAAGCCTGAGTTTTGGAAAACTTGCGCTTTGTAAGTAAGATTTATTTTTGAAGTGAGGCCATCGCTTCTCAAATCGTACAAAGGGACCCAGCCGGCATTTTGCACGAGGTAGGAAATATTCAGTTTTCCAGCAACTAGCTCTTTAGCTGATAATGTGACAATAATTCGGTGAATAGGACCTTGATTTTGAGGATCGAGTCCACTGCTGTTTTGATGTTGACGCAGTTTCACAAGTCGTTCTTCGAGGAGACGCTTTTTTTCTTGTTTATCTGATCTTTTGCGGTAAAGTATTGATAGCTTTTTGTTGATTTCTAGCATTTTTGAAGCATAGTAATCCACCGTTTGTTTGAGTAGATTAATGGAATCGTTCACCTTTCCCTGGCCTTTAACGGCACCATTGTTGGCTAAAATACCTTTGGTAGCAAGTAACACGTCGATTTCATCTTGTAAATCTTGAATGTCGTATCCAATGATTCTCATAGAATCTTCAATGAGTTTGATCTCTTTCTGAATTTTTAGAGGGAGCCCAGCTAAACTTACTTCTTCTGGTTTTGGGTAGAAAATACTGTGTTTTGAATCGAGGATAATGACATTCCCAGTGGCTTTTACTTGCAAACTATGCGCATCAATAAAAGGACTGATTCCTTCTATGATGATCTCATTGATTCCAATTTTTGCATTGTAACTCGTTTTTTGATAGATCTGCGCTCCTTGCGCATAAACTGTTACGTCGGTGATTGTTGCTTTGACGATTTCTTTTTCGTTGGCTCTTACATAGATTATGGCAATCAACATAATGAGCACTGCTGTTAACTTTTTCATGGCTTCTTTTTTTATGAAAGCCAATACATCCAAAATTTGAATCGGTTCAAATTTTTAAAAAGAAAATCAAATATTTAAGGAATAGCCCCTGTCAATTAAGGATAAAACAAATTGAACGGTTTAAACGGTTTGAACGTTATTTGAACCCTATCACTTCTGTCACTTTTTTAGGCGAAAAAAACAACCAAAAACGCCTTTTAAACTTAGTTTGGATCCTCGTAAATCATATCAATTTACGGGTTTTAAACGATTGAATCTTTTAACCTAACTATTAAACACAAAGACACAAATTGAATGAAAATGCTAACGCTTAATTAAGACACAAAGAGATCTTTTAATTGTCAAGATTTCGTATTTGCTTACCTAAAAAGCCAAAGGCTTTTTTTTCAATTTGTGCCTTAATAATTACGGAGGACAAAATTGTCCTTGCGCCTTTGTGGTATATAGGAAGTGCTCGAATAAAAAGTTCTTTTCAAACGCACTGAAACGTCTAAAAATAGAGAAGGCTCCGAAGGAGATCATCCACATTATAGCGAATTCAGAAAAGCGAAAAATGACTCACTTCGAAGCTTCCCCGATACAACCGCTGAAGCGGCCACTTCCTCCTAGGCGGACATGCGGTCAGCTGCCAATCGAATGATTTTTCAGAGCATTCATGCGAAGAAAAACGACTCACTTCGAAGGCAATCGAGTGATTTTTCATTTGAAAAATTGTACCGAGATAGCATGAGAAGCATTGAACGAATTTAAAAATTTAAATCAATGCTTTTATTTCTAAGATAATCCGTTCAGCTAGGTCGTTTGCCATCTGCTCATTCTGACTTTCCGAGTAAATACGAATGATTGGTTCTGTATTACTTTTTCGAAGGTGAACCCATTCCTTTCCGATGTAAATTTTTACTCCATCCGTCGTGTCGACTTCTTCATGAGCATAATTTACGGACATATACATCAGTAACTGGTCAACATCGATATCAGGTGTCAACTCAATTTTATTTTTTGAAATCGTGTATTTTGGATAGCTGTCACGCAATTCAGAAACCTTCATTTTTTTGTGCGCTAGGTGACTCAAGAACAAGGCTATTCCAACCAATGAATCACGTCCGTAATGTAATTCAGGATAGATCACACCACCATTTCCTTCACCACCGATTACAGCGTTAGTTTCTTTCATTTTCGTCACGACGTTCACTTCACCGACGGCTGCTGCACTGTAAAGTAATCCTCTTTCTTCGGTAACATCGCGCAATGCTCGTGTGGAAGATAGATTAGAGACTGTTGCACCTGGTGTGTGCGTCAATACATAATCAGCCACAGCAACAAGTGTATATTCTTCTCCGAACATTGAACCATCCTCACAAACGAGCGCTAAACGGTCGACATCAGGATCAACAGTTATTCCGACGTCTGCACCAACTTCTTTGATTTTAGCTGCCAAATCAGTTAAATGTTCTGGTAGCGGTTCAGGGTTATGAGGGAAATGGCCAGTAGGGTCACAGTATAGTTTCGTTGTGTTTTTAACACCCAACGCTTCTAACAATGCAGGAACAAAGATTCCTCCTGTTGAATTTACGGCATCAACCACGACTGAAAAATTTGCTGCTTCAATCGCTTTCTTATCCACTAATGGTAATGCTAAAATGGCATCGATGTGTTTTTGTAAATAGGTATCGTCAACTGTTACTTTTCCTAAATCGTCTACTTGAGCGAATTCAAAACTTTCTGCTTCAGCAATGATCAGAACTTCCTCTCCATCCGCTCCCGAAATAAATTCACCTTTTTCGTTCAATAATTTAAGTGCATTCCATTGTTTCGGATTGTGACTCGCTGTAAGAATGATTCCTCCCTGTGCATTTTCCATTGGCACGGCCACTTCAACAGTTGGAGTTGTAGACAAACCTAAGTTCACCACATCAATTCCCAACCCAACTAAAGTTGATACAACCAAGTCTGAAATCATTTGACCCGAAATACGTGCATCGCGACCTAAAACAACTTTTATTTTACTTCCATTATTTCTGTTTTTCAGCCATGTTCCGTATGCTGCTGCAAATTTTACTGCATCAATAGGTGTCAATCCTTGATCTACTTTTCCGCCAATTGTTCCGCGGATACCGGATATAGATTTGATAAGAGTCATAAATGAAGATTTAGTTCAAAAGTTCAAGTGTTCAAAAAGTTCAACCTTTTAACGTGTTATTTTGAATAGCCAATTTTACCCGTCGATTTGAATTGTCTCTTCAAATCAATCATTTTCATACAGGCAATGGCACATTCAATTCCTTTGTTTCCATGTTTTCCTCCTGAGCGATCAATAGATTGCTGCATGTTGTTATCTGTTAACACACAAAAAGAAACTGGGATATTGTATTTCAGATTGATGTCTTTGATTCCCTGCGTTGCGCCATCGCAAACAAAGTCAAAATGTTTTGTTTCACCTTGAATAACAACGCCTATAGCTACAACGCCATCTACATCCGTGAATTCACACATGTATTGTGCACCCAAAGGAAGTTCAAAAGCACCTGGAACAAATCGAACCAAAATGCTTTCTTCTTTCACTCCATTGTCTAATAGCGCTTCTTTCGCTCCTTTTAAAAGATTCAAGGTAATTGAATCGTTCCATTCAGAAACAACAATGCCGACTTTGAAATCGGCACCATTTGGAATGAATTCCTTATTGTATTCTGACAAATTGCGTCCTGCAGTTGCCATTATTTTGTTGTTTTATTTGAAGCTCTTGCCACGTATTTCTCAATTGCTTTCTGATTACCATATCCCGGATAATCATCTCTGATTTTTGTGTAGCACTCAGCTGCTGTGGAGAAATCTTTCGTTTTTTCTGCACAAAGTCCTGCTTTGAAAAGGTACATAGGTGTTGTCAACTCATTTTCATTTGTCCCTGATGCCTCAAGGTAAAGTTTCTGCGCATTTTCATAATCCTTCATTTCGCTGTGACAGTCAGCTTGAAGTCCAAGTGTCATTGCGGACAAATAAGTATCGCTCACTTCAACACCTTCCAATTCATCCAATGCCTTTTTGAATTCACCTTTTGCCATGTACTGACGAGCCAAAATGAATTGAGCATTTTCACCACCTACTTTTCCGTCGTATTTTTTAACAACAGGCTCCAATTCTTCAATGGCAAGGTCTGTTGAATCTTTCGCAGCGTAGTTCAAACCAACCCAGAAAGCATCTTTAGACTTCTCGTTACTTGGTTTCCAAATAAACTGGCGATAAGCAAAAATACCAAGTACAAGTATCAAGATTCCACCAATGACATACGTGTAAAGCTTCGTCGTTTTATTCGATTCGATCTGCTTTTTAAGTTCCTGAAAGGAAAAGTTTTCCAACATTGTTCTAATTTTAGACGTGCAAAAATAGTTTTTTTTTTCATTTTAAGCGCTTAAGTTTTCAACATCTGAAGCATTGAAAAACCTTTCGTGATTTGTGCATAAATAGTGGTTATTCACAATCCGAAATCATCTAACTTTGTGAATATGCATCTGAATTCTGTTCACCTGATTAATTTCAAGAATTACGAGGAGGCAGAATTGAACTTCTGTCCCAATGTAAATTGCCTTGTTGGAAAGAATGGTTCTGGTAAAACAAATGTGCTGGATGCCGTCTATTATCTAAGCTTGTGTAAATCTTACTTGAATGTTTTAGACCGCCAAAATATACGTTTTGATCAAGGTTTTTTTAGTATTCAAGGTACATGGAAGAAGGAGGAGCAAGAGATTCATATTCATTGTGCTGTTAAGCAAGGTGCGAAAAAGGTTTTCAAGAGAAATCGCAAAGAATATGAGCGTTTAGCAGATCATATTGGACAATTTCCAGTGGTAATGATTTCACCTTATGATCGCGATTTAATATCTGAGGGGAGTGAATTAAGAAGAAAATGGATTGATGGTATTATTTCTCAATTTGATCGTCAATACTTAGATAATATTCAAAAGTATTCTAAGGTGTTGGATCAGCGCAATGCCTTGTTGAAAAATATGCATGAACACGGTTTGTTTGACAGAGAATCCATTGAAGTATGGAACGATCAAATGATCCGGTTGGGGAATGAAATTCATTCGAAAAGAAAAGAATTTGTTCAAGAATTTATTCCAGTTTTTCAAGAGCGTTATAATTTCATTGGACTCGAAAAAGAGCAAGTAGCGCTTGAATATCGTTCACAATTGAATGACGCTTCATTTGAAGATTTACTTGTTGCTTTTGAGAAAAAAGATGCTTTTTCACACTACTCCAATGCGGGTATTCACAAAGATGATTTGGTGTTCACAATCAAAGGGCATCCAATTAAAAAATTTGGTTCCCAAGGGCAGCAAAAATCATTCATCATAGCCTTGCGTTTGGCACAATATGAATGGTTGAAAAGACATTTAAATGTTACACCTGTTCTGTTATTGGATGATATTTTTGATAAACTCGATCAATCTCGGGTTCGCAAATTGCTTGAATTGGTTTCAAATCATTACTTTGGACAAGTCATTGTGACCGACACCGATGAAGAACGCATGCGTGAAATTTTTCAAGGCGGTGATTTTGAAACAAGGATGTTTAAAGTGGACGAGGGTGTAGTGGAAGAATTGACGAACTCATTGAAGGGGATTGAATAATGGAAGATGTAAGAAGAACGTCAAATGAAACGCCATTGAGTCAGCTTATAGAAAAGTTGATGAAAGCGTATCGCCTGGATGGTAAATTGAAAGAATTGGATATCATTGAAGCTTGGCCGGAAATGATGGGTATAGCCGTGGCAAATCGAACGAAAAAAATAACCATTCGCAACAAGGTGTTGTATCTGTCGATAGATTCATCTGTCATGCGTGACGAGCTTTCTTACGGTAAACAAATTATCATCGAAAGAATCAATCAAAAGGCAGGATTTCAAATTATTGAAGATGTTTGGTTCGCCTAAATTTCTTTGAACTCTTGAACTCTTGAACGCATTGAACCCATCGAACCATTGAACGCATTGAACTCTTGAACGCATTGAATCCATGAACGCATTGAACTACTTTAGTTTCATATTCACATTCTTTAACAACCCTTAAGCCTCTTTAAATCACTATATTTGCCGCCTCATGGCAGCGAAAGCAAAATTTATAGTGGTATTATTAGCATTGTGTAATGCGTTTTTCAGCGATGGACAAGTAAATGCAGTTTACGATAAAACGGACTATAATTTTTGGATTTCACTACCAGCCGATAGCCTTCTCAAAAGCAAACCACCAATTTTAATTTTTCTTCATGGAAAAAGTTTGTCAGGATCTGATTTAAACATGGTGAGACGTTATGGAGTCATTCATGAAATAGACAAAGGACGCAATTTTCCCGCTATTGTTGTTGCACCGCAAGTTCCTTATGGTAAATCTTGGGAGCCAAAAAAAATCAAGAAATTGCTCGAGTATGTTCAAAGCCAATATGCAACCGATTCAAATCGCGTTTATGTCACAGGTATGAGTTTGGGAGGATATGGAACATTGCAATTTGCCGGGGCTTATCCAGAACTTGTAACTGCTGCTGTCGCACTTTGTGGCGGAGGTAATGTAAATGATGCGTATAATCTTTCGCAAGTGCCAATCTGGATTCAACATGGAAACCGCGATAATGCTGTTCCAATCAGTGAATCAACGAAAATGGTTAAAGCGATAACGGAGTGCGAAGGCGGCGAAAAATTGAAATACACCATCGTGGAAGGGGCTGGTCACGGAGATCTTGAAAAGGCTTTTCGAACAGAAGAAATCTATGAATGGATGTTTCAATACAATAAGTCAGTAGAACAAACTGTTCGGCCATCCAATAAGTAAGGGATATTTAACCCTCTGTGTGATGCGGTGGCAGCGTAGTTGGTAGTTTGGTCGCTCGATCGTGTAAAACGATACTTCCTGTTACGCCTACGTTCAAGGATGAATTTCCCGGAAGTTTGATGACGTAGTGACATTTTTCTAAAATTTCTTTCGGTAAGCCTTCGTCTTCAGCCCCTAATAAATAAATTGCTCTTTTTGGGTGTTCAAATTCATGCAGGAATGTGGCAGAATCATCAATTTCTACTCCCACCAATCGACAATCATGTGGAATGTTGTTCAATAAATCTTGGAAGCTTTTGTAATGAAACAAAGGAATTCTAGACCATGCTCTCACGACATCAGAACTTTGCTTTTTATATTTCTTTTCAACGGTGAAAATGTACGCAGCACCTAGAATATAAGCAGATCGCCACAAGGTTCCCATGTTGTGTTCCGTTTTTCCTCGGTACACACCTATGGCACAATAGCCTTCAGAATTCTTAGTTTTCATTGTGTAAAAGTGAGGAAAAATCGCTTAAATTGATTTTTACGCATCAATTTTCATTTAGTATTAAGTTTTATTAATAGCGGAAAGTATTTTTTTTATGGAAGATTCCGCGATAAATAATTTTTAAATTAGAATTAAATAAGATGTTTATTATTCACGGAAACGTTATATATTTGTTGGATTCCGCGAGAAATAAATTTTTATTATGGATAAAATTGTTATAGGTAGAGAGTTTGAGGTCGTTATCTTGAATCGTTTGTTCGATAGTCCAGAATCAAGTTTTATTGCTATCACAGGAAGGAGGCGTGTAGGGAAAACTTACCTGATCAATACCCATTTTAAAAAGGAGATGACTTTCCATTTCAGCGGTCTGCTCAATGCAACCATGGAGCAACAATTGCAGAGTTTTAGTTTTCAACTGGAGAAACATTTTAAAAGAGTAGATGCCAATAAAATTCCTGTCAATTGGATGGAAGCCTTTATGCAGTTGGAAGGGCAACTTCGAAAGATGAAAAAATCGCGTAAAAAAGTTATTTTCATTGATGAATTACCTTGGCTAGATACGCATAAATCCGGCTTTATTCCTGCTTTAGAGTGGTTTTGGAATAATTCATGTGTTCACCAAAACGTGCTTTTAGTTGTGTGTGGTTCTGCAACGTCATGGATGATTCGCAAGATAGTCAATAATAAAGGTGGATTGCATAACAGGTTAACTGGAAGAATACATTTGAAGCCATTCACACTAAAGGAAACGGCTGAATTTCTTCATTATCGTAAAATTCGTTTATCTCCATATCAAATTACACAGTTGTACATGGCTTTAGGAGGTATTCCACATTATTTGAATGATGTTCGACCGGGTGAAAGTGCCATGCAGGTGATTGACCGCATGTGTTTTCAAAAAGATGGATTGCTTGTGAATGAATTTGAAAATTTATATCAGGCACTTTTCAAAAATGCAGAAATGCACTTGAAGGTTGTTCTCGCCTTGTCATCAAAAAACAGGGGGATGACCAGACAGGAACTACTTTCCTCTGTCAAACTTCTCGATGGGGGAGCGTTTACCAATGTTCTTGAAGAGTTAGAGTGGTGCAATTTTATTCATGTAACGCATGGATATGGTAAGATTAAAAAAGATAATCTTTATCGTTTGACTGATGAATTTTCACTTTTTTATCTTCAGTTTATGTACAAAAAACATAACGTTAACTGGTTGCAATTAGCTTCTACGAATAAGTGGGCATCATGGGCAGGATACGCATTTGAAAATTGTTGCCTAAAACACCTCGACGAACTAAAAAAGATTCTCGGTATCTCAGGAGTATACGTGGAGGTGGCCTCTTTTTACAGTTCCGGAAGCAAGGATGAAGAAGGTGCACAAATCGACTTAGTCATTGACCGGAAAGATGGAATCATTCACTTGTGTGAAATGAAATTTTACGAAGGCGACTTTCAGGTAAACAAAGAGTTTGCAAAAGAAATAGAACGAAAAACACGTGTGTTTCGCGAGAAAACAAAAACACGGAAAACGATCTTCCCTACACTGATTACTTCGTTTGGAATGAGGTACAATGAATATTCTGTAGGATTGATTCAGCAAAGTATTGTGTTGGAACAACTTTTCTCCTAGTATCTTTACAAAAAAAATAAAATCATGGAATTCATTTCACCAGAACTCGATCAATATGTTTGCGGCCATTCGGAAAACGAACCCGAGGTATTGCGCGAATTGAACCGCAAAACGCACCTTTCTGTGCTGCAGCCTCGCATGCTGAGTGGCCATTTTCAAGGCCGGGTTTTGAGCATGCTTTCACACATGATTCGACCTAGGCGAGTTCTGGAGATTGGAACCTATACCGGTTATTCTGCTTTGTGTTTTGCGGAAGGATTGATTGAGGATGGAAAAGTTATTACCATCGATGTCAATGAAGAATTGGAGGATTTGGTTCGTGAATACATTTCAAAGGCTGGGATGGAAAATAAAATCGAATACCACATTGCAGATGCAACACGGCTCATTCCTGAGTTGGATGATGAATTCGATATCGTATTTATTGATGCGGATAAAAAGAATTATTGCAATTACTATGATCTCGTTTTCGACAAGGTCAAAAAAGGCGGATACATTATAGCAGACAATGTGCTGTGGTCGGGAAAGGTTTTGGAGGAATATAACTCGCTCGACCGCGAAACAAAGGTTATCATGGATTACAACCGCAAGGTGCATGAAGACGCGCGTGTTCAAGAAGTCTTATTGCCGATACGTGATGGGTTGATGGTGGCGAGGAAACTCTAAGACCTATTTTTTGTTTTTTATATTGATTAAAAAATAATTAAATTTGTTTAATTAATTTAACAATATGAATACATTGTTGCTTGAATATGAAAGCAGAATTTCACAGTTTAAGTCGAGTTATAAGCGCTACCTATTTGAGCAAATTGAGCTTTCTGACCGCTTAATTGCAATCAAAGGTGCACGAGGTGTAGGGAAAACAACTCTTTTGCTACAGTTGGCTAAATTCAAGTTTCCGAAAGGTTCTACCTTGTATGTAAGTTTGGATCATATCTATTTTTACGAGAACAATCTTTATGAGCTTGCGAAACAATTTGAACTCTATGGAGGTACCCATCTGTTATTGGATGAAGTACACAAGTATCCGAACTGGTCCAGAGAGTTGAAACTGATCTACGACAATCTATCGAATTTAAAGGTTGTTTTTACTTCATCTTCTGCACTGGAAGTCGTGCGTTCTGAGTCAGATCTCAGCAGAAGAATGGTGAATTATCATTTACATGAACTATCTTTTAGAGAATTTATCTATTTCGAGACGAAACAAGAAATTCCATCATATTCGCTGGATGATTTGATTACAGATCATCTTGGAATCGCTGCGGAAATTATACAGTTATTAAAACCTTTACCATTATTTGCAAAGTATCTGAAGATGGGTGCTTATCCATATTACAAGGAAAGTGAATCGAGTTACCAGCAAAAGTTAATGAATACGATCAATCTTATGATCGAGGTGGATATCATGGCGGTAGAGAATTTACGCTATGAAACGATGGTTAAACTTAAAAAAATGCTCAAAGCGATTGCGAGTAGTGTACCCTTCACTCCTAATATTTCAAAATTAAGCGAACATACCGGACTCTCTAGGAACTCCTTGATTGAGGCTATCAAAACATTACAAAAAGCTGGCCTTGTCATAGAATTGTATAAGGATACCTCAGGAATCGGAATGCTTACGAAACCAGAGAAATTGTACCTCAACAATTCCAATTTAATGAATGTCCTAGCAGGTGAACAAATTAATATAGGGAACATTCGGGAGACTTTCTTTGTAAACCAATTGAAATGCGGTAATTCAATCAATTTGTCAACAACTGCGGATTTTTTGATCAATGAAAAATACACCGTCGAAGTTGGTGGAAAAAACAAAAAACAAAAGCAGATTGCCGGAATAGAGAATGCACTTATTGTAAAAGATGATATTGAGATAGGACATGGAAATATAATTCCCCTTTGGATGTTTGGACTTTTATATTGAAAAATGGTAAAACCACTCGAAATCCTATACCAAGACGACTGCCTTATCGCCATCAATAAACCGCACGGCTTGCTGGTGCACCGCTCTCCCATTGCAGCGGATGCCAGTGAATTTGCGGTTCAACTGCTGCGCAATCAAATAGGGCAGAAGGTATATCCCGTCCACCGATTGGATCGAAAAACAGGCGGAGTGCTGCTTTTCGCTTTGAATGAAGAGGTCAATCGAGCGATGCAGCAGGCGTTCATGAATAAAGATGTTACGAAAAAATACCTGGCATTCGTCAGGGGCTTCGCACCCGAAAAAGGAACAATAGATTACGCACTAACCACAGAAGACGGAAAAGTGCAGGATGCTATCACGCATTATCAGACACTCCGGCACTTTGAAATCCCCGTTCCATTTGGAAAATTCGATTCATCACGCTATTCATTCGTAGAGGTCAATCCTGAAACTGGGCGCATGCACCAAATACGAAAACATTTCGCCCATATTTTTCATCCGATTATCGGCGATCGTCCGCACGGCTGTAATAAACAGAATAAATTATTTCTGGAAAAATGGAACATGAACACGATGTTATTACATGCCAGTGAACTGAGTTTTGTTCATCCTGTTTCTCAAGAATTAATGACAATTGGAGCAAGTATTCAATCTGATTTTGAACGGGTTTTGGAGGTTTTTGTGTAAGAATACCGACCATAATTAATGCACCATCGGAATTAAGCTGACTTTTGAATAACTTGAGTGAAAATATCAATTATCGATTAAAAAGATTCTTTATCAAACAGAAAAACATCTTTTTTTTCCGTTTTTTTATTTATGTTACCATTAATTCATCAAAAATGAACAATTTTGAGTAGTGACTACTTCTGAATATGATATAATAAAAACCATTAATCAGGGAAACTATTTGCCCTTGTATGATTTTTATCGTACCTACAGAAATGAATTTGTTAATTGGTCAATCAAAGAATTTTCGGCTACTCAAGAACAGGCAAAAGATGCGTTTCAGGAGGCTATGCTTGATTTTTATCAGAATGTCATTTCCGGTAAATTAAGTGTTTTGACATGTTCTTTGAAGACATATCTGTTTCAGATAGGCAAACATAAAATTCTGAATATTAGAAAAAAAGAGCAGCGTCTCACTTACCATAATGACCTTCAGTTGATTGACGGTGGAGAAACCCACTTATTCATGGAAGAGGAAAACAAGGCGTATTCGCAGGAGCAGATCAGAACGGCAATAGCTAATTTACCTGATGATTGCCAAAAAGTATTGAGGTTACATTATTTCAATGAATACGATATGGAATCTATTGCCAGAGAGTTGAATTATAAGAACGCTGATACGGCAAAATCAAAAAAGTCAGTTTGTATGAAACGACTGATCATTGAACTCAAAAAACTATCTCTAGTGTTCGTGTTTTAATGCATATTTCTGAAGAACATATCGACTTGTATGAGCGCTTTTATCAGCAGCAACTTTCGGAGAAAGAAATTCGGGAATTTGAAGCCCGTTTGGTGTATGATAAAGAATTCAGTGAACAATTTGAGCAATACAAGCAGATTGAACAAGGCGTTCGTGATCACTACCGCAATGAGATGAAGCAGCGATTTCTTTCCATTGACGAAGAAATGGATCATAAGCCAATTGAAAAACACTTAGTAAAGAAAAAATGGTTAGTGTTTGTTGCAGCAGCATTGGTGGTGATTATCTTTTCCATATACAAAGGCAATCAAAAAAGTGAGTCAAGGCAATTGGCTTTAAATTACTGGCCTGCTGAACCCGGTCTACCCGTAAAAATGAGTTCAAAGGGCAGATTCGATGACGCCATGAATGCCTATAAGCTTGGAGAAGTTGATGAGGCTGCTGAGCTACTTGTGTCTATTGACTCTGATACTTCAGATTATTTTCTAGGTGTGATTGCCTTTGAAGAAAATGAATTTGAAAGCGCACGCGGCTTTTTTGGGAAAATAGAAAGTTCCTCTTTCTTCTTCGATGAAGGACAGTTTCGCTTGGCTTTGGTTTATATAACCTTTGGTGAATTCAAAGCGGCGAGTGAAATCTTTCAATTACAGGTGGATCGTAAAACAGAATTTGCTTCAGCTTCAAAAGAGTTATTGTCAAAAATTTAAGTAACAATCTCTAGCAGTTTTAGATCATAATATATGTGATCAGATTGTTTTTTCACGAAAGAATCTTTCTTGTTATATCATTTAAATTGTTGATTTTAAATAGTTTAAATACAAGAAGTTAAAAATTATGTCAAAATAATCAGTTTTGTACTTACCTATTGGTTTTTGAGAAGATAAAAATTAAACTAATATTTATGAAAAAACGAGCTATTATCTTTTTTGGGGGAGTTTTGCTCTTTCTTCAATCTTGCACCTCTGTATATAAAAGCGGCTACGTCGCAACACCCACAACCTCGCTGAATACAGAATTCAGTGTAAGATCAGAGGTAATTGTAGACACTACCAAAACGTTACAAGGCTACTCAGAAACAATTATTACACTGGGATTCTTGAAAACTTCTGATGTAAAATTCATAGATGCATTTGGAAAAGGGACCGGTGAAAGAGAAAAAATGGCAGCGGTCTACAAGGCATTGGAAAACACGACTTACGATGTTTTAGTTAACCCAAAATACATCGTTACAGTAAATGATAACCTGTTCGTAAAGAAAATTTCTGTCGTGGTTGCCGGTTATGGGGGCAAGATAAAATTAAAGTGATGAAAAATCTGATTTTTTCAGCTGGATTCTGTTTGTTAAGCACAGTTATTTTTTCTCAAGAATTAGATTTAAATCAATTGAAAAACAAAGAATTGAAGCTTTTGGAAAAGCAAAAATCTGGTAGTGTTTTTAAAAAAAATAGTTTGGTACTAGATGGTTTTACTTTCTCTAACTTCGAAAGATTTATACAGCTAAGTCAGTTTAGTCAGGAAGAATACCAAAATGCCAAATTTGATTTCAATCTGCCATTTGGAGGTCAGCTAGAATTTTTTGTTCTTAATAAAATAGGGATAGGACTATTTACAAGACATAAAATATTGTCTTTTAATGAGGGGTCAACTAATAACAATACTAATACAGTAGAAAAATGGTTCACTAACCAACTGATGGTTTATCACCACGTCCCGATAAATTCTCAAAAATCTGATCTTTCTTTTGGACTAGGAGCTGGTTTATCAATAATACGGCAGCAACATTCCTATTATGGAAATAATGAAATGTCTACAAATATATTCGCTGGTAGTTTCATAATTAACTATAGGCTACTTGTCACTTCAAAGGTTGGCACACTAGCTGCTATTGGGTGGGATTTTGAATATATAAACTCTAATTCTTTACATTACCTTCCCTTTGCATCAATAGGTCTATTTTATAAAATACGCTAATTACTATTTTCTTCTTATGAGAAATTTTATTGTTGTAATAATATGTCTGTGTAGTGTTGTGAGTTTTTATTGTCAAGAAATAGACTTTCATCAATACAAAACACAATCAACAGATAAGGATAAAGCGTTCATTGATTCCGTGTATAATAACAGAGTCTTTAAAAACAAAAGTTTAGTAGTGGATTTATTTGCATTCTCCAATTTTGAAAGGCTTACTTACAAATTTGCGGCTAATGATAAAATAGATTTTAAATTCAACTTGCCTTTTGGCTGTCAATTAGAATATTTCC